>Ga0335085_10016951_pt1 | contig 10506 bp, 11 predicted proteins | sample Lox_Sample_45_FD_206712 | JGI IMG/M metagenome (GOLD analysis project Ga0335085, IMG submission 206712) | Soil microbial communities from Loxahatchee National Wildlife Refuge, Florida, United States - Lox_Sample_4.5 | ecosystem: Environmental > Terrestrial > Soil > Wetlands | place: USA...
GATTTTGGCGGATTTTCTGTCCCGCCGTCACAATGACGCGCGGACCTCCGCCCTTTGGACATCTCCGGAATTCCAAATTCTCCGGCTGCTCGATCGGTCGATCCCGCCGACAGGACCACTCTGGAGGCAATCCAGCATGCTTCCGGACCATTTGCTTGACAGAACCCGCAACGCGCTCTACACTACAGACCTACTTTCCGGACGGGTATGGATTCTCACACGAACTGCCAAACTTCTATCCCACTACCTTACACGCGTTCAAGATCACGGAGACCGATTTGAAGAGAGCGATACTGTCACTCGTTTTTCTAGCTGCCTGGTTTGGCCTGCCCCCCAAGGGCCACGCAGCGCCGGTGGAATATGTAAAGATCTGCACCAGCTTTGGACTGATGGGCTACTATTACCTCCCGGGCACGGACATCTGCGCCAACACAGTGACCGGTATGACCATGGAGGCGACGGACGGGGGAACCTGGTCGGCGCTATTGCCGACCGCCAGTCAGGGAAATTGGTTCAGCCTTCCCCAACTCGACTGCGCGGGGCGGCTAGTGCTGGTGGGCAACTTCCATCCCCTCGATTTCGTAATCAACGCCTATGGCAGGTACCAGGCTCCGCCGTTCAATTTTAAGTTGCAGCCGGGAGAATTCATCTCAAACGTCCTGGTAAGCGGCGGTTTTAACGATCCGATCCAACCCTTGCGGACAGGTCCGGGGTTAAGTCCGGCTCAATTCTGCCTGCGTGTGGTTGACCCGAATTATTCCACCATCGATATGGGAGGGGCGCCGCAGCATCCGTATTTCTGCAGTCCCGCGCCCTTGATGTGTTTTAGTAACTCGCAGATTAAAGCAATACCCGCCACTTACTCGGTCCCGGTGCTGGGCACTCCGGTGGTTCACTACAACACCGATGCGAACGGAAAGGTGACGGGATCACCAGCAACATGCGGCAGCCAGCTTCTGCTCACCACAGGGACGGGCAAGTACGATCCCACGGTGATGAACGATCCGTTGATACCGACGGGCATTGGGTCAGGCGGCACAATTACCGTCTGGGCCTGTGTGCTGCCGAACTAAGACTGTTCCCGACCGTTTTTCACCTGTTCTACCGAATGGAGACTACTTTGAAGACAACGTTCTTTTCCTTCCTGCTTGCAATTGCGTCGCTCGGGGTGCCCGCCGCGGCTCAGGACGATCCCGTGGAATACGTGAAGGTCTGCTCGCTTTATGGTTCATCGTTTCATTACATACCCGGCACCGACATCTGCGTCAACGACCAGACCGGCCAGACCAGGGAACAGACGGAAGGCGGGACTTGGTACTCGGTGCTGCCCACCAACAATCAGGGACATTGGGTAACGTCTCCGCAGCTCGACTGCGCCGGACGGCTGGTGCAGGTGGGAACGTACCATCCGAGCGATTTCAAGCTGAACATGCACTACCGATTCCAGGCATCACCCTTCAACTTCAAGCTCCAGCCGGGCGAGTTTATCTCCAAGGTGATGATGAGCGGCGGCTTCTACGATCCGACCCAACCCAACGCGCACGATCCGCAATTGAGTGCGAACCAATTCTGCCTGCGCGTAGTCGATCCGAATTTCTACCAGATCGACAATGGTGGGTCGTCCATCTACCCCTATTTCTGTACTGTCTCGCCATTGGGCTGCGTGAGTAACCCGCAGATCCTCGGCACACCGGCGACCTATTCTTTCCCGGTGTACGGCACTCCGGTGGTTCATTACAACACGAACCTCAACGGCGTCGTGATGGGAGCGCCGATGACTTGCGGCAGCCAACTTCTAGTAACCACGGGCATGGGAACGTACAATCCCACGGTGGTGGATCCGACAGTCAGCCCGACCGTGTCGACGGCCGGCACGCTTACGGTTTGGGCGTGCGTACAGCCGTTCTAACGGGTAGCAGTGTCAGTTCAGCAACCGGACCGCCGCGCCCGCCGATGGCCCCAGCCGCGCTGCAGAAAGCTGCGCCGATGATCGCCAGATGGATGATGCCGCCGGCGAGATAGTCGCCTACGTCAAACGACCCCCATTCTTCTGGCGTGAGTGATCTGGCCGAATCACGAGGCGCTTCTACCCCGGGCAGACTCGGGAAGCGCGCCGCCGGGAGTCCGGCTGCGCCCAAGACCAGGAATGCGATCAATCCGCTGAGCATCCCGCTCCAGAAGCCGGTGCGGGCGCCATCGCGTGCACGGCCTGTCAGTACCGCGGCTCTTGCGCCCGCAACCAGCGGACGTAATGCCGCCACGATCGCCGCGGTGCGTCCCATGGCCGCGCCGGCCTGGTGAGGTTCGATCACGTTTCCGCCGGCGATCTCGATGGTCCCAGCGCAGCCGATCGCAATTCCCCATCGGAGGCTGTGCCGCAGAATCAGCAAATCCTCAACCCCGCGACACGGGTCCCGCGGAGCGCGGCATACACATACCGAGAATCGCCGCCGCGAAGAAGGTTAAGAAAATTGGGCAGCCGGAGAAGCGATCGTAACCGAATATAGCCCGCTGCAGTAGGCCAGTAAGCCTGCTGCGATACAAGACAGAGCGCTGTTGCGCAAAGGCGCGTAGACTGCGGAAGCAGCCGGCAGCTGCTACTCCGTTTTCTTCTCCGCCGCGCCCAGACGCGCCTGGGCTCGCAAGAGAGCGGCCAGAGCCACGGCGGGGTCCACGCCCAGATTGGGATTGACCAATTCCTGCTGGGCGCGCTCGGCGGCGCGCTGGGCGCGCGCCACATCGATCTCCTCGGCCTTTTCGGCGGTGTCGGCAAGTACGCGAACGTGGTCCGGCAGCACCTCGACAAAGCCGTTGTGCACGGAGAGATACTTCCAACGGCCCGAGGAGTTATAACTCAAAAAGCCGATACCTAACTGGCTCAGCAGCGGCGCATGGCCCGGAAGTATCCCGAGATAGCCGTCCTTACCGGGAAGTTGGATCTCTCTAACTTCTTCGCGTACCAACTGCCGCTCGGGAGTGGCAACTTCCAACTCGAGTGCGTCCGCCATGGTTAGCCCCGCTTGAGCGCTTCGGCCTTCTCGAGCACATCCTCAATGGTCCCCTGCATATAGAAGGCTTGCTCGGGGATGTTGTCGTGCTTACCTTCGGCGATTTCGCGGAAACCGCGGATAGTATCGGCCACCTTTACGTACTTGCCGGGGAACCCGGTGAACTGCTCGGCCACGTGGAACGGCTGCGAAAGGAAGCGCTGGATCTTGCGCGCGCGCGATACGGTGAGCTTATCTTCATCGGAAAGCTCGTCGATGCCCAGAATGGCGATGATGTCCTGCAGGTCCTTGTAGCGCTGCAGCACGCCTTTGACGGATTGGGCGGTATCGTAGTGCTCTTTGCCGATGATGTTCGGATCGAGGATGCGGGAGGTGGAAGCCAGCGGATCGACAGCCGGATAGATACCCAATGCGGCGATGTCGCGCGAAAGGTTGGTGGTGGCGTCGAGGTGCGCGAAGGCGGTGGCCGGCGCGGGATCGGTGTAGTCGTCAGCCGGCACATAGATGGCCTGCACCGAGGTGATGGAACCCTTCTTGGTAGAGGTGATGCGCTCCTGCAATTCGCCCATCTCGGTGGCCAGGTTCGGCTGATAGCCCACCGCGGAAGGCATGCGGCCCAGCAGCGCCGATACCTCCGAACCGGCCTGCGTAAACCGGAAAATATTGTCGATGAACAGCAGCACGTCCTGGCCCTCGACGTCGCGAAAATACTCGGCGACCGTCAGGCCGGTGAGTCCCACGCGCAGGCGCGCCCCGGGCGGCTCGGTCATCTGGCCGTAAATCAGCGCGCACTTGGACTTCTTATAATCGTGCGGATCGATGACGCCGGATTCCTGGAATTCGAGCCACAGGTCATTGCCCTCGCGCGTGCGCTCGCCCACGCCCGCGAACACCGACACGCCGCCGTGCTTCATGGCGAGGTTGTTGATGAGCTCCTGGATAATGACGGTCTTGCCGACGCCCGCGCCGCCGAACAGTCCGATCTTGCCGCCGCGCAGGTAAGGCTCCAGCAGGTCGATGACCTTGATACCGGTCTCGAACATTTCGAGACGGGTGGACTGGTCTTCAAACGACGGTGAGGGGCGGTGAATGGGATAAGACAGCTTGGCGTGGATCGGTCCCATTTCGTCCACCGGTTCGCCGATCACGTTGAGCACGCGGCCAAGCGTTTCGGGTCCCACCGGCACTTCCACGGGGTGTCCCAGGCTGATGGCCTTCATACCGCGAACCAGCCCTTCGGTGGGCTGCAACGCGATGGTGCGCACGCGGCCTTCGCCGATGTGCTGCTGCACCTCGCAAATAATATCGATCGGCGCGGGCACTTCGAAGCCTTCGCTGGTCACGCGAATGGCGGTATACACCAGGGGAATCTGCCCCTCGGGAAACTGGCAATCGACTGCCGGTCCCGCCACCTGCACCACGCTGCCGTCTACGTATCCGTTATTGGTTGCCATATGATTCCTTACGACCTTCCCGCTTGTTCGTGCGGCGAATCAAGTCGTTCAAAATGGGCATCGATCTTTAAAATCCTTCGTTCTCCATAGCTCCACTCTACTCCGCGGCGGCAGCTCCGCTAACCACCTCGATAATCTCCTTGGTGATGCTGGCCTGGCGGACGCGGTTCATGTATAGCGTGAGTTTGTCGATCATTTCGCCGGCGTTGGAAGTAGCCGCGTCCATGGCCGTCATGCGGGCAGCGTGCTCGGCGGCGGCGGATTCCAGTTGGGCGCGGTAAAACTCCATTTCGACATACTTGGGCACCAGGCTGGAGAGCATTTCGGCGGGCGGCTGCTCGAAAATATAGTCCATCGGAACGGTCCCGGTAGGCATTTCCATCGGCAGAACGCGGTCCACCGTCAGCTTCTGTGAGGCGACGTTTTTGAATTCGTTGTAGATGATATAGACCGCGTCGATCTCCTCTTTGCGGTAGGCCTCCATGGACTTCTGCGCGATGGCAGCCAACTCGTCGAATTTGACCCTGCCGGCCAGCCCCAGATACTCGCCCACCACCTGCACGTTGCGCTTGCGGAAGAAGTCGCGGCCCTTGCGCCCGAGCAGTTCCATGGAAATGGCCGCGCCGGGGTGGTCGGAGATGAACCGCTGGCCTGCGCGGATCAGGTTCGAGTTGAACGCGCCGGCCAGTCCCTTGTCGCTGGTAATGAGCACCAGCAGGATGCGATTTTCCGGGCGGTGAGCCAGCAGCGGATCGAGGCCGGCACGCTCGTCGGTGGCGACCGCCGCGGCCACGTTGGCCAGCACTTTGCGCAGCAGCGCGCCGTAGGGCCGCGAAGCAATCACGCGGTCCTGGGCGCGGCGCAGCTTGGCGGCCGAGACCATCTTCATGGCCTTGGTGATCTGCTGGGTGTTCTTCACCGAGCGGATGCGTCGCCGGATATCGATCAGGCTAGGCATTGGCTTTGCCCACGGGGGCTTGCTGCAGTTCGGCTACGAAGCGCGCTTTGAATTCTTCAATGATGGCGGTTATCTTGGCGCGCAGGGCGTCGTCCAGCGCCTTCTTGGCACGGATCTCTTCGAATACGCCGCGGTGCGCGTTGTCGACGAAGCGGTACAGCTCCTCTTCAAACTTGCGGCAGACCTCCACCGGCAGATCGTCCAGGTAGCCCTTGGTGGCCGCGAAGATGATGAGCACCTGCTTTTCGAGCGGCAGCGGATGATACTGGCCCTGCTTCAGGATCTCCACCTCGTGCTTGCCGCGGTTGAGCTGATCGAGCGAGGCCTTGTCCAGGTCCGAGCCGAACTGCGCGAATGCCGCGAGCGCGCGATACTGCGCCAGCTCGAGACGCAGGCTGCCCGCAATGGACTTCATCGCTTTAGTCTGCGCATTGCCGCCCACGCGACTCACCGAAATGCCGACGTTGATGGCCGGACGCACATTGGAGTTGAAGAGGTCGCTTTCGAGAAAGATCTGGCCGTCGGTAATCGAAATGACGTTGGTAGGAATATACGCGGAAACGTCGCCGGCCTGCGTTTCAATGAACGGCAGGGCGGTCAGCGATCCGGCTCCGTGCGCCTGGTTCATTTTGGCGGCGCGCTCCAGCAGGCGGCTGTGGAGGTAAAAAACGTCGCCGGGAAATGCTTCGCGGCCAGGTGGGCGGCGCAGCAGCAGCGAGATTTCGCGATAAGCCGCGGCGTGCTTGGAAAGGTCGTCGTAGACGCACAGGGCGTGGCGGCCGCGGTCGCGGAAATACTCGCCCATGGCGCATCCGGCGAACGGCGCCAGGTACTGCATCGGGGCGGGATCGGAGGCCGAAGCCGATACCACGATGCTGTATTCCATGGCGCCGTGATCTTCCAGTATCTTCACCACTTGCGCCACCGTCGAGCGCTTCTGCCCGATCGCGACATAAATACAGATCAGGTCGCCGCCCTTCTGGTTGATAATGGTGTCCAGCGCGATGGCGGTCTTGCCGGTCTGGCGGTCGCCGATGATGAGCTCGCGCTGGCCGCGGCCGATCGGGATCATGGCGTCGATAGCCTTGATGCCCGTCTGCATGGGCTCCTTCACGGGCTGGCGCGCCACTACGCCGGGCGCCAGGCGCTCCACCGGATTGAAATCGTGGGTCTGTATGGGACCCTTGCCGTCCAGCGGCTGGCCGAGCGCATTCACTACGCGACCGATGAGCGCGTCGCCCACCGGCACGGACATGATGCGTCCGGTGCGCCGCACCTCATCGCCTTCCTTGATCTCCGCGAAATCGCCGAGCAGCACCGCGCCCACCTGGTCTTCTTCCAGGTTCATGGCGATGCCCGCCACATCGTGCGGGAACTCGATGAGCTCGCCGGCCATGACTTTCTCCAGACCGTGGATGCGCGCGATGCCGTCGCCCACCGAGATCACCGAGCCGGTTTCCGTGACGTCGATGGCGCGTTCGTAATTCTCGATCTCCTGGCGCAGAATACTGGTGATTTCGTCCGCTCGAATATGAGCCATAATTCCTCGTTAAGCCTCCGCGCTGAGCCGCCGCTCGATGGATTCGAGGCGCCCGCGCACCGAACCGTCGTAAATGGTGGAACCGATCTTGGCCACCACCCCGCCCACCAGCGACGGATCGATTTGAAACCGCGGCCGCAGACGCTTGCCCGTCAGCCGCTCGAGCTGGGTCCGTAGAGCGGTGCGTTCGGCCTCGGTCAATTCCATGGGGGTTGCAATTTCGGCGCGCGCGAAACCCAGCCGTTCATCGAGAGCCGTTTCGAAAGCCTGCAGGATCTCGGGCAGCATGGGCGCGCGGCGGTGGTCGATGAGCACGAACAGAAAATTGCGCACGATGCGCGAAACGCCCAGCTTTTCGGCGATCCGGCCCATCACGGCTTTCTTCCGGGTGCCGGGCACGGCGGGTGTGGCGAGAACCTCGCGCAGCGCCGGAGACTCCGCGAGTGCCGTGTTGAAGGAGCGCAATTCCTCCAGCGCCTGGGGGGGCGCGAGCGGCGAGCGCGGCGCTGTGACCACTTCGGCCAGAGCGTTGGCGTATCGGGCGGCTACGGCGGAAAGGGTCATCTTAGGTCCTGGCGGCCCACGCCGTCTTGGCCAGGTCGTTCACGAAGCCGCGCACCAGCCCTTCCTGCACTTGTCCATCCATGCGCGCGCGGATCTTCTTCTCCGCCATTTCGATGGCCAGCGTGCCCGCGTAACGTTTCAGTTCGAGGCGCGCAGCCTTGCCCGCCGATTCGATTTCGCGGTCGGCGTGCGCCTGAATTTTGACCCGCTCCGCCTCGCGGTGGCGGAACAGACGCTCGGTCTCGGCCTTGCGTTCCAGTTCCGATTCAGCCTTGAGACGCGCGATGTCGGCGGCCAGGCTGGCCAGCTTGCGGTCCACTTCAGCGGCGCGCCCTTCGGCGTCTTTGCGCACCTCGGCGGCCTCGATCATCTCTTTGCGGATCTGTCGCGAGCGCGCTTCGAAAAACGGTCCGCCGTTTTTGGCCACCAAATAAATAATGGCGCCCGCCAGCACGGCGAAGTTGGCCCACTTCCAGAGGATCAGCCTGGACTCCTCGTCCTCCATGCGCTCTTCGGTGCGCTCCACGCCCTGGCCGCGCGGATGCTCCTTGGCCTCATCGGACTGCGCCCAAGCCGGGGCGAGTTGGCAGACCAGAATCAGGACCCACGGCGCCAGCCGTTTCATGCGGCTCTCCCGCGCAGGATCGCGTCCGCAATCTCGGCGGCCAAAGCCTCGGTGGAAGCGGCCAGCGAGGCTTTGGCCGATTCCAGTTCTTGGGCCAGTTCTTCCTGCGCCTCGTGGATGCGCTGGTCGGCGCTGCGGCGCTCGGCGGCCAGAGCGGCCTCTTCTTCTTCCTGCAGGCGCTTGTGAAGCTGCTCCGCCTCCTGGTAGATCTTGGCTCGCTCGGCGCGCATGGCCTCGTCGTACTCGGCGGTCTTCTTCTCGGCACGCTCGAGCGCTTCGGCCGCCAGTTTGCGCGCGCCCTCGGTCGCGGCGTAGCGCTCGCCCAGCGTCTTTTCGAGCGGCTTGAAAAACATGAACTTCAAATAGTAGTGGAGCAGGATTACGAGAATGAACGTGGGCAGAGCCTTCAACAGTATTCCGCCCAACTGATGCAACGTGGCTTCCATGAGATTTTCGTTAAGGAGAGGCTACCCCGTACTTAAGGAGAACAGGTTAACACTCCGGCGAAAGGGCCGTCAACCGCGCTGGAAAGCGCCCGGCGGCTTTCCTGGCGCGGCAAAAACTGGTAGGCGCGAGAGGAATCGAACCTCCAACCCTCGGTTCCGAAGACCGATGCTCTATCCGTTGAGCTACGCGCCCGAGACCTACATTATCGCGCAATCGGCCGGGAATCCGGCGGGCCACTCGCAAACACTCTGCTACAATCGGCCTGGAAGCCAATTTTGGCCGGTGCTGGGCGCGGGCTTCAAACCCGTTGAGCGGTACTGAGTGCCGCTGGTGGGTTCGACTCCCACTGGCTTCCGCCAACTATCCTCTTTAATTCAGTCGATTGGCTGTGTACCGGATTATCTATTGCCTGCGGTCTTCCGCCCAGAGTCGAGCTTCTGCCGTGGCCGCGTCAACGACTCCCTGGAAGTTCTGAACGAACGGCGCGCGGTGTTTCTCGGTTGTCTCGATTGAGGTGTGGCCGAGGCGGCAGTTGAACCGTTCACAGGTCCTCGTCGTTCTCCAATAGCTGGAAAACGTATCTCGAAACCGCGCGAGAGATAGTCTCCTTGGGCGATGCCAATGGCTATGTACGGCTTGGATTGGCCGTTCCAGAAAAGCGATTCCACTCTCGCGGTAGCACCTTCAGTGCTTCGATGGCAGGCTTCCCTAAATGAACGTACAACAGTGCGCCGGTCCTCATACGGGCAACAGCAGACTCACCCGTTTCGAGGCGACGGCCGAACGCTTCCACTGATCGGCATCCGAGGACGAATCGCAGATTGCGGCGCATGGGAGCCGTGATAGACTCGGTTCCCATGCCGCATCCTCTCGAACCCATCATCCGGGAAGCCTATGCCGCGTTTGGCCGCGGCGATCTCGACGGGTACTTGCAAACCTGTACCGATGACTTTGAGTTCCACGTGCCGGGCCGATGCGCCGCGTCGGGCGTGTACACCGGCCGCGACGGGCTTTCGCGGATCGCCACCGCGGTGGTCTCGACTGCCGGCGATACTTTTCAGGAAGATGTCGAGGACGTGCTGGCGAACGACCATCACGCAGTAGTGTTGGCCCGGCATCGTTTCATGCGCGCCGGTGAGCCACGGGATTACCGCACCGCGCATGTCTACGAGGTTCGCAATGGCAAGCTGGCGCGGTGCTACGAGCAACCACGCGATCAGGCCGCCTTCGAGGACGCCTGGGGACCGGCAGCGGATTAATCTGTCATGCGGTCACGCGCCACGACCACGGTGGCGTCTTCACCCATGCGCCGGTAATCGCGATACAACACCGCGGCAATCAACGACGGATGCCGCATCGCCAGGCCGGGATAATCCCCCAGGTTGCAATGGGTGCTGATACCGGCGCTATGCAAAATCAGCAGCGCCCCGACGGGCCAGGAATACTCGATTTGCGCGATGCGGTCGACTTCGTGGCCCACGGCGCCGCGGTATGACGTGAGCGCAGTCACGGTCTCCTCCGCCAGGATGAAACCGCCGATGCTGCCGACGCCGCAGAAGCGGGCGATCTCGATATCGGGCTCGGTTTCGACGACGGCCACGGCTGCGCCGGAGGTCGAGGCCAGCTCCCGATGAATCGCCGCCACAGTTTCGGCTGGCGGGAAATGCCAGTATCGCTCAAAAACTTCCACCGCCGCCTTGGCCGCCAGGGCCGCCTGAAACCCGTGCCCCAACCCCTCCGCCATCAACAGCCGTCCGCCTTCGTACGCCCAGGCATCGCCGCACGATGTTTCCTCCGTTGACGCGGCTTGCGCTGCGCCGATTTCGAGCGGGTCGCAACGGACAGGCTCGCGCGTACAAGGATAGAAGCGCGCCGCGAGCACCGTTCCCCGCGCACGACTGTGATAAACC
>Ga0335085_10016952_pt1 | contig 10506 bp, 8 predicted proteins | sample Lox_Sample_45_FD_206712 | JGI IMG/M metagenome (GOLD analysis project Ga0335085, IMG submission 206712) | Soil microbial communities from Loxahatchee National Wildlife Refuge, Florida, United States - Lox_Sample_4.5 | ecosystem: Environmental > Terrestrial > Soil > Wetlands | place: USA: Florida...
CGGCAAATCGGCGGTGGCGGGCCCGGCCGCGCCGGCGCTGCCCGAGCCGGCGCCGCTATACTGAATCGAACCGCGGAAAAAGAGGGAAGAACGATGGAGCGTTCGCTCACCGTCCACTGGCAGGATCCGCACGCCGCGTTCGCGGCCGGCAAGGGCCTGGCCGGCCTCGAGTACATGAACCAGATGATCGCCGGCAAGATCGCGGCGCCGCCGATCATGGCGCTGATGGGCTACCGCCTCGCGCAGGTGGGCGAAGGGCTCGCGGTGTTCGAGTGCGAGCCGGGCGAGCAGCACTACAACCCGATCGGCGTGGTGCACGGCGGCCTCGCGATGACGCTGCTCGACTCGGCGATGGGCTGCTGCGTGCACACGAAGCTGCCGGCGAACGTGGGCTACACCACGCTGGAGGTGAAGATCAACCTCGTGCGCGCGATCACCGGGAAGACCGGCACGATCCGCGCCACCGGGCGCGTGATCCACTTCGGCAGCAAGACCGCGACCGCGGAGGCGCGCCTGGAGGACGCCGCGGGCAAGCTCTACGCCCACGGCACCACCACCTGCATCATCCTGAGCTGAGGTTCGCCCATGCGAGCTGCCGAGCGTGGAACTCGGCGAGTTCGGCGCGGTGGCCGATCGACACCAGCGTCGTCCGGGGTAACCGCTCCTTGACAAGCCGGTAGAGTGCGGCCTGCGCCTCGTCGGGCAGCGCTGCGGTCGGCTCGTCCATGAACAGCCAGTCGGGCTTGTTCAGCAGCGCGCGTGCGACCGCCACGCGTTGCTGCTCGCCTCCCGAGAGCAGCTGCGCCCAGTTCTCCTCGCGCTCGAGATCGTCCGCGAGCTTCGGCAGGCCTACGGCGACGAGCGCCTCGCGCACCTCGGCGTCGGCCAGCGCGGCCGCTTCCGCCGGATACGCGGTCGCGTACTTGAGCGAGCCGATCGGCAGGTACGGCCGCTGCGGCAGGAACAGCAGCGTCGCGCCCCGGGGCAGCGCGATGCGGCCCTTCCAATAGGGCCAGATGCCCGCAAGCGCGCGGAACAGCGTGCTCTTGCCCGCGCCCGAAGGACCCGTCACCAGCACCGACTCGCCCTCCCGCAGCTGCAGCGTGGTCGGCGCGAGCAGCTGCTGTCCCTGCGGCAGGTCGAGCGACAGCCGCTCCAGCTCGAGCACTTTGGGCTTCCCCTCCTCCCGGTCGCCGTCCAGGCGCGCCGACTCCCGGCGCGCGTGCTCGAGCGCCTCGGTGAAGCTCGTGAGGCGGTCCACCGTCGCCTTCCAGTTCGCGTAGCTCGTGTAGACGCTGACGAACCAGGACAGCGCGCCCTGCACCTGGCCGAAGGCCGAGGCGACCTGGAAGATCTCGCCGAGCGGAACCTTGCCGGCGAAGAAGCGCGGCGAGGCGACGAGGAACGGGAAGATGATCGCCACCTGGCCGTAGAACGACTGGAACCAGCCGAGCTGCTTCTGCTTGAGCATCTTCGCCCACCAGATCGCGATCACGTCGGCGAAGCGCGCGCGGAAGTTGGCGAGCTCGCCGCCTTCGCCGCGGTACAGCGCCACGCCCTCGGCGTTCTCGCGCAGGCGCACCAGGGAAAAGCGGAAGGTCGCCTCGTAGCGCTGCTGCTCGAAGCCGATCCGCACCAGCGGGCGGCCGATGAGGTGCGTGAGCCAGGTGCCGACGATCGAGTAGCCGAGCGCGACCCAGACCATGTAGCCGGGGATCTCCACGCCGAGCACGGTGAGCGCGCCCGACATCGCCCACAGGATGCCGAGGAAGGACACCAGCGTCACCGCCGCCGACAGCAGCCCCAGCGCGAGCGAGAGCGTGAGGTCGACGAAGATGTTCAGGTCGTCGGCGATGCGCTGGTCCGGGTTGTCCGTGCCCTTGTCGAGCAGCTGCAGCCGGTAGTAGGCGCGGTCCGTCAGCCAGTCGGCGAGGTAGCGCTCGGTCATCCAGCTGCGCCATTCGATCATCAGCATCTGCTGGAAATACTGCCGGTAGACGCCGTTAATGATGTACAGCGTCGCGAGGATCGTGAATGTGCCGAGCTGGCGGAAGAATTCGGCCTGGTCCTTGGATTCGAAGGTGTTGTAGAACTCGCGGTTCCAGGTGTTGAACTTGACCTCCAGCCACACTCCGAGCAGCGCGAGGCCGACCACGGTGGCGAGCAGCACGAGTCCGGTGCCGCGCTTTTCCGACACCCAGTACGGCCGGGTCAGCGCCCACAGCGTGGCGAAGAATCGTTTCTTTTGCATGGAGTTACCTCGGGCTAGCCGGCGGTTGCCGAAAGCAGTTTACAGAACGATGACAGCGGCGCGAGAATGGCCCAATGCAGCAGGTCTACCGCTTCGGCCCCGCTCCGGAGCACCCCGCGAAGCACCTCTTTGTATTCCTGCACGCCAGCGGCGCCGATGCGCGCTCGATGATCCCCGCCGCCTTCAAGTACCAGGGCAGGTTCCCGAGCGCCGCGCTCGTGGTGCCGAGCGGCTTCTCGTCCTTCCGAAAGACACCGGACAGCATGCAATGGTTCTCGACCAAGGGCCTGAGCCACGAGAACCACTTGGACCGCGTGCGCGCCATCCTGCCGCGCATCGAGCAGATCGTGCGCCACGAGCAGGCGAGCTACCGCGTGCCGGTCGAGCGCACCGTGCTGATCGGCTATTCGCAGGGCGGCACCGTCGCGCTGGAAGCCGTGAAAACGATCCCCGAGCTCGCCGGCGCCGTCGTCGCCTATTCGTCCCGATTCGCGAGCCTGCCCAAGCTCGGCACGCGCCTGGGCTCGCGCATCCACCTCGTGCACGGCGGCTACGACTCGGTGGTCTCGCGCGTGCACGCCGAGCGCGCCGCGCGCGTGCTCGCCGGCCTGCACGTCCCCGTGACGCTCGACATCATCGAGCACGACGGCCACGCCCTCAGCCACGAAGCCATCTGCCGCGGCTCGCTGCGACTGCTGCAGGGCATCTACGAGCGCCGCCGCGCGACGCTGCACTAGCCCCGCACTAGCCTGCCAGCGCCGGCAGGTTCTTGAAGAGCTCGAGCGCCTCGGGATTGGCGAGCGCGTCGGTGTTGGCGATCGGCATGCCGTGAACCACGGAGCGCACCGCTAGCTCGACCACTTTGCCGTTCTTGGTGCGCGGGATGTCCGGCACCTGGATGACCTTCGCCGGCACGTGGCGCGGCGTGGTGTTTTCCTTGATGCGCTTCTTGATCTTGTCGGTCAGAGCGTCATCGAGGGTGAAGCCCGGCCGCAGGCGCACGAAGAGAATCACGCGCGTGTCGGTCGGCCTGTCGGGCGGCCAGAGCTGGCCGATGGCGACGGATTCCTCGACCTCGTGGATCTTCTCCACCTGCCGGTAGATCTCCGCGGTGCCGATGCGCACGCCGCCGGGATTGAGCGTCGCATCCGACCTTCCGTAGACGATCATGGTGCCGCGCTCGGTGAGCTCGCACCAGTCGCCGTGCGTCCAGACGCCGGGGAACTTCTCGTAGTAGGCGCCGCGGTACTTCTCGCCGCCGCGGTCGTTCCAGAAGCCGAGCGGCATCGAGGGCACGGGTTTGACGCAGACGAGCTCGCCCTTCCGGCCGACCACGGGCTCGCCCTTCTCGTTCCAGACCTCGACCGCCATGCCGAGCGCGCGGCACTGGATCTCGCCGCGATAGACGGGCAGGATCGCGTTGGCGTCGGCGAACGCGGCCATGATGTCCGTGCCGCCCGAGATCGAGGACAGGCACACGTCCTTCTTCACCTTCGAGTAGACGTAGTCGTAGCTCTCGGCCACGAGCGGCGAGCCCGTGGAGATGATCATGCGCACGTCCGAGAGCTTGTGCGTCTCGATCGGCGCGAGGCCGCGCTTCTCCATCGCGTCGATGAATTTCGCCGAGGTGCCGAACTGCGTGAAGCGCTCGGCGTCGCAGTAATCGAACAGGATCCGGCCGTTCCTCTCGAACGGCGAGCCATCGTAGAGCATCACGCTCGCCTCCGCCGCGAGCGCGCTGAACAGCAGGTTCCACATCACCCAGTTGGTGGTGCTGTAGTAGAACATGCGGTCGCCCGGGCGCACGTCGAACTGCAGCTTGTACATCTTCAGCGTCTGCAGCAGCGTGCCGCCGACGCCGTGCACGATGCACTTGGGCGTGCCGGTGGTGCCGGAGGTGAACAGGATGTAGGCCGGGTGCTCGAACGGCAGCTGCACGAACTCGATCTCGCCCGCCGGGTGCTTGCGCAGCCACTCCTCGAGCAGGACCGCTTTCGGTATGTCCGACACGTCCGGGCGAGGCCGCAGGTAGGGTACGACCACGACCTTGCGCAGGCTCGGCAGTCCCTCGGCGATCTCGGCGACGCGCTCGAGCACGTCGTACTCGCGCCCCGCGTAGCGGTAGCCGTCGGCGACGAAGAGGATCTTCGGCTCGATCTGGCCGAGGCGGTCGAGCACGCCGCTCGAGCCGAAGTCGGGCGAGCAGGAGGACCAGACGAGGCCCTGCGAGAGCGCGGCGAGCGCGAGCATGCCCGTCTCGGGCATGTTGGGAATGAAGGCGGCAGCGCGGTCGCCGGGCCGCAGGCCGAGCTGCGCGAGCGCCTGCGAGGCGCGCGAGACGTCGCTCGTGAGCTGCGAATAGGACACGCGCCGCTGGAAGCCGCGCTCGTCCCAGAACACGAACGCGTCGCCCTGGTCGCCGCGCTTGAGCAGGTTCTCGGCGAAGTTGAGGCGCGCCTCGGGGAACCACTTCGCGCCCGGCATCTTGTCGCCATCCACCAGCACCGTCGAGCCCTTCTTCGAGGCCACTACGCCGCACCAGTCCCAGACCTCCGACCAGAACTGCTCGGGATTATCGATGGTCCACCGGTAGAACTCGGGATAGGTGTTCAGCTCGAGCTTGTACTTGCGCACCACGTGGCGCGCGAACTGCGTGAGCTGCGCCTGCTCGATCGCCTGCTCCGACGGGGACCAGATGGGAGAGATGCGGGGCTCCATGGGCAGCGCATTCTACTGTTCCGGCTTGGGCCGGTGCACGGTGCTGAAATGCGGCTGCGTGAGCACCTCGGGCTTGAGCACCGCGTCGAGCTCCTCGCGCTGCATGAGCTTCCTCTCCAGCACGAGGTCATAGACGCGCTTGCCGGTGGCGAGCGCCTCCTTCGCAATCTCGCTCGCGCGCGCGTAGCCGAGGTAGGGATTGAGCGCGGTGACGAGCGCCGTCGATTCGTCGAGCAGATGCCGCGCGCGCGGCGCGTTCGCGGTGATGCCGCGCACGCAGCGCTCGGCGAGCGTGCGGCAGGCCGCCGACAGGTGCGAAATGCTCTTGAACAGGCTGTGCGCGATCACCGGCTCGAACGCGTTGAGCTGCAGCTGCCCGGCCTCGGCCGCCATGGTCACCGCCATGTCGTTGCCGATCACCTCGAACGCGACCTGGTTCACGACTTCCGGGATCACCGGGTTCACCTTGCCCGGCATGATCGAGGAGCCCGCCTGCACCGCCGGCAGGTGGATCTCGCCCAGGCCCGCGCGCGGCCCCGAGGAGAGCAGCCGCAGGTCGTTGCAGACCTTGGAGAGCTTCACCGCCACGCGCTTGAGCACTCCCGAGAGCTGCACGAAGGCGCCCGCGTCCTGCGTCGCCTCGATGAGGTTCGGCGAGACGATGAGCTCGAGGCCCGTGAGGTCGGAAAGGACCCGCGTCACGCGCACGGCGTACTCCGGGTGCGCATTGATGCCCGTACCGATCGCCGTGGCGCCGAGGTTGATCTCGCGCGCGAGGCTGCCCGCCTCCTCGAGGCGGCTCTCGTCCTCCTGCAGCATGACCGCGTAGGTCGAGAACTCCTGGCCGAGCGTCATCGGCACGGCGTCCTGCAGCTGCGTGCGGCCCACCTTCAGCACGCTGGAGAACTCGTTCGCCTTGGCTTCGAACTCCTTTCTCAGGAAGCTCATTTCAGTGAGCAGGCGGCGGATGCCGAATTGCAGCGCGAGCTTGACCGCGGTCGGGTAGACGTCGTTCGTGCTCTGCGAGAGGTTGACGTGGTCGAGCGGATGCAGGCGCGTGTACTCGCCCTTCTTCGCGCCGAGCAGCTCGAGCGCGCGGTTGGCGATGACCTCGTTGGCGTTCATGTTGGTCGAGGTGCCCGCGCCGCCCTGGATCACGTCCACCACGAACTCGTCGAGCAGCGCGCCCTCGCGGATCTCCTCGCAGGCGCGCACGATGGCCTGGGCGCGCTCGTCATCGAGCAAGCCGAGGTCCAGGTTGGCGAGCGCCGCGGCCTGCTTCACGCAAGCGAGCGCCCGCACGAGCTCCGGGTAGATCGCGATCGAAGTACCAGTGATCGGGAAGTTCTCGAGGGCCCGCAGCGTGTGCACGCCGTAATAGGCCTCGGCCGGGACCTCGCGGTCGCCGATCAGGTCGTGCTCGACGCGCACCCGATGGCTCATACTGTAGGCGATTCTATTCCCACCGCATGACATGACCCGCCTTTTCCGCATCCTGTTGCTCGCGCTGGCCGTTCCCTGCGCGCACGCCGCCGAGTACATGGTGGCGGCGGCCAACCCGCTCGCCGCCCGCGCGGGCCTGCAGATCCTGCGCGACGGCGGCAGCGCGCTCGACGCGGCGATCGCCGTGCAGATGGCGCTCAACGTCGTCGAGCCGCAGTCCTCGGGCATCGGCGGCGGGGCGTTCCTGCTGCATTGGGACGCCGCCGCCAACGCGATCTCGGCATACGATGGCCGCGAGACGGCCCCGGCGGCCGCGCGCCCGGACCGCTTCCTGCGCCCCGACGGCGCGCCGATGGGCCTCGGCGAGGCGATCGCCTCGGGCCGTTCCGTGGGCGTGCCCGGCGTGCTGCGCATGCTCAAGCTCGCGCACGAGCGGCACGGGATCCTGCCCTGGCACGAATTGTTCCAGCCGGCGATCCGCCTCGCCGAAGAGGGTTTCGAAGTCTCGCCGCGCCTGCACCGGCTCATCGCCGCCGACCCGCTACTGCGCCACAACGCCGCGGCGCGCGCGTTCTTCTTCCTGCCCGACGGGCGCGCGCTGCCCGCGGGCACCCGGCTGAAGAATCCGGAGCTCGCCGAGGTCCTGCGCCGCATCGCCGACGAGGGGCCCGATGCCTTCTACGCGGGCGATATCGCGCGCGAGATCGTCGCCGCGGCGGCCGCGCCGGACCGCTACGGCCGCGCCGGCGATCTCGCGACGGGGGACCTCGCGAACTACCGCGCCATCGAGCGCGACGCGGTCTGCGGCGGCTACCGCGGCCACCGCATCTGCGGCATGCCGCCGCCCAGCTCCGGCGGCGTCGGCGTGCTGGCGATGCTCGGCATCCTCGAGCGCTTCCCGCTCGCGCGCCTGCGCGCCGGCTCGGCCGAGTTCGTTCACCTGTTCGCCGAGGCCGGGCGCCTCGCGTACGCGGATCGCGACCACTACGTCGGCGACCCCGACTTCGTGGGCGTTCCCACAGCCGGCCTCGTCGATCCGGCCTACCTGCGCGAGCGCTCGAAGCTGATCCGCCGCGGCCGCAGCATGGGCCACGCCGCGCCGGGCACGCCGCCCGGGGCGCGCGCCGCGCTCGGCGCGGACGCGACCGTGCAAGCGGGCGGCACCAGCCACCTGTCGATCGTCGACGCCGACGGCAACGCGGTGGCGATGACCACGAGCATCGAATCGGCGTTCGGCAGCCGCCTGTTCGTGCGCGGCTTCCTGCTCAACAACGAGCTCACCGACTTCTCCTTCGCGCCGGGCGAGCCCGGGCGGCCGGCCGCGAACCGCGTCGAAGGCGGCAAGCGGCCGCGCAGCGCGATGGCGCCGACGTTCGTGTTCGCGCGCGGGCGGGACGACCGCCTGCTGCTCGCCGCCGGCTCGGCCGGCGGACCGTCGATCATCAACTACGTCGCCAAGCTGCTCGTCGGCGTGCTCGACTGGAAGCTCGGCGTGCAGGACGCGATCGCGGCGCCGAACGTCGGCAGCCGCAACGGCGACACCGAGCTCGAGCAGGGCAGCGCGGCCGAGGCCCTCGCGCCGGCGCTGCGCGCGCTGGGGCACCCGGTGTCGGTGCACGCCATGGTCAGCGGCTCGCAGGCGATCCTCGTCGCGCCCGGCGGCCTGCAGGGCGGGGCCGACCCGCGCCGCGAGGGCGTCGCCCTAGGCAACCGCTGGCGGGATCATTAGAATGGGCCGCTCTTCACCTGGGAGATTCCGCATGAAACGCCCCGCAATTTTCGCCGCCTCGCTGCTCGCCCTCGCCAGCTTCGGCGCGCTCGCGCAGGACGGCACGCTGAAGAAGGTCAAGGACAGCGGCACGATCACCATCGGCCACCGCGACGCCTCGCTGCCGTTCTCGTACTACGACGACAAGCAGCAGCCCATCGGCTACGCGATGGACCTGTGCCTGAAGATCGTCGACGCGGTGAAGGCCGAGCTGAAGATGCCGGCGCTGAAGGTCAACTACCAGCTCGTCACCTCGGCGAACCGCATCCCGCTGATGGCGAACGGCACGATCGACCTGGAGTGCGGCTCGACCACCAACAACATCGCGCGCCAGAAGGAGGTGTCGTTCACGATCACGCACTTCGTGACCGCCAACCGCTGGGCGTACAAGAAATCGTCGCACGTCGACAAGCTCGCGGATCTCAAGGGCAAGACGATCGTCTCGACCGCCGGCACCACCAACATCAAGGGCATGACCGAGATCAACGCCGCGAAGAACCTCGGCATGAACATCATCTCGGCGAACGGCCACTCGGAGGCGTTCCAGATGGTGGAGACGGGCCGCGCGGTCGCGTTCGCGATGGACGACATCCTGCTCGCGGGCCTGGTCGCGCAGGCGCGCACGCCGTCCGACTACGCGATCTCCTCCGAGGCGACCTCGGTCGAGCCGTACGGCATCATGCTGCGCAAGGACGACGCGGCGTTCAAGAAGGTGGTCGACGCGGCGATGGTGCAGATCTACAAGTCCGGCCAGATCAACGCGATCTACGCGAAGTGGTTCGAGAAGCCGATCCCGCCCAAGGGCATCAACCTGAATCTGCCGATGGGCGCGGCGATGAAGAAGGTGGTCGCCAACCCGACGGATTCGGGCGACCCCAAGGTCTACGAGTAACGGGTCAGGCAGCGGCGACGGGGAACTTCGGTTCCCCGTTTTTCGTTGGGGCGTTGAGGGGGCGCGGTGAACTACCACTGGAGCTGGGCGATCTTCCTCAAGCAGGAGCCCGGCGGCACGGGAACCTACCTCTCCTATCTCGTCGTAGGGCTGGGCTGGACGCTCGCCACCGCGCTCGCGGCCTGGGTGATCGCGCTCCTCGTCGGCGCGGTGGTCGGCACGCTGCGCACGACGCCCCACCCCTGGATCGTGCGGCTGGGCAACGCCTACGTCGAGATCTTCAGGAACGTGCCGCTCATCGTGCAGATGTTCCTCTGGTTCTTCGTCGCGCCCGAGCTGCTGCCCAAGGATCTCGGCGACTGGGTGAAGCAGGTGCCGCCGCCCTGGGGCTCGTACGTTCCGGCGGTGCTGTGCCTGGGCATCTACACCTCGGTGCGCGTCGCCGAGCAGGTGCGCGCGGGCATCAACTCGCTGTCGCGCGGCCAGAGGATGGCGGGCACCGCGCTCGGCCTCACGCTTGGCCAGACCTACCGCTACGTCCTCCTGCCGATGGCCTTCCGCATCGTGCTGCCGCCGCTCGCCTCGGAATCGATGAACATCATCAAGAACTCCTCGGTCGCGCTGACGATCGGCCTGCTCGAGCTCACCGGCCGCGCGCGCGCGATGCAGGAGTTCAGCTTCAAGGTGTTCGAGGCCTTCGCCGCGGCCACCGTGCTCTACCTGATCACCAACCTCGTGGTGGTGCTGGCGATGCGCGCGCTGGAGCGCAAGGTGGGCGTGCCCGGCTTCATCGGCAGCGCGCCGGGCGGCGGGGGGCACTAGGCGATGTTCGCCGGCTTCGACTTCGACGTCATCCAGCGCTCGGCGGGCTACCTGTTCCGCGACGGCATGACGTTCACGCTGACGCTGACGCTGATCGCGATGGCGGGCGGCGTCGTTTTCGGCACGCTGCTCGCGATGATGCGCCTGTCGCGTTTCGGCGTGCTCGCCTATCTGGCGGGCGGCTACGTGAACCTGATGCGCTCGCTGCCGCTGGTGCTCGTGATCTTCTGGTTCTTCTTCCTGGTGCCCTACATCGGCGCGTGGATCCTGCGCGAGTCCAATCCGATCCAGGTCGGCGCCTGGACGTCGTGCGTGATCACCTTCATCATGTTCGAAGCCGCCTACTACTGCGAAATCATGCGCGCGGGCATCCAGTCGGTCGCGCGCGGCCAGGTCTGGGCGGGCTATGCGCTCGGGCTCAACTACTGGCTCACGATGGGCAAGATCGTGCTGCCGCAGGCCTTCCGCAACATGCTGCCCGTGCTGCTCACGCAGACCATCATCCTGTTCCAGGACACTTCGCTGGTCTACGTGATCTCGGCGACCGACTTCCTCGGCGCCGCGTCGAAGGTGGCCAACCGCGACTACCGCCTCGTCGAGATGTACAGCTTC
>Ga0335085_10016953_pt1 | contig 10506 bp, 12 predicted proteins | sample Lox_Sample_45_FD_206712 | JGI IMG/M metagenome (GOLD analysis project Ga0335085, IMG submission 206712) | Soil microbial communities from Loxahatchee National Wildlife Refuge, Florida, United States - Lox_Sample_4.5 | ecosystem: Environmental > Terrestrial > Soil > Wetlands | place: USA...
TAGTAGACGGCGGGATCCGGGACATCGTGGGCGGCGACGGAGACGACCGAGGCGAAGAGCGAGGGGTACGAGGCGCCCGGGACGTTGTTCGCCGCGGAGACGAGCAGGACGTTCGCGAAGTAGGCCCGGTCGGCGAGGTCATGGAACGTCGCGAAGAGGGCGTCGCTCTTCGATGACAGCGACAGGTTGACGACCCCCGCACCGGCTTCGATGGCCCAGTCGAGGCCGGCCGCGAAGACGATCCCCTTGCCCCGGTTGTCGGGTCCCAGGACCCGGACGGAGACGAGCGCGGCCGCCGGCGCGAGGCCATGGACGATGCCGGCGCAGGCGGTCCCATGGCCGACGACGTCGATCGCCTCGGGGTCGTCCCGGACCTGGGGTTCACCGGCCTCGTCGAGCTCGACGACGACGCTCCGGACGAGCCGACCGCCGATCGCCGGATGGTCGCGCTCGACGCCCGAGTCGATGATCGCGACCGTGACCCCGGTCCCGTCGCTGCCGCCGTAGGCCCACGCACGGTCGAGCCGGCCGAACGGCGGCAGGTGGCTGAGCGCGGCCCGGCGCTCGCCGGTGAACGGTTCGCTCCAGGCCGGCAGGATGGGCTCGTCGGCCACCGTCAGCGGCTGCGCCCGGCCAGCCGGCGGCCCGCGGGCCGGGCGGCGTGATCGGCCAGGACGGCGATCAGGTCGGTGACGAGGGCCAGCTGTCCCGGATCGGCCGCTCGCACCCGGGCGATCTGCTCGACGAGCGCCCACAGACGGTCCGGATCGTCGCGGGCCAGTGCCGCGGTCATCCGCTCGAGCGCGTCGGCCACGACCGACGCGTCGGCCGTGCCGGCCGTGCCGGCGCCGGAGGCGGCGTCCGGCGCGAGGACGAGGTGGAGGACGCCGTCGAGGAGAGCCGCCGATTCCCGCTCGACCCGGCTGGCCCGGATGGCGACCGCCGCCTGCCGGGCGAAGACCGAGGCGAGCTCGATGTCCCGAAGGCTGAATGCCTCCTCGCTCCGCTTGTCGAGGACCTCGAGGACGCCGACCGCCCCCCGGTCGTCGACGAGCGGGACGGCGACGATCGAGCGGGGGACGTAGTTCGTCTGCTCGGCGAACGAGCGTCCGAACCTCGGATCGCGCGTCACGTCCGACAGGGCGAGCGCCTGACTCGTCTGGTAGACGTAGCCGACGAGCCCTTGATCGGGGGCGATCGAGAGGCCGACGACGCCCTGGCCCTGCTCGCCGGCGGCGACGCGGAAGACGAGCCGGTCCTCGGTCGGGTCGTAGAGGGCGATCGAGGCCGCTTCGGCGTCGAAGAGGGCGACCGCCGCCTCCACGACCGATCGCAGGACCGCCTCGCCGGATCCCAGCTCGAGCCGACGCGCCGTCTCGGCCCGGACGGCGACGGCCTCGAGGGCGGCCCGGGTCCGGTCGTCGAACCGGCGACGGCGTGCCGCGTCGGCCACGTCGGCTAGCGCTCCGCGGCGCCCGCGAGGCGCTCGACGTCGGGGATGACGAGGACGTCCTTCTCGAACCGGATGAGGCCCTCGTCGACGAACGAGGCGAGGAGGCGATTCACCGTCTGCCGCGTCCCCCCGATCATCGCCGCCAGCTCCGACTGGGTGAACGGCCAGGGGAGGACGACCTCACCGGTCGCCCCCGGCTCGTGGTCCTCCGCCATCCGGACGAGCCGTCGGGCGAGCCGTCCCGGGAGATCGAGGAAGTGGAGCTCCTCGACATGGCCGGTCAGGCGTCGCAGCTCGGCCGCGAGCCCGGCGAGGAGCGCTCGACGGAGGCCCGGATCCGAGTCGATGAGGGCTTCGAACGGCTGCCGACGGAGGACGAGCGTCTCGGTCGGCTCGAGGGCGACGGCGCTCGCCGAGCGGTAGGCGCCGTCGAGGAGCGCGAGCTCGCCGAAGAAGTCGCCCCGCCCGAGCGTGGCGATGATCGCCGCCTCCTCGCCCTCCGGCGAGGGAAGGACGATCTTCACCGAGCCGCCCTCGACGATGAAGAGCGAGTCGCCGGGATCGCCCTGGTGGAAGATCGTCTCGCCGCGCCGGAACCGGCGCACGCGCAGCTGGCCGGCACAGGTCCGGAGGGTGTCGTCGTCGACATGGGCGAACAGCGCGCAGCGCCGGAGCGCTGCGACGGCGAACCCCTCATCGACGCCGCTCACCAACCGGGCTCCCCTCCTCGCCGACCGCGGACGGATGCGGACCGGCCCGCGAGTCATGCTACGCGGGCCGGTCCGCTGGGACAACCCGAGCCCGGTCCGGCGGGACACCGGGCTGCCGGGCCCGGGCATCCGCGGCCGGTCCGGGTCGGGACGGGAGGGTCAGCGGAACGCGGGCCGCCGTGCGACGGGTGTCAGGCGGCCGAGGGCGGCGAGGATGCGGTCCACGATCGCCACGCCGGCCGGGACGCGGTCGAGGGCCGGGGCGCCCTCACGGTCGTCGGGCGACGTCCGCAGGAGATGGGCCCGGCGGGCCTCGGCCTGCCGCTCCTCGATGGCCTGGGCGACGACGATCCGGCGGCTGCTGGCGTGGTCGAGCATCGGACGACTCCCTTCATTCGGCGTCGATCGGTTCGGATCGGTCCGATCGTCGCTCGACCGCGCAGCCGGCGCGATCCCGTCCCCGACAGCCGGCCTGTCGATCCGGCTATGGTCAGGCCGTCGCTCGCCCGCCGACCGCGCTGTCGGCTGCGCGACACGCCGGACATGGACGAGCGGCGCCCATCGGGCACCGCTCGGGAGCTGGTCCGGGAGGCCGGGCGACGGCCCAGCCTTGGGGGTCAGCGCTCGCGCTTGTGAGGCCGCGCCTCCTGCTCGAGCTCGTGCTTCTCGAGATGGCGACGGATCTCCTGCTCGCGGGCCCGGGCGAGATGGCGAGCCGAGGACGGGTCGATGAGCATGCTGTGCCCTTCGACGTCGTCGTCCTCCTCGATCCGGCGCTGGACGATGCCCTCAGGCTCGTCGCCCTGCTTCTTCGTCACCGTCTTCCTCCTTGGAGGCGTGGTCCCGCACCCGGGATAGACCGCATCTTGGGGCTGCCGACCCTCGGGCGTCCAGATGTCTCGCCGACGCTGCGGCTGTCATCTGGCCGACAGGGTCAGGTCCGTGGCACCGGGCGCATCGGGAAGAGCCCGACGATGAGAGGGCTGGCCGGGTCGAGGAGCAGCTCGTAGCCGACGTCGCCGGAGCCGAGGAGCTCGGCCAGGAGCCCGGCCTCGCGGGGCGCCAGGCCGACGAAGAGCTGCCGCCCGTCGACCTCGATCCGGGTGACGTCGTCCTCGTTGCCGTTCATCTCGAACCGGCGCCGCAGCTCGTGGAGCGGCACGTAGACCCGGCTCTTGATGAAGCGACGGAGCTGGGGAGTCGTGCAGCCGGATCGCTCAGCGCCGCCGGCCGGTCCGGGTCCGGCGCGGCCATCGAACGCGGGCGAGGCCGGCGAGGCGGTCGATCCGCCGGGGCGCATCGGTCCGGGCGGGGCCGGCGGCGCGGGCCTGGCGACGATGGCCGCGACCGGCTCGGGCGACCCGCCGACGGGCCCGGGCGGGTCGATCGGAGCGGGGCGTCGCGACGCCTCGACCGGATCGGCCGCGGTCCCGGGCATCACCGGCCCTGCCGGGCGCGCGCCAGGATGGTGGCCGTGATGTCGGGCGCGGTGCGAGCGTCGGCTCATCGGGCCGTCGTGGATCGGGCGCCGGGGCGCCGGTTGGGCAACGGGCACATGTCGCGATCGATCGACGCCGGTCAGCCCGGCGTCCGTTCGGCCGATGATAGCCCCGCGCCGGCTCCGGTGCCGAGCCTGCCGGGCCGGCGATCAGCCGTCGACGACGAGCAGCTCCCGTGGCGCCTGGTTGAGGGCGAGGGGGCCGGCCGCGGTCGCCACGACGATGTCCTCGATGCGGACGCCGTACCGGCCCTCGAGGTAGATGCCGGGCTCGATCGAGAAGGCCATCCCGGGCTCGATCGGGGTCGCGTCCCCGGCGACGAGGTAGGGATCCTCGTGGCTCTCGAGCCCGATCCCGTGACCGAGCCGATGGATGAACCGATCGCCGAACCCGCCGGCGGCGATCATCCCCCGAGCGACCGCGTCGATCCGTTCAGCGGCGACGCCGGCGCGGGCGGAGGCGGTCGCCTCCTGCTGGGCGTCGCGGACGAGATCGAAGATCCGCTTGAACGTCTCGTCCGGGCCGCGCCTCGGATCGCCGCCGGTGACCCAGATCGTCCGGCTGATATCGGAGCCGTAGCCGCCGAGGCTCCCGCCGATGTCGAGGACGATCGGCTCGCCGGCCTCGATGACCCGATCGGACGGCTCGTGGTGGGGCGAGGCGGCGTTCGGACCGGCGGCGACGATCGAGAACCCGGCCTCGTCATGGCCTTCGGCGATGAGCCGGTCGCGGACCTCGCGGGCGACGTCCGCCTCCGTCCGTCCGACGAGCGGGCCTGCCGCGATCGCCACGATGACCCGGTCGGCGGCCTCGGCCGCGAGGCGAAGGAGGGCGATCTCGTCGGGATCCTTGATCATCCGCAGCGGCCGCAGGAGCGGTGACGCCGCCTCGAACGCGAGGCCGTCCCCGACGGCCGCCTGGAGGCGGAGGAGGTGACTCGCCCATAGCCGATCGGAGACCGCGAGCCGCCGGTTCCCGGCGGCGATGACCGGTCGCAGCCGCCCGGCGACGATCGCGTAGGGGTCGTCGGTCTCCTCCCAGGCGACGATCGCGACGCCGCCTCGGAGGCCAGCCTCGGCGGCGGATCGCTCGAGCCGCGGGACGATCGCCGTCGGCGCCTCGCCCGGGACCAGGAGGAGGAGGGTCAGCCGCTCGAGCGGCATCGCCGTGTAGCCGGTGAGGTACCGGAGGTCCGGCCCGACGCCGACGAGCAGGGCGTCGATGCCGGCCGCCGCCGTCCGCTCGAGCGCCCGTGCCAGCCGCTCGGCGTACCGCTCGGCGGGGATCACGGGGTGGCTCATCTGGTGGCCGCCAGCCGGCCGACGAAGGCCCCGACCGTCGCCTCACCGTCGTCCGAGACGGCCCGGTAGGCGAGGACCCGCCCGGCCCCCGCCGCGCGAGCCCGGTCACGGGTCGCAGCGTCGTCGTGCTGGCCGACCGCGAGCACGGGCCGGCCAGCCGCCGACGCGAGCCCGATCGCGGCGACGGCGTCATATCCCCGGGCGGTGAGATCGATGATGGCCGCCTCGACGCCGCCGTCGATCGCGTCCCTGAGGGCGGCCTCCGATCCGACGCGGACGACGTCGGCCCCGGCCGCCCGGACGAGACGATCGAGGCGGGTGGCCCAGATGAGGTCGTCGGCGAGGACCGCGACCCGGGTCAACCGAGGACGCCGAGGATGTGGTGGAAGACGTCCTTGGCGGCGATGACCCCGAGCGGTCGGGAGCCATCCATGACCGGGATGTGGCGGAAGCCGCCGACGGCCATCTTGTGGATCGCCACCGCGAGCGAGTCGTCGGGCCGGAGGACGACCGGATCGCGGGTCATGACATCCCGGACGTCGAACGCGTCGAGGCGCTTGTCGGCGAGCTTCACGACGGCATCGCGGTCGGTGAAGATCCCGACGAGCTCGCCCTCGTGGACGACGAGGAGGCAGTCGACCTGCTCGTCGCGCATCCGGTCGAGCGCCTTCGCGACCGGCTCGGTCGGGGCGATCGTGGGTGGCTCCCCGACGGCGACCGCATCGAGGTGCTCGCCGAGGAGGCGGCCCTGGAACGTCGTCGGATCCTGGGGCAGGCCGGCGGCCCAGAGGTCCGCGCCGCAGTTGGCGCAGGCGTCCTCGCCAGAGAAGTTCTCGGAGCCACAGGCGGGGCAGCGCATCGACGTCCCTCGGATCAGGCGGTGACGGTCCAGGTCTCGCCGGCGAGGAGCGTCTTGGCGAGATCGCCCTCCCCCTGGCCGGCCCGGGCCGTCTCGATCTGCTCGACGAGGAGCTGGTCGTGGGTCGCCCGGGTCACGTCCCGGAAGACGCCGACCGGCACCGGGTACTCCGGCCACATCATCCGCGACAGCATGAGCGCCAGGTAGGGATCGTCGGCATGGGCGTCGTGGACGAGCAGGTCGGCCTCGCCGACGCCGTCGCCGAGCGCGACGACCTCGGGATGGAGACCCCGGAGGCGGATGCCCTTGTCGCGATCCTTGCCGAAGATCATCGGCTGGCCATGCTCGAGGACGAGCATCCGGTCCTCCCGGACGTCTCGCTCGGTGAACTCCCGCCAGGCCCCGTCGTTGAAGATGTTGCAGTTCTGGAGGACCTCGACGAAGACCGACCCGCGATGGCCGCCCGCGGCGTCGAGCGTCGCCTGGAGGTGCTCCGTGTGGGTGTCGACCGAGCGGGCGACGAAGCTCGCCTCGGCGGCCAGGGCGACCGTCAGCGGGCTGATCGGGTGGTCGACGGAGCCGAGCGGCGTCGACTTCGTCCGCTTGCCGAACTCGGAGGTCGGCGAGACCTGGCCCTTCGTCAGGCCGTAGATGCGGTTGTTGAACATCACGACCTTGATGTCGACGTTCCGGCGCATCGAGTGGAGGAGGTGGTTGCCGCCGATCGAGAGGCAGTCGCCGTCGCCGGTGATGACCCAGACCATGAGGTCCGGTCGGGAGGCCTTCAGGCCCGTCGCGATCGTCGCGGCCCGGCCGTGGATCGAGTGCATCCCGTAGGTGTTCATGTAGTACGGCAGCCGGCCCGAGCAGCCGATGCCGCTGATGAAGACGATGTTCTCCCGCGGGAAGCCGAAGTCCGGCATCACCTTCTGCGTCTGGGCCAGGATCGAGTAGTCGCCGCAGCCCGGGCACCAGCGCGGATCCTGGTCCGAGACGAAGTCCTTGCGGGTCAGGACCGGCAGCTCGGCCACGCCGCCGGCCGGTCGTTCGTCACTCATCGTCCGCTCCGTGCCTCGGCCAGGAGGCGTTCGGCCTCCTCCTCGATCTCGCTGATCCGGAACGGCTTGCCCCGGATCGCGGTGTAGCTCCGGATGTCGATCAGGAAGCGAGCCCGCAGCAGGAGCGCGAGCTGGCCGAGGTTGATCTCCGGCAGGAGGACCGTCCGGAACGAGCGGAGAAGGTCGCCCGTGTTCCGGGGCAGCGGGTTCAGATGCCGCAGGTGGGCGTGGCTCACGGGCCGGCCGGCGGCCTGCAGCCGCTCGACGGCCGATCGGATGGCCCCGTAGGTCGAGCCCCAGCCGAGGATCAGCAGCTCGCCCTCGGCCGGCCCGTAGACCTGGAGATCCGGGATGTCGTCGGCGATCCGGGCGATCTTCTCGGCCCGCACCCGGACCATCCGGTCGTGGTTGTCGGGGTCGTAGCTGACGTTGCCTGTCCCGTCGGCCTTCTCGAGCCCGCCGATCCGGTGCTCGAGGCCCGGCGTGCCGGGGATCGCCCAGGGCCGGGCGAGCGTCTTCGGGTCGCGGGCATACGGGGCGAAGCCGGTCGGATCGGTGTGCGTGTCGCGGCCGATCGACGGCAGATCGGCGACGTCCGGCACCCGCCACGGCTCGGCGCCGTTGGCGAGGAACGCGTCCGATAGGTAGACGACCGGGGTCATGGACCGGAGGGCGATCCGGAACGCCTCGATCGCGTAGTCGAAGCACTCCGACGGGGTCGCGGGGGCGACGATCGGGATCGGCGACTCGCCGTTCCGGCCGAACATCGCCTGGAGGAGATCGGCCTGCTCGGTCTTCGTCGGCATCCCGGTCGACGGGCCGGCCCGCTGGACATCGACGATGACGAGTGGCAGCTCGAGCATGACGGCGAGGTTCATCGCCTCGCTCTTCAAGGCCATCCCGGGGCCGGAGGTGCCCGTGAGCCCGAGCCCGCCGCCGTAGCTCGCGCCGATCGCGGCGCCGATCGCGGCGATCTCGTCCTCCGCCTGGAACGTCTTCACCCCGAACTGCTTGTAGCCCGACAGCTGGTGGAGGATGTCCGAGGCCGGCGTGATCGGGTAGCTGCCGTAGAAGAGCTCCCGCCCGGCCAGCCGGCTGGCGGCCAGGAAGCCGAGCGCGGTCGCCTCGTTGCCGGTGACGTTCCGGTACGTGCCCGGGGCGAGGTGAGCCGGCTTCACCCGATAGTGGGTGTGGAAGATCTCGGTCGTCTCGCCGAAGGCGTAGCCGGCCTTCAGCGCCCGGCCGTTCGCTTCGGCGATCGCCGGTCGGGCGGCGAACTTCGAGGCGATCCAGCGGAGCGTCGGCGTCATGTCGCGCTCGTAGAGCCAGAAGACGAGCCCGAGGGTGAAGAAGTTCTTCGTCAGGTCGACCTGCTTGCTCGTCAGGCCGAGCCCCTCCGCCGAGCGGGCGTTGAGGGTCGTGATCGGGACCTCGAAGACGGCGTAGCCCTTCAACGTCCCGTCGGTCAGGGGGTTGCTGGCGTAGGCCGCCTTCTGGAGGTTCTGGGGCGTGAAGGCGTCGCTGTTGACGATGATCGCCGCGCCGGCCGGGACCTCCGCCAGGTTCGTCTTGAGGGCCGCCGGGTTCATCGCGACGAGGACGTCCGGGGCGTCGCCGGGGGTGTGGATATCGGCCGAGCTGAACGACAGCTGGAAGCCCGAGACGCCCGGCAGGCTGCCGGCCGGGGCCCGGATCTCGGCCGGGTAGTCCGGGAACGTGCTGATGTCGTTGCCGTAGACGGCCGACGTCCGGGTGAACTGGGAACCGGTGAGCTGCATGCCGTCGCCGGAGTCGCCGGCGAACCGGATCGTGACCCGCTCGAGCTCCTGGACGGGACGCTCGATCGGCTGCGCCTCGGTCACGCGCCCTCCGAGCCCTGGAGCGCCTGATGGGGACGCGGCGGCAGGTTGAGGAGCTCCTCGGGGAAGGACTCGGCGAGGAACCGGAGGATGTCCTGCTGGCGGACGACACCGGCGAGCCGCCCGTCGGCGTCGACGACGGGGACGTTCCGGTAGCGACCCGTCTGCATCAGATCGATCGCGTCCCGGACCGTCTGATCGAGCCGCAGCGTCCGCGGCTCCGTGTTCAGGAGGGTCTCGGCCGGCGCGGAGAGGTCCTCGGTCGCGCCGATGAGCCGGCTGAAGACGTCGCGCTCGGTCAGGACGCCGGCGAGGCGCCCGCCGGCGTCGACGACGAAGACCGAGTCGCCGACGCCGGAGCGCTGGATGGCCCGCAGACAGGTGGCCAGGTCCGTACCCGGCGCCACGGTCAGCGGCAGCCGGCGGTTGATGACCGTCAGGGGCGTGTCGACGACGGACGGGAGGCGCTCGACCACCGCACCCTCGGTGAGCTGTGTCACGCGGGAAGTGTACGACCGAACCGCCGGATCGGGCCGACGCCTCGGTCGCCGGCGCGGTAGCCTCCGGCTCCCATGGATCGCGGTCGGGCGATCGGCGTCGCCCTCATCGTCGTCTCGGCCTGCGCCTTCGGTTCCGGCGCCCTCATCGCCAAGCCGATCTACGCCCTCGGCGTCGGCTGGCTGACCCTCCTCGCCTGGCGGTTCACGGTCGGGGCCGCGACCTCCTGGGCCTGGCTCCTCGTCACGGCCGACGGGCGGGCGACGATCCGCCGGGCCGCCGGGAGCGCGACGGTCGTCGCCCTCGGCCTCGGGATCCTCTACGTCGGCAACTCGGCCACGTACTACGCCTCCCTCGAGACCGTCCCGGCATCGCTCGCGGGCCTCGTCGTCTACGTCTACCCGGCCCTCGTCGCCGTCCTCTCGCTCCGGTACGCGCGGGCGCTCGAGGGCCGGCGGGCGTGGGTCGCCCTCGGTGTCGCGCTCGCCGGCGTCGCCCTCGCCCTCGGCGGCATCCCGGCGACGGCGATGCCCCCGGTCTCCGGGCTCGCCCTCCTCGTCGCCTCGCCGGTCATCTACGCCGTCTGGATCGTCCTCGCCGCCCGGCTCGGCGGCGAACGGTCGACGAGCGCCGAGCGAGACCCGGCGGGCGCCGACACGACCGTCTCCTCGGCGACGATGATGACCGCGACGGCGGCGGTCTACCTCGTCCTCGCCGCGGCCACCGCCACGCCGGTCCTGCCCGGTGCCGTCCCCGCGGCGGCCTGGCCGTACCTGCTGGCCCTCGGACTCGTCACGACGTTCGTGGCGATCCTGACGTTCACGGCCGGGACGCGGCGCATCGGGGCGGCCCAGGCGGCGCTCGTCTCGACGATCGAGCCGGCGTACACGATCGTCCTTGCCGGGATCCTGTTCGGCGAGCGACTCACGCCGATCCAGCTCGCCGGGGCCGGGCTCATCCTCGCCGCGGTCGTCCTGGCCCAGGCGTCGCCGAGCGCGATCCGGGCGCTGCGGCCCGGGGTGCGGCTGGCCGACGAGTAGCCCGGGCGGCTGATCCGCTCGGGGCGGACATCAGGCCCCCGTCCGGCCTCGCGCGGCCGCGACGGCGGCGCGAGCCCCGTCGGTCACGAAGGCGCCGTCCGAACCGAGGCCGACGAACGTGAAGCGGAGCTCGAGGTACCGGTCGAGGTCGTCGAGACGCCGGAGGAGGATGCCGGGCGCCTTGCCATGGGCGCGGCACGCCGCCACGACCGTCGCGAGCGCCTCGCCG
>Ga0335085_10016954_pt1 | contig 10505 bp, 11 predicted proteins | sample Lox_Sample_45_FD_206712 | JGI IMG/M metagenome (GOLD analysis project Ga0335085, IMG submission 206712) | Soil microbial communities from Loxahatchee National Wildlife Refuge, Florida, United States - Lox_Sample_4.5 | ecosystem: Environmental > Terrestrial > Soil > Wetlands | place: USA...
GCCGGAGAGCGCACCTTTCCCTTCCACTACCACCATGGGGTCGAGGAGTGGCTGCTCGTCCTCGACGGGGCGCCCTCGCTGCGTACGCCGTCCGGCACGCGCGAGCTCAAGGCTGGCGACATCGTCTGCTTCCCGCCGGGCGCGCAGGGCGCACACGCGGTCATGGGCCCGGGCCGGGTGCTGATGCTGTCGCAGGGGTCGCGACCCTCGATCTCCGTCTATCCGGACTCCGACAAGCTCGGACCGCGATCGGGCGAGGCGGACGACACGCTCGACTTTCGGCGCGCCGACGCGGTCGACTACTGGGACGGCGAGGAGTGACCGACGTCAACCTGTTCGCGCTCGAGCTCACGTCGGACGACGACGATCCCGACGGCTACCACGTCGCCTACTGCCGCGTGGGGCCGTTGATCGGCGGCAGCCGGCTCGGGCTGTCCGTCTACGAGCTGCCGCCCGACCAGAGCATCTGTCCGTACCACTGGGAGGCCGGCGACGAGGAGTGGCTGATCGTGCTGTCGGGGCGGCCGACGCTGCGCACGCCCGGCGGCGAGCTCGAGCTCGATCCGTGGGACACCGTCTGCTTCCCCGCCGGCGCCGACGGCGCGCACAAGGTGACGAACAGGACCGACGCCACCGTCCGCGTGGGGATGCTCTCGACCCGGAACGACCCGGGGATCTCCGTCTATCCGGACTCGAACAAGATCGGCGCCTGGCCGCCCGGCAAGCTCTTCCGCCTCGACGACGCCGTCGACTACTGGGACGGCGAGATCTGACGAGCGAGCAACAGACTGTTACTTGCTCAGATCACGAACGTCTCGCGCCGCGGGGTGCCGCGGGCGAAGCGCTCGACGTCGAACGCCGCGAGATCGAGTGACGGGCGCGCTCCGGTGACGAGCTGCGCGATGTGCTCGCCGACCGCCGGAGCCTGCTGGAAGCCGTGGCCGGAGAAGCCGGTCGCGTAGAGGAAGCGCGAGACGCGCTCGCTCTCGCCGACGAGGGCGTTGTGGTCGGGCGACACCTCGTAGTAGCCCCACCACGACGAGGCGATCGGCAGTTCGGCGAGCACCGGCAGCCGCCGCGCGGCGTGCTCGGCGACCTCCTCGAGCTGCGCCTCGCGGCCGCCGAACACGAGGCCGGGCCCTTCGCGGTGGAAGTAGAAGCTCGTCGAGAAGTCGACCGTGAGCGGGAGCTCTGCGGGCAGCCCACCGTCGGTCGGCGTGAACCACAGGTGCCGCGGCTCCCCCTCGACGGGAAGGTCGACGCCCGCCAGCTCCGCGACCTCGCGCGACCACGCGCCCGCGGCGCAGACCACCGTGCTCGTCGCGATCTCCTCGCCGCCCGCCTCGACCGCCTCGATCCGGCCGTCGCGCACGCGGACAGCGGTGAGCGGCGAGCTCTGCCGGATGCGCACGCCGCGCTCCGACGCGCCGCGCGCGTACCACTGGACCACCGCCTCGGGCGAGCAGTAGCCGTCGAGCGGGCAGAACGTCGCAGCGACGACGCCCTCGACCGAGAGTTGCGGGACGATCTCGATCGCCTCGCCGGGCGTCAGCTCGCGGGCGGGGACCCCGAGCTCCTGCTGCATCGCCAGCGCCGCGCGGAACGCCGGCAGGTCCTCCTCGCGGTCGAGGAGGAAGAGGTAGCCCCACTGGTGCAGCTCGATCTCGTCGCCCATCGTGGCGAGCTCCGCGAGCGACCGCTGCGCGATGCGCACGTTCAACTCGTCGCCGAACTGCATGCGGAAGCCGCCCGCCGACTTCGCCGTCGATCCGGAAGCGAGCGTGTCGCGCTCGAGCAGGACGACGTCGGTGAGGCCGAGCTCGGCGAGGTGCCACGCCACGGATGCACCGATCGCCCCTCCGCCGACGATGACGACCTCGGCGCTCTGCACGTCCGTGACGCTAGGCGGTTGCGTGAACCGGCGCGAGCGCCGGCGCCCAGGAGCAGAGCGGCGATACGTCTCCGCTGCGGCCGTTCAGCTTGCGGAAGCCGAGCGCGTGCTCCGCCTGCATCATCTTGTGGATCTGCGTGGTGCCCTCGTAGATGATCGGTGCGCGCGCATTGCGGAAGTAGCGCTCGATCCCGAACTCGCCGGAGTAGCCGTACGAGCCGAACACCTGGATCGCGAGGTGCGCCGCCTCGAACGCCGACTCGGTGGCGTGCCACTTCGCCAGCGACGTCTCGCGCGTGTTGCGCTTGCCCTCGTTCTTCATCCACGCCGCCTGCATCACGAGCAGCTTCGACGTCTCGTACCCGAGCACCATCGTCGCGATCATGTCCTGCACGAACTGGTAGCGGCCGATCGCCTGGCCGAACGTCTCGCGCTCGCGCGCGTACTCGACGCTCCGCTCCAGGCACGCCCGGACCACCCCGCACGCACCTGCCGCAACGGTGAAGCGGCCCTGGTCGAGCGAGTGCATCGCGATCTCGAAGCCCTGGCCCTCGGCTCCGATCAGGTTCTCCGCCGGCACCTCGACGTTCTCGAAGAAGAGCTCGCCCGTCGAGCCGGCCCAGATGCCGAGCTTGTGCTCCGTGTCGCGCGAGGTGAAGCCCGTCATCCCCTTCTCGAGCACGAAGGCGCTGATGCCCTTGTGGGCGGCCGCGGGGTCGGTCTTCGCGAAGACAAGGGCGTGGTCGGCGACCGTCGCGTACGAGATCCAGTTCTTCTGGCCGTTCAGCACGTAGACGTCGCCTTCGCGCCGGGCCGTCGAGCGCATCGACGCGACGTCCGAGCCCGCGCCCGGCTCGGTCAGGCCGAAGCACGCGAGCTTCTCGCCCTTCGCCTGGGGGGTGAGCCACCGCTGCTTCTGCTCCTCGGTCCCGTACTTGAGCAGCGAGAGCGAGTTCAGTCCGACGTGCACCGAGATCAGCGTCCGGAATGCGGCCTCGCCGCGCTCGATCTCCTCGCAGGAGAGCGCCTCGGCGACGTAGTCGAGCCCGGCGCCGCCGTACTCCTCCGGGATCACGATCCCGAGGATCCCCAGCTCGGCCATTCCCTCGATCAGCTCGAGGTCGAGCCGGTGGTCGATGTCGTTCTGGATCGCCACCGGGAGCACCCGCTCGTCCACGAACGTGCGGACGGTCTCCTGGATCAGGCGCTGCTCGTCGCTGAGCTCGAAGTCCATGGCGGCGGAAGCCTACCGACCGCACGCGCGCGGTCAGGGCGGGCCGCCGCTACGATGTTGACTGACTGTTCAATCAAGGCAAGGAGCGAGTCGACATGGCCACGCTGGAGCAGACCTCGACAGGTGTCTCGTTCGCGCTGACCGACGAGCAGAAGGAGCTCCGGGCGCTCGCGCGCGAGTTCGCGACCAGGGAGATCAGGCCGAAGGCCGCCGCCTACGACGAGGCCTCGACGCACCCGGCCGACGTGATCGCGAAGGCCCACTCGCTCGGCCTGATGAACCTCCACGTCCCGGAGGCCTGCGGCGGGCTCGGTCTCACCGCCTTCGACGGGATGCTCGTCGGCGAGGAGCTCAACTGGGGCTGCTCCGGCATCGGGACCTCGATCGGCGCCAACGGCCTCGGCGCCGGGCCCGTGATCCTCGCCGGCTCGGAGGAGCAGAAGGCGCAGTGGCTGCCGCCGCTCCTGGCCGAGCCGATCCTGTGCTCGTTCGGGCTCTCCGAGCCGGGCGCCGGCTCCGATGTCGCCCGGATGACGACGACGGCCGAGCGCCGCGGCCGCGAGTACGTCCTCAACGGCTCGAAGACCTTCATCACCAATGCGGGGCACGCTGCGTGGACGGTCGTCTTTGCGAAGACGGACCCGAACAAGGGCCATCGCGGCATCTCGGCGTTCATCGTCCCGATGGACACGCCGGGTGTGACGATCGAGCAGCACCTCGACAAGATGGGACAGCGCTCGACGGACACCTCCGCGTTCGCGCTGACCGATGTCGTCGTGCCGGCGGAGAACCGGCTCGGCGAGGAGGGCGACGGCTTCAAGATCGCGATGAAGACACTCGACTTCACGCGGCCGGGCACGGCCGCCGGGGCGGTCGGCGTCGCGCAGGCCGCCTACGAGCTGGCGGTCGAGTATGCGAAGGAGCGAGTGACGTTCGACGTGCCGATCGCGATGCACCAGGGCGTCAACTTCCTGATCGCCGACATGGCGACCGAGATCGAGGCCGCGCGGCTGCTGACCTGGCAGGCGGCGTGGCTGATCGACCGCGGCGAGCGCGCGACGCTCCACTCGTCGTTCGCCAAGCGCTTCTCCGCCGACACCGCGATGAAGGTGACCACGGACGCGGTGCAGGTCTTCGGCGGCTACGGCTACATGAAGGAGTACCCGGTCGAGAAGCTCATGCGCGACGCGAAGCTGTTCCAGATCTACGAGGGGACGTCGCAGATCCAGCGGCTCGTGATCGCCAAGGAGATCTTCATCCCGCGCGGGTAGAGTCGGCCGGCCGTGAGTCTCGAAATCGACCTCTCAGGGCGCGTCGCGCTCGTCACCGGCGGCTCGCGCGGGCTCGGCCGCGCCGATGCCCTCACGCTCGCGCGCGCCGGCGCCGACGTCGTGGTCGCCGACCTCCTCGTCGAGTCGGAGCTGTCGGAGGAGACGGATGCCTACGGGCCGCTCGCGCAGGTCGCGCGGACCCAGGGGCTCGTGCACACGGAGTCAACCGCGGACGAGATCCGCGCGCTCGGCCGGCGGTCGCTCGCAGTTCGCTGCGACGTCACCGACCGCGAGCAGGTCGCCGCGACCGTTTCACGGGCGGTCGAGGAGCTCGGAAGCGTCGACATCCTCGTCAACAACGCGGGCACGCTCGATCACGTCGGGCAGTTCGCGGACCAGCAGCCGTCGCTCTGGGCGCGAGACCTCCAGGTCAACCTGACCGGCGCGTTCAACTGTGCCCAGGCCGTCTGGCCGCACATGAAGGAACGAACGTTCGGCCGGATCGTCAACATGGCGTCGGTCGCGGGGACGCTCGGGGGGTTCGGGCAGGCGTCGTACTCGACGACCAAGGCCGGGCTGCTCGGGCTGACCAAGACGCTCGCGATGGAGGGGGGCCGTCACGGGATCACGTGCAACGCGATCGTGCCCGGGATCATCGGGACCGAGGCGTTCCACATGGCGAACCCGGCGATGAACGAGCGGATCGCGAACCGGACCGTGTTCAAGCGGCCGGGCGAGCCGCAGGACATCGCGAATGCGATCGCGTTCCTCTGCTCGGACCTCGCCTCGTACATCACCGGGATCGAGCTGAACGTGTCGGGCGGCGTCGAGCTGTTCGTGTTCTGAGCGGTCGTGGCACCGCAGGCGGTTGCCGCCGGAGGCCGGCTTTGCCGGCCGGGAGGCGCGGAGACGCGCTGCCGGGAGAGCAGGGAGGGATGGGTCGTGGGAAGGGAACCGTAGGTTCTCTTCCCACTGAAAACGTGTCGGGCGGCGTCGAGCTGTTCGTGTTCTAGGGGCTGGAACAGAGGCGCTAGGATGCGGCGGTCGTGGCCGCCACCTCCCCGGCCATACTGGCACGCCGCCGCGCAGCCGCGCGCAAGCGGTTCTGGACCAGAATGGCCTGGTTCGGCGTGTTCCTGGTCGTCCTGGCGCTCGTCGTCGGGCTCGTGTTCGCCGGCTCCTCCGACAGGCTGGCGACCGGGACGCGGGTCGGCGGCGTGGACGTCGGCGGGCTCAGCACGCAGGCGGCGCAGCGCGAGCTCGAGCAGCGGTGGCAGCGGGTTGCGGCCGTCCCCGTCGCGTTCACGTTCGGGGCGCACCGGTTCCGGATCTCGGCCACGCAGCTCGGGGTGCGGGTCGACTGGGCCGGCGCGATCGCGTCCGCCCGCCGGCACGGCGACGGCTTCGGGTTCGTCCGCGGCTATCGCCGCCTGGCGCTGAAGTTCTTCCCGACGGACGTGGCGCCTTCCGCGCGCGTCTCGGATGCGGCGCTCGCGTACGAGCTCGGGCTGATCGGAAAGGTGACCGACCAGCCGTCGCGCAACGCGCAGCTCGTCCGCCGCGGTCTTCGCTTCGAGGTCGTCCGCGGCGAGACGGGGCGCGTGCTCGACCGGGTGGCCGCGGCCAACCTGATCCTCGCCAAGCTGTCGTCGTTCGACCGCACGGCGGCTGCGCTTCCGGTCGACGTGAGCACGCCGGGTGTGACCGCCGCCTCGCTGGCCGCGGCGCAGCGCTCGGCGACGGCGGCCGTCTCCGCGCCGGTGACGCTTGCGATCGGGCCGACGCGCATCAAGCTGCCGCGCTGGCGGATCGCCACGCTGCTCGACCTCTCCCATGCCTCCGGCGGGCTCCAGCTCGGCGGCCCGGGCTGGACGCAGGAGCTCCGCCGCCTCCAGCAGGCGGTCGACCGCGCTCCGCGCGACGCGACCTGGGCGGTCGGCGCGGGCGGGTCGGTGCGCGTCGTCCCCGCGCAGCCCGGCGTCACGCTCGATGTCGAGCAGGCGAGCGCGGCAATCATCGCCGCCGCCGAACGCCCTGCGAACCGCGTGGCGACGCTCCACTACGCGGTGGCGCAGCCGCAGCGGTCGACCGCGCAGGCGCAGGCGCTCGGCATCACGGGGACGGTCGGCGCGTACGAGACGTTCTTCGGCGGTGTGGCGAACCGCATCCACAACGTCCAGCTCGTCGCGCACCTCGTCGACAACAAGCTGATCGCGCCGGGGGCGACGTTCTCGTTCAACAAGACCACGGGGGAACGCTCCGCCGCCAAGGGGTTCCTCGAGGCGCCGGTGATCATCAACGGCGAGGTCGAGACGGGCCTCGGCGGCGGTGTCTGCCAGGTCTCGACGACGGTGTTCAACGCCGCCTTCGTCGCCGGCCTGCCGATCACGGAGCGGACGAACCACGCGCTCTTCATCTCGCACTACCCGCTCGGGCGCGACGCGACCGTCGACTACCCCGACGTCGACCTCAAGTTCGTCAACGACACCGGCCACTGGCTGCTGCTGCGAACGTGGGTCAGCTCGTCGTCCCTGACGGTGGCGCTCTACGGCACGCCGCAGCACCGCAGGGTCGAGTCGGTGACGCAGCCGCTCAAGGTCGACTCGCCGCCCCCGGTGGTGAAGACCGACGATCCGACCCTACCGGTCGGCCAGACGATCGTCACCGACCCGGGCGTTCCGGCGACGTCGACGAGCGTCGAGCGGAAGGTCTACTCGCAGTCGGGCCGGCTCATGTCGGACCAGACATGGAGCTCGTACTACCGCGCCGTTCCGAAGCAGGTGACCGTCGGGACGAAGAAGGCGCCTCCGAAGCCGGCGAAGAAGGCGAAGAAGGCGGCGCCGCTCAGCCCGGCTGGGACTGCGCCGACCGCTCCGCACTAGCGATCGCCTCGAGCAGCCACGTCGGAATGCGCGTGGGGCGGAGCGTCCGGGCGTCAACGGTCGCGTGCGCCGTCCAGCCGTCGGCGATCGTGCGGTCGCCGCGCGTGACGGCGTACTCGTAGCGGAACCGCGCGCCTTTCACGTCGATGCAGCGCGCGTGCACCTTGAGCCGGTCGTCGAACGCCGCGGGCTCGAGGTAGCGGGCATGGGACTCGAGCACGAGAGCCTCGATGCCCTCGTCGCGGAGGCGCTGGTACCCGTGTGCGTGCTCCTCGAGGTACTCGACGCGCGCGACCTCGAACCAGACGAAGTAGCTCGAGTTGTGGGCAATCCCCTGTGCGTCGGTCTCGGCGAAGCGCACCCGGATGTCCGTCGAGAACCCGAAGCCGTCCATGTCGCTACGCCCGGTCGGCGACGATCAGCGCCAGGTCGTCACATTCCCATTCGATGTGCGCATGGAAGCCGGCCTCGCGCAGCCAGCCCAGCTGGTCGAACGCGCGATCGGGCTTGTCGTACCCGTCGCTGAGCGGTGCGACCTCGGCGTCGGCAACGACGACGTCCCCGAGCACGAACCTGCCGCCGGCGTGCAGCACGTCCCGGATGCGCGCGAAGAGGGCTCGCTTCTCCCCGGCATCGAGATGGTGGACGGCGAGCGCCGAGACGACGGCGTCGAACGGGCCGGGCGGGAGCGGGTCCTGGAGCCGCTGCACGAGCAGCTCCACGTCTGCAAGGACGATGCGCGCGAGCATCGCCTCGCTCTCGTCCACGGCGACGATCCGCGCCTCAGGATGCACGTCGCGGACGCTGCGCGCCGTCTCGCCCGTGCCGGCGCCGAGGTCGAGCACGGTCTCGACCGCGCGGCCCGCCAGTGCGCCGGCGATCCTCGCCTGCAGCTCCTCGTACGCCGGAACGTCCTCGTGGATCAGGTCGAGGTACGTCTCCGGGTCGAAGTGATACTGGCTCACCGGCGCGACCCTACTCCGGGGCGGCCCGGCTGCGTCGTCGCGCGTGCTACGCCGCTGCGCGCTTGACGGGCTTCTCGTCGAGGACGTCGAGGCAGGTGGCGCAGACCAGCTGCTCGGTCTCGTACGGGATGCCCGCGCGGAGGACGATCACCCGGACGGTCACGGGGTCGTGCTCGTGTGTGTCGTGAGGCTCGGTCGTCATCTCGCCTTCCAAGGTAATCGGCAAACCGCCTTCGCGAACTGAGCAGTTTGTGTCAATTGCGTGCCGATCCGGTGCCGGTCCAGTCACGCCGGAAGCGAGAGCTGGACGTGGTCGGCGAACCCCGAGACTCCCACGCCGACGAGCCGCAACGGGCCTGGCCGGTCGCGCAGTGCGCGATCGAGCAGGTCGCATGCGAGCGCGCCGATGCGGGCGGCGTCGTCGGTGCCGACCGGGAGCGACGTCGAGCGCGTCCGGATCGAGAAGTCCGGGTAGCGGAGCTTCGTCGTCACCGTGCGCGCCACCTGCCCGCGCCGCGTGAGGTGCGCCGAGAGCCCGTCGGCCATTCGGCGGAGCTCGTCGTGCAGGCGCTCGACCTCGCCGACGTCCTGCGCGAACGTCTCCTCCTGCGAGATCGAGATGCGCTCGGTCGAGACCTCGAGCGTGCGTGGGTCGATGCCGCGCGCACGGTCCCTGAGCTCCAGGCCGACCTTGCCGCGCAGGACGCTCGCGAGCGCCTCGTCGTCGAGCGCCGCGAGCCCGCCGATCGTCGTCACGGCGGCGGCGGCCAGGCGCTCCTCGGCGCGCGGCCCGACTCCCGGGAGCACCCGGATCGGGAACGGCGCGAGGAACGCTGCCTCGCGGCCGGGACGCACGGCCGTGAGCCCGCCGGGCTTGCGCCGGTCGGAAGCGATCTTGGCCACCACCTTCGATCCAGCCACGCCGAGCGAGCACGACAGGCCCGTGCGCGCGCGCACGACCGCCTGCACCGCGCCGGCCACCGCGCGCGCATCGTCGAACACAGGCGCGACCTCGCCGACGTCGAGGTACCCCTCGTCGATCCCGGTCTGCTCGACCGTCGGCACGATCTCCCGGACCGTCGACCACACCTCACGCGAGTAGTCGCGATAGAGCGTGTGGCGCGGGCGAACGAACGCCGCGTGCGGGCAGCGGCGCCGCGCCTCCGCGCACGACATGGCCGAGTGGATGCCGAAGCGGCGTGCGACGTAATTGGCGGTGGCGACCACGCCACGGCCGTGCGGGTCGCCGCCGACGACCAGCGGCACGCGCCGGAGCGCAGGGTCCTCCAGCTCCTCGACGGCGGCGAAGAACGCGTCCAGATCGAGGTGCGCCAGGATCACCGAAGCAGCGTAGATTCACCGCCAGATGCGGAAACTGGCACCACTGCTGGCAGTCGCGCCGCTCGTCGCCGCCGTCGGTGCGCCGGCGGCCCGGCCCCAGACCGCGCGCACGTGCGGCACGCGCACGGTTGGGTCGGAGCGGGTCGCATACGCCGGTTGGGCGACCGGCGGCGCGGTCGCGTACCACCGTCCCGGCGGGACGGTGCTCGCCCGGTTCGGAGCGCACAACGCGAACGACTATCCGACGGTCTTCGGCGTGGTCGGCGAGACGGCCGGCACCGGCTGCGACGGGCGGTGGTATCGCGTCCAGCTCCCGATCAAGCCCAACGGCAGCGTCGGCTGGGTACGGACCGCTGCGCTCGTGCTCGAGCGTGTGCCCACCCGCATCGTCGTCGACCTCTCCGAGCGACGGCTGTGGCTGTACCGGGACGGCCGGCTCGTGCTGCGCGCCCCGGTCGGCGTCGGTGCGCCGGCGACCCCGACGCCGACGGGAAGCTTCTACGTGAACCAGCGGCTCGTTCCTCGCGACCGCTCGGGCCCGTTCGGCCCGGCCGCGCTCGGCCTCTCGTCCTTTTCGCCCGTCCTGACCTGGTGGCCCCAGGGCGGCCCGATCGCAATTCACGGCACCGACGAACCGGCGTCGATCGGCCGGGCCCGCTCGAACGGCTGCATCCGGCTGCGCAACCCCACGCTCGAGCGGGTGTTCGCGGCGGCCGGCGCCGGGACGCCGGTCGTCGTCAGGCGGTAGCCCGTCGCGCACGGGGCTGCGACCGCGTAGGCTAGGCGCCGCAGATGACCGAGACCGACACCGACACCAAGACCCGGAACCCGCTTTCCCAGCTCTCCTCGTTCAGCGAGGACCTGCTCGGCAAGGCCTCGAAGAACCCGGCGGCGACCAAGTTCCTGCAGGGCGCGAACCAG
>Ga0335085_10016955_pt1 | contig 10505 bp, 8 predicted proteins | sample Lox_Sample_45_FD_206712 | JGI IMG/M metagenome (GOLD analysis project Ga0335085, IMG submission 206712) | Soil microbial communities from Loxahatchee National Wildlife Refuge, Florida, United States - Lox_Sample_4.5 | ecosystem: Environmental > Terrestrial > Soil > Wetlands | place: USA: Florida...
GCATACCGAGATGTGGTTACACCCGGCCACCGTCGACAACGTGACCACGCTGCGCCGTCGTGGTGCGGTGGTGCTGGAACCCGCCTCCGGGCGGCTCACCGGCAGCGACAGCGGCGCGGGCCGGCTACCCGAGGCCGAGGAGATCACCACCCTGGCCCACCTACTCCTGGAACGTCATGACGCGCTGCCCTACGACCTGGCCGGGCGTCGGCTGCTGGTGACCGCCGGTGGCACCCGCGAGCCCATCGATCCGGTGCGGTTCATCGGCAACCGCAGCTCGGGCAAGCAGGGCTACGCCGTCGCGCGGGTCGCCGCCCAGCGCGGCGCGGAGGTCACGCTGATCGCCGGGCACACCGCGGGCCTGATCGACCCCGCCGGCGTCGAGGTGGTGCACGTCAGCTCCGCGGAGCAACTCGGAAACGCGGTGTCCAAGCACGCTGCCGACGCGGACGTGCTGGTGATGGCGGCGGCTGTCGCCGACTTCCGGCCCGCGCAGGTTTCCGCCGCCAAGATCAAAAAGAGTGCCGAGGGACCCCCGACCATCGAGTTGCTGCGCAACGACGACGTGCTGGCCGGCGCGGTGCGGGCGCGCGCCCACGGCGAGCTGCCCAACATGCAAGCCATCGTCGGGTTCGCCGCCGAGACCGGCGACGCCAACGGGGATGTGCTCTTCCACGCCCGGAACAAGCTGCGCAGCAAGGGTTGTGACCTGCTGGTGGTCAACGCCGTGGGCGACGGCAGGGCCTTCGAGGTGGACAGCAACGACGGCTGGCTGCTGGCGTCCGACGGTACCGAGTTGGCGCTGCAGCACGGCTCCAAGACGCTGATGGCCAGCCGTATCGTTGACGCGATCGTCACGTTTCTGCACGGCGAGACCGGATAGCGTCAGGTAGGACGCCCGGCTTCGCCGGTATCGGTAGCGGCGATTAAGATAATTTGCCTAACTAAGTTTACGTAGATTGGAAAGGATGACAGGGTGAGCGAGAAGGGTCGGCTGTTTACCAGTGAGTCGGTGACCGAGGGACATCCCGACAAGATCTGTGACGCCATCAGCGACTCCGTCCTCGACGCGCTTCTGGCGGAGGACCCCCGCTCACGTGTCGCGGTCGAGACGCTGGTGACCACCGGGCAGGTGCACGTCGTCGGCGAGGTGACCACCTTGGCCAAGGAGGCGTTCGCCGACATCACGAATACCGTGCGCGCCCGAATTCTGGAGATCGGCTACGACTCGTCGGACAAGGGCTTCGACGGGGCGTCGTGCGGGGTGAACATCGGCATCGGCGCGCAGTCGCCCGACATCGCCCAGGGCGTCGACACCGCCCACGAGGCGCGCGTGGAGGGTGCGGCGGACCCGCTGGACGCCCAGGGCGCCGGCGACCAGGGCCTGATGTTCGGCTACGCGATCAACGACACTCCGGAACTGATGCCGCTGCCCATCGCGCTGGCGCACCGGCTGTCGCGGCGGCTGTCCGAGGTCCGCAAGAACGGCACGCTGCCCTACCTGCGTCCGGACGGCAAGACGCAGGTCACCATCGAGTACGAGGACAACGTCCCGGTGCGACTGGACACGGTGGTCGTCTCCACCCAGCACGCCGACGGGATCGACCTGGAGAAGACGCTGGATCCCGACATCCGCCGGCACGTGCTCAAGACCGTGCTCGAGGACCTGGCCCACGACACCCTGGATTCGTCCTCGACGCGGGTGCTGGTGAACCCGACCGGCAAGTTCGTCCTGGGCGGCCCGATGGGCGACGCGGGGCTCACCGGCCGCAAGATCATCGTCGACACGTACGGCGGCTGGGCCCGTCACGGCGGCGGCGCCTTCTCCGGCAAGGATCCGTCCAAGGTGGACCGCTCAGCGGCGTACGCGATGCGCTGGGTGGCCAAGAACGTCGTCGCCGCGGGGCTGGCGGAGCGGGTCGAGGTGCAGGTGGCCTACGCCATCGGCAAGGCCGCTCCGGTGGGCCTGTTCATCGAGACCTTCGGCACCGAGGCCGTCGACCCGGTCAAGATCGAGAAGGTCATCCCCGAGGTGTTCGACCTGCGGCCGGGCGCGATCATCCGCGACCTGGACCTGCTGCGCCCGATCTACGCGCAGACCGCTGCCTACGGGCACTTCGGCCGCACCGACGTCGAGCTGCCGTGGGAGCAGCTCAACATGGTGGACGACCTCAGGCGCGCCATCTAGTTCTCGGCGGCGCCGAGCGTGACGCTTAGCGGGGCGGCAGCGGGTGGTCTGGGTCCAGCGCGGGCAGGCCGTCGATGCTGTGCCGGTTGCGTTCGACGACGCTGGCGAACTTCTCGTCACTCGACTTGGCGTGGTGCTTGTCGAGCACCGGCCGCTCGTCGACCAGATCGTAGTAGGGCACGGCGTACCCGCAGGCGTCGGCAATTCGCTGCACGTCGACCACGATGGCAGCCCGAAGCCCTGGATGCAGAGCGCCGAAATGCGTTCGCAGAGTTTCGAATTCGCTGTCGTCGGGGCGGACGACTCGCCCGGTGCCGAATAGCCGCAGGATCCGCGAGTTGCGGGTGAACGAGCAGAACATGATCGTGATCCGGCCGTTGTCACGCAGGTGCGCGATCGTCTCGGCGCCGCTGCCGAACAGATCGAGATAAGCGACGGTGTGGTCGTCGAGCACCGCGAAAGTGTCGGCGTATCCCTTGGGCGACAGGTTGATTCGGCCGCCCACCGACGGAGCGGTGGCGACGAAGAACATGGCCTGTTGGCCGATGAACTCCCGGAGGGAGTCGTCGATATGCGAAAACTCCTTCGCCACCGAGAGGTCTCCTTTGCTGGGCGAGCAGACGCAGAATCGCATTCCGCGGGGCTCCCGCGTGCGATTCTGCGTCTGCTCGCGCTAACCGGTGAACCGGTAGTCGTCCAGATTAAAGCGCCGACTGCGCCAGTATGCCTCCACCGTGGTGGTGGGCCGCAGCGGGACGTCGCCGTTCTTGTCGAAGTAGTAGCTGTTGGCCAGCCGGCAACTGTCCTGCCAGAACACCTGGCGGTGTCGCCGGCGCATCACCTCGGCAAAGTACCGGTCGTTGGCCTCCTCGGACACCTCGACGTGTTGGGCGCCGACGCTCCGGGCCTGTTTCAGGCAGCGCAGAATGTGGTGGGTCTGCGACTCGATGAGCGCGAAATACGACGAGCCGACATAGCCGTACGGGCCGAACACGGTGAAGAAGTTCGGAAACCCGGGGATGCTGACGCCCTCGTAGGCCTGGATTCGATGCTCATCCCAGAACCGACTCAACGACCGTTCGCCGCTTCCGGTGACGGCGTAGGTCAGCACGTCGTCGACGTCGAGCACCTTGAAGCCGGTCGCGAGCAGCAGCACGTCGACGTCGTAGCTGGTGCCGTCCGTGGTGGCCACAGCGGACGGGGTGATCTTGTCGATCGACTCGGTCACCAGTTGCACGTTGTCGCGGTTGAACGTGTACAGATAGGTGTTGTGGAAGCCCGGTCGCTTGCAGCCCACCGCGTAGCGCGGGGTGAGCTTGTCACGTACCACCGGGTCTTTGACCTGCTGGCGCAGATAGCGCTTACCCAGTGACGCCATCCTCTTGGCCAGCGGGAACACGGTGAAGTAGTGCGCGGCGATGGGGAAGGTCGCCTCCACGTAGGCCTGGCTGAGCAGCCGTTGCACAGCACTGCCGCCGGGAACTCGCATCGCCCACCGCGCCAGCTTCGGCAGCCGCACGTCGAACTTGGGGAAGCACCAGATCGGGGTGCGCTGAAAGACGGTGAGCTGGTCGACAATTGGCGCAATCTCGGGGATGATTTGCACGGCCGACGCGCCGGTGCCGATGATGGCGACGCGCTTGCCGGTCAGGTCCTGCTGGTGATCCCAGCGCGCGGTGTGCATGGTCAGTCCGGCGAAGTCGTCGACGCCGTCGATGTCGGGGAGCTTGGGCGTCGTCAGCACGCCGCAGGCGTTGATCACGAACCTCGCGGTGACTTCGCCGCCCGGGTCGATCTGGACTCGCCACAGCCGGTGCTCGTCGTCGAACTCGGCGGCGAGAACCTTTGTGCCGAACCGGATCCGGGAGCGCAGGCGGTATTTCTCGACGCAGTGCTCGGCGTAGGCCTTGAGCTCCCGGCCGGGCGCGTAGGTTCGCGTCCAGTCCGGGCTCTGCTCAAAGGAGAACTGGTAGGAGAACGACGGAATGTCAACGGCGATACCGGGATAGGTGTTCCAGTACCAGGTGCCGCCGACTCCATCACCGGCTTCGATCATCAGGAAATCGGTGAATCCCGCCCGATCGAGCTGGATCGCGGCCCCGATTCCGGAGAATCCGGCGCCGACGATCAGCACGTGGTGGTCGGGCTGTGTACTCATTCAGCGTCTCCTTCCGACGACGTGTACGCCATGTTTGGGCCGCAGGGTCAGTGTGGCCTCGGGCTCGACTTGACGGCCGGGCGCGAGGTCAAAAGTGAAGCGCTGACTCATGATTGCGGCTATCAGCAGCATCTCCACCAGGGCGAAGCTCTGCCCGATACAGATGCGCCGGCCGCCGCCGAACGGCAAATATGCCGACCGCGGACGATCTTTGGCACACCCCAGAAACCGGCTGGGATCAAAGCGTTCCGGGTCGGGCCACCAACGGGGGTCGTGATGAATGTGGTGGATCGGGATGATGACGGTGGTGCCGCGGCGAATGTGGTGCTCGCCGGTGACGTCGTCTTCGATCGCCCGCCGGGCGATGATCCACACCGCCGAGAAGTAGCGCTGCGACTCCTGCAGGCATGCGGTGGTCCATGGCAGCCGGCCCAGGTCGTCGGCGGTGGGGCGGCGCCCGCCCAGCACGTCGTCGACCTCGGCGAGCATCCGCTCGCGCGCGTCGGCGTGCACGGCCATCAGATACCAGAACCAGGACATCGCGTTGGCGGTGGTTTCGTGACCGGCGAGCATGAATGTCAGAGCTTCGTCGCGGACCCGTTGGCGTGGCCACGTTCCGCCGTCGGCGCCCAGCAACACGTTGAGCAGGTCGGCGGAGTCGGTCGGGTGCACCAGTCGCTCATCGATGACCGAGTTGACTGAACGGTCGAGCGTCAGCGCGATGTTCTGGATGTCGCGCAGCGGTGGCGGCATGCGGACGCCGGAAAAGGCGCACCGGTGCAGGGTGTCGTAGACCGGACGCGGCATCAGGCCCCACAGCCCGAGCCGCTCCAGCTTCTCGGCATGCCGCAGTCCCCGCGTCGCCAGTTCGTTCATGCTCTGGACCAGCGGACCGAAATCCTGGCTGAACAGGGAATTGGCGACCACCCGCAGGGTCGTCTCGACCATCGTCTCGTGCATGTCGAACTCACCGGGTGCCACCCGGGCGGTGACGTCGGCGATCGGATCGATCATCAAGTCGACGAGCCCGTTGAGGTGGCGCCGGGCGAATGTCGGGTTCAGCGCCCCGCGGTGGCTGGCCCAGGAGTCTCCCTCGTCGGTCAGCAGGTTGATGCCCGCGGTGGCCTTGATCGGCTCGTATTCGTTGGACTTGACGTAGCGCAGCCGCGCCTCGTGCAGTACGTGATCGACGTAGTCCGGATGGCTGATCGAGACGAAACGTCTTCCGGCACAACGAAATCGGGCGATGTCGCTGCCGCGTGCCCGGCCCATGAAGCCGTCGCCGACGTCGAAGCCGACGGTGATGGCCTCGCGCGTCATCGTCCAGGTGCTCAGCCGTCGGGCCGGTCCGCTCCGCGGCCGCTCGACAGTGAGGGTGGCCATGAGTCCACTCTAGGGATGACGCGGCTGGCCGGTAATGAGATTATCGGACACGGAGTTGGGAATTTAGGACAGCCGATGGAGCAAGTGCCGCGCGAGGTGAGCCACCCGGTCTACGCGACCCGGCTGCTGTGCGAGGTGGCCAACGAACGCGGGGTGCCCACCACCGACGTGTTGGCGGGCACCGCGATCGAGCCGGCCGATCTCGACGACCCGAACGTCATGGTCAGCGGGCTCGACGAGATCAGGGCAGTGCGTCGGCTGCTGGCCCGGCTGCCGGCAGAGTCCGGCCTCGGCATCGACGTGGGCAGCCGGTTCACGCTCACCCATTTCGGCTTGTTCGGTTTCGCGGTGATGTCCTGCGGCACGCTGCGGGAACTGTTCAGCATCGCGATGCGCTACTTCGCCCTGACGATGATGCACATCGACCTGGCGATCTTCGAGACCGCCGACGACTGCCTGATCGAACTCGACGCCGGCCACCTGCCGACGGATGTGCGCGGGTTCTTCATTGAGCGCGATATCGCCGGAATCATCTCCACAACAACGAGTTTCGCGCTGGCGGTGGCGGAGAAGTATGCCGACCAGGTATCGGCGGAAGTCGCCATCGATGAGGAACTGTTGCGGCCGCTGCTCGAACTGGTACCGGTCCACGACGTGGCATTCGGCCGGGCGCACAACCGATTGCACTTCCCGCGGGCGATGTTCGACGAGCCGCTGCCGCAGGCCGACCGGCACACCTTGGAGATGTGCATGGCACAGTGCGACGTGCTGATGCAGCGCAGCGAGCGCCGCCAAGGCATTACCGCGTTGGTACGCACCAAGCTGTTCCGCGATTCCGGTTCGTTCCCAACGCTTCCCGACATCGCCGACGAACTCGACGTCCATCCGCGCACGCTGCGCCGGCGGCTCACCGAGGAAGGCACGTCGTTTCGCGCGCTGCTGAACGAAGCGCGCTCCACGGTGGCCGTGGACTTGCTGCGCAACGTCGGCCTGACGGTGGAAGAGGTGTCCAAGCGGCTGGGCTACACCGAGGTGTCCACGTTCTCGCACGCGTTCAAGCGCTGGTACGGCGTTGCACCCAGCGCGTATTCGCCCGGAGACTAGCGGCCCCACCCTTCTCGCCGAACGTGTAACCACTGCGAAAATGCGGCCCCGATTTTCGCAACCAGTGCACGCTCGGCGAAGGGCCCGACAGCGGGCTCGCCACCGTCACTACGCGTGCAGCGCCTTCTTCAATGCCGCCACACCATGGCCGGTGGCCTCGGCGCAGGCGGGTATCACCAGGGCGAAGCTGATGTAGCCGTGCACCAGGTTCGGCTCGTTGCGCAATTCCGCCGGAACGCCTGCCGCCCTGAGCAGTTCGGCGTATCGGGCCCCGTCGTCGCGCAGCGGGTCATGCTCGGCGGTGGCGATGAACGCGGGTGGCAGGCCGGACAGATCGGCGGCGTTCGCCGGGGCCAGTGTGGTCGGCAGATGGGTGGGGTCGTCGATGTCGACGCCGGGGACGTACCACTGCAGGAACGCATTGATGACGTCAGGGTCCAGGATTGGCGCGTCGGCATTTTCGGTGAACGACGGCAGTGACAGGTCGGCGGTGGTCGACGGATACCAGAGCAACTGAAAAACCAGCTGTGGTCCGTCGTTGTCGCGGGCGAGCTGCGCCATCACTGCGGAGATATTGCCGCCCGCGGAGTCGCCGGCCACAGCGATCCGGTTCGGGTCACCGCCCAGTTCGGCGGCGTGCTCGCCGACCCAGCGTAGTGCCGCCCAGCTGTCGTCGATCCCGGCCGGGAACGGATGCTCCGGGGCCAGGCGGTAGTCGACGGACACCACGATGGCCTCCGCACCGACCGAGTGCGCGCGGGCGACGGGGTCATGGGTGTCCAGGTCGCCGATCGACCAGCCGCCGCCGTGGTAGAAGACGACGACGGGCAAGTCCTCGTGCGCCGGGACCGGCGGCCAGTAGATGCGGACCGGGATGTCGGTGAGGTCCCCGTAACCGACCGTCCGCTCCTCGATCCGCAGCTGCGGCAGCATCTCCGGGGGCGCCTGGAGCTGCTTGAGCTTGGCGCGTGCGACCTCGACCCCGTCGGCGACGTTGAACGTCATCGGCACCGCATCGAGCAGCGCTTTGAACCTCGGGTCGATCGCCGGCCGGGCAGTGGTGGTCGCATCCGTCATGGACCTACCGTACGCAATGCGGCAGCTACCGCCGCAGCGCAGCCCACAACGTGGCCAGTCCGCGGCCCATCGCGGCTGTTGCGGCCGGCACCACCCCGGCGTAGCCGATGTAGCCGTGTACCAACGTCTCGGCGTTGTGCACTTGGACCTGAACGCCGGCAGCCGACAACAGCTCGCCGTAGCGGATCCCGTCGTCGCGCAGCGGGTCGTAACCCGCGACGCCGATATAGGCGGGCGGCAGGCCGGCCAGGTTCTTCGCCCGCCCCGGTGCCATCCCGGCCGGTGGGTCGGACAAGTCGACTTTGCCTGCGTAGCAACGGGAGAACTCGGCGATAGCCGCAACATCGAGGATGGGTGCGGTGGCATTCTCGGTGTAGGACGGCAGCGAAATATCCCACAGCGTGGAGGGATACCACAACAGCTGGAAGGCAACCCGCGGGCCGCCCCGGTCTCGTGCCAGCTGGGCGATCACCGCGGCGATGGTGCCGCCGGCCGAATCACCGGCGAGCGCCAGCCGGGTGCTGTCGGCGCCGATGTCGGCACCGTGATCGGCGACCCATACCGTTGCGGCCCAAGCATCTTCGACGGCTGCAGGGTAGGGGTACTCGGGCGCCAAGCGGTAGTCCACGGACACCACCACCGCCCCGGCGCCGACGGCGTGCTGGCGGCAGGAACCGTCGTGGGTGTCGAGATCGCCCATCACGAAGCCGCCGCCGTGAAAGAACACCACGACAGGCGGCTTGAGATCGGAACTGGTTGGTGGCCAATAGATTCGGATACCGATGGGGGCGCCCGGCCCGTCGATGGCGCGGTCTTCTACCCGCAGCTCGGGGTGCAGCGCCCGGCGCGGCAGGTCGCGCAATCGTTGCCTGGCCGCGAGGATTCCGTCGTCAGTTGATAGCCGGAACGGAACGGCATCCAGTACCTTCGTCAGGATGGGGTCGATACCTGGTCGCTCGTCGGCAGCGTTGTCCAAACTGGGCATGGAGGTACCGTACGCACCTCGCTTGGTGTCGGGCGGCTGGGTGGCCGCCGGGTGGGCCGGCATGGCCTACGGAGTGTTCCTGACCGTCATCGCGCTGCGCTCGCCCCCAGGCACCGAGCTGACCGGGCATTGGGCTTTGCAACCGGCGTTCAAGGCGTCGATGGCGCTGCTGCTGACCGTCGCCGCGGCCGCGCACCCCATCGTCCGCGAACGACGGTGGCTCATGCCGGCGCTGTTGTTGTCCGCCGCCGGTGACTGGCTGTTGGCAATCCCCTGGTGGCCGCAGTCGTTCGTCTTCGGGCTGGGCTCATTCCTGTTGGCGCACTTGTGTTTTCTGGGCGCCCTGCTGCCGCTGGCCTGGAGGTCGGGCCCGTCGCGTGCACGCATCGCGGGCGTCATGGTGTTGGTGCTGGTGTTGGTGGCGATGGTGGTCTGGTTGTGGCCGCACCTCGTCGAGAAAAAGCTGACGATCCCGGTGACGGTCTACATCCTCGTGTTGGGCACGATGGTGGGCACCGCGCTGTTGGCCAAGCTGCCGACGATCTGGACCGCGATCGGGGCGGTCTGTTTCGCGGTGTCGGACGGGATGATCGCGATCGGCAAATTCATCCTCGAAAACGAGGCCTTGGCGGTACCGATCTGGTGGTCGTACGCCGGGGCCATGATTCTGATCACCGCCGGGTTCTTCTTTGGCCGAGAGCCTCTGCCGGAGCCCGACGACGAAGCCGACGCAGCCGACGACGCCGCCGCTGTGGCCGCCGACGACTGAGGGATGTTGTCTGACAGCACATCTCGCTGCGCCGGCCGGTAGCCGATGACCGGCCGCACGCCCATCGAGGTGGAGCCGATCGCGCGGGTGCTGCCGATGCTCTCGGTGCCGCACCTGGATCGCGAGTTTGACTACCTGGTGTCCGCCGAGCAGTCCGACGACGCTCAGCCCGGCGTGCGGGTACGGGTGCGGTTCCACGGCCGGCTGGTCGACGGGTTTGTGCTGGAACGTCGTAACGACACCGATCACACCGGCCGGCTGGGCTGGCTGGACCGCGTCGTCTCGCCCGAACCGGTGCTCACCGCGGAAATCCGCCGGTTGGCCGACGCGGTCGCGGCGCGCTACGCGGGGACCCGGCCGGACGTGTTGCGGCTGGCGGTCCCACCCCGCCACGCCAGGGTGGAACGCGAACCCATGGCGATTCCGGCCCGGCCGGTTGTCGCGCCGGTGGACCCGTCCGGGTGGCAGGTCTACGGCCGCGGCGGGCAGTTTCTGACGGCGCTGGCCGAGTCACGGGCCGCCCGCGCGGTGTGGCAGGCGTTGCCCGGTGAGCTGTGGACGGATCGGTTCGCCGAGGCCGCCGCGCAGACCGTGCGGGCGGGGCGTTCGGTGCTCGCGGTGGTGCCCGACCAGCGCGACCTGGACGCGCTGTGGCAGGCCGCGACCAGCCGAATCGACGAGCACGCCGTGGTGGCGCTGTCGGCGGGCCTGGGCCCGGCGGCACGCTACCGCCGCTGGTTGGCCGCGCTGCGCGGCAGCGCGCGGCTGGTGATCGGTACCCGCAGCGCGGTGTTCGCGCCGTTGAGCGACCTGGGCCTGGTCATGGTGTGGGCCGACGCCG
>Ga0335085_10016956_pt1 | contig 10505 bp, 8 predicted proteins | sample Lox_Sample_45_FD_206712 | JGI IMG/M metagenome (GOLD analysis project Ga0335085, IMG submission 206712) | Soil microbial communities from Loxahatchee National Wildlife Refuge, Florida, United States - Lox_Sample_4.5 | ecosystem: Environmental > Terrestrial > Soil > Wetlands | place: USA: Florida...
CGGCGGCGCGATTTCCGGATATTGCGCGATCGGCAGCCGGAAAAAGGCGACGCCGCCGAGGATCACGAAGACGATCGAGACCACGGAGGCGAAGATCGGCCGGTCGATGAAAAAGTGCGATATGCGCATCTGTCGAGCCGGGACTATTTCGGCGCCTGCGGCGATTTCGCGCCTTGTTCCGGCGCGGCGGCCGGCTTGCCTTCCTGCGGCGTGACCTTCTGGCCCGGTCGCGCCCGCATCAAGCCGTCCACGATGATGTGGTCGTCGGCGCTGATGCCGGTCTTGATCACGCGCAGATTGTCGGCGGTCGTCTGACCGAGCGTGACATATTTCGGGACGACCGCATTGTCCGCATTGACGGTCAGCACGAATTTACGCGACTGCTCGGTCCCGATCGCCGCGTCGGGCAGCAGAAGCGCCTGATAGGGCGGCGAACCGGGCACGCGCACGCGGGCGAACATGCCCGGCGTGAAGAGATTGTTCGGATTGGCGAACACGGCGCGGCCGCGAATGGTGCCGGTCGAGCGGTCAATCACGTTGTCGACGAAATCCATGCGCCCGTGATGCACGAAGTCGGATTCGTCGATCAGCTCGAGCGAAACCGACACGCCGCCGCTGCGGCTGGCCACGTCCTTGCCGGTCTTGGCCATGCGCTCGTAACGCAGATAGGAAGCCTCATCAAAGGTGAACTCGAAATAGATCGGATCGGTCGACACGATCGTGGCCAGCAAAGTGGTATTGCCCGAGGTGCCGCCGGTCACCAGATTGCCGGGCGAGACGCGGCGGTCACCGATGCGGCCATTGATCGGGGCACGCAATTCGGTGAACTCGATGTCGAGCTCGGCCTGACGCACCGCGGCCTCGTTGTTGTAAACCGACGCCTGCGCGTTGTGGAATGCCTGCGCGCGCTGTTCGAATACCTGATCGGTGATGGTCTTGTCGTGCACCAGCTGCTGACCGCGCGTGTAATCGGATTGCGTGAATTGCAGATTGGATTTCGCCTGCGCCAGGTTGGCGCGCGCCTGATCGAGCGTATTCTGGAACGGCCGCTTGTCGATGGTGAACAGGAGATCGCCTTGCTTGACGATCTGCCCGTCCTGGAAATGCACGCCGTCGAGATAGCCGGAAACGCGCGCGCGCACCTCGACCGAATTGATCGCGGTGAAGCGACCGACATAGTCGTCGTAATCGGTGACGGTGCGGGTGACCGGCTTGGCGACAGTGACCGCCGGTGGGGGTGGCGCGCCGCGTTGTTTCGGCGCCTCGCCGCAGCTTGCGACCAAAGTCGCAAATGCGCCGACCGCGGCCAATTTGCCGCCGCGACATATCAAAGAAAGTAATGAATTCGCCCGTCCGCGGCTCATGAATACCCGTGTTTGCGGCCGACTTTGACTTGCCCGGGCCGTCTCATAGCGTCGCGCACACTTATGTCCGCCGGAGCTGACTGGCAATAGCGCCGCGGCTCTACGGCAAGGCTTTGCCTTAATTCGCCTGACGGGCCCGAAAGGCGGCGAGCCAATGGGGGCCGATCAACGCAAGCACGATGCCACCATAGACGGCGCCGCCGATAACGGCCAGCAACGCAAGGTGTGCGAGGTCGCGCAGGTGGCCCCAGCCGGCGACGAGATGTGCGATCGGCGCGACGCATAGCCACAGGGCCGCCGCGAGCGCGAGACCGGCGATCGACAATTTGATCGTCGATTGCCGCAGCCGCTCGTCGATATGGACGTGGCCGGCACGCGCCGCGAACCAGACCACCAAAGCGAGATTGATCCAAGCGCCGATCGACGTCGCCAAAGCAAGCCCGACCTGCGCCAGCGGTCCCATCAACACGAACTTAAAGCCGATATTGACGGCAGCCGCGATCAGCGCCGCCTTCACCGGCGTCGCCGTGTCGCCGCGCGCGAAAAAAGTCGCGACCGTGCTGCGGATGAGCACGAAGGGCAAAAGCCCGACCGCGTAGGCCGCGAGCGTACGGCCGGCGGCGACGGCATCCTCGGCGGTGAAGGCGCCGCGCATGAACAGCGCACGCATGATCAACTCTGGAATCACAAAGAATGCGGCAAGGCACGGGATCGACAGCAGCAGCGTGAATTCGATCGCGCGATTCTGCGCCGCCGCGGCGCCCGCTTCGTCGCCGGCAGCGATGCGGCGCGACATTTCCGGAAGGATGACGGTGCCGGCGGCGATGCCGATAACGCCGATGGGGAGCTGGTCGATGCGGTCGGCATAATAAAGCGCGGACAAGGCGCCGGTGGCGAGGAAGCTGGCGATGATGGTGTCGGCAAACAGCGCGAGTTGCACGCCCATGGAGCCGACCGTCGCCGGCCCAAGCGCGCGGAAAAATTTTCGCACGTCGGCATCGAGTTGCGGCCAGCGCAGGACCGGCATGGCGCCGACGCGCCAGGCATCGCCGCCGACCAGCATCGCCTGCAGCACCCCCGAGACCAGCACGCCCCAGGCGGCGGCGTGCCCGGCGGTTGGAAAGAACGCCGCCAAAGCCAGCGTGACGATCATCGACAAATTGAGCAGTGTCGAGGCGAAGGCGGCAGCGGCAAACCGCTGCAGCGCGTTGAGGATGCCGCCGTAAAGCGTCACCAAGGTGATCAACAGCAGATAGGGAAAGGTGATGCGCGTCAGATGAACGGCCAGCGTGAAGCGGCCCGGATCGCGGGCAAAGCCTGGCGCCAACAGGTCGATCACCGCCGGCGTAAACAAGAGCGCGAGCGCCAGCAACACGATTTGGCTCGCCAGCAGCAAGGTGAAGATGCGGTCGGCGAACAGCTCGGCACGGCCGGCCCCGCCCTGCTCGCGCACGCGGGCATAGGCCGGCACGAACGCGGCATTGAAGGCGCCCTCGGCGAAGATGGCGCGGAAATGATTGGGCAGGCGGAACGCGACAAAAAAAGCATCCGCCGCCGGCCCGGCACCCAGGATTGCGGCGAGAACGATATCGCGAAAAAAGCCGGTGATCCGCGACAGCAGCGTCAATCCGCCGACCGTAAGGATGCGTTGAATCATCGCGATCTCGCTGCGCGCCGCCCATGAATGCTGGCGCCAATTGGACTTGGACGCTGGCCAACAATTGCGATAGTTAGTGGCGTTAAAATGCCTTAAGGCGATTCCCGCCCCAAACATAGCGCCCCGAAGGGCCCTGGCTATGCCCTCTCCGATCATTCCCGTACTTCTTGCCGGCGGCGCCGGGACGCGGCTTTGGCCGGTGTCGCGTGACGCGCTGCCCAAACAGTTCCTGCCCCTGCTCGGCGACCGTTCGACCTATCAGGAAACCCTGCTGCGCGTGCGGGATGCCGCCTTCGGCCCCCCGATCGTCATTACCGGCCCGAATTTCCATTTCTTCGCCAGCCGGCAAGCCGAGGAGGTCGGCGTCGAGGCGCTCGTTGTGATCGAGCCGCTGCGGCGCGATTCGGCGGCCGCCATTGCGGCGGCGACCGCGGTGGCGCGCCGACGCGATCCCGATGCCGTCGTCCTGGCGCTCGCCGCCGATCACATCATCCTCGATGTGGAGAAATTCCGCGCCAATTGCCTGGCCGGCCGCGCCGCGGCCGAGGCCGGCAAGATCGTCACGTTCGGCATCAAGCCGAACGAGCCGAAGACCAGTTACGGCTACATCCTGCCGGGCGAGGCCATCGGCAAGACCGGCGCGCATGTTGTCCAGCGCTTTGTCGAAAAGCCGGATGCCGCCACCGCCGTCGGCTATGTGCGCGACGGCTATTTGTGGAATTCAGGCAATTTTCTGTTTCGCGCCGACGTGCTGCTGGCGGAACTGGCCCGGCTTGAGCCCGGCATCGCCGAAGCGACCGAGGCCGCCGTCGCCAAGGCGACGACCGACCTCGGCTTCCTGCGCCTGCAGCCCGAGGCCTTCGCGCGCTCGCCGCAAAAATCGATCGACTACGCGGTGATGGAGAAAACCGACCGCGCCGCGGTGGTTGCCGGCGATTTTCGCTGGTCGGATATCGGCAGCTGGGATGCCTTGTTCGATATCGCCTCGCCCGACGCGGTCGGCAACGTCGTGCATGGCCCGGCGGTGACGATGGATACGAGCGGTTGCGTGTTGCATTCCGACGGGCCGCTGGTCACGGCCATCGGAGTCAAGGATCTCGTCGTGGTGAGCACCACGGACGCGGTCATGGTGGTGCCGCGCGCCCGTTCGCAAGAGGTACGCGAACTGGTCAACAAGCTCAAGGCCGCCAAGCGGCCCGAAGCTACCGACCACAAGCGCGTGCATCGGCCCTGGGGCTATTACGAGTCGATCGACATGGGGGCGCGCTTTCAGGTCAAGCGTATCGTCGTCATCCCGGGCGGCAAGCTGTCACTGCAGAAGCATCGCCATCGCGCCGAGCACTGGGTGGTGGTGCGCGGCACCGCCGAGGTCACCGTCGGCGAGACGGTCAAAAGCGTGCACGAAAATGAATCGATCTATATCCCGATCGGCAGCGTGCATCGCCTCGCCAATCAGGGGAAAATCCCGCTCGAACTGATCGAAGTACAGACCGGCAGCTATCTCGGCGAGGACGATATCGAGCGCATCGAGGATATCTACCAGCGCCGATAAGCGGGGGCGCCGCTTCGCCGGCAAGCGCGATGTCGAACAGATGGCACGCAGGCTTTAGGCCGCGGTGGTCACCGGCTTGACCGCGGCGCTCTTGAATTGCTCGAACGCCTCGAGCGCGTGGTTGGCGTACATGACCGAGGGGCCAGCGCCCATATAGACGGCCATGCCGAGCGTCTCCAGGACCTCCTCGCGCGAAGCGCCCTGATCGAGGGCCGCTTTGACATGGAAACCGATGCAGTCGTCGCAACGGATCGCGACGGCGATGCCAAGCGCGATCAATTCTTTGGTCTTGCAATCGAGCGACTTGCGCGCGAGCGCGGCCTGCGCGAGGCCGGAAAACGCCTTCATGACGTCCGGCGCGCCGCCACGCAGATTGCGCAATTGGGCGCTGACTTCCTTGGTGTATTCGGGCCACTGCGTCATGCGCCGGTCTCCATCGCTGCGCCGCGCCAACAAGGCGCGCTGTTCATATTCATGAGTTTTAATATGATACGGCTGGCGCGCCGCGCGGATATTGATCTCGATCAAAGCGCGGCGCCGGTTGCTAGAGGATGCCGCGCGCAAGCAGCGCGTCGACGACTTCGCCCACCAGTCGGTCCGCCTCTTTGCTGCCGGCAAGAAGATGCAGATCCGGCTGTTCCGGCACTTCGTAGGGCTGGTCGATACCGGTGAAATTCTTGATCTCGCCGGCTAACGCGCGCCGATACAAGCCTTTCGGATCGCGCGCGATGCATTGCTCGATCGGCGTATCGACGAAAACTTCGAGGAATTCCTCGCTGCCGACCATTTCCCGCACCATGCGGCGTTCGGCGCGGAACGGCGAGATGAACGAGCACAACACGATAAGGCCGGCGTCCGTCATCAGCTTGGCGACCTCGCCGATCCGGCGGATGTTCTCGACACGGTCCGCCTCGGTAAAGCCGAGGTCGCGGTTCAAGCCGTGGCGAATATTGTCGCCGTCCAACATGATGGTGTGAACGCCGCGCGCATGCAGCGCGGTTTCGACCAGGTTCGCGATGGTCGATTTTCCCGCGCCCGGCAGACCGGTAAACCACAGCACGGCCGGACGCTGGTGCATGAGGCGCGCGCGTTCGCTTTTGCCCAGCGCCTGCTTCTGCTGGTGGATGTTGGTCGCCCGCCGCAGCGCGAAATCGATCATGCCGGCGGCGACGGTCTCGTTGCTGTAGCGATCGATCAGGATAAAGGCGCCGGTATCGCGGTTGTCCGCATAAGCATCGAAGGCGACCGGGCGGGCCAGCGACAAATTGCAGACGCCGACGTCGTTCAGGGCGAGCGTGTGCGCGGCAAGCTTGGCCAGGGTGGTGACGTCGATCTGGTGCTTGAGCTCGGTGACGCTCGCCGCCAAGGTGCTACCGTTGATCTTCATGAAGTAGGAGCGGCCGGGGATCAGAGGCTTGTCAGCCATCCAAATGACGTGCGCGCTGAATTGATCCGCGACTTGCGGTCGGTCGCGCATCGCCGCCAGCATGTCGCCGCGCGAAATGTCGACCTCCTCGGCGAGGGTAATGGTCACCGACGCGCGATTTTGCGCGGCGGCGAGGTCGCCCTCGGGACCGATGATGCGCTCGACCCTGGCGACTCGCCCGGCCGGGAGAACTGCAATCTCGTCGCCGCGTCCGATGCGGCCGCTGACAATGGTGCCGGCAAAGCCGCGGAAATCGGAATTCGGCCGGTTGACCCATTGCACCGGCATGCGGAATGGCCCGTCGGCGCCGGCGTCTTCGATGTCCACTGTTTCGAGATAATCGAGCAGAGGCGAGCCCGCATACCAGGGCGTGCGCGCGCTGCGCGAGGTGACGTTGTCGCCATGGCGCGCCGACACCGGGATGGCGTTGATATCCTTGAAGCCGAGCGGCCGGGCGAAGTCGGCGAAGCTTGACGCGATCCGATCGAACACCGCGCGGTCGAAGTCGACGAGATCGATCTTGTTTACCGCCAAAACGACGTAGCGGATGCCGAGCAGGCTGGCGATGATCGCGTGGCGGTGCGTCTGCGGCAGCAGCCCTTTGCGCGCGTCGACCAAGAGCACCGCGAGTTCGGCATTGGACGCGGCGGTCGCCATGTTGCGCGTATATTGCTCGTGGCCGGGCGCGTCGGCGACCACAAAGGCGCGCCGGTCTGTCGCGAAATAGCGATAGGCGACGTCGATGGTGATGCCCTGCTCGCGCTCGGCTTCCAGGCCGTCGAGCAGGAGCGCGTAGTCAACGTCGGAATCGTTTGTGCCGTTCTTTTTCGAATCGCGCTCGATCGCGGCCAATTGATCGGCGAAAATCAGCTGCCGCTCGTAAAGCAAGCGGCCGATCAAGGTGGACTTGCCGTCGTCGACCGAGCCGCAGGTCAGAAAGCGCAAGGCCGGACGCGTATCGACGCCGCGGACGCGCGTAATTTGATCGGCGACGATGGCGGCGGGGCGATTCATCAGAAATAGCCCTCGCGCTTCTTCTTTTCCATCGACGCGCCCTCGTCGTGATCGATCACGCGGCCCTGCCGTTCGGAGAACGACGCGGCGCGCATTTCCTCGATGATCGCATCGAGCGTGTCGGCGTTTGAGCGGATCGCCCCGGTGAGCGGATAACAGCCGAGCGTGCGGAACCGCACCTGCATCATCTGCGGCCGCTCGCCCGGCAACAGCGGCAAGCGATCGTCGTCGACCATGATCAGCGTCCCGTTGCGCTCGACCACCGGGCGGGTCTTGGCGAAATAAAGCGGCACCACGGGGATCGCTTCCGCCCGGATGTATTCCCACACGTCGAGCTCGGTCCAATTGGACAAGGGAAAGACGCGCATCATTTCGCCGGCGCTGATGCGGGTATTAAACAACTGCCACAGCTCGGGCCGTTGCTTACGCGGGTCCCAGCCGTGATGGGCGGACCGGTACGAAAAAATGCGCTCCTTGGCGCGGCTTTTCTCCTCGTCGCGCCGCGCGCCGCCGAAGGCCGCGTCGAAGCGCCAGTGATCCAGGGCCTGGCGCAGCGCCTCGGTTTTCATCACTTGGGTATGGATCGCCGAACCCGAAGCGATCGGCGAAACGCCGCGCGCAAGCCCCTCCTGATTGACATGAACCAATAGATCCATGCCGAGGCGCGCCGCGGTCTGATCGCGAAAGGCGATCATCTCGCGAAATTTCCACGTCGTGTCGATATGCAGAAGCGGGAACGGCGGCTTTGCCGGCGCAAAGGCTTTTTGCGCAAGGTGCACCAGCGCGCTCGAATCCTTGCCCATCGAATAGAGCATCGCCGGATTGCGGAAATCGCTGACCGCCTCGCGCAAAATGAAGATCGATTCGGCCTCGAGCCGCTGCAGGCGGATGTTCTGCTGACGCCACGTCATGAGATCGTTTCGAGTCCCTTTGTCCGGCAGTGCTAGCGCATTTCGGCCGTCCAAGGGAGAAACTAATATTTCATTTTGCGCGAGCGCGCGCTGAAATTAACCTTTAAATCGTCAAGCCGCCAGCACGCGGCGCACGGCACCGACGATCCGGTCCTGCGTCGCGGCGTCGAGATAGGCGTGCATCGGCAGGCTGATGACTTCCCCGGCCAGCCGCTCGCTCACGGCGACACCGCCGTCGCCGACGGGGAATTGCTTGTAGGCCTGCTGGCGGTGCAACGGGATCGGATAATAGATCGCGGTGGGGATGCCTTCCGCCTTGAGCGCGGCCGCCAAACGGTCGCGGCGGCCACCGGAAACACGGATGGTGTATTGCGCCCAAACCGAGACCGAACCAGCCGGCACGTGAGGGACAATTGCCACGTCGCCGAGCGCATCCGAATAACGACGCGCGACGTGGTTGCGCGTCTCGATCTCTTCCGGAAAGATCTTCAGCTTCTCGCTCAGGATGGCCGCCTGGATGGTATCCAGCCGCGAGGCAAGGCCGATGCGAATATTGTCGTAGCGGTCGCTGCCCTGCCCGTGCATGCGCAGGCTGCGCAAGGTCTCGGCCATCGCATCGTCGTCGGTGATCACGGCGCCGCCGTCGCCGTAACAGCCGAGCGGTTTTGCCGGAAAGAAGCTGGTCGCGGTCGCCTGGCCGAAGGTGCCGAGCCGGCGGTTGGCGAAACTCGCGCCGAAGGCTTGGGCGGCGTCGTCGAGGATAAACAGGCCATCGGCGGCCTTGGCGATGCCGGCGTGATCGGCCGGCAAGCCGAACAAATCGACGGGGATGATCGCTTTCGGCGCAAGCCCGGCGCGCTTGGCCGCGGCAATCGCGCCGGCGATGCCGTTGACGTCGATATTGAAGGTGCGCTCGTCGATGTCCGCAAACACCGGCGTCGCGCCGACCAAAGCAGCCACCTCCGCGGTCGCGCAAAACGTAAAAGACGGACAGATCACCGCGTCGCCCGGGCCGATCCCACGCGCACGCAACGCCAGCACCAGCGCGTCGGTGCCGCTCGCGCAGGTCACCGCATGCTTGGCGCCGCAGAACGCGGCAAGCTCGGCTTCGAAAACCCGCACCTCCGGTCCGAGCATGAATTGGCAGTGCGCCAGCACGCGCGCAACCGCCGCATCGATGGCGCCGCCAAGCCGGCGTCGCTGCGCGCCGACATCGATAAACGGAATCATGGGCGGATTGGCTCGCTGGTTCATGCTCGGTTCAAAATCTAGCGCCGATCAGCCGGCGACCACGCGCGGAGCCTGCCGCACGGAAGCGGCCGCGGTCGCCGGGCGGGAGGCGAGACAACGAATGGCGATTTCGAGGCTGGCGACGCCTTCCTCGCCGGTGACCGCCGCCGCCGACCCCGAGCGCACCGCGCGCAGGAAGGCGAGCAACTCGGACCGCAACGGCTCGGCATGGCCGACCGAGAGGTGCCGCATCGAATAGCTGCCGTCGGGCTGGAAGCCGAAGCATTCGGTCACCTGGCGGGTGAGCAGATCGGCCATGATGTACTTGCCGCGCGTGGCGACGGTCACGCTGCGCGCCTTGAACGGCGTCAGCCAGTTGGTGTTGATGTGGGCGAGCACGCCCGAGGCGGTGCGGAACTGCAACAGCGCGATATCCTCGCGCTCGGCCATCGCGCTCGAGAGCTGCGGCTGCACGTCGACGATTTCGCTGTCGGTGAACCAGCGGATCAAGTCGATATCGTGCACGGCGAGATCGATGACGACGCCGACATTCGACATACGCGGCGGGAAGGGTCCAACGCGGGTGATCGCGATCGACAGGATATCCTCGTTGCGGATCGCCTCCTTGATCGCTTCGACCGCCGGATTGAAACGCTCGACATGGCCGACCATCAAAGTCAGCCCGGCGCGGCGCGCCGCGGCAATGATCTCGCGGCCTTCCTCGACCGAGGAGGCAATCGGCTTCTCCACCATGACATGGACACCGCGGGCGATGCAGGCGAGCGCGATGTCGCGGTGCAGATGGGTCGGCGCGGCGATGGTGACGGCATCGACGTTCAAGTCGAGCAGTTGCTCGACGCTGGCGACCGCCGCACAGCCCAGCGTGCGCGCAACGAAGTCGGCTTGCCGCATATCGGGATCGGCGACGCCGATAAGCTCGGCGCCGGGTAGGCCGGTCAGAACGCGGGCGTGATTGCTTCCCATCACGCCGACGCCGATTACGCCGATACGCAATGATGGCTCCGCATCGGATTTAACCGCTTGCGCCATGTCGAACGGATATCCCCTGCCCGCTTATCCCTTTGAGTCGAGCGTTCCCCTAGCACGCTCCGCGGCGGCTGGCGACCGTTGCAGGCCAAAGGGCTGAACACGTTTTGATTCAAAGCGTTACAGCATAACGGCGGTATTAAAAACGCTTCGATCGGTGACGTCGCGGCCGATCACGCGGCAGCGCGGCGACGCGATCGCGCGGATGGTTCGACCTCATTCTCAAGGCGCGGCAATCGAGCTATGAGCGAAGACACCCGGCTCTCCCTCACCAATCGCCTGGGCAGGGGCAATGTCGCCGACG
>Ga0335085_10016957_pt1 | contig 10505 bp, 8 predicted proteins | sample Lox_Sample_45_FD_206712 | JGI IMG/M metagenome (GOLD analysis project Ga0335085, IMG submission 206712) | Soil microbial communities from Loxahatchee National Wildlife Refuge, Florida, United States - Lox_Sample_4.5 | ecosystem: Environmental > Terrestrial > Soil > Wetlands | place: USA: Florida...
TTTAAACTGAGACCCGCTCCCGAATTTCTGGCCTGGCTCGAATCGAGCGGAATCTATCGCAATGGCGAACCGGCGCTGCTCGAAGCGCCGGCGCGGCAAAAGTTGATGCGGGGGCTGGAAGCTTCGCTCGCGGAGATGATTTGAATGGGCCGCGACGGCAGCGGGCGCGACGACTCGCTGGTATCGGCGGACCTGCCCGAATTTCTGAAAAAGATTCGCGCCAGGACTCCGGCGCGGATTCTCATGGGCCGCGCGGGCGCGGCCTATCGCACCGATGCGCTATTGGACTTGCGCAGCGCCCATGCCGCCGCGCGCGACGCGGTGCGCGCCGAACTCGACTTGCTTGCGGCGTTCGGCGAAGAGTTCGTGCGCCAGTGGCAACTTTTTGGAGTGCAGACGCAAGCATCGAACAAAAATGAATATCTGCTTCGGCCTGATCTGGGGAGGCATTTCACGGAAGCCTCAACATCGGAGATACGGCAGAAATGTTTTCGTGAGGATGGCCCGCAAATTGACCTGCAAGTTGTGATCGGCGACGGGCTGTCTGTTCCGGCGGTGGCCCGGCAGGCGCCCGCCCTGCTGCCGCTTTTGTTCGCGGGCGCGCAGGAGCGCGGGTGGAGAATTGGAAAACCCTTCGCGATTCGAAATTGCCGCGTGGGCGTTCTGAACGAGATTGGCGACCTGCTCGAACCGCAAGTCGCGGTACTGTTGATCGGCGAACGCCCAGGATTGGCGACCGCGGAGAGCTTGTCGGCGTACATGGCGTATCGTCCGAAAAGCGGGCAAACGGACGCGGATCGCAATCTGATTTCCAATATCCACGCGCGCGGCGTTTCAAGCGCCGAGGCAGCCGCGCGGATTCTTCAGCTCGCCGCGCAAATGATGCGGGAAAAATCGAGCGGCTACAGATTGAAAGAAGCGCCGCCCGTATTAAGTTAATCAGCGGCTGAATTGTTAAGTTGCTACCGATTCTGCGATACTCCAACGCATCACAAACTGAAAATCTGACTGCAACCGGAGCGAAGAGGAGAACTATGGCAAGCGAACCTGTCGGCATGATTGGCCTGGGCATCATGGGCTCGGCGATGTCCCTGAACCTGATCAAGGCAGGATTCGAAGTGGCGGGATTCGACGTGCTGGACCACGCCCGGGGAGCGCACAAGAAGGCGGGAGGATCGATCGGTGTGAGTTGTGCAGAGGTGGCCGCGGAGTGCCCGACGGTGATCACTTCCCTGCCCTCGGCCGATGCGTTGCTCGAAACTGCGCGGGACCTCGCTCACGCACGCGGGGTGCTGAAAGTCGTGGTGGAAACCAGCACGCTGCCTATCTCCGTGAAGGAAGAAGCGCGGGAGATGTTATCCAAGAGCGGAATTAGGCTGCTCGACTGCCCCTTGAGCGGCACCGGCGCTCAAGCGCGGAAGAAGGATTTGATCGTTTACGCCAGCGGCGACAAGAAGGCCTGCCAGAGCGTCGCTTCCGTTTTCGAAGGATTTTCTCGCGCGCATTACTACGTGGGCGAGTTCGGCTCGGGATCGAAAACGAAATTCGTGGCGAACCTGCTGGTAGCGATCCACAACATCGCCGCGGCGGAGGCGATGGTGCTGGCAATGAAGGCGGGCCTCGATCCAGCTACCACTTTGAAGGTGATCAGCGACGGCGCGGGAACATCGCGCATGCTCGAAGTGCGCGGTCCGATGATGGTGAAGAACGACTATTCCGAAGCCACCATGAAAGTGCGCACTTGGCAGAAGGATATGAGCGTGATTGGCGATTTCGCGCGGAAGATGGAATGCCCTACCCCGCTGTTCTCAGCCAGCGCGCCGATCTACATCGCGGCGATGGCCCAGGGATTCGGCGACGCGGATACCGCGTCGGTTTGCGCGGTGCTGGAAGAGATGGCCCACCACTTGCGAAAACCGCACGCGTAAGAGCCCGTAAGAAAATATCTCGCTTGTTAGCGCAGTTGGTTCGCCACGTGAAGGTTGTGCACGCCTGAGAACAGGAACATCCCCGTAGCGGCCGATTGCGGCAACCACCAAGTGCGCCGCAAGAAACCGTTCGGGCTGCGCTGCATGTGGCGCGCGGCAAAATCGAGGGCCACAGGGGCCACCTGAATCGCCGCGTAAATTCCGGGAGATTGCGCGAACGGACGCATCAGCGGGTCGGCTTCAACCGCGCCCCGGCTGATCGCCAGGCGCGTGGAGTAGGCGTCAAACGTGGCCGCCACGTGCTCGGCGGCCGCCAGCGCCAGCCATTTCCGGCGAGAGGGGGCCGATTCCACATCGACAAAGCGCAACGCCTTCGATTCCGGCGTAGCGATGCGGATGGCGGAAAGAGTCTCGGAACCGCGTACGACCGAAGAAAAAGAAGAAGGGCTGAGGGCTGTTTCGGACGAGCTTGGCGCCTGCGAACCGTCGAAGCTTGGGGCGGCGCTCAAGGTTAGACCGGTATTGGTGGCCAGCAGAGTCTTGTTGGCCGAGGGCTCCGCAGTCATAAGCTCCGCAGTGGAAGCTAAATCGCCGCTCGAATTCGTGCTGCTGGATTGTTCTTCGGAGGTCGAAACGCCCGCAATGGGCTGGGAAATGGCTGCAACGGCATGCAGGTGGACGAATAAGGCAGCGATGGCCAGAACCATGGAAGGGGGCTCCTTGGTCGAACTGCCTGTGTGAAAAGCATGAGTAGTACCAGGGAGGGCCTAGGGTAAATCCTGTAGTTTCAAGGCCTGTGCGGTCTCAGAAACACTGTAGATGGAAATCGCTTTCCACCATGAGGGAGGCAGAATGCCTTCGGCGGAAAGGGTTTAACTGTCCAATTAGCGTGCCAGGGAAGTTACGGCGATGAACGAGCGCATGCGCGGGTCCATCCAGTCGCGCAGGGCGTCGCCGAGCAGGTTGAAAGCGAGCACGGCCGCCATGATGGCCAGCGCGGGGAAAATCACCAGGTGCGGGGCGTCGAAGAGATGGCTGCGGGCGTCATTCAGCATGGAGCCCCAGCTCGGCATGGGCGCAAGCACGCCGACGCCAAGAAAACTCAGCGTTGATTCCGCGAGGATGGCGCCGGCCATGGCGATGGTCGCCTGCACCAGCACCGGCTGAAGAATGTTGGGCAGAAGGTGCCGGATCAGAATGCGCGCGTTCGAAGCTCCAAGCGACCGCGCCGCCAGCACGTATTCCATTTCCTTCGCTTGCAGCACCTGCGCGCGCGCGAGCCGCGCGTAACCCGCCCAGCCCGTGACCACCAGCGCGAAAATCACTTTGTCGATTCCAGGGCCAAGAAATGCAGCGAAGGCGATGGCCAGCAGAATCCCCGGAAACGAAAGAAACGCGTTGATCAGGATGATGGTGACGAAGCGGTCGAACCATCCGCCGAAATAACCAGCGACGGCGCCGATGGACAGGCCGATCACTCCCGCGCCAAAAACAACGCTCACGCTTACCAGCATGGAAACACGCGCGCCGAAAATGATGCGCGACAGAATGTCGCGGCCGAGCTGGTCCGTGCCCATCCAATGCGCGGCGCTGGGACCAGACAGCCGAATGGCCAGATGTTGCGTGGTGGGGTCGGCGGGAGCGATCCACGGCGCGCCAATAGCCAATACGACCAGCAACAGCGTTAGGTAAAAACCCCAGCGTCCGGTGGCGTGCTGGCGTAGAAACTCGCGGAGCGCGTTCATTCGAAGCGCACCCGCGGGTCCACAAAAGCGTAAACCAAATCGGTGAGTAGATTTACGACCACGTAGGAAACAGCGATCAGCAGAATGCAGCCCTGCAGCAAGGGATAGTCGCGCGCTTCGATGGCCTGCACGGCCAGGCGTCCGATGCCGGGCCAGGAGAAAATCGTTTCGGTGACGATGGTGCCGGCCAGCAGTGTGCCGAACTGCAAGCCGAGAATGGTGAGAATGGGAATCAGCGCATTGCGAAAGGCGTGGCGAAACAGCACCGCCGATTCGGGCAAGCCTTTCGCGCGGGCCGTACGAACGTAATCGCTCGAAAGCTCTTCGATCACCGAAGTGCGCACCATGCGCGTGAGAATCGCCGCCAGCGCGGCACCCAGTGTGATTGCGGGCAGCACCAGGTGCGATATTCCGCCGCGCCCTGAAACCGGCAGCCATCCCAGCAGCACGGAAAACAACAATATCAGCACCGGGCCGAGCGCGAAATTCGGCACGGACAATCCAAACAGCGTGAATATGCCCACAGCGTGATCGGTGGATGTGCCGCGGCGTTCAGCAGCCCACATGCCCGCCGGAATTCCGATCGCGGCGCAAACCGCTAGCGCCACGATGGCCAGCTCCAGCGTCGCCGGATAGCGCGACAGAATCACCTGTGCGACCGGCTGCTGAAAGCGGAACGATTCGCCGAGGTCTCCGTGAAGGAAACCGCCGAGATAGTGAACGTACTGCGCGCCGAGCGGTTGGTCGAGTCCCAGCGCATGCCGAAGCTGGTCGAGATCTTCGGCGCGGGCGCCTTCGCCGAGCATCTGCGCCACCGGATCGCCCGGCACAATGTGTGCCAGCAGAAAAACCATGGTGACGATGAGCCAAAGCGCGGGGAGGGCGAACAACAGTCGCAGCGAAATGTATCGGATCATATCTTGCTGGATTCTCTTGTCCCGCTCCTGCGAGAGTGTTCCGCTTCGCTGGCATCGGGCGCTGCCGTCGCGGGCTCGCTTGAATCGCCAGGCGGCGGGTGCGAGCCGGGTGGCGGCAACATTTTGATCTTCACGCGCGCCACGCGGCGATGATCCATTTCCATGACGGTGAAGCGATAGCCCTCGGCTTCAAAACTTTCGCCGCCGCGGGGAATAAATCCCAGGCGATTCAGGATGAACCCACCTAACGTCTCATAGGCCGGGTCCTCCGGCAGAGCAATGTTGTATTGAGTTTCCAATTCGCGAACGGCGATGGCGCCGTCAAAGAGCAGTTCCCCTTCGGGCAGCACGTGCGGGCCTTCCACCACGTCAAACTCGTCGTGAATTTCGCCCACCATCTGTTCCAGAATGTCCTCGAGCGTGGTGAGCCCGAGGATGCTGCCGAATTCGTCGACGATCATGGCCAAGCCGACGCGCTTGGCACGAAACTCGACCAGTAATTCGCTGGCCAGTTTCGTTTCCGGCACGATCAGAACCTCGCGCAGCATATTTTTGAGATGAAATTCGGGGAGGGCGCCATCGTCGGGAGTGGCGCGGGCGATATCGAGCAGTACCCAAACCACGTCCTTGATGTGCACGAAGCCGAGAATATGGTCCAGGCTGCCTTCATAGACCGGAATTCGCGAGCGCTGCGTGGCGGCGAAAAGCTTCATGGTTTCATCGAGGGTGGCGTCGACCGGCAGCGCATGCATGTCCGGCCGCGGCACCATGATTTCGCGCACCTGGATCTGATTCAACTCCATAGCGTTTTGAATGAACTCTACTTCCGGCGCGGGCATGAAGCCGCGGTCGCGAGCTTGTTGCAGCATCACTTGTAGTTCCTCGCTGGAGCGCAGCATGGTGTGGCTTTGGTGCGAAGTGACGCCCAGGGCGCGCGTGAGCGTTTCGGCAAAACTGTCGAGCAGGTCGATGGCCCAGCGAAACGTGCGCAGAAACCAATGAAATGGCCGCGCCACCAGCAAAGCCACGCGCTCGGCGCGCGCGAGGCTCAGGCTCTTCGGAACGAGCTCGCCCAGCACCACCTGCAGAACCGTAAGCAGTCCGAAAGCGATGGCCAAGGCAATGGTGTGCGCGACCAGCGCCGCGATGGGGCTCTGAAAGGAGCTGGCCATCGGCATCAAAACGGTGGCCAGAGTGGTTTCGCCCAGGTAGCCGAGCAGCAGGCTGCAAATGGTAATGCCCACCTGCACGCCGGAAACTACACGATTGAGATCGGCGATCAGCTCTCCGACGATTTTTGCTCGCGGATCGCCCTTTTCAATGAGCTGCCGCACGCGCGAATCGCGCACGGCCACCAGTGAAAATTCCGTGGCAGAAAAGAAGGCGTTGACGCCGACGAGGAAAAGCACGCCGAAAAGGTGGAGCGCGCTCATATCTGCGGAGCTCTCACGAGAAGAGGTTGCACGGGAAGTTGCAGCCTTGCGTCCGCTGTGTGCACTAGCGTGGTGGCGTCACCGGATTCCAGCCGGGCGCGCCGCATTCACCGCTGCGAAGCTTTGCCCGAAGCAATGGTCGCATTGTACTCCGAGGATTTTCCTCGCGGCACGCTGAGAATCTTCCAGTTCTCGCTGGCCACCTGCTTGGCGATGTAAACGATCTGCCCCACGTGGTACGCGATATGCGTATTCTGCCGCGTGACGGCCTGCAACACGGAATGGGCCTCACCGCGAATGGTGATCTTTTTCGGCAGATCGGCGTCGGTGAGCGTGGCCATCGTGTCGAACAATTGCTTCCAGCCGGCATCCCAGGCGGCCATCAGTTCAGCGCGCGTGGCAAACGGCCGGTCGAACTCATCGTCGCGGTTGCGGTCGGGCTTTTCGCCGTCGCTGGTGAGAAAGTCGCGCCAGCGCGAGCGCATGTTCCCGGAAAGATGCTTTACCAGCGTCGCGATCGAATTCGAGTCGGCATCCGGCGTAAAGACGAGCGCTTCGTCCGGGACTTGCTCGAAGGCGCGCTCGGCCAGCCGCTTGTAGTAGCGGAAGTTGTCGGTTGCATCCTGGATATAGGAGGTGGTGAATTCGAGCGCCATGAGTGCGATTGTGCATCGTTCAGCCTTGCGGCGCAAGGCGTGCGGTGCCGCAGCCGGAGGGTGCGCCAATGCGCCTCGGCGGATAGCGCACTGTTGTAGCAACGTAAAAATGTCACCCTCCTGCCAGATTAAAATGCTGCAGTCGAGTATCGCGATAGTAGGGCGAGACCCGGCCATTAGGAGCCTGATGGTGGCGCTGCACCTCCTCTTACTTACTCTACTTACTCTTACTCTGCTTCCTTTCCTTCCCGTAACCTCAGCTCCAGCGCTAGCGTCTGTAGCTGTGTTATGCTCCGCGTAAGAAATCAGGAGGCTTCCATGCGCGTCGCGCCAAAACTTCTCGTTGCCGCGTTCACCACGGCTCTCTCGATCCTGTTCCTCGCGTCGCTGGCCTCGGCCGCCACCATCACTGGCAGCGTCAAAGGACCCGACGGCGCTCCCTTCCTGGGCGCCTTCGTCATCGCCGAAAATAATCAGAACAAAATGATGACCAGTGTTCTTTCGGACAAGCAGGGCCACTACCGCATCCCGAATCTCTATGCTGCTACGTACTCCGTGCGCATCCGCGCCATCGGATACAAAGCCGACGCCCACAATTCCGTGCAACTCAAGCAGAATGGAAAAGCTTCCTTCGATTTCTCGCTGCAAACCGCGCCCGTTCGCTGGACCGAACTCAGCACCTACCAGGGCCGCATGCTTCTGCCCAAGACCGACAAGCACGACCTAACCCGCGGCTACAGCGACAATTTCTTCACTTCCTGTATGATTTCCTGCCACTCCTTCCAGACGCGCATGGCCCCCACCACGCGCGATGAGGACGGCTGGCGCGACCGCGTCAATTACATGCGCAACGTCATCTTCGGCGGCGAAGGCGAAGGCCCGCGCCTGAGCGATGAGCGCGTTAACGACATCGCCGCTTATCTCACCGTTCTGTTCGGTCCCAATTCGCCCAAACCCGCGGATCCATCTACACTCCCGGAATACAAAAACACGCTGCGGCCCATCACCGAAAAGGCTACGAACATCGTTTATGTGGAATACGATTTCGGCGGCAACAAGGGCATTGGCCCGTGGAGCGCCGCGCCTGACAAAGACGGCAACATGTGGATTCCCTACTATGGCCGCGGCAACGAAGTCGTCCGTCTGAATCCGAAAACCGCCGAACTCACGCGCTTCCCGCTTTCCACCGAAAAAACCGCTGGCATTCACTCCGCGATTCCCGCGCCGGATGGCACCGTCTGGTTCACCGAAGTGAATTTTGGCGCCATCGCCCATCTCGATCCAAAAACGAAGGAGATCGTCGAGTATCGCGACACCTCTCCCGAAGGCAAGCAAATCGGCAAGCACACCGTGCGCGTCGATGCCGACGGCAACGTCTGGTCGAGCGGCGGTCCCATTTCGAAATTCGATCCGAAAACGAAAGAGTTTTCCCACTTCAACACGCCCGGCACCTACGGCAACGAGCCGGACGGCAAAGGCAACGAGTGGTTCACCGTGTTCCGCAATGATGGCCCCATCGTGCGCATTGACAAGGACGGCCAGATCACCAAATACCAGCCGCCCACCAAGGGAAAGCCCCAGCGCCTGGAATTTGATTCCGCCGGAAACGTCTGGTTTTCCGAGCGCGTGGGCAACAAAATCGGCCGCCTGAATCCGAACACCGGCGAAATCAAGGAATACGATCTGCCTGGCGGCGCGGCCAGCCCATACGCCATCGGCATCGACCGCAACCAGATGGTCTGGTACGCCTCGCACGAACAGGACACTTTGAATCGCCTCGATCCCGCGACCGGAGAAGTCACCGAGTATCCCTTCCCGCAATCGGAAATTTCCATGCGCGAATTTTTCATGGACGCGCAAGGCCATCTCTGGTTCGGCACGTCGTCGAACAACAAGGTGGGCTACTTCTATTTGGAGGATTCCAAAGAACTCGCCAGCAAGTGACCATCCGATGAGGATGGCCATCCTGAGCGAAGCGACTTTTGCGGCCGGCCAGGTCACCATTGAATCAGGCGAGCGAAGGATCTCTATCTTCGAAAACATGTTGCGTGCGAGAAATTAGAGGACTCTGAGCACCACAAGAGTGCGATCGTCCGCGGGATGTTTGCCGCCGGAGAAGCGGTCGACTTCCTCGAGGATACGGTCGGCAAGCGCATCGGACGATTGCGCGTGGGTTTCGCTAACCAGCTTGATCAGCCCGGCGAAACCAAAAAATTCTCCGGTGGCGTTTTGCGTATCGCCCACTCCATCCGAATAGAAGACCACTACATCGCCCGCGTTCAGAATGTAGCTGCGTTCGTCGTAGGTCGCTTCGTCGAAAATGCCCAGCGGAAATCCGGCCAGCGGGATCTTCTCGCACTTTCCGCCGTGATACAGCAGCGGCTGTTCCTGACCGGCGTTCGCGATGCGCAGCCGCCGGTGCCGCCGGTGCCAGCTCGCGAAGCACAGCGTCATGAAGCGGCCTTCGATCAGGCGCTCGCCCAGAAATCCGTTGATGGCGCGAAGCATGTTCGCGGGGCGCGGCTTTTGCGAGCCCAGGCTCCGCAGCGTGCCTACGGCCACCGCGCCATAGAGCGCCGCGGCGCTGCCCTTCCCGCTCACATCGCCCAGCGCGATGCCGAGATCCTGCGGACCGTAGCGGATGAAATCGTAAATGTCGCCGCTCAGCTCGCGCGAGGAAACCACGCGTGCGGCAATGTCCAGTCCGAATTCCGGGCCGGGGAGCCGCGGCAGTAGCGCGCCTTGAATGCGGCGCGCGGCGTTCAAGTCGCGCTCCATACGCGCTTCATCGCGCGCCACCTGTTCGTAAAGGCGCGCGTTTTCGATCGACACCGCCAGGTGCGCGGCGAGAATCGAAAGCACCTGCACGTGGTCCGGCGTGAAATAGTTGAGCTGCGGGCTCTCCAGATCCATTACGCCGACCACGCGGTTCTTGAAAATCATGGGTACGGCCAATTCCGAACGCGTTTCGGCATTTATCATGCGATAGCGCGGATCGAGCGTCACGTCCGGCACAACCACCGGACGCCGCAGCGAAGCAGCCGCGCCGATGATCCCCTCGTAAACGGGAACCGTGGCTTTTTCCTGCACATGCTGCCCGAATTTGACGGTTACGTGATGGCGAAATACGCCTTCGACATCATCTTTGAGCAGGATGCTGAAAATCTGGTAGTCGATCAGCCGCTTGGCCAGCTCCGCCGAGCGCCGCAAAACCTCTTCGACTTTCAGGCTGGAATTTGCCTCGCGCCCGATTTCGTTCAGCAGCAGCAGAGTTTCGGCTTGTTTCTGGGCGTTCTCGTAGAGTTGCGCGTTCACGATGGCCGTGCCGATGCGGCTGGCCACCAGCGTGAGAATATTTTGCTGCGTGGGGGTAAAGTAATCCGGCTGGCGGCTTTCGATGTCCATCACGCCGATCACGCGCCCGCGCGCGACCAGCGGCACAGCCAGTTCGGAGCGCACTGCATCGACAGCCGAAAGGTAGCGCGGATCGGTGAGCACATCCCCTACGCGGATGGCTTGGCCGGTGCTCGCAGCCGCACCGATGATTCCGTCGCCCAGGGGGAGGCGCCAGTGATCGACGACTTCCTTGCGGTGCCCTATGGCAAAACGGAAGCTGAGATTGTTCGCGCTCTCATCGACCAAAAGGACGGCGAAAATTTCGAAGTCGATCAGCCGCTTCACCTGCGCGGCGGTGGTGGAGAGCACCTCGTCCAAATTCAGCGTGGAATTGATTTCGCGGCTGATCTCGGTGAGCACCGCCAGCACATCGGCGGGCATCTCCACTGTCGAATTGACTTCAATCGAGTCCATACGCTCCACGGCATCC
>Ga0335085_10016958_pt1 | contig 10505 bp, 10 predicted proteins | sample Lox_Sample_45_FD_206712 | JGI IMG/M metagenome (GOLD analysis project Ga0335085, IMG submission 206712) | Soil microbial communities from Loxahatchee National Wildlife Refuge, Florida, United States - Lox_Sample_4.5 | ecosystem: Environmental > Terrestrial > Soil > Wetlands | place: USA...
ATCGATCCGTCACAGGTCATTCCCCTCTATGCGGGAGTGGGGAAGTTGCGTCTGTTCGCGTCGATCAGGACAGTGAAAGCAGCCGAGCAGGTGATGCAACGCATCGTGGACACCCTACGACGCTCCGCAATTCGATCTCAAAGAGCGTCCGAGCGTCGATCCGAAATTGGATATCCTTCGCGAATTCACTGCAACCTCTTGCGCCGAGCTTCGTCGCTATTGCAACTAAAGCGCAATGGGCTGGCCTTGCCCCTAAGTTTTATCCAATCCCGAGTTCGCCCTGACGGTTGGCTTTGCCGGTTGGGCGGGGGTGGCGACGGGAGCTGGCGCGGAGCCTTCGCCTAGCGCGGTGCCAGATCCCGGCGCGGTTACAATTTCGAGCGAATTCAGATGCTGTCTTCTGCCGTCTTCGACCGGAGCTTGCGAGTGGGGTCGGATTCGTTGTAGTCGGCCCGCGCCAACCTCTTCGTCCTACCAAAATACTTGGCCGACCGGAACCGGATCGAGCAGGCCTTTGCTAAGCTCAAGCACTTGCTCGCAAAGTGAGCCGGGATGGGCGGCTCACCAGCCGGTATTAAACCATCCGAACTGCTGACGCCGGGCCTGCTCCTTTTGCGCCCACGCCGCTTCGTGCTTTGCTCCGCGTTGTCGCGACTGGCCGGGAACCAATTGTGCGAAGCTTTCACGGATCCGGGGGTCTGGCTGGGAGAACGCCCATGTACCATCGAAGGGGCCAACATCGGGCCTGCTCGCATAGGATGCCGGTCGCCGCTTGATGCGAGCGTTGCGGACTTTGCTGCGCGATTGCGGCTCGGCCCCCACCTTGCTCGGCTCCGTTCCATCAGTTTGTTTCGAGGAGGGCGGGACTAGCTCGGCGGTGTTTTCGGCCACCTGCGAGCGCGGCGCGACGGTCCTACCGGTGTCATCAGCTGTCGTCCGTGCCGGCACGGCGATGGGGCGGCTTGTGTCGATCACCACAGCTTCCGCTCCCTTCAGTTCGGAATAGATGCGGATTCTCGGAAGGTGAGGTCCTGGGGAGCTCTCGGTCATGGGCGGTCGCGGCGTTATGGCGCCGGCTGCAAGAAGCAGCGCCAGCAAAGCTCCACCAGCAAGCCCGAAATACCGTATCAGCGGAAGCTCGTTGCTGATCAATCCTTGCCGCTGGATGGACCGACTGAAGAGTTTACTCACGCCACTCGGCTCCATTGCCGAAACGCCATTGCGCAGCAAACACGTCCCACGTCAAGGAGTGTTGACATGAATCAACAAGCACAGGTTCCGCGCGGCATAGTTTTTCGTCGTCAACAGGGAGGATGCCCAATGGCAAACGACAACGCAGGTGCCTCGACATTTTCATTTACTCCACCGCATTGGCTGACTTCCCTGAACGATGTTCGAAGGGTTCCCTATGCCGCAGTATCAAAAGAGCTGCTGGGGTTCACTGCCTCTCGCCTGCAGGATCAGGCTGATTATCTGAAGAGACTCGCTGACTGCGCTGACCTGGCCGAAATGATGAAATGTCATTTCGAGTTCGCGCAGCAGTCCTGGTCGCGTTCCGTGGGCGAGGCGGGAAGAGTGTTCGAGCACCTGCGTCCACCCTCGGCTGGCTCGTAAGCCGCGCCTGCTGATGGCGGACGTCACCTAAAAGCGCAGGAATTGGAGCCTGACCGGCCGCGTCGATCGGATGAGGGCGCATGGTCAGGCGCGGGAGATGGAAGGGATAGGCCAGATGCCGTATACGATCGTTTTCGCAAACCGGGACATGGGGGCGCTTTCGACCGCTGATGCGGCGACCGCCAGGGAAGCCCTGGCGATCGCCGAAGCGCCTCGAAGCCAGCGTGGAGAGATAAAGTACATAACCCGCCTCAGGAAGGCCAATTCGGCATCGAGATGCTTCGGGTCCTGGCGAAAGAGGAAGGCGAGGAAATGCCGGCCTCGACCACCGGAGCGACGAACCAGGGTCAGAGACTGTTTGGCATAGCGTCGAGCGTCTCCAAGGCGCCGTGACGAGGCCGGGTTCGGCCTTGCCTAACCGCTGAAGATGACGCGGCGGAAGCGATACAAGGCGGTTGCAAAGAAGACGCTGCCGATAGCCGACGCCGCAACGATCTCCGGCCACACGATGGACGCATCGGCCCCGCGGTAGATGACATCCTGGGCGAAGATGACGAAATGCGGCGTCGGGCTGATGACCAGCATGACGTATTTCAGCCAGACAGGCATGCTCTCCAGTGGCGTCGTCGAGCCGGACAGCAGCATCATCACCAGCAGCACCGGGATCGACAACAGGCCGAACTGCGCCATCGTGGAGGCAACGGTGCCCAAGGCAATACCAAGCGCAGCAACCGTGAACACACAGAAGCAGGCGCCGCCCAGGAAAAGCAGACGCGATCCTGTGATCGGTACCTGCAGCCACCATTCTACGACGAGCAGAAAGGAGCTGCAGCCCCGATCTTCTCTCGCTGGCTCGATTTTGCGAAGGCCCGACGTAGTTGAAATAAATGAATTTTTCCGACCGCGCGACTGATGCAAATAGGCTTGTGGCAACGAGTGGCCAGGCCATTGATCTCAATCAAAGGATCTTCTGCACAGCGGAATAGAGTGATCTGCCTTTGACTGGAAGCACCTTCAAAGAAGGAGGAGGTGGTGACCGGAGCTCTGGCGGTTGGCAGTCCGCTCCAAGCCCTCACGCCCCCGCGAGCGGTAGACGAATTGTCCGAGTGGATCGATGCGGTCGCGCCGGTCGCAATTCATCAAAATGCGCGCGTTTGGGACAAGTCGGTTCCGGCGACCGCGCTCGATGAGTATCCGCGCGATTTGTGGCAGCGCTCAATTCTATTCATGAACGTCCTGCGCCAACGCGTGAACCAGCACGAAGAGATGTTGGCTCACCGCGTCACCTCTGCTCTGGTCTATGACAGCGAACTCGTGATGCGCGGCGACGGGTTGCCGCATCCGGTCAACTACTCGCTGGTACGCATCATCCCGCCGGAGGGCGTTGAGATTGACGACCGCAAGCGTCCGGCATTCTTCATCGATTCAGGTGCGGGACAGGGCACGGGGATTGGCGGCCTTGTGGATCTCAGCGAGATCGGGGACGCGTTCAGGGCTGGGCACCCCGTCTATTTCGTGGGTTTCACGGAGTCTCCGACGGACGGACAGCGGATTGAGGATGTCGCGCGCGCCTTCACGATCTTTCTTGTGAAGGTCGGAGAGCTACATCCCGACGCAGTGGGCAACCCGTTCGTGTTCGGCCATTGCCAGGCCGGCTGGCACGCGATGCTGGCCACCTGCATGCGGCGCCGTCGAGGCGCTGCGGAAACTCTTTCCCGCGAACCCGAGTGCAGGGCGCACCTGCGCCGACCTACTCAAGGCAACCGTCGCAGAGACCGGCAAGCTCATTGCCAAGGGTCAACGCCGCATGAACGAGAGTTTGTATTTGCTCGCGGATGGAGCCGTTCCGAAGAACAAGGGAGAAATCGTTGCCGCATGAGGGCAGCCGCTGCGAGCAAGGGCAGGAAAGAAGACTTGATGTTCGTGTGACTTAACGTGCGGAGCCGGCGGATAAAGTAAGCGATACCGTTGACGCGGAAGCACCGCAAAGGAAGGGAATCGCCATGGATCAAGTCGATAGCGCGATGCGGATAACCAAGCCTGATCGGACGATCGCGGTCGGGGAACCTAGTCAATCCCAACTTGCGCCAAAGGAGCGAGAGCCCCGATCCAACTTACCGGCAGCAGGGGCAAGAGGCACGAGCCCACCTCCACAGGCTTTCCCCGCGAAAGAGCCCTGGTCGATCGCAAGCGGTCAGGGTGCTCTCAGCCTCGATCGGGCCTTCAAAGCGCAACTCGCGAGGCTTACCCTCGGGCTGAGTCCGGCGGTGATGGCGGAGCAGACGTTCGACTGGATGGTGCACTTGGCTTTCTCGCCGGGAAAGCAGCTGCAACTCGCCGAAGATGTATTGCGCAAGGCCGCGCGGTTCGCACTATATGCGGCGGAAAGCGTTGCGAAACCGGCCGTGCTGCCGTGCGTCGAACCGCTGCCGAACGACCGGCGCTTCGCGGGCGAGTCCTGGCAGCGTTGGCCATTCAATCTGATCTATCAGTCGTTTCTGCTGACCCAGCAATGGTGGAACAGCGCGACAACAGGCGTTGATGGCGTCTCGCAGCGCAACGAGCGCAGCCTATCATTCACGACCCGCCAGGTGCTTGATGTCGTCTCTCCATCAAACTTCATTCTTTCGAATCCCGAGATCGCGGAACTCACGTTTGCCCAAGGAGGGCGAAACCTCCTCAAGGGGGCGCAGAATCTCGTCGAGGATTGTCAGAGGACGATTGCAGGCCAGCCGCCGACCGGCGCCGATCAGTTCGTTGTCGGCCAGAATGTCGCCGTCACACCGGGCAAAGTGGTCTTTCAGAACAGGCTTCTCGAACTGATCCAGTACGCGCCCACCACCGAACAGGTTTATGCCGAACCTGTCCTGATCGTGCCGGCGTGGATCATGAAATACTACATCCTCGATCTCTCGCCGAACAACTCGCTGGTCAAATATCTGGTCGATCAGGGGCACTCTGTTTTCATGATCTCCTGGAAAAATCCTACTGCCGATGATCGTGATCTCGGCATGGACGACTATCGGAAGCTTGGCGTGATGGCGGCCCTGGATGCCATCACCGCAATCGTGCCGGGACGGAAAGTGCACGCTGCCGGCTATTGTCTTGGCGGAACCATGCTGATGATCTCTGCAGCGACAATGGGGCGGGAGAGGGACGAACGTATCGCCTCGATGACGTTGTTCGCGGCCCAGGGTGACTTCACCGAAGCGGGCGAACTCTTGCTCTTCATCAACGAGAGTCAGATCTCCTATCTCGAGAACATGATGTGGGACAAGGGCTATCTTGATCCCTATGAGATGGCAGGCGCGTTCAACATTATCCGATCCAACGATCTGATCTTGTCCCGCATCATACGCGAATACCTCATGGGCGGACGACAGCCGATGAACGACTTGATGGCGTGGAATGCGGATACGACCCGGCTGCCATACCGAATGCATTCTGAGTATCTTCGCCAGCTCTTCCTCAACAACGACTTGGCGGAGGGGCGTTATTGCGTGGATGGCCGCCCGATCTCGATCGCGGATGTCCACGTGCCAACCTTTGCCGTGGGGACGGTGGCCGACCATGTTGCGCCGTGGCGCTCGGTGTACAAGGCTCATTTGGTCCTGCCGAATGAATTGGCCTTTGTGCTGACCAGTGGCGGGCATAATGCTGGTATCGTTAGCGAACCTGGCCATCCGGAGCGCACCTATCAGGTGCGCACACGTTATCCGGAAGACCGCTATATCGATCCTGAGACCTGGCGAACTGAGACCCCGGTCCTGAAGGGGTCGTGGTGGCCGGAGTGGCACGGCTGGCTAGAGCGGCACTCGAGCGGCCGAACTGCGCCTCCGCCGATGGGAGCCCAAGAGAAGGGATATGCCCCGCGGCGGGATGCCCCGGGCTCTTATGTGCGCCAGCCCTAACAACAGATTTGGTGGGACCAGTCATGCAGGCCGACCTCATTGAGAACCGAACTTTCGACGAAATAGCGATTGGCGAATCTGCAAGTCTCACGCGAACGCTGACCAAAGACGACATTGCGCTTTTTGCGGTCATGTCCGGCGATGTGAATCCGTCGCATCTCGACCAGGATTATGCCGAAACAAGCGCGCTTCACCGCATTATTGCTCACGGAATGTGGGGCGGCGCGCTGATTTCGGCGGTTCTGGGGACGCGGCTCCCTGGTGCCGGGACGATCTATGTTGCGCAGGATGTGCGCTTCTGCAAGCCAGTCGGCCTGGGCGATACGATCACAGCGACCGTAACCGCCACCGAAAAACGGCCGGAGAAAGATATAGTCATATTCGACTGCCGTTGCGCGAACCAAAATGGGGATGAGGTGATTACGGGCACTGCGCAGGTGGTCGCCCCCGCCGAAAAGGTCCGCCGCCCTCTGGTCGCGCTGCCGGACGTGCAGATCCGGAGGCATGATCGTTATGAGGAATTCATCAATCAGTGTGCCGAGTTGGAGCCGGTCCGGACAGCGATAGTCCAGCCTTGTGATCGCGCCTCGCTTGAGGGAGCGGTGCGCGCTTCGGAACGGCGGCTAATAAAGCCCATACTCGTCGGCCCCGAACGCGACATTCGGTCGCTCGCGGCAGCCGAAAAACTGGACCTCGCCGAATGTGAAATTATCGACGCCTCATCCGGGCATGCGGCCGCCGCTGCAGTGGCGCTTGCACGACAGGGCAAGGTGGAGGCCCTTATGAAAGGGAGCCTGCAGACGGCCGAATTGATGCACGAGGTTGTCGCGGCAGGGACAGGTCTGCGCACCGATCGGCGGATGAGCCATGCCTTTGTCATGGACGTGCCGAATTACTCGAATCCTCTCATAGTTACTGACGCTGGCGTCAACCTTTTCCCCACTCTGACTGAGAAGCGCGACATCTGTCAGAATGCCGTCGATCTGGCGAAGGTACTTCGCTTCGATGAAGCAAGGATCGCAATTCTCTCGGCCACCGATAGTGTCACGAAGAAGATCCCTTCGACGCTGGAAGCAGCAGCGCTGTGCAAGATGGCGGACCGGGGACAGATTTCAGGCGCCCTGGTCGATGGACCATTGGCTTTTGACAGCGCCGTACACGAGGAGGCCGCTCGGCAAGAGGGCATCGCCTCGCCGGTTGCAGGAAGGGCGAACATCCTGCTCGTTCGCGGGCAATATGCTTGTGAAACAGCTGACGTTTATGTCCGGGGCAGACGGTGCAGGAATCGTGCTTGGCGCACGTATTCCGATCATTTTGATCAGTCCCACGGACCGGCTGCGCACGCGCTTGGCTTCTGCGGCCATGGCTGCCCTGCTCGCCAAGGTAAGCCGGCAGTCGATCTCGGGGCTGGCGGCAAATTAACTATTTGTTGGAGTCACTAACGAGCAAAGGATCGTGGAGCATGACCGAGTTCACAGCGCGTCCCCTCGCCGGAAAGAAGGGGATCATCTTTGGGATGTCAAACCAGCATTCAATCGCCTATGGCTGTGCTCAGGCCTTCCGCGGCCTCGGCGCCGACGTCGCGGTGACGTATTCAGGTGAGAAGTCGAAGCCGTTTGCCGAGCCTTGCGCCAAAGCTCTGGATGCGGCCATGTTTCTGCCATGCGATATGAGGGTACCGGGGCAGCTGGAGAACGTGTTCCAGGTTGTGCAACAAACGTGGGGAAAGCTCGATTTTGCGCTCCACTCCATCGCTTCTGCGCCAAAGGAGGATCTCCATAGTCCTCTTTCGCAGTGCTCTCGCGATGGATTTCTGCAGGCCATGGACATCTCTTGCTACTCCTTTATACGCATAGCGCATTTCGCGGCCTCACTGATGCGCGGCGGAGGGACCATCCTGACGATGACGTACTACGGCGCAGAAAGAGTAGTCGAGCATTATAACGTCATGGGGCCTGTGAAGGCAGCACTGGAAAGTGCAGTTCGCTATCTCGCCGACGAGCTCGGGCCAAGGGGTATTCGTGTGCACGCCATCTCTCCAGGGCCGATCAAGACTCGAGCTGCCTCGGGAATCGAGCATTTTGATGAGCTGTTGGAGCGCGCTGCTCAACGGGCACCCGAGCGCGAGCTTGTCTCCATCGAGGACGTCGGCGCGACAACTGCATTCCTCGCGACCGACTATGCCAGGCTGATGACCGGAGAAGTCGTGTACGTCGACGGAGGGTATCACATCGTGGGTTAGGCGTTGCGAATGCAGTGCATCGGATCCTGAAGGCGATGGGGGCGGGCGCAGCTAAAAAAGCGCCAGAATCTTGTCGAAGGCGATAGTAGTAGCTCAGGAGCATGGAGCCGTCGGCGTCGAAATAATGGGGATGGCCGGAGACCCGGCAAAAGCGCTCATAAAGATTGCAAAAGAAAGGAACGTAGATGCCGTTGTGCTTGGCCGGCGAGGACGCGGCCAGCTTGAGGGCCTTCTGCTCGGTAGCGTATCGCAGAAACTGTCCTGTCTCGCACCGTGCGCGGTAATTGTTGTTCCGTGAGAAATTTGGAGCGGGCTGGAGGATTCGAATCGGTCGCAGGCTTGTCAGCTGACGGGCGCGCGTCAGCTTCGGGAACTCGAGTCGAAAAGGGCTCTCGCTAAAGACTCCCTTGTAACCACTGACCAGTCGAAGCCTATCGTATGGGTGCCGCTGAAAAGGGTATGCGCCGCGTCGAGATGCTCCCGGCCTCTATGTCCGACAGGCCTCAGCATCGCTCCAGCGGGGCAAACACGGAGCCATCTATGGAGCCGGCGACATCATTGAAAGGAGCATATTCGATGAGATCGTCATCTGCGAGACTAACGCGAACCCTGTCGAAGGACGGCATCGCTCTCTGCGCGCTCATGTCCGCGGCCTCGAATGCGGCAGGCCGCTCACTCGATTGATCGAGATCAAGCTCAGCGGCGTCTGGCGCTGCTATATGCCATCACACGCATCCAATCTCACTCTCCCGATCTGGAGACCCACGATGAGCAAGGCCAGCATCATCGGTGCCTACAACACCGAATTCGGCGCCTTCGTCAGGAAGGACAAGGGAAGCGGATTGCTGACCGATACCAAGACTTTCTATGACCTGCTGATCGAAGCTGGCCGCGGCGCGATCGCCGACGCTGGGATCGAGGCAAAGGATATTGACGCGATTTATGTCGGGTCCTGTTCGCCCGCCTCGTTCCTCAATCAGGAGCATGTGGCGCCAATCGCCGCGGAGATCGATCCTTCTCTCCGCTTTAAGCCGATGACGCGCTGCGAATGCGCATGCGCTTCCTCATCCGTGGCGCTCTATAACGCGATTTACGCTGTGGAAGCGGGCCGTGCCCGGCATGCCCTGGTGATCGGAATCGAGAAGATGAACCTGTTGCCGACGCCGCAGGTGACTCACGTTCTTGCTTGCTGCTCCCATTGGCCGAGCGAGGGCGCTGTGGGGCAAACCTTCCCCATGCTGTTCGCCGCCTATGCCGAGGGCTACCGGCAGCAATATCGCATTCCGGCCAGCAAGTTAGAGCGGATGTTGATGGCAACTGCCGCCCTCTGCTACCGCAATGGAGCCGAGAACCCGCTCGCTCATGTGCGCAACGGCCCAAAATCGATCGAAGACATCATGAAGCTCAACGAGCTCGATGAGCGCGGCCGGTGCAAGAACATGATGGTTGCCGCGCCGTTGCGGCTCCATGATTGCTCCCTCATTTCCGACGGCGCCGCAGCTCTTGTGATCACGCGGACCGACAACGTGACCAATCGACGCCGGGCCGTCGAGATTGCGGGGATCGGCCACTCGGTCGAGCGGCTGCCGGAGAATGTGCGTCCTAACATGCACGAGCTGATGGCTGGCAAGGACGCCGCCGCGAAAGCCTATAAGGAGGCCGGGATCAAGGTCGGCGACATCGACCTGGTTGAGGTGCATGACTGCTTCACCATCAACCAGATCCTGTCTACCGAGGCGCTCGGCCTCGCGGATGACGGCCGGGCAGGCTACGACTATCTCGACGGGCGCTTCACGCGTGACGATAGGGCGGCCGTCAATCTCTCGGGAGGCCTTAAATCGAAGGGACATCCGGTCGGGGCCACCGGGGCTTCGATGCATGCGCTGATCTACAAGCAGCTCATCGGCGAGCCGATCGGCGTCAAGGCGAAGAAGGCCGACATCGGGGTCGCATACAATGTCGGTGGTTCTGCCGTCACGAATTGCGTTTCAGTGCTGCGCAAGCTCTGAGCTTTGGAGGGAGCGAGTTATGACACGCTTTACCTATAACGATGCCGAATTCTGGCTGGAGCCTGCAGCCCAGGGCTGGACGATCTTGCGCCGGCACGCGGCCGACGCCGCGGCGCCGATCGCGACCGGCGTCTTTCACGGATCGAGCGAAGCGGAAGCGGAAGCCCGAGCCCGGACACTGGTGAAAGCGATCGAACCGGTCGGCATCAAGCTCGTCGGGCCGGACCTCACCCACACTCTCCGGAGCGGCGATCTCAGGATTGTCGGCCCGGATGTCGCGCGGCCGAATTTCATCGCTTGGGACAAGGACAGCACCTCGTTCCCGAAGACGCTGTGAGCTGCACACTCTCCTGTTAGGAGTTTGCCATGGAGATCAAGGGTAGCGTTGTCGTTGTTACGGGCGGAGCCCGCGGAATCGGCGAGGCCATCGTCAAGTATTTCGTCCTGCACGGTGCCAAGGTTGCCGTGGTGGACCAGGACCGAAAAGGGATCGACCGCGTCCTTGCCGAGATCCGCGAGATGGGCGGCGAAGCGATCGGGGTCGACGCCAATGTCGCGAGCGAGGCCGACACCGCCCGCTTCATCAAGGCGACGATCGAGGCGTTCGGCAAGCTCAATATCGCCGTCGCCTGCGCCGGGATCATCCGCGACGGCACCATGGTGTCGCTCGATAAAGAGACTGGCAAAGTATCGAAGAAGCTCGGGCTCGACAAATGGCAGCCGGTCATC
>Ga0335085_10016959_pt1 | contig 10504 bp, 10 predicted proteins | sample Lox_Sample_45_FD_206712 | JGI IMG/M metagenome (GOLD analysis project Ga0335085, IMG submission 206712) | Soil microbial communities from Loxahatchee National Wildlife Refuge, Florida, United States - Lox_Sample_4.5 | ecosystem: Environmental > Terrestrial > Soil > Wetlands | place: USA...
TAGCAGACCCCCAAACCCCCCTAACCGACCTCTAACCCCCGACTCGCACCACCACACCTACCCGCCCCGCGAGCAACTCCCGCCTCAGCCTTACGCCAATCCCACCTGCCCAAACACCCATACCAGCCCCGTTCGCACCATCTCTCACAGCCGTCTAAATCTGCGCGATTCACAATGGCCACGCTAATCCCATCGACCTCGCATGCCGCAAATAACGTGGTGGATTAGGGCTATGTGGTGGATTTGGGGGACCGGGGTGCACCTAATCAACCGCATAACCCGAATCAACCACGTTGATATGGATGGCCGGGGCCGGATGTCAGTAGGCAGCGCCACACTGCTCGACATGGTTAGTAAACTCCCTCCTACTCTCCGCAACCTGGCTCAGCGTCAGTATGGAGTGATCTCCCGCTCGCAGGCGCTCAGGGCGGGGCTGTCTCCTGACATGATCAAGTTCAGGATCAGGAGCGGTCGGTGGCAGCAGCTTCATCTCGGTGTTTACGCCACCTTCAGCGGGACTGCCGGTCGTGGCGCGAGGCTCTGGGCGGCGCTGCTCGCGGCAGGCCCGGGTGCTGCCCTCAGCTACCAGACGGCGGCCGAACTGCACGGCCTCAGTGACAAGCCAGCCAGCCCGATTCACGTGAGCGTTCCTCGTGAACGCCACCTGGTGGCGGTCGAGGGCGTCCGCTTGCATCGATCGGCGCGGATCGCGGATGCCATTCAGGGCTATCCACCGTGTACGTCTATCGAGGAGACGGTGCTTGACCTTACGCAGGTTGCCAAGACGTTCGACGACGTGTGCGGCTGGGTGACGCGGGCGATCGCGCGGGAGCTTACCGACGAGACCATGCTGCACGCGGCCATGACCAAGCGCGAGCGGCTGCGCTGGCGTGCGGACCTGCACGAGGTCCTCGGGGCGGCCGTCACCGGCGACCATTCGGTGCTCGAGTTCCGCTACCACCGGGACGTCGAACGGGCGCACGAACTGCCCGAGGCGGACCGGCAGGTCCCGTTCACCGCCAAGGACGGCCGCCGTGGCCGCCGGGACCGCGTGTACTCCGAGTACCGCGTGGTGGTGGAGCTCGACGGGCGGCTGGCGCACCCGGAGGAGAACCGGTGGAAGGACAAGGCCAGGGACAACGCCGCGGCCGCGGCCCGGCAGCAGTCGCTGCGGTACGACTGGGCGGCGGTCACCAAGCGCCCCTGCGCCACCGCCGCCGAGGTAGGCGAGGTACTCCGTAACCATGGCTGGCGGGGACGCCCGAGACCCTGCTCGCCCGGCTGCCAGGTAGAACGGGAGTAGCGGGAGTAGCTGTCCACCGAACGGACGACACCGGGTGTACCAATCCGGCTGATGCGCCGTCGGCCCCGCCCGCCGAGACTGGTGGCATGGACAACGGCGCCGCCGTCATGGTCAGGGACCTGCGCAAGAGCTACCGGCACGTCGCGGCCGTCCGCGGCATCGACCTCGAGATCAGCCGCGGCGAGGTATTCGCCCTGCTCGGGCCGAACGGCGCGGGCAAGACCACCACGGTCGAGATCCTGGAGGGCTTCCGGCGCCGCGACCACGGCACGGTCGACGTGCTGGGCGAGGACCCGGCCCGGGCGGGCCGGGCGTGGCGGGCCCGGATCGGCATCGTGCTCCAGCTGTCCAGCGCCGGCCCGGAGCTCACCGTGCTCGAGATCGTCAGGCACTTCGCCGCGTTCTATCCAGGGTCCCGCCGGGCCGAGGAAGCGATCGACCTGGTCGGGCTGGCCGGCCAGGCGCAGTCGCGGATCAGCGCGCTGTCCGGCGGCCAGACCCGCAGGCTGGACGTTGCGCTGGGCATCGTCGGGCGGCCAGAAATGCTCTTCCTTGACGAGCCGACCACCGGCTTCGACCCGGAGGCCCGCCGCCAGTTCTGGCAGCTGATCAGGACGCTGCGCGAGGACGGCACGACGATCGTGCTGACCACGCACTACCTGGACGAGGCCGAGGCGCTGGCCGACCGCATCGCGGTGATCGCGTCCGGCCTCATCGTCGCTGAGGGCGCCCCGGACACCCTGGGCGGCCGGGCCAGCGCGGCCGCGCGGGTCAGCTGGGAACCGCCCGGCGGAGCCCGCCGCACCGTCGAGACCAGTACCCCGACGGCGACCATCACGGAGCTGGCCAGGCAGTTCAGCGGTGAGATTCCGGGCCTGGTCGTCACCAGGCCGACGCTCGAGGACGTCTACCTGGACCTGATCGCGGCGGCCGAGCCAGCCGCGGCCGATCCAGAACTGGCCGAGCCAGCACCGGCCGAGCCAGCCGCGGCCGAGCCAGCACCGGCCGATTCAGAGCCGCAGGCGCTGTCATGACGCAGAGCATCAAGCTGGCCGGCCCGCGAACGCGACCCGGCGCGGCCACGGAACTGCCCGGCGCGTGGCGGCTCGGAATGGCCCGCGGCGGCGTCGAGGTCAAGACGTTCTTCCGGGACAAGATGGCGGTCGCGTTCATCTTCGGGCTGCCGTCGATCCTGCTGGTCCTGCTCGGCTCGATCTTCGGCAGCCAGGCCGCCGCCCAGGGCGTCACCGTGGGCCAGCTGTTCACCGCGGGGATGATCGCCGGCGGCATCATGTCCACCAGCTTCCAGTACCTGGCCATCAGCATCGCTACCGAACGCGAGAACGGCATGCTCAAGCGGCTGTCGGGAACGCCGATGCCGCGGACGGCGTACTTCGCCGGCAAGCTCGTCCAGGTCATGGTGTGCACGGTGGCCGAGACCGTGCTGCTGATAGCGGTCGGCATGCTCTTCTATCACCTGCACCTGCCCACCGAGCCCGGCCGGTGGTGGACGTTCGCCTGGGTGTTCGTGCTCGGCAGCGCCGCCTGCGCGCTGCTCGGCATCGCGGCCAGCAGCGTGCCGCGGTCGGCGGCCAGCGCGATGCCGGTAATCACGCTCCCGTTCACCGTGCTCCAGTTCATCTCCGGGGTATACGTGCCGTTCAGCGTCGTCCCCCACTGGATGCGGATCGTGGCGTCGTTCTTCCCCCTCAAGTGGATGGCCCAGGGGATGCGCTCGGTGTTCCTGCCCGAGCAGGCGGCCGCCCTCGAGCCGGCCGGCAGCTGGGAGCACGGGCGCACCGCGCTGGTCCTCCTCGCCTGGACAGCGGCAGGATTGGTGCTGTGCATAAGGACATTCCGCTGGCAGTCCCGCCGCTGACCGAAGGATGCCGCCCGGCGCCCGGGCAGGCCGGCCTGATCGTAGACGAGCCGCGCTGGGACGCCTACTACGCCGTGGTCTTCGCGGCCTGCGCGGCCATCGTGGAGGCGGGCTGGATGCCCGCGGCCGGGCGGATCGTCGCCACTGCCGCACTGGCCGCGATGGTGCCGTGGTACCTCTTCCTCGGTCGCCCGCTGAGCCGTTCGGTCATGGCCCTGAACGACGCCCCCCGGGACGGCGGAGCCAGGGGAACGGTCTACCTGGCCGGTCTTGTCGTCCTGTTCGCGGCCGTCCAGAGCCAGAACACCGACGCCTGGTTCCTCGCCTTCGCGCTGCTCCCGATGTGCTTCCACGTGACGACCTTGCGCCGCGGGCTCGTGTTCGTGGTGATCTTCAACGCGATCGCGGGCGCGTTCGTGGTGCGGCGCGCTCCCGGGCTGCCAGGCGCGCTGACCGCGGTCGGCATCGTGGTCTTCGCGGTCTCGTTCTCGTACGCGTACAGCCGCTGGGTCATGAAGGTGATCGAGCAGAGCCTGGAGCGGGCCGCGCTCATCGAGCAACTGGGGGCGACCAGGGCCGAACTCGCCGCGGCCCATCACGAGGCCGGCGTGCAAGCCGAGCGGCACCGGCTGGCCGGGGAGATCCACGACACCCTGGCTCAGGGCTTCACCAGCATCGTCACCCTGCTCCAGGCCGCGCAGGCGAGCCTCGGCGACGCCAGCCCGGCCCGCCGTCACCTCGACCTGGCGCTGGTCACCGCGCGGGAGAACCTGGCCGAGGCCCGCACCCTGGTCACCACGCTCACTCCGGCCCCGCTGGAGGCGGGCACGCTGGGCGATAGCGTGCACCGCGTCACCGAAGCGACCGGCGCCCAGGCCGGTATCGTGGCGCGCGCCGAGGTGACCGGTACCCCGCGCCGGCTGCCGACCGGCACCGAGGTGGTGCTGCTGCGGGTCTGCCAGGAGGCGCTGGCCAACGTGCGCCAGCACGCCGCCGCGGACCAGGTCAGGGTCCGGCTCTGCTACGGCGGCAGCGGCGTGCGGCTGACCGTCACGGACGACGGGAAGGGCTTTGACCCGGCCGGACCTGACGGCGGCTACGGCCTGAAGGGCATGGCCGACCGGGTTGGCCTGGCCGGCGGGACCGTCGAGGTGACCTCCGCCCCGGGCGCCGGCACCGAGGTCCGCGCGCAGGTGCCCGGATGATCCGCGTGCTGCTGGCCGACGATCACCCCGTGGTCCGGGCCGGGCTACGGGGGATGCTGGCGGCCGAGCCCGGCATCGAGGTGGCCGGCGAGGCGGCCTCAGGTCCGGAGGCGGTCGCCATATACCGAACGAGTGGGTACGACGTCATCCTGATGGACCTCCGGATGCCCGGCGGCGGCCTGGCGGCCACCGAGCAGATCCTCGCGGCCGACCCGGGAGCGCGGATCCTGATCCTGACCACCTACGAGACCGACGCCGACATCCTGCGCGCGGTGGAGGCAGGCGCGACCGGGTACCTGCTCAAGGACGCCACCGCGGCCGAACTGGCCGGGGCGGTGCGGGCGGCGGCCCGCGGCGAGACGGTGCTCGCCCCCTCGGTGGCCGAACGGCTGGTCAGCCACGTGCGCAGGCCGCCGCGCGAGTCGCTGTCCGCCCGCGAGACCGAGGTGCTGGCGCTGGTCGCCCGGGGCCGGACGAACGGGGAGATCGGCCGGGCCCTGTTCATCAGCGAAGCCACGGTGAAGACGCACCTGCTGCGCGCGTGCGGCAAGTGAAGGGGGGAGGGGAGGTGGGTGGGGTGTCTGGCCGCACCGCGGCGGTCACCACCGCTATCGAGCGGGGGCTGCTTCCCCCTCCCGGGGCGCACCGGTGACCGCCGCCAGCACCGCGCCAGCGTCGGTCAGGTCGGGCAGAACCACGTGCGCCCCCGCCGCGGCCAGGTCCGCCGCGGGGTAGCTGCCGGTCGCGACGGCCACTGCGCGCGCCCCGGTGGCCAGCGCGGCCTCCACGTCCAGCGGCGTGTCGCCGACCAGGACGGTACGGGAGCCAGGGAAGTCCAGGCCGTAGACCCTGGCCGCCGCGGCCCGGGCCGCCGTCACCAGTTCGGCCCTGACCTCGTGCACGTCCCCGTACGCCCCCGCGTCCAGGTCGAGGTGGTCACGCAGCCCGGCCCGTTCCAGCTTCAGCACCGCCACCGGCTTGATGTTGCCGGTGAGCACGGACTGCCTGACCCCCGCGGCGGCCAGCGCCGAGATCGCGGCCGCCGCCCCCGCCAGCGGCCGCACCGGCCCGGGCACGGCGTCGGCGACGGCCAGCCGCGACAGCGCACCAAGGAACGGGTCGACCGCGGAGACCGGCACCCCGGCCAGCGCGAGCGTGTCGCCGACGATAGCCCGGTCGGTCCGTCCCGCCTTGGGCGCGACCACGGCCAGCTCCCGGCCGAACATCTCCCGGAACACCACCTCGTACATCCGCGTGCCCAGCCCGTCGGCGCTCACCAGCGTGTAGTCCAGGTCCCAGAGGACGAGCAGCTCAGCCACCCACCCAGGCTAGCCACCCGGCTCAGGCACTGGAGCTCACGCCCTTGCTCGTGATCCTGCCCGGAAATGTCGGCGGCCGGGGCTAGACTCGCGGGCGTCGGGGTGTCGTACGCGGAGGTGAACAGTGGCAGGGCGGATCCGCGACGAGGACATCGCGCTGGTTCGCGAGCGGTCCCCGATCGACGAGGTGGTGGGGGAGTACCTCCAGCTGCGCAACGCGGGCGGCGGGTCGCTCAAGGGCCTGTGCCCCTTTCACGACGAGAAGACCCCCTCCTTCAACGTCACCCCAGCTAGAGGGCTTTTCTACTGTTTCTCGTGTGCCCAGGGCGGCGACGTCATCAAGTTCGTCCAGGACATCGACGGGCTCAGCTTCGTCGAGGCCATCGAGAAGCTGGCCGGCCGGGCGGGCGTCGAGCTGCGCTACGAGCAGGGCGGCTATGTCCCGGGCCAGGAACAGGGCCAGCGGCGCAGGCTGACCGACGCTCACCGGCAGGCCGCCGAATATTATGCCGAACGGCTTGGCGGTTCAGACGCCGCTCACGCGCGTGCCTTCCTGGCCGAGCGCGGTTTCGAGCTCGGCGATGTCGAGCGGTTCGGTGTCGGCTACTCGCCGAAGGCCTGGGAGGACCTGACCAGGCACCTGCGCGGGCGCGGCTTCACCGACGCCGAGCTGATCGCGGCCGGGCTGTCCCGGGAAGGGAACCGCGGCACCAGGGACCGGTTCCGCGGCCGGCTGATGTGGCCGATCCGCGACCTGGCCGGGGACGTCATCGCGTTCGGCGCGCGCAAGCTCGACGCCGAGGACGACGGCCCGAAGTACCTGAACACGCCGGAGACCCCGCTGTTCCGCAAGAGCACCGTGCTGTACGGGGCGGACCTGGCCAAGCGCGAGATCGGGCAGCGGCGGCAGGCGGTCATTGTGGAGGGCTACACCGACGTGATGGCCTGCCACCTGGCCGGGGTGCCGACCGCGGTGGCGACCTGCGGCACCTCGTTCGGCGAGGACCACATCAAGGTGCTGCGCCGGCTGATCATGGACACCGAGGGATCGGCCGGAGAGGTGATCTTCACCTTCGACGGCGACGCGGCCGGCCAGCGGGCGGCGCTGCGCGCGTTCGGCATGGAGGAGAAGTTCGTCACCCAGACCTTCGTGACCGTGGAGCCGAACGGCCTGGACCCGTGTGACCTGCGGCTGGCGCACGGCGACGGCGCCGTGCGCGACCTGATCGCCCGCCGCGTGCCGCTGTTCGAGTTCGCCATCAAGGGCGTGCTCGATCACCACAACCTGAACACCACCGAGGGTCAGCTGGCCGCGCTGGACGAGGCGGCGCCGATCGTGGCCAAGATCAAGGACCAGGGTCTGCGCACCAGGTACGCGATCAACCTGGACCGCTGGCTGGGGCTGATGGACGAGCGGTTCGTGCTGTCCCGGGTGCGCACGCACGCGGGGGACACGGGAAGCCCGCGCCGGCGAGGAACCCAGAACCGCACGCAGGAGAACCGGGGCGGGCAAGCTGGCTCGTTCGTTCCCAATGGTGGCGGGAGCGCCGACGGCGGGCCACGGCCTAACGGCGCCCAGCCTTACGATCGCAGCGATCCGGTGGTCACCGTGGAGCGCGAGGCGCTCAAGCTCGCGGTGCAGCGACCCGGCCTGTGCGGGCCCGAGTTCGACGCCTTCGGCCCCGAGGCGTTCACCGCCCCGGTCCACGGCGCGGTGTTCGGGCTGATCGCGGCGTGCGGCGGCACGGCCGATGGCGGGACCAGCCCGCGGCAGTGGGTGGCCCGGCTGCGCGAGGAGGCGCCGAATGAGCGGGCGCAGTCGTTCGTGACCGCGCTGGCCGTGGAGCCGTTGAGCATCACCGGCGAACCGGACGAGAAATACGCCGAGAAGGTGCTCGCCCGGGTCGGCGAGCTCGCCGTCAGCCGGGAGATCAACGCGGTCAAGGCCCGGCTCCAGCGGATGAACCCGGTCGAGGATCAGGCCGGTTATAACAGGTTGTTCGGGGACCTGGTGGGGCTGGAGAAACGAAGGAAGGCGCTGCTCGACCGCGCTGCGGGCACCTGAAACCTGCCTCCTGGCCGCTCCCATGTAGCCGGGGAGTAACAAAATTGGGTCCCCCGTAACCATGGGTTGGTAGCGCAGACTGTTGCCGTGACCCTCACCGTGCTACCGAACGGTCCATCGCCAGCAGAGCAGCTGACGGATCTCGTGGCGCTAGGACGGGAGCGTGGTTCCCTGACCATGGCCGACGTCATGGTGGCGCTCGACCGCGCCGACCTGCCGCCGGAAGCCATCGACGTGGCCGTGCGCGCGCTGGCCGAGGAGGGCGTCGAGGTTCACGACGTGCCGGTGGAGGATGACGCCGACACCGAGGCCGAGATCAGGCGGGCGGAACGAGGGGCCGCCGAGGCCGGCCGGCGGGCCACGACCAGCGACCTGGTCCGGATCTACCTGCGGGAGATCGGCCGGGTGCCGCTGCTGACCGCCCAGGACGAGGTCGAGCTGGCCAAGGCGATCGAGGCCGGGCTGTTCGCCGAGGAGAAGCTGACCGGCAGCTTCCCCATGCTCGGCGTGATCCACGGTGACCTGGAGCTGCTGGTCGGCGAGGGGGTCAAGGCCAAGCAGCGGCTGATCGAGGCCAACCTGCGGCTGGTCGTGTCGATCGCCAAGCGCTACATCGGCCGGGGCCTGGTCTTCCTCGATCTCATCCAGGAAGGCAACCTCGGGCTGATCCGCGCGGTGGAGAAGTTCGACTACACCCGCGGCTACAAGTTCTCCACGTACGCGACCTGGTGGATCAGGCAGGCCATCACCCGCGCCATCGCCGACCAGGCCCGGACCATCCGGGTGCCGGTGCACATGGTCGAGACGATCAACAAGCTGGCCCGGGTGCAGCGGCAGCTGCACCAGGAACTCGGCCGGGAAGCCACCACCGACGAGATCGCCGCGGAGATGGGGCTCGAGCCGGAGCGGGTCGCGGAGATCCAGCGGATCGCCCAGGAGCCGGTATCCCTCCAGTCCCCGATCGGCGAGGAAGAGTCCGACCTCGGCGACTTCATCGAGGACGCGGACGCCGTGGTGCCGATCGAGGCCGCAGCGTTCATCATGCTCCAGGACCAGCTCGACCGGGTCCTGACCGAGCTGGCCGAGCGGGAGCAGCGGATCATCCAGCTGCGCTTCGGCCTCACCGACGGGCACCCGCGGACGCTGGAGGAAGTCGGCCGGGAGTTCGGCGTGACCAGGGAGCGGATCAGGCAGATCGAGTCGAAGACGCTGGCCAAGCTACGCCACCCGAGCCGCGCCCAGATGCTCCGGGAGTACCTCGACTGAAGCCCTTCACGGTCGCAGCTCGTCGAGCTTGCCCAGCAGCTCGCGCAGCGTGTAGCGGGTGATCACGGTCTCGCCGTTCAGTTCCGGGATACGGGCCTGCACCGTGCCGAACCCGCCGTCGCCGACGATCACCTCCGGGTGCGCGGCGCGGAACCTGGCCAGGCGGGCAAGCTGGTAGAGCTCGTCAGGGACCGGCGCGCTCCTGTCTCAGAATGAACCTCTCTCGTAACGGAGCGCAGTCTGCATCCTCGGTTGTCCTGACGCGGACACCTCGGCCAAGGGATCCTGCGGACATGACAGAAACCCAGGCCTCATGAGGCTGGGACGTCATGAGACCCGGGTTCCACGGGGTGCTAAACCAGCCCCCCGTCACCGTTAACTAGGACGGCTGCCGTTCACCGTCGCGTGCTCGGACGTGGTCTCGGCGCGCCGGCCCGGGAGCCGGTCGAGCTGCCCGCGGACTTTGCTGGCGCCGGTCTTCGCCGTCTCGGTGAGCTTGGGCACCCGGGCCGCGGCCTTGTCCCCGGCGGCCTGCCCGAGCTGGACGGCCTTCTGGCCCGCGGCCTGGGCCGTCTTCCGGACGGCCGGGTGCTCCGCTACCGTGCGGCTCACCGTCTTGATCTGTTCGTAGCGCTCGCGGCCCGCCCGCGCGCCGACGATAAAGCCGACCGCGAACCCCACGATGAACATGGCGCGGTATCGCATCTGCCACCCCTTTCACGGCTGGTCGTGGTGTCGCCCCCAAGACCTTCCCCGATTACGCGATCGTACTCGTCAGGCACGGTTCCGGTGAACCCCCCGGGCCCCGCGCGGTGATGTCACACGCACGCCCCGGGTGCGCTACGCTGATGCAGGTCAATCCCGCGTAGCTCAATTGGCAGAGCAGCCGGCTGTTAACCGGCAGGTTCTTGGTTCGAGTCCAAGCGCGGGAGCTAACTAATCTGGTCTCTGACCAGGGGAATCGCTCGGAAGTCGGCTATGCGGGTGTGACTGGTGGGGCCTGTTAGCTGTGGGGATTTTGTGGGGATCTTGCCTTGCCGGCAGATTCCTTGTCGTGCTGAGCGCTGCGCGCAGCGGGGGAGAGGGCCCCTGCGGCTGACGCAGCAGGTGATCTCGGCGGCGTGAAGTGCCTGGTCAGTGCCGTTAACTTCGTCCGTAACGGCGGTGCTTGCCTGGTCTGCGGCACGTTGGCCGGGCTGGCGGCGGTTACCTGCCGGCCGTGAACCGGTCGCTCATCCGGTCCCGGCGCCGGGCTGCGCGGCCCTGGGCGGGGTGCCCTGAAGCCGCGGGAGTGTCAGCGCCGGCCGGTTTTCACCCATCGCCGGCAGGAAGCGCGCCGGCGGGGCCGGACTGCACGGGTGCTGCTGTGCCCGGTGGCCGCCCGGATCGCGCGGGACCAGCTGGCGGCAGCGGAGGATCACTGCCTGATGGCGGGTCGTCGGCGTCAGGGGCCTGCGGCGTCACCTC
>Ga0335085_10016960_pt1 | contig 10504 bp, 12 predicted proteins | sample Lox_Sample_45_FD_206712 | JGI IMG/M metagenome (GOLD analysis project Ga0335085, IMG submission 206712) | Soil microbial communities from Loxahatchee National Wildlife Refuge, Florida, United States - Lox_Sample_4.5 | ecosystem: Environmental > Terrestrial > Soil > Wetlands | place: USA...
GGACCTGAGAGATGCTGAAGAGGGGCTTCGTCTCCTTTCGGGTGACGAGGCTCTTGGGTCGAAGGACCGAGTGCGAACCCCTGGAGAAAGTGACCCCTGGACGCAGGGGGGTTCGGAGGGCTCTGGACGACAAGGTGATGGGTCTGCCCCGCCGGGCCCATCTAAGGGCTAGGCAGTCAAATCGGCGCTCCCTTTTGGTTAACCAAAGTTCGCCAGCCCGCTTAACGGCGTTTCTCGGAGTCGACATCGTCTAATGTCGATAAAGAAGTAGGAGGCCCTTCGCTTATTGACTAAGGAGCCTAAGTAGGGGTCGTATCAGGTCATGAGAGAAGACCGGCCCCCAGGGGGCTGACTGGGAAAATCGGGATGCACAGCACCGTTCCTGTCAAATCGCGACGATCTTGGGACAGGCTTGTAAGAGAAGGCAAGTCATTCGGCCAGGCCATATTCTTGCTCGACCATTCTGGTCGATTGTCTGGCGACCTCTTCTTGTGAGCTAGGCCTTCTTGAACTCGAGCGCTGCAGAGTTGATACAATACCGCAGCCCCGTCGGCCGCGGACCGTCGTCGAACACGTGCCCAAGGTGGACGCCGCAGTTGCTGCAGCTCACCTCTGTCCTCACCATTCCGAAAGTAGAGTCCGTGTCCTCCTTGATCGTGTCCTTCGACACCGGCTGGAAGAAGCTCGGCCACCCCGTACCGGACTCGAACTTCGTGTCCGATGTGAAGAGCGGCGCCCCGCAAACGATGCATTGGTAGGTCCCATTCTCGTGATTGTCCCAGTACTTCCCGGTGAACGGGGCCTCGGTCCCCCTGTTGAAGCAGACGTTCACCGATTCCCTGTTCAGCTTCGCCTTCAGCTTCTCCATTTCCTCCCGGGTGACCATCTGTCACGAGCGATCAGCCGAGTGGTATAAGATTTCGTCTTGGTAGGAGCGGCCGAGAGGGCGGCACAGTTCTTATGTACAAAGATGTACACGCCGAGCCGATGGGCCTCGATCAGATTGTCCTGACTCCTGACGAACTCCCTACGAAGTGGTACAATATCATTCCCGATATCCCGGGCGGGCTGCCGCCTCCTAAGGAGCCGGGGGACGGCGAGTCGAGGATGCAGGCCCTGCAGCGGAGACTGGTGAAAGAGTGCCTGAGGCAGGAGGCGTCGACTTCTCGCTGGATCGACATCCCTGAAGAGGTGCGAGAGCTCTACGTCCATGCAGGGAGGCCGCGCCCGCTGTACCGTGCGAAGAGGCTTGAGGAGAGGCTCGGACTCGAGAAGACAAGAATCTACTATAAGCGGGAGGACCTGAGCCCGACCGGCTCGCACAAGGTCAACACGGCCATCCCTCAGGCGTACTATGCCGCCAAGGAAGGAAAGAGGACGTTGGTGACAGAGACTGGGGCGGGGCAATGGGGGACCGCGCTCTCCTACGCTGCTTCGCTCCTGGGCCTGAAAACGGTGGTCTTCTGGGTGAGGGCGGTCTACGACTGGAAGACTGAGAGGAAGCTGCTCATGCAGATGTATGGCGCCAAAGTGTACGCGTCCCCCAGCCACCAGACTGCCTTCGGCCGTGGTTTGCTCTCGGCCGACCCGAATCACCCCGGTTCCCTCGGTATCGCGGTGTCCGAGGGGCTGGAATACACAGACCTCGGGAAGGACAGGGTCTACTGCCTCGGCTCTGTGCTTAACCACGTGCTCATCCATCAGTCAGTTATAGGGCTCGAGTCCATGAGGCAGTTCGAAATGGTTGGAGACTCTCCGGACCTGGTCGTCGGGTGCCTTGGAGGAGGTTCCAACTTCGGCGGAATCGCGCTCCCGTTCCTGGGGGAGGTCCTGCAGGGGAAGAGAGAGTGCGAGTTCCTGGCCGCACAGTCGGAGGCGGCGCCGAACCTGGTGAAGGGCGAATACAGATACGACTTTGGGGACACTGCTGGGCACACCCCCCTCATGATGATGTACACGCTCGGCCATGACACTCCCATGACTCCGATAAAGTCAGACGGACTTCGCTACCACGCGGCGGCCCCCATAATCAGCGCCCTCAGGAGCAAGGGGTACGTCAGGGCGGTCGCCTACCCCAGCGACGAGGTTGCGGTCTTCGAGGCGGCGAAGACGTTCCTCGAGACCGAAGGGTGGCTGATTGCCGGGGAGTCAGCCCACGCGGTAAGGGCCGCCATCGATGAGGCGAAAAAGGCAGAGGCTGCGGGGGAGAAGAAGTGTATCCTTGCCAACATCAGCGGGCACGGCTTCCTCGACCTGGACGCCTACCGGTCGAAGGTCAGAGTTGACTGACCTGCCCGGATAGTCTTAAGAAACCCTCCACCGATGATGCACATCGAGCTTGGCCAAGTTCTCCACGTCGCAACAGGGCTGGAAGGATCAGACGGGCTCCATAATGGCAGTCGAACTCTCGAAGCTCTTCGTGGGGAAGACCAACGTCCGCAAGAGCCCTGGGGATGTCGGAGATCTCGTCGAGTCAGTGAAAGAAAAGGGGATTCTCGAACCAGTCCTCGCCAGACCCATCGGAGGAAGGTACGAACTGATCGTGGGGTCCAGGAGGTTCGAGGCGGCGAAGATAGCCGGATTGAAGAAGATCCCTGCCATCGTGAGGCCCATGACGGACGAGGAGGCCATAATCGTCTCGCTCGTGGAGAACATACAGAGGCGGGATATCGAGCCCGAAGAGGAGTACGACGCCATCATCGCACTCAGAAAGGTGAACCCCCACGCATATGGTTCCTCAGACCAAGTAGCCAGGGCCCTCGGCAAGTCGAGGCGCTATGTCGACGACAGAATAAGCGCCGTCGAGGCAGTCCGCAGCATCAGGAAGGAGGCAAGGGCCGACATAACGGTGAAACAGGCGCCCCTGCCAAGGGAGAGGAGCAGGGGGGTTCTCCCAGTCAAGCACGCTACGTTCCTCCACAGGGCCGAGGAGGCGGAGACGGTGCAGGAGCTCCCGAAGAGAGAAAGGGCGACACAGCTCCGAGATCTCGCCGAGACCATCGCCCCGCTCCCGACACCGGAAGCCGAGAGCGTGGTTTCGCATTTCGTCATGGCGCCCCAGCGCCCAGTGGAGGACATCAGGAAGGAGGTTTCCTACCTTCGCGCGGTCAAGCTGGAGATACTGCTCGACCCCAGGGTCGCCGACGGCCTGAGGAGGGCAGCCGAGGAGAGGAACACCACCATGGAGGCGGTAGCCACTCTCGCGATCCACTCCTGGCTCAGACAGCAGCGCTACGCATAGCCGCCTGAATCGGACGCGAACATTAAACAACTCGCAGCCCCGCGTCAGTTCCCGGGGAACTTGAACAGGGAAGAACGGAGGCTCGGGGCCATCATGTTCACAGATGTCGTAGGGTATACCGCGATGTCCTCCAGAGACGAGAATGCCGCTCTCGAACTCCTGAGGAAGTACCGCGCCCTGTTGAACTCGATCTTCCCGAAGTTCGAGGGAAGGGTCGTCAAGACGATGGGGGATGGGTTCCTGGTCGAGTTCGCGAGTGCCGTGGAGGCCGTCAACTGTTCCGTGAATCTGCAGAGCGAGATGGCGCACTTCAATTCCGTCCTGGAAGAGCGCAGCTGGATGCTGGTCAGAGTGGGCATACATGTTGGAGACGTCGTGCACTCGGAGGAAGACGTCCTGGGAGACGCGGTCAACGTGGCTTCGCGGGTTGAGCCTCTGGCGGATCCGGGTGGGATCTGCGTGACGAGGCAAGTAGTCGACCAGGTGGAAGGCAAGGTTCCGTGGAGGCTCACTTCCATGGGGATGAAGGAGCTTCGGAACGTGCCCAACCTCATCGAGATCTTCAGAGTGGAGGGAGGGCCAGCACGCCCGATGCCAGAGTCCGGGGATGCGCTTCACAGCAGGGTGGCAATCCTACCATTCAGCAACCTCAGCCCCGACCCGAACGACAGGTACTTCGCCGACGGAATGACAGAGGAGCTGATTTCTACGGTTTCAAAGATCGGAGAGCTCAGCGTCATCTCCAGATCCTCTGCCATGAGATACAGGGACACTTCTTTGCCTATGAAACAGATCGGGCGGGAGTTGGGCGTTGGGGCGATTCTGGAGGGGAGCGTGAGGAAGGCCGGGAACAGGGTGAGGATTGCTGCCCAGCTCATCGAAGTGGACACGGACAGATACGTCTGGTCTCAGAGCTACGACAGGGATCTGACCGACGCCTTCGCCGTGCAGGGTGACATAGCCGCGAAGGTGGCGCAGGGACTCAAGATACAGCTGCTGTCGAAGGATAGAGAGAGGCTGGAGACCATGCCGACGGAGAATCCTGAGGCGTACAATCTCTATCTCAAGGGGAGGTTTTACCTCAACGAAAGGACCGAGGATGGAGCCAGGAGGGCCATCAGGTACTTCGAAGAGGCGATACATGCCGACCCGGAGTTCGCAAAGGCGTATTCGGGGGTGGCCGACTCCTACCTGATCCTGTCCGACTATGGCTGGATGGTCCCCGCCAAGGCTGGGGAGCTTGCGAGGATGAACGCCCTGAAGGCCCTCGACCTCGATGGGTCGCTCGCCGAGGCTCACGCTTCACTAGGGCTGATGCTGGTGAATCACGAGTGGGACTTCACGGAGGGCGAGAATGAGCTCAAGAAGGCCATGGGTTTGAACCCCAACTACGCCCAAGCCTATCATTGGTACGGGGTGTCCCTCAGCTTCCAGAGAAGATGGAACGAGGGACTCGACGCCGTCAAGAAGGCCCTGGCCCTGGACCCATTCTCCCTCGTGATTAGACAGAGTGTGGGCGTGATGCTCATCTCCATGGGAAGGCATGAGGAGGGGGTGGACATCCTCAAGAAGGTGGCAGAAGAGAGCCCCGACCTCCCTTCGGTTCACTACTACCTTGCGATATCGAACCTCCTCCAGTCGAGGTGGACGGAAGCCATCGAGGAGGCCAAGAAGGAGGTCGAATCAGACAGGTTCGACCCAGGCTCGAAGCTCGATCTTGCCTTTGCCTATTCGGAGTCGGGAGACAAGAAAGAAGCCGAACGCATCCTGGTCGAAGTCATCCAGAAGAAGGACGCCTATGTCTCGCCCACCTCCGTCGCACTGGTGATGCTGAGCCTCGGGAAGCTGACAGAAGGCAGGGAGTGGCTGAACAGGGCGTTCGGACAGAAGGATTCCTCCCTTCTCTACTTCGTGAGCGTCCCCGCCTACGCCAAGTACGCCTCTTCCCCCGAGGCGGCGGAAATCCTGGCGAAGATCAAAGCCCAGGAACGGGCTAGCTGACCACCCTGATGGTCCAGAAGTCAGCCGAGAGGTCTTCTTTCAGCAAGTACTCGTAGGGCATTGTGAAGTATCCGCCCAGCCCGAACTTCGGGCCCCAGGAGTTCCTCACGATGAACCTGTTGGTCGGGTCATCGTAGCCAACGGCGAGGACCGCGTGCTTGCCAAGCACCTCTTCCCCAGGAACCGGCATCTCCAGCCGCCCCGTCCTCTTCACAACGTCCTTGAACTTCTCGTGGGCGGTGAAACCAAAGATGAAAGGATATCCTGATGCCAAGCAGGACAGCATATCTTCGAGCCTCCGGTGAATCCTGTAGTATTGCACGGCTCTGTACTTCATCGCCGCCTCGTAGCACTTCTTCGGGGGCCTGGTCGCGAACTTCTTCTCGACATACGGCCAAAGGCGTTCTGGGCAGTCACCATGCCTGGCCACGGCCTTCACGGCGTCGCGGATGTAGACCCCGTCGTCAGCCTTCTCGGTGTGCTCGATGGCGCGCGAATTATAGAAGACGAACAGTCTGGACGGGACGATCACCCGCTTGCGCGTCTGCTTCATCAGGTCGAACTCGATCGCCGCCGCGGTCGCGTTTGAACTGCAGCTGTTGAGGCTCTTCTGGTTGTAGACCGGAGGGCAGAACGGTCTCAGGTCTACCTTCTTTGGAAGGGGCCTCTGCGACGGGGGTGGGGCGTATTCCCAGTCCCTTCCATCATTGGGGTCCTTCTTCCACCCGAAGCCGTAGAGGTTGACGGCGGGCCTCCGTTCAGGAGGATGGGGTCCGCTACTCATCGTTTGCCCCAGTTTCTAGCGACCACCTCTCGGACCACTCGTCCCTCGCCGGCCTGTAGACATCGGAGTAGAAATCGCTCCCGGAGAGGAGGGTCTCCCTGTCGAACTTCTTGACGTAGGCGAGGGCCTCCTTCCAGGCGGTCTGATACTTCTTTCCAAACCTGGACTTCACCTGCCTCTCGAACGCTTCCTCGGTCTGGACTTCACCACCGATGGCGAACAGCATGACCCCGCCCCTAGTCGTCTTGTAGGCTGGGTCGTCGCCCAACATGTAGATGTCGCCCCTCTTTGACGTGCGTTGGCCCTGGCCGGACCCCGCACCTCCACCCCCTCCCTTGAACCCGCGCTTCGCGGCCGCGATGAAAATCGCCCTGTTCAGTCCCCAAGAGTGGGCTGATTCGAGCGGCATACCCAGGGCGTAGGCTCGGGCCGCCTGGAGCAGGCTCATGATTTGAAAGCGGCCCACTTTCAACACGGAAGTAACCTCACGTGGGCTTCATCGAGTACCATTTGATACTGCAGCCAAACGGTCTGGTGTCCGGCACCCTGACCTCCCGGCCCGCCAGGAGATCGTCGAGGGCGTTCCTGAGATCGTTGGTGGTCACCTTCGCCTCCTCCTTGGAGTCATCAATCCTCCCCCTGTATCGGAGCTTCCGGTCTCTGTCGAAGGCGAATACGTGCGGAGTGCAGACCCCGCCGTATGCTTCCACCACCCTCTGTGATTCGTCCCTGAGATACGGGAAGTTGAACCCCTTTTCCCTTGAGCGCTTCACCATCTCCTGGAGTGCGTCTTCTGGATAGGCCTTGTCGTCGTTTGAGTTGATTGCGACGATTTGGACCCCCTTCGCTGCGTATTCCCTCTGGATCGAGACCATCCTGTCCTCGTAGGCCTTCACATAGGGGCAGTGGTTGCATGAGAAAATCACCACGAGGACCGGGTTGGCCTTGAACGAACCCAGAGAGTGGGTCTTCCCGTCTACGCCTGGAAGGTCGAATTCAGGCGCGGGGGCGCCGAGGCCGAGTGTAGAGACAATCATGCGGAAAGCTGGACGGGGGCGCCGTATATTACTGTCGCTGGGGACTCTTCAACCCGCAAGCTTGCCGAGCGGGCCCCCGTACTTCTCGAGGAAGGCTATCTCCGAGAGAGGCAATCGATTCTTTCGCCCAAGGATCCTCTTCTTGGGGAAGCCGAACCCAACAACCACCGTCGAGTTGAGATTCTCCGGTATCCCAAAGTCCCTCCTCATCTCTGCCTGTTTAATCCCTGTGTAGATTCTGGAAGTGACTCCGCTGTCCCAGGCTGTGAGCTGCATGTCCTGTACGGCGCGCCCTGCATCCAGCAGGTGGTAGTTCTTGGCCGGGTCAGTGCAGACGATGACTGCGAAGTTCGCGCCGGCCACCCAAGGGCCGGTCATGCTGTCCGCGGCCAGCTTCGTGAGGTTTGCGGGGTCTTGGACCAGGATGAAACGCCAGTGCTGAGAGTTCACCCCGCTCTGGGTCAGCCTTCCGGCCTCGAGGACTGCCCTCTTGACATCGGGTCCAACGGGCTGCGCCGAGAAGTCCCTGGAATCCAGCTTCGTTCTGACCGCTTCGGTTGCGTTCATCTCAATCACTCCTGCTCAGGCCCGGGTTGTTATTGAGGATGCCGTCTATGCGCACCATGACATCCCCCGTCAGCCCGGAGACGAACTCGAGGGACTGCATGTTCTCTTCCACCTGGTCTGGGCTCGTCGCCCCGGTGATCACGGTGCTGACGTTCTGATTCTTGCGGGCCCAGGCGAGGGCGAGCTGGGCCATGGTGCACCCCATCTCCTTGGCGAGGGGCTCAAGGGCTTTCACTTTGGCGATGTTGGCAGGGGTGAGTATCTCGTCCCTCATCCAGCTGTAGTTCTCCATTGACCCTCTCGAGCCCGGTGGGATCCCACTGTTGTACTTCCCGCTCAGGAGTCCGGAAGCCAGAGGACTCCAAGTCGTCGTCCCGAGCCCTACATCCCTGTATAGCGGAAGATACTCCTTTTCGACCCGCTCGCGGTGAAGCATGTTGTACTCCGGCTGCTCCATCTGTGGCGGGGTCAAGTTGAGCTCTGTCGCGATGGCGTGGGCACGCATGATGTCTGATGCGGCCCATTCCGACGTCCCCCAATACAGGATGAGGCCCTGGTGGACGAGGTCGTCCATTGCCCTGACCGTCTCTTCTATGGGGGTCTCGGGGTCGGGACGGTGACAGAAGAATAGGTCGAGGTAATCGAGCTGAAGCCGCTTCAGGGACCTCCTGCATGCCTCATAGATGTGCTTCCGCGAGAGGCCCCGGTCGTTCGGGCCTTCGCCACCGTGAAAGACCTTGCTGGAGACGACGATGTCTGTCCTCTTCCACCCCGTCTTTCTGATTACGTTCCCCATGACGGTCTCAGCGTTGCCGCGGGCATAGGCTTCGGCGTTGTCGAAGAAGTTGACCCCGAGGTCGTAGGCCTTCGACATGCACTTCTGGGCCACGTCTTCCCCCACCTGGCCGCCGTAGGTCACCCATGCACCCAGCGAGAGCTCGCTGAGCCTAATCCCCGCGCTTCCGAGCCTGTTGTATCTCATACCGGACCTGGCATGCGAGATTTCGTGTGTATTAACATGGCGCGGGCGGAGGTCTTGGCCGGAAAAACGGGGAAGGGAAGCGCGGCTAACCGCGCTGTCCCTATGCGGAAACCTTCACGAGCAGTCGCGCCGCGAATTCCGATGACCCGTCCTTCAGGTCGACTCGGAGAATGGCAAAGTTGGTGCCGCCGAACTTGCCGAGCCCTCTGTCACCGAAGAGGAACTGGGCTGCCCCTGATTGGCCCTGCCCCACCATGCGCATCCCGTAGGGTCCGAGCTCAGCGGAGCCCCCGGAGATGGTGTAGGTGGTGCCGGCGACGCTGAAGCTCCCTCCTGTGACTGTAAGGGAATAGCCGCCGGTGAATGTGCCTGTGACCTGGAGGGTCATTGTCCCTGATGCGGTTCCATTGACCGCCCTGTCGCCGACTTCCCAGTATCCGCCGGCGATGCTGGTCAGGGTGACTGTCTGGCCCGTGGTGAGTTGGATCTTCGCCAGATTGGCGTATTGTGGGTGCTGCAGCATCTGTTGGATGGTTGACGTGCTAGGTGACCCGGAGGCCGCCATCGCCGGATAGGCGACGAGCATGGCCATGAGGGCGAACGCTCCGACTGCGGACGCGATTGCTATCTTCTTCGTGTTCATCTGCTTTCGACCTCTAGGGAATGCCGTTCGTATATAGGGGGGCGGAAAGGTCGGTCTGGACTTTCCGTCTTTACGCTGGTTCCGAAAGGTTAAAGCCGCGATTGGGCGGTCGACATTCACCGAATGCCTGCAGGCACGGTCATCACCTTCTCACTCGATATCCTCAGCGCCATAGTCGCTCTTCTCACGAGCTACTATGCCTACAGGTCGAACAGGCTTGTCGGGAACTCGGTGCTGGGCGCCATCAGCGTCGGCTTCATGCTCCTGGGTATCGGTCTTGCAGTCGATGCAGGCACTTCCCTGGTGACTGGAAAGCTGCTGGTCGAGGTCCCCATGGACCGGGCGCTGGCGGTGTTGGCCTCGTTCTCATACCTCACAATTCAGATGGTGGCATACCTGGTGATCGCCGTGGGCTACGGACGGGCGACCTACGGCAGCGCAGTGGTGGCGGCACCCGCCGTGTTCGCCGGGTGGGCTGCGAACCTATACGGCTTCTCCGTATTGAGTTACTTCGTCGTCCTCGTCCTCCTAGCTTTCGTGGTCTTCCAGGGGTTCCTCCTACGCTCGGGAAAGAGTCATGGGATGTCTTCCATCCTCCTGCTCGCATTCAGCCTCATTCTCGTGGCCCACCTGGTGCTCCTGATTTCGGTGCTGACCCTCGGGGCGGGACTGTACCTGGCGGGCATCGGCGTCCAGTTCCTGGGATTCCTCGCGCTGCTGGTGTTCGTCGTAAGGAGCGAAGTGGTTGTCCCAAGGTGAGAAGCAGAGGAGCGTCCTCAGGATAAACCTGGACATCCTCAACGCGGTCAGCGATGAACATGAGGCCAAGCCCACGCACATACTGTACAAGGCCAACCTCTCACACGAGCGGATGGTCAAGTACCTCGACGACCTGACGGGCAAGGGACTTTTGGCGGTCAAGCAGGACGGTGAAAACAGGACCTACAGCCTCACCCCCAAGGGAGTCGGCTTCCTGCTCGAGATGAGACGGGCGGAGGCCTTCGTGCAGGGGTTCGGCCTCAACATCTGAATTCGTACGATAGTATTTATCTGAACCCCGCAAAAGCAGTCGCCGGTTGTCCGAGAGCGAACGCAGGCTCGCTGCGATCATGTTCACGGATGTGGTGGGGTTTACATCTCTCGGGCAGACGAACGAAGCACTTGCCCTGCAGCTTCTGGAGGAGCACAGGGCCCTCGTGAGGCCGATCATTGGGAGCTTCCACGGCAAAGAGGTGAAGACAATAGGGGA
>Ga0335085_10016961_pt1 | contig 10504 bp, 12 predicted proteins | sample Lox_Sample_45_FD_206712 | JGI IMG/M metagenome (GOLD analysis project Ga0335085, IMG submission 206712) | Soil microbial communities from Loxahatchee National Wildlife Refuge, Florida, United States - Lox_Sample_4.5 | ecosystem: Environmental > Terrestrial > Soil > Wetlands | place: USA...
GGTGGCGATCAGGGCGAGGTAGGCGAGCGCGCGCGGGGAGGTGAAGGCTGAAGGCATGGCCGGGGAGGTGAGTTTGCCGCGACGATGATGATGTGTTGGCCAATAGGCCTTACAATAGGAGTTGCATTCTAATCCCCCGCTGCAATCGAACAGGCGCCATGTTGATTCATCCCCAGATCGACCCCGTCGCAATTGCGGTGGGCCCGCTGGCGGTGCGCTGGTACGGGCTGATGTACCTGGTCGGTTTCGGCATCGCATTCGTGCTCGCCCGCAGCCGCATCAAGCGCGGCATGAGCGGGAAAATCAGTTACGAAGTATTCGACGACCTGTTTTTTTTCAGCGTGCTCGGCGTGGTACTGGGCGGGCGCCTGGGTTACGTGCTGTTCTACAAACCGGGCTTCTATTTTTCCCACCCGCTCGACGTCCTCGCCGTGTGGCAGGGCGGCATGTCGTTTCACGGCGGCTTTCTCGGCGTGCTCCTCGCCATGCTCTACATCGCGCGCAAGCACGGCGTTCGCTGGCTGGCGATCACCGACTTCATCGCCCCGCTGGTGCCGCCGGCGCTGGCGGCGGGGCGCATCGGCAATTTTATCAACGGCGAGCTGTGGGGGCGGGTCACCGACGTGCCCTGGGGCATGGTTTTCCGCGGCGCGGGACCGCTGCCGCGGCATCCGTCGCAGCTGTACGAGTTCGCGCTCGAGGGCGTGCTGTTGTTCGTCATCCTGTGGCGGTATTCGGCCAGGCCCCGCCCCGTGGGGGCGGTATCGGCGATTTTTTTGATCGGTTACGGCGCCTTGCGTTTTTGCGCCGAGTACTTTCGCGAACCCGATGATTTTCTCGGACTTCTGGCGTTCAACCTGTCCATGGGACAGTGGCTTTCCCTGCCGATGATTCTGGCCGGCTTCGCCATGCTCGCCTGGGCCGTGCGAAAGGTGTAGTCTATTTGCTGAGGAGGTAGCCATGGACGACGATGAAGCGCTACACGCAGCGCTGCGACAGCGCATCAACGAGCTTCGGACGGAGCACGATGACCTCGACGACGCCATTGCGCGACTGTCGGAAAAGCCTCTGCCCGACCAGCTGCGCCTGCAGCGCCTGAAGAAACGCAAGCTGCTGCTGAAAGACCAGCTCACCCATCTCGAGCGCCAGCTCGATCCGGACGTGCTGGCCTAGCCGTGCCCCGGGGCGGACCGGGTCAGTTGCGCCTGCCTGCCAGCAGGCCGTGTTTGAGCCCGGTCGCCACGCTGGCGTGCTCCAGCCGCAGGAAGGTGGCGTAGCCTTCGGCTGCGACGGCGAACCCGTAGGACAGCCGGCCTTGCAGGCGCACGGCCTGCGGGCTGAACAAGCCGGAGCCCGGGCTGAAGCCGGGCAGGTGCACGTAGGCCACCGGCCTTTCGGCGCAATCCGGGCACACGCCCGCCTCGCCCGCCAGCGTGACCTGCCTGGGGTCGGCGTGCATGGCCACGAGATAGCCGCGCAGTTCCACTTCCTGGCCGGACAGGGCCTCGGCACGCTTGCTGAAGGTCATGCGCTGGGTGCCGATATGATCGAACAGGTCGCGAAAGGAAACGCTTTGCATGGGGCGCGAGTCTAGCAGAGTGTGAATTCGTGGCGTGAGCCGCCCTTTTCATCCTTCAATTCCGAGGCCGTTCGCGCGTCAACCCAGCGCCCGCGCGATCAGCGAGCCGCCCGTCGCCAGCAGGAACAGCGCAACCAGCCGCAGCAACAATTCGTGCGAAACGCGCCGGAACAAACGCGACGCGAGACTGACCCCGGCATACGCAGCCGGCAGGACGGCGATTGCGGCGAGCAGCACCTCGCGCTTGAGCAGCAAGCCGGTGAGTGCGAACGCCACCACGCGCATGCCGATGCTGAACACCGTGGTCAGCGTGAGTGTTGCGCGGAACTGCTCCTTCGCCAGAGGCCGGTGCGAGAGATAGATCGCGTAGGGCGGACCACCGGCCCCAAACAGCGTGCTGGTGATGCCGCCGACGAATCCGGCGACGTATGCCCAGCCGGCGGCTGCGATCGCGCCGCCGGGACGACGCGCCAAACTGTAGCCGGCATAGGCCACCACGAACACACCGAGCCCAAGCATCGCGCCGGTGCGCGGCAGATTGACCAACGCGGTCACGCCGACGACGGTGCCGCCCAGCACCAGCGGCACCATGCGCGCGAGTTCGCCCTTGATCGCGTCGCGCGGATGCCGCAGTCCGATGCGCAGCGCATTGGCCAAGTCCATCAGGGCGAACACGGCCAGCGCAAACGGCAGGGGGACAAGATGGGTCGCGAGCGGAATGGTCACCAGCGCCGAACCGAATCCGGTGATGCCATAGACAAACGAGCCGAGGAAAGCGATCGCGGCGAGCAGCAACAGTATCCCGGGGTCCTCGGACATCGACGCGGGCGCGCCTAGCCAACAGGCGCGGCCAGCGCGCGCGCCAGCACCTGCGCGACATGCACAGCCTCGCGTCCAGCTTCGCCGGCGCACGTCCCTTTCTCCAGGCCGTCGTGGATCTGGTGACGGCAGCTGGTGCCGTCGGCGACCAGCAGCGTATCGGCATCGGCCTTGCGCAGCGCCGGCAGCAGGGACGCTTCGGCCATCTTCAGCGAAACGTCGTAATGTTCCGCCTCGTAGCCGAACGCCCCGGCCATGCCGCAGCAGCTAGCCTCGACCGTTTCGACCTTCAATTCCGGGATCAGGCGCAGCACCTGCTCCACCGCCGGCATGGCGCCGAACGCTTTCTGATGGCAATGGCCGTGCAGCAGGGCCTTCTTCTGCGGCAGGGCCCGCAGCTTGAGATTCAATTTGCCGGCCTGATGCTCGGCCGCGAGAAATTCCTCGAATAGCAGCGCGCGCGCGGCGAGCGCATCGGTGCCGGCGCCGGGGAGCATGGATTTGAATTCGTCGCGCAGAGTATAGAGGCACGATGGCTCCAGCCCGATCACGGGCAGCCCGCGCTCAACATGGGGCTGCAACGCCGCGATGGTGCGCCGCGCCTCCGCGCGGGCCTCATCGACCAGGCCGCTGGCGAGAAAAGTGCGGCCGCAGCAGAGCGGGCGCCCGTCATCGGCAGCGCGCGCGAGGTGCACGCGATAGCCCGCCGCCTGCAGCACCGCCAGGGCGGCGCGCGCGTTGTCGGGTTCGAAATAATTGGTGAAGGTATCGGCCAGCAGCACCACTTCGCGCGCCGTCGGCGCGGCCTCCGGCCCCAACGTCGGATCGCGATGGAAGGCATCGCCGCGCCATTTGGGCAGGGAGCGCCTCGCCGACAGGCCCAGCAGCCGCTCGCCCAGTTCTGCCATGCCGGGGATGGCGTCGCGCAGATTGGCGAGCGCGGGCGCGCGCGCGGCCCAGGGCGCGTAGCGCGGCAACCAGGCGATCAGCCGGTCCCTGAGCGAAATGCCGTGAATCTTGCGGTAGTGATACAGAAACTCGATCTTCATCTTCGCCATGTCGACGCCGGTTGGGCATTCGCGCTTGCAGCCCTTGCAGCTCACGCACAGGTCCATGGCATCGTGCATCGCCGCCGAACTGAATGCGCCCGCGCCCAGCTGTCCGGATAAGGCAAGGCGCAGCGTGTTGGCGCGCCCGCGCGTGAGGTCGCGCTCGTTGCCGGTGACGCGGTAGGACGGGCACATGGTGCCGGCGTCGAACTTGCGGCAATGGCCGTTGTTATTGCACATCTCCACCGCGGCGACAAAGCCGTGCGTGGCCTCGCCGGGCGCGTTCCAGTCGCTCCAATCCAGCGCGGTATCGATCGGTTGCGCCGCGTAGCCCGGTTTGAAACGAAACAGGCTGCGGTCGTCCTGCTTCGTACCGCGCACGATCTTCCCTGGATTCATCAGTCCGCGCGGATCGAACACATCCTTGATCTCCTCGAGCGCGCGCGTCAGGCGCGCGCCGATGACGGGCTCGATCCACTCGGTGCGCACCAGGCCGTCGCCGTGCTCGCCCGAGTAGGCTGCGCCCTTGTAACTGCGAACCAGGGCGCACGCTTCCTCGGCGATGGCGCGCATCTGTTTTGCGCCATCCTGCTTCATATTGAGCACCGGGCGCACGTGCAGCGTACCGACTGAGGCGTGCGCGTACCAGGTGCCGCGCGTACCGTGCTTCGCGAATACCTGCGTCAGCTTGTCGGTGTATTCGGCGAGATGCTCCAGCGGCACGGCGCAGTCCTCGATGAAGGACACCGGCTTGCCATCGCCTTTCATCGACATCATGATGTTGAGGCCGGCCTTGCGCACCTCCCATACCTGCTTTTGCAGACCGGCGTCGGCAATCTCGACCACACCGCCGGGAAAGCCGAGATCCGCCATCAACTCCACCAGCTGCCTGAGTTTGGCCAGCTGCTCGTCGCGGTCTTCGCCCGCGAATTCGACCAGCAGGATCGCATCCGGGTCGCCCTTGAGGAAACGCTCGACGATCGGCTTGAACGCGGCGTTGCCGCGCGCCAGTTCGATCATCGTGCGGTCCACCAGTTCGACGGCGGTGGGCGCGAGTTTGACGATGTGCTGCGGCGCCTGCATCGATTGATGGAAGCCCGGGAAATGGCAGACGCCCAGGGTCTTGTGCCGCGGCAACGGCGCCAGATCGAGGTGGAGTCGCCGCGTATAGGCGAGCGTTCCCTCGGACCCTACCAGCAGGTGGGCGAGGTTGTGCGCCTGCGCCGCGCCTTCAGCGCCGGGTTGCACCATGTCGATGTTGTAGCCCTGCACCCGGCGCAGCACCCTGGGCCAGCGCGCCTCGATCTCCGCCGCTTCGCGGCGCACGATCGCGTGTACGCGCGCGACCAGAGCCTGGTAAGCGCGCGGCGCGCCGGCAAGCTGGTCGCTCGCGCCGAAATGAAATTCCGCGCCGTCGGCGAGCAGCGCGTCGATGCCGCGCACGTTGTGCACCATGTTGCCATAGCGGATCGAGCGCGAGCCGCAGGAATTGTTCCCGGCCATGCCGCCCAGAGTCGCCTGCGCGCTGGTCGAGACATCGACAGGAAACCACAGGCCGTGCGGCCGCAGATAGGCGTTCAGCTGGTCCAGCACCACGCCCGGTTGCACCACCGCCGTCCGCGCCGCCTGGTCGAAACTGATGATCTGGTTGAGGTGCTTGGAATTGTCTATGACCAGGGCTGCGCCCACGGTCTGGCCGCACTGGGACGTTCCGCCGCCGCGCGGCAGAATCGGAACGCCAAGCTCGGCGGCGATCTGGATGGCGATGCGCGCGTCCTCTTCGGTTTGCGGCACCACCACGCCCACCGGTTCGATCTGGTAGATGGACGCGTCAGTGGAATAGCGGCCGCGGCTGGCTGCATCGAACAGGACCTCGCCCCGAAGCTCGCGCTGCAGGCGCGCCGCAAGCGCAGCATCGCCCGCTCGCACGAGCGGACGGGCAGACACAACCTGATTCGGTGCGCGGTCCACGCGGTCTCGAATGTAGCGCGCCGTTCAGGCGGGCATGGCTTGCGCTTGGCGCATGGCGTCGAGCAGCGCGTTGGCCCCCTGCGCACCGGACACGGCGAGCTTGCCGTCGAATATGAAAAACGGCACGCCCTGGACACCAAGCGCACGCGCGCGCTGGTCTTCCCGCTCCACCTCCAGGCGCGACTGCGGGTCGCCGAGGCATCGTTCGGCCGCCTCCGGATCCAGGCCCGCTGCAGTGGCAATCGCCACCAGGTTTTCCGTCCTGGTCAGGTCGACGCCGTCGAGAAAATAGGCATGCAGCAAAGCTTCCTTGATCCTGCCCTGCAAGCCGTCGCCCGGGGTCGCCGCGGCGCCCGCAAGCGCGATCAGGCTGTGCGCGGCGACAGTGTTCGGCTGGCGCGCGATCCGGTCGAACGCGAACGCGATGCCGTGCTCGGCGCCTACCGCCGTGACGCGCGCGTAGACATCCTTGGCCCTGGCGGCGCCGAATTTCTGCACCACGTACTCGTGCCGGCTCATGCCTTCGGCTGGAAGCTGCGGATTGAGCTGAAACGGCCGCCAGGTGACGCTGGGCTTGTCGGTACCAGGGTCCTGCCGCGCATACAGCGCGAGCGCCGCCTCGATCTGGCGCTTGCCGATGTAGCACCACGGACAAACCACGTCGGAAATGATGTCGATGTGCATGGCCATATACCCTTCCTCTGCTGACGGCGCTTTCGCGCCGTGGGTCACGCTACATTATTACATTACTTCTGCAGATCGCTGTCGCAGCGCTTCAACCCCCCGCAATTCGCATCGCGATGTGGCGTCGCAGGCGCATTTGGGGCATGATTGAATCGAATGCGAATTGTCCGGGCAGCACCGGATCGCTCACCCCAATCTGCACGCGAGGAACCCCCATGTCTTTCAGAAGCGGTCGCCATTTCCTGCAAATTCCCGGTCCCACTAACGTGCCTGACCGCGTCCTGCGCGCCATCGATCGGCCCACCATGGATCACCGTGGGCCGGACTTCGGCGGACTGGGCCTGGAGATCATCGACGGACTCAAGCATGTGTTTCAGACGCAGCAGCCGGTGGTGGTCTATCCGGCCTCCGGCACCGGCGCCTGGGAAGCGGCGCTGGTGAACAGCCTGTCTCCCGCCAACAAGGTGCTGATGGTCGAAACCGGGCACTTCGCCAGCCTGTGGCAGAAGATGGCGGCCAAGCTCGGCCTGCAGGTGGAGCTGATTGCGACCGACTGGCGCCGCGGCGCCGATGCGGCGGCGCTCGAGGCGAAACTGAAGGAGGACCGCGCACATGCCATCAAAGCGGTGTGCGTAGTGCACAACGAGACCTCCACCGGTGCCACCAGCCGCATTGCGCCCGTGCGCAAGGCGATCGACGCGGCCGGCCATCCGGCATTGTTCATGGTGGACACGATTTCCTCGCTCGCGTCGATCGACTACCGCCACGACGAATGGGGCGTGGACGTGACCGTGGCCGGCTCGCAGAAAGGGCTGATGCTGCCGCCGGGGTTGTCGTTCAACGCGGTGAGCGAGAAGGCGCGCAAGGCGGCGCAGTCGGCGAAGCTGCCCAAGTCCTACTGGTCCTGGGAGGAGATGATCGCCGCCAACAAGTCGGGCTATTTTCCTTACACGCCGGCAACCAACCTCCTCTACGGCCTGCGCGAGTCGATCGCGATGTTGCAGGAAGAAGGGCTGCCGCAGGTATTCGCGCGCCATGCGCGCCATGCCGAGGCAACGCGGCGCGCGGTGCGCGCCTGGGGTCTGGAGATCCTCTGCGCCAATCCCGAGGAATACAGCAACACCCTCACTGCGGTGATGATGCCCGCCGGCCACGACGCCGACGCCCTCAGGAAGACCATCCTGGACGCCTACGACATGTCGCTCGGCACCGGCTTGGGTCGGCTCGCTGGAAAGGTATTCCGCATTGGCCACCTCGGCGACTTCAACGACCTCACGCTGATGGGCACGCTCACCGGCGTCGAAATGGGGCTGGCGCTTGCGCACGTCCCCTGCAAACAGGGTGGCGCGGCGGCTGCGATGGCTTATCTGACCGAGGCGGCAAGGGAGCGGGCGCCCGCTGCCAAGTCGATGGCAGCGTGACGCCGCGGATCTGCGCCACGCGGCCGCGCATTGCGGCATAATCGTCGCGCGGCCGGCGGAGATAGAAGCACCGCGTGGCGCGAAGGATGCGGAGAAGAGCAGCCACCGGCGTTGTACACAGTTGCACACAATCGGTACGAACACTCCTGGAGGAGAGAACCATGAAACTGTTGAACGCGGCGATCATCGCCGTTATGGCTGCCTTGCCGTCGCTGGCGACGGCGCAGACCGAACTCTAACTCGGTCACGTGGGCGAGCCAGGCTCGCCGATCGGCGCAGCCGCCGATGAATTCGCCAAGCGCGCCAACGCCAGGCTCGGCGGCAAGTACAAGGTAGTGGTCTACGGCTCGAGCCAGCTCGGCGGCGACAAGGAAATGCTGCAAAAGCTCAAGCTCGGCACCATCGATATGGTTGAGCCTTCCACGGTCACGTCCTCGGAGGCGGACATCTTCGGCGTGTTCGAGATGCCCTACCTGGTCAAGGATCGCCAGCACATGAAGCGGATCGAGAAGGAACTGTTCTGGTCCTAGTTCGAGCCCGAGGCCGAGAAGAAGGGCATCAAGGTGCTCGCGGTGTGGGAGAACGGCTACCGCCATATCACTAACAACAAGCATCCGATCAACGTGCCGGCCGACCTGAAGGGCATCAAGCTGCGCGTGCCGGAGGGCAAATGGCGCGTGAAAATGTTCCAGGCATACGGCGCCAATCCCAGCCCGATGAAATACTCGGAGGTCTTCACCGCGCTTCAGACCGGCGTCATGGACGGCCAGGAAAACCCCTACGCGTAGATCGCCAGCGCCAAGTTCTACGAGGTGCAGAAATACCTCTCCATCACCAGCCACGTCTACACACCCGCCTACCTGGTGGTGAGCACCAAGAAATGGCCGACGCTGCCCGCCGACGTGCGCAAGATCCTCGAGGACACCGCCAAGGAAACGCAGGCGTTCGTCTACGACAAGGCGGCGAAGGATGACGAGGAACTGCTCGCCAGGATGAAGGCCGCCGGCATCAAGGTGAATACGGCCAACAAGGACGCGTTCATCGCCGCGTCCAAAGCGGTGTACGACGAATACTCCAAGGAAGCGCCCGCGGCGAAGGAAGTGATCGAGCGCGCCATCGCCCTGGGAAAATAGGGCCGGCAGCGCCGGGACAGGCAGCGCCCGCCCCGGCGAATGCGCAACAAGCATAGGAGAGGGAATCAATGTCGCGCCTGCGCGCGGTATTCGAGCGTCTGCTCGAATGGACCGTCATCGCCCTGATGGTCGTGCTTTCCCTCGAGGTGACGGTGGGCGTGCTGTTCCGCACCATCGGCCTTTCGCTCGCCTGGTATGACGAAGTGGCGTCGTTGATGCTCGCCTGGCTCACCTTCTATGGCTCGGCGCTGGCAGCGCTCAGGCGCGCGCATATCGGCTTCCCCGGCCTGGTCAGCAGCCTGCAGCCGAACTGGCGGCTCGCCTCCCTGATCGTCACCGAAGTGCTGATAATCGGTTTTTTCGCGCTGCTCGGATGGGTCGGCTTCAGCATCCTGGAAGTGCTCGAGACCGACCATTTGGTGAGCCTGCCCTGGGTGACGATAGCCTGGACCCAGTCCGCGATTCCGGTAAGCGCGGTACTGATCATCCTCGCCGAACTGTTAAATCTGCCGCAGATGGTGCGCGAGGCGCGCGGCTTGGCCGCCTCCGTTGCGAGCGATCTCGCCGAAATGACGCACTGAGGCCGCGATGTCCATCCTCCTGCTGTTCGCCTGCGTCCTCTGCCTGGTACTGATCAATGTGCCGATCGCGGTGGCGCTGGGCATCGTCGCGGTGACGGCGTTGCTCATCACGCAGGGCCTTGCCAGTCTGCCCAACCTGCCCATCGTCGTCTACAACGGCGCCACCAACTTCCCGCTGCGGGCGATTCCGCTGTTCATCCTTGCCGGGTCGATCATGAACGCCTCAGGCATTTCGCGCCGGCTGATCGCGTTCGCCTCGTCCCTGCTCGGCTGGATGCGCGGCGGATTGGCCATGGTCAGCATCGGCACCTCGCTTTTTTTCGCCGCTGCCTCAGGCTCGGCAGTGGCCGGTGTGGCCGCGCTCGGCTCGGTGCTGATCCCGGCGATGCAAAGCCGCGGCTATTCCAAGGAATTCGCCGCTGCTGTCATGTCCTTTGCGGCGACCCTGGCGGTGATCATCCCGCCGTCGATTCCGATGGTGCTGTACGCGGTGATGGCCGACACCTCGGTGGTGCAGCTGTTCATCGCCGGCATCGTGCCGGGCCTGCTCGGCGGACTGGGCTTGATGGGCATGGCCTACTGGTTCGCGCGCCGCTACAAATTCCCGGTGGAAGAATCGTTTGCGTTCAAGCGCATCAAGGAAACATTCAAGGACGCGTTCTGGGCCTTCTTCCTGCCGGTGATCATCCTCGGCTCGATCTTCGGCGGCGTGGTCACCGCCACCGAGGGCGCCGCGATGGCGGTGCTTGCTGCGCTGTTCATCGGCACCGTCGTCTACCGCGAACTCGATCTCGCGCACCTTAGAACCGCGATGATCGACGGCGGCGTGCAGACCGCCGTAGTGATGCTGCTGGTCGCCACCAGCGGTCTGCTCGGCGTGTACCTGACCGAGTCGCAGGTGCCGCAGCGCCTGGCCGCCGGCATCACGGAACTCACGAGCAACAAGTACGTGGTGCTGGCGATCCTCAACATGCTGTTCCTGGTGCTGGGTCTGTTCCTGCATTCGGCGGCAGCGATCATCCTGACCGTGCCGATCGTGCTGCCGCTGGTGAAGGCGGTCGACATCGACCCGGTGCATTTCGGCCTGATCGTAACCATCAACCTCGGCATCGGACAGCAGACGCCACCGGTCGCCTCGGTACTGATGACCGCCTGCGCCATCGCCAAGGCCGACATGTGAGAGGTCACCAAGGTCAATATCTACTTTATTGCCGTTCTCATTGCGATACTCCTCCTGGTCACCTATGTCCCGGTCACCGGCATGGGG
>Ga0335085_10016963_pt1 | contig 10503 bp, 8 predicted proteins | sample Lox_Sample_45_FD_206712 | JGI IMG/M metagenome (GOLD analysis project Ga0335085, IMG submission 206712) | Soil microbial communities from Loxahatchee National Wildlife Refuge, Florida, United States - Lox_Sample_4.5 | ecosystem: Environmental > Terrestrial > Soil > Wetlands | place: USA: Florida...
CGACGGCGAGGGCGGGATCATGGCGCTGATCACGCTGATCCGCCGCCGCGGCATCCGCGGCGGCCGCCGGACGAAGCTCACGCTCGCGGCACTGGGCGTCTTCGGCGCCTCGCTGTTCTTCGGCGACAGCATGATCACGCCGGCGATCTCCGTGCTCTCTGCGATCGAGGGCGTCAAGGTCGCCGCGCCGTCATTGAGCAATCTCGTCGTACCGATCACCGCGGCGATCATCGTGGTGCTCTTCCTGCTCCAGCGGCTCGGCAGCGGCGCCGTCGGCCGGCTCTTCGGACCGGTGATGGGGATCTGGTTCGCCGCGATCGCCGCCTGCGGCCTGCGCGGCGTCGTCGCCCACCCCTCGATTCTGAAGGCGCTCTCACCCACCTACGCGCTCGGCTTCCTCTTCGGCCACTTCTCGACCGCCTTCTTCTCGCTCGCCGCCGTCGTGCTCGCGGTCACCGGCGCCGAAGCGCTCTACGCCGACCTCGGGCACTTCGGCCGCGCGCCGATCAGCCGCGCCTGGTTCTGGATCGTCTTCCCCGCCTGCATCCTCAGCTACATGGGGCAGGGCGCGCTGATCCTCTCCCACCCGACCACGGCGATCAGCAGCCCCTTCTTCCTGCTCGTCCCGCACTGGGGCCGCCTGGCCATGGTCTTCCTGGCCGCCGCGGCGACCGTGATCGCCTCGCAGGCGGTAATCACCGGCACCTTCTCGCTCACCCAGCAAGCGGCGCAGATCGGCTACCTCCCGCGGCTCCGCGTCGCCCACACGAGCGAGGAGCACAGGGGACAGATCTACGTGCCCTGGATCAACTGGGCGCTGATGATCGCCGTGCTCGCGCTCGTCGTCACCTTCAAGAGCTCGACCGCGCTCGCCTACGCCTTCGGGATGGCGGTCACGGGGACGATCACGATCACCACCCTGCTCTTCTTCTACGTCGTGCGGAACTACTGGCGCACGCCGCTCTGGATCGTCGTGCCCGGCGCGGCTGCGCTGCTCGCGGTCGACCTCCTCTTCTTCGCCGCCAACCTGACGAAGTTCACTCACGGCGCGTGGCTGCCGCTGCTCGTGGGCCTCGTGGTCTTCACCATCCTCACGACCTGGCAACGCGGACGCGTGCTCGTCACAGGTCTACGAGAACGCGAAGAAGGACCGCTCCGCCCGTTCGTCGAGCACCTCCACGCCATGACGCCACCACTCCAACGATGCGCGGGCACCGCCGTCTTCCTCAACCGCGGCAAGGCAACCACCCCGCTGGCGATGCGCGCCAACGTCGAGTACAACCACGTCCTCCAGAAGCATGTCGTCATCCTCTCGCTCGAGACCCGACCCGTCCCACACATCCCGACCTCGCAGCGACTCGTGCTCGACGACCTCGGCCACAAGGACGACGGCATCACCCACGTCACCGCCCGCTACGGTTACAGCGACGACCAGAACGTCCCCGCCCTGATCCCGCTCATCAACGAAGCCGGCCTCGAGAGCCCGCTCGACGAGCGCGAAATCACCTACTTCCTCTCCAAGATCGAACTGCACCACGGCGACACACCCGGCATGAGCCGCTGGCGCAAGAACCTCTTCCTCGCCACCGCCCACATCACCGCCGACGCCGCCGACTACTTCCGACTTCCGCGCGACCGTACCGTCATCATGGGCGCCCGGATCGAGTTCTGAAGCCCGATGATCTGCGCGCAGCCGCGGTGCCGGCTACAGCTCCGCCTTCCGCTCGGCCTAGCTTCCGACAGCGCTCTGCCGATGCCAAAGCATGGAGCACCCATGGAGCTGAGCCGAGGCTCCGGGCAGGAATCGGGCAGCAAACGCCCTCGATCACGCGGTGGTCGCAGGCGGACGCGGACTCTCCACACGCCAGAAGCCGGCCGAATGAACCCCAACGGCAACGAGGCTCACCACGAGAAACGTCACCCCCGCGAACCAGGTGATGTGCCAGAAGGCGGCGACGATCCCGACGAAAGCCGCCAGCTGGGCGATCGCCCGCGTGAGGGTGACCGACTTCGACGTGGTGTGCCGACCTCGGAACGCCTCCTGCCGGTTGACTAGCACGAGTGCCGCCAGCAGCGGGATCGCCACCGCGAAGGCGATGGTGCCGACTTTGGCGGAGGTGTCGAGCGAGCTCGTCTCGAGGAACCCCTGCAGCATGACCACCGCGATCGCAATAAGCCCCCCGTACATCACCCCGATCTGCCGGAGCACCTCCTCCTTCATGTCGCCGGTCTCGGTCAGCACCTCGATCCGCTCGGCCTCCGCCCGGGCTCGTGCTTCCGCCTCCCGGGCCTTCTGCCCCGCCTCGTCGGCACCACGAGCATGTTCGCGCTCAGAGTCGTCGCTCACAGGTCGCTCCTCTCACATAGCTGTCCTGAAGGATCGAAGGTATCCACAGCACAGGGACGGGGTAACGCCGCTGCCTAGCCTACGAATGCCGATGTTGGCGCCCGGCTGCTGTTGTTGCCTCGACTGACTACGAAGAAGGAGCCTTCATGGAGCCCCGTGGTGGCAAACGCTGGGGCCACGAACGGCCGAAGCGAGCGAAAACCGTTGCCGCGGGTTGCGAGCGCTTGCCGTTTGGAGCGCATGGTAAGAAAGGGGTCGAGCGGGCAGCAGATGGGCAGCAAACGCCTCGAGCCGCTCCGCATACGGTGCGGAGTCAACCCGGAGGCCCGCCGAAGAACCGCATGAACAGTGCGCTCGCGTGTGCATCGTCGTGCACGTCGCGACCGCTGAACCAGCCTGTCACGCCGGCGGTCGAAGCTCGACTCGACTCGGGGGAAACGGCGCTGACATCACCGCGTTTTCGGGTCGAGCGAAGCCGTTGGTCCTAGATCTGATCGCTGACGAGCTGGACAACCAGGCGGAACTCGCGCTCGCCCAACAGAGCCTCGACTGTACGGACGATCCCTACCTGGCCGTTAACGGCCAGCCGCTCACCAACTCCGAGCGGCTCCTCTCGGCTCAAATGGCCGGTCGCGACCACCTCGTTGCCGCGCCGAAGCTCATAGCGATAGTCGACCCCAGCCACAGACGCACAGCACGATACGCACACAGCACGGCGGGCGGACCCGGAGTCGGCCCGGTCGAGGCCTGCCACGCGCCCTCAGCGACGCAGGACTCATCCCGGCAGCTAACAGGCAGCAAACGTCATCAAAGGCCATTAGCCATCCCAACCAAGCACTGGGACAGCAGATTCCGCATAAAGCTAGATCGCCTTCGCTCCTGGGGCGCTCACTTCAGGCGGATCACTCCGAATAAGTCGGCTCGTGGCCGTGGTCAGTGCGTGATTGGCTCGAGCGGGAACCTCGTCGCCACGATGTGGCGCCTCCTCACCAGAGGAACTACGCGCCTTCGGGTTCGCTGTGCTCGTACGGCCATGGAAGCGGGCCTTCTCCGAAGTCGAAAAACTTGGCGCCTCGCTGTTGAGCGCGAAAGAACCACTCGTCGAGCGCAGCGTTGGTGAACCTCATGAACGCGGTGATTCCGGCTTCGATGTCCGGGTGAACTGTTGCGAGGGCCTCCTCCCCACCGCTTGCCTGGATGAAGAAGCGCGAGACGACGTCATCTGCAAACAACAAGCGGGAGTCGCGAATGGTGTCAGTTCCGCCGCGGTCGATCTGGCCCGCCTCTCCCGACAAGCTCTCTAGGACTTTCTTCATCGGACGGTTAGCCCTGCCTGGCGACAGGGCTGGATAGTGGAAGGCTGCTTGGTTGCGTAGTCGGAGGGTCGGCGTCGCCCGTTCTCGATACTGGTCCAAACAAGTCTCGAAGTGGCCGCGTGCCTCCGGACTCAACCCGGCAACAAAGGCGACAACTTCTGGGATCGCAGATGTGTCGTCGAGAAACTTCGCGGCTTCATAGAAGTGCGCAATAGCGAGTCGGAGCCAGTAGAAGAACTTGTGGGGCGTCGCGTGGTCTTCCTCGAGTCGCGTGTGCACAAGCGAGAGGTCGTTGAAGGCAAGCGCGAGTGTCGCTACCCACTCCGATAAGAGATCGTCGGCCGGAAACACCATCGAAAACACGAATCCAATGCGAGGACTCATCGGACCACGATCGCCCCGCGTCGGCCGAACTGCCATGCCGGCGGCAACCGGATCACGTAGGCGCCGGTGCGTCCTGTTCGCTGTGCCGTGCGCGCATCTCCCGTTCCTCACGTGCGGTTCGCGGGCCGTTTGCGAGCGCCTCCAGATCGAGTTTCCCTTCGGCGTCCCCGAACAGCGCGATCGCTTGTGCCTTGATCCGCGCCGTCTCCTCCGCAGAGCGGCGTTTGACCAGCCACGAGAGGATTGTGGAGGCGCGTACTAGCCGCGAGCGGAAATCCGCGATCCCGCTGATCCGCTCCCAGAAATCGTCCGAGCTCAACATGGTGATGTCGGACGCCGAGCGCATCGGTCCGGTCTTCGCTCGACCCGCGAGCACGGCCACGTTCAACTCGACGCGCTGACGGTGGCCGCGCAGCGGCCGCGCACCGCGGCGGAGCGCCTCTATGTCGCTCTTGCGCCCACCCGCGTTCTTGGTGTTCGGCGCCGACTGGATCGCGTAGAGCTGCACGACCCCGTCCGCGTCCTGCAGTTGGAGATCGACCCCGCTTCCGGGCTTGATCCCGCCGCTGACGAGGCGCGCGACCTCCTCCAGCCATGTGCCGATATGCGCTTCGATCGCGGAGGTTTCCTTGTCCGCGAGCACCTGGTCGGCCCACTCCTCAACAGAGTCGACGCCGCGTACCGTGTAGATCATCGGGTTTCGCTTCGCCAGGTCGCGCCCGTGCAACTTTTTGAGGTTCGCCGCGAGCGGCCTCGCAACGAAGTCGTCAAACGCCTGTACGACCTGATCGGTCAGCTTGTGCGAAAGCCCGAGCGCGGCCCGCACGGCCGGAACGATCGCCGTACGCGGGATCGGCGCAAGCAAGTCATCGACAAGATCGGCCTGTTCCCGCTGCTCGTCCGCAGTCATTGTCGGATTGTCAACGGCTTGCGCGACACACGCAAGCGGAGGCAGCGTCGACTTCTTCAGGCATCCACGATTCGCAACCCACTCACCGTCTCCTCCACTGGCGCCTCGTCGCTGACCGTGTCTGCCGTCGGGTCGACCCAGTCGTCGGGCGGCTCGATGCGCGCCTGTATGCCAGCGTTTTCGGCGAGCAGGTAGAGGAGGTGTGTCCCGCTCAGCAGCTCAAGCGGCTTGCCTTCGGCGAAATCGAAGGAGGACTTCCCGTATCCGCTCGTGGTGACGAGGATGCCTTTCGAGGCGCCCTCGTTCTGCATCGTCCCGTAGAGGTCGCGCACAGCGCTCACGCCCACGGTGTTCTTGTAACGCTTGGCCTGGATGACAACCTTGCCGCCGAAGATCGGCCGTGGGTCGTACGCGACACAGTCGACTCCGCCGTCGCGCGATGCCTGCGTCTGTCTGGTCTCCAGCCCCATCTTCTCGAAGAGGTTGGTGATTAGCGACTCGAAGTCGCGGGGCGAGAGCTCCATTAGGTTCGGCCGCTGATCGAGGGCGCCGAGTACGTCGCTCTCCTGGATGAAGCGGGGGTCGACCATGTCGAACTCCAGGATCGGGCGCACTGGCAGTAGCTCAGATGGGCTCCTCGAGACGGACGCGTTCAGCCCCTTGAGGCAGGCGAGCGGCTCGACGTTGCGGAGGTCGAGCTGCAAGAAGACGTCACGCGAGGCGCGCACCGTCACCAGATGCGGAGAGACCGGCTTGCCGGTTGCCGGGTCGATGGTGTCGACATAGCCGTTGAAGACGACGGTCTCCAGCTTGCTGCCCCGGTCGGCCTCGAACAGCTCGTGCAAGGTTCGGATCGTGGTCTGTGCGACGACCGACGCGTAGAGGGCTTTCACCTGGCTGGCAGGACGCGGGCTCTCCTCGATCACGTCACGCGCCCTCACGTAGCGGTGCTGTTTGACCTGCGGAATCACTGTGAGCGGAGGCAGTTCGAACTCGACGACGAGCTGCTTCGACTCGGGCACCAACGCCATCCTGTACTTCGTCGGGAAACCCTCGGGGTAGCTGCTGTGGTCGAGCACGAGGGAGAAGTATTCGACGATTGCCGCCGGATCATCCGCCTCGAAGCGGGCGTGGAACTCGTCAACCTCCTCGTTCTGGGCTTGAGCCCGTGCCTTAACGTTCTCGATCGCGGCTTCGTGTGCCTGCCGGGCCTCCGCGAGAGCCTGTTCCCGCTGCCGCTCCCGCTCGTCGTAGCTCGCCTTCTCCGCCTCGAATTGCTGACGAGCCCCCTCGACCGCGCGCTCGTGTTTCGCCTTGGCGCCCGGCACGAGCTTTCCGACCGTGCCAAGCTCCGGCGGCATGAACGACTCGATCCCCGGTGGCGTCTCCGCAGTATCGAGAGCACCAGGCTGAAACGGCGGCAAGTCGGGTTCCTCCTTCAGCTCCTCGAAATCGAGGTAGTCATCCACGTCGAGCGTCGCTCGCAAGAGGCTCTCGAGCCCCTGGTTCCTTGCCCCAAGCTCCTCGTTCATCGCCTCCACTTCAGCGATCCGGGACTCCAGGTACAGGCGCTTCCGCTCCTTCTCATCCAGCGCCTGCGCCCGTTCGTACGCCTTGTGCGCCCGTTCCGCCTCTCGTGCGGCCGCCAAAGCCGCTCGCTGTTGGGCGCGCGCTTGGCGCTCAAGCTCACGCTGTCGCTGAGCAAGACGATAGGAAAACGAGGAACGGCGAGCCACTGTTGTGGAATCTAGGCCAGCCCAGGCGCTGACTCAAGTCACGGCCCGTCGCCCCAACTTCGATCGCCTCCTCAGGATCGTCTTTCGACTCGATTCGTGACCCGTCGTCAGCCAACGGCTCGGTCGTTTGCACAGCGTCCCGTCACTTGGGCCGGCAGAGAGACGCCTCACCTGCCGCGCCGTCACCCGTCAGAAAGCTAACCCCGCTCAACCAAGCGGATGACTCCGAATAAGTCAGCTCGTGGCCGTCGCGACAACGTGGAATCGCCGGTCGAGCGCCGATATCTGATCCGCTATTCCGGCTGGTGCGGGGTGGCGCGGCGGCGAGCGCAGATTACCTGAGGACATGTGCTCCTCACGGGAGCGCGGTCGACCGTTCAGCCGACGGCGAACAGGCAGAGCGTCGAGAGAAGAGCCAGGACATGACGGCTGCGAGAGGCGAGCTGCGTCAACGCCAGAAGGTCCATCGAGTCGATCGTAGGCGGCGCTCGAAGGGCCCGGTGTGAACACTCTCTTAAAGCGTCAAGGCCTGCTGATGTCCGGGCGCCGCGCGGTCTAGGCTGGGATCGTGCCTGTTGCGGGAATCGGGCTCATACGGCGGGCGCGATCGAGGCTGCGAGCCCTCGCCGGTCCGACTCTAGCCGCCGCGCTGTGCCTTGGGCTCGCCGCCTGCGGCGGCTCGGGCGCAACCGGAGCCGGCACGTGGGTCCGTGACTTCCGCGCGATCGAGGTCGGGAAGACGCGGCTGCAGATCGCCGCCGACGGAAGATCGGCGGTCGTGCAGGTGCAGACCGATCCGCCGACGGTGTGCGCGATCGCCTATGGGAGGACGAGATCGCTCGGGTCGATCGCCGACGATCCCAGCATGGGCGGCACCGCGATCTCCCACCACATCGTGCGGCTGAGCGGCCTGACGCCGAACACGACCTACCGCTTCCGGCTCACCGCGACCGACGCGCAAGGGAGGGTCTTCCAGACCAGGCAGCTGACCGTCTTCACCACCACGCCGAGCACAGCGGCCGCCCCCGGCGGAGACATTGCAGTGGGCGCGACGATCGTCGCCGTGAGCTCTGAGTGGAGCAACTCCTACCGGGCAGCCAACGCCGTCGACGGTGACCTCTCGACCGAGTGGGCCTCGGCCGGCGATGGCGACCGCGCGTTCATCACCATCGACCTCGGAGGAAGACGGAACATCACCGGCGTCTCCTTCCGCACACGCGAGATGTCGAACGGCTCAGCGATCACTCGCACGTTTGCCGTCGTCGTCGACGGCGACAAGCGATATGGGCCCTTCCCCGCCGGCAACCGCCTCAACCCGCAAACCGCGGCCGTCAACTTCACCGGCCGCCGCCTGCGCTTCCAGGTCGTGAAGTCCACCGGCGGCAACACCGGCGCCGCAGAGATCCAGGTCTTCTCCCGCCGCCGCCAGTAGCCGAGCCACCCGCACGAGCGGGTCCGACTCAGAACGCAACCTGTCCGCGACGCCGGCACGTTCCATCCTGTGAGCGCTCTGGAGTGCGAGCTGTCAACCGAGACGGGAAACGATCAGATCAACCCTCTCGCTGGCTACCACCCAGCACTACAGCGTCCGCGCGGCGAGGAGGACCGCTCCCAGCGCGGCCACGGCTGCGAGTACGGGCACTGCGACCTTGGCCGCGCGCGGCGGCAAGAAGAGCTCGAAGAAGGGCGCGTCATCACCGAGCCGGCGGAGAAGCGGCCCAAGTGGGCAGTTTCCACCGCTCGAGAGGACAAGCACACCCTGCTCACTTGCTGCGCGCTCCACGAGTTCCGGTGCGAAGCCGCTCTTCGAGAAAAGCGCCAGCTTGGCCTGTCCGGCCTTTGCTCCGAGTGCCGTCTTCGCCTCGTCGAGGTCGTCGAGCACGGAAGGTCCGATCGGTCGGGCCCACCACTTACAGGTGTCGGTCCTTGCCCGCCAGCTCCTCCTTAGCTAGAATTTAGCCGTGCCTCAACAACCAGTTCACTCGGACGAACTGTCGGTCGCGGTCCAGGACTACGCGAAGGCGATCTACTCGCTGGAGACAGACGAGGAAGGCGCGTCCACGAACGCGCTGGCGGAGCGGCTCAACGTGCGGCCCGGCTCGGTCTCGGGGATGCTGCACAAGCTGACGGCGCTCGGGCTCGTCGTACACGAGCCGTATCGCGGGGCCCGGCTGACCGCGCGCGGCCGGGCGGTCGCGCTCGAGGTGATTCGTCATCACCGCCTGCTCGAGCTGTTCCTCGTCGAGAGCCTCGGGATGGGCTGGGACGAGGTGCATGCCGAGGCCGAGCGGCTCGAGCACGTGCTCTCCGAAGAGCTCGAGCAGCTGATCGCCGCCAAGCTCGGCAACCCGACACTCGACCCGCACGGCGACCCGATCCCGAGCCCCGAGCTGACGATCGCCGACGACACCAGCCGCAGCCTGTACAGCCTCGAGCCGGGCGAGCAGGGAACCTTCGTGCGCGTCTCCGATGCCGACCCGGCGATGCTTCGGTTCCTGAGCGAGCGCGGCATTGCTCCCGGCGCCCGGCTCGAGGCGATCGAACGCCAACCCTTCGACGGGCCGATCTACGTCCGTGTCGGCAACGACGTACACGTGCTGGGTGCGCTCCTTGCACGGGCGATGCGCGTCACCGCCGAGGATCAGCGTTGACGCCTCCCGCCGACGTCGCAGCGATCGACGTCCCGCTCGAGATCAGCCCGCTCGAGACGCTTCTCCGCAAGGGCCGGATTCGGGCGACGCTGGCGATGCTCGGGCCCGCGTTCGTCGCAGCGATCGCCTACGTCGACCCCGGCAACTTCGCCACCAACGTCCAGGGCGGCGCCAAGTTCGGCTACCTGCTCTTGTGGGTGGTGCTCGCCGCCAACGCGATGGCGATGCTGATCCAATACCTGTCGGCCAAGCTCGGCATCGTCACCGACAGCGACCTGCCCGAACTCTGCCGCGAGCACTACCCACACCCGGTCTCCTGGGGACTCTGGATCCAGGCAGAAGTGATGGCGATGTCGACCGACATCGCCGAGTTCCTCGGCGCCGCGCTCGGCCTCAACCTCCTCTTCCACGTCCCGCTCGTCATCGCCGGCGTCATGACCGGCTTCATCGCCTTCGCCATCCTCGAGCTGCAACGGCACGGCTTCCGCCGCTTCGAGCTCGCGATCACCGCCCTGCTCGGAATCATCTTCGTCGGCTTCCTCTACGAAACCCTCAAGATCGGCCCCTCCGCCAGCAGCAGCGCCCGCGGCCTGCTTCCCGGTCTGCACGGCACGCAGTCGCTCTACCTCGCCGTCGGGATCATCGGCGCAACGGTTATGCCGCACGCCATCTACCTCCACTCCGCCCTCACAAAAGGCCGCATGCCTGTCCGCGACGACGCAGAACGCGCGCGCGTGCTCCGCTTCGAGCGCACCGACGTGATCGTCGCGCTCAGCCTCGCCGGCCTCGTCAACATGGCCATGCTCGCCGTCGCCGCCAAGCTCTTCCACAACCACTCCGGCTACACCGACGTCAGCACCATCCAGCAGGCCCACGCCGGCTTCGGCCACCTCGTCGGCGGCACCGCCGCCCTCGCCTTCGCCGTCGCCCTCCTCGCCTCCGGCGCCTCCTCCTCCAGCGTCGGCACCTACGCCGGCCAGGTCGTCATGGCCGGCTTCGTCAACCTCCGCATCCCCCTCCCGCTCCGCCGCGCCATCACCATGATCCCCGCGATCATCGTGCTCGCCCTCGGCGTCAGCCCGACCAGCGCACTCGTCCTCAGCCAGGTCGTTCTCTCCTTCGGCATCCCCTTCGCCCTCCTCCCCCTCCTCCTCCTCAC
>Ga0335085_10016964_pt1 | contig 10503 bp, 8 predicted proteins | sample Lox_Sample_45_FD_206712 | JGI IMG/M metagenome (GOLD analysis project Ga0335085, IMG submission 206712) | Soil microbial communities from Loxahatchee National Wildlife Refuge, Florida, United States - Lox_Sample_4.5 | ecosystem: Environmental > Terrestrial > Soil > Wetlands | place: USA: Florida...
TTCTGGCGTTGCTCATTTACCCATGAATAAACGCCGTGCGACACGATGTAGTCGAAACCACCGAAGTCGGCTTCCGCGGCGGCCGAGAAGTCCGTGGCATGAAATTCGACATTTTCGATTTCACATTCCGCCGCAAAATTCCGCGCGTTTTCCATGTGGGCCGCCATAAAATCGATGCCGCAAAACCGCCCGGAAGGATGCGTCGCGGCGAGAATTGTCGCGGTCAACCCTTGTCCGCAACCGAGATCACACCAGGAAAATTTTCGGTCCCGTGACGGAGGTGCAAATCCCGACACTAGCGCGACGTGATCGAGCCACGCCGGAGCCACCTCCGGGATGAAAGTCCGCACGTAAGGGACGTTGGTGACATAAGCGTTTGCCTCTAACGGCATCGGTCTCATTCCGGGGCGGGCCAGAGTTGGGCACAGGTTGCTGAGGAAATAGATCGCTTAGAAACTACGCGGTAGTCCTACTGTTTCCCCTAACGACGACAGTCGGCCTTCATGACTTCTGAGTGAGGGACGATCTATTCGGACCCTCCTTGGCCCGCCGAAGCGGGCTTCGTGAGGATGGGAAACCGGCCTCAACTTTTCCGGATCATACTTTAGCCGACGGCCTGTTCGGCTCTGAAAGCGCGCCGTCGCGCCGCGCGCTGCGCTTCGCCGAGCGCGCGCTCGAGCGCCGCGAGGTTGTAGGGCTTTTGCAGCACTTCGAAGCCCTGCCGCACCGCGTCCTGCGCGCTCGAGCTGTAGCCCGTCGTCAGCAGCACCGGCAGTCCCGGGAACCGCGTCCGAATCGCATCGGCCAGCTCCAGCCCGTTCATGCCGCCCGGCATCAGAATGTCCGAGAATACGAGATCGACCTTGTCTTCGCGTTCGATGAGATCGAGTCCGGCCTGCGCGCTGGAGGCCTGCTTCACCTTGTAGCCGAGCTGCTCGAGATAGGATTTACCGACGTCGGCGACCTCTGCGTTGTCCTCGACCAGCAGCACGGTGCCGGCCGTCCGCTTGGCGACGACGGCGTCCGGCTGCTCGTTTGGCTGCGCCGGCGATTCCCAGGTTCGCGGCAGGAACAGGGTGACGGCGGTGCCGCGCGATGAGCTGGTGATCGTCGCAGCGCCGCCCGACTGCTTGGCGAAGCCGTAGACCTGGCTGAGACCGAGGCCGGTGCCCTTGCCGACCTCTTTGGTCGTGAAGAACGGCTCGAACACCCGCGGCAGGACGTCGGACGGAATGCCGGAACCGCTGTCGGCGATGCGAACCGCGACGAACTCGCCGCTCAGCCCCTCCTCGCTCGCTTTGCCGCGCAGCACGACCGGCTTCGCCGTGATCGTCAGCGTGCCGCCCGACGGCATGGCGTCGCGCGCGTTGAAGGCCAGGTTGAGCAAGGCGAGCTCCAGCTCGCTCGGATCGACCTTGACGAAGCACGGGCGATTGGGAACACCGACGCGAATATCGATGTCGCCGCGCAGTGAACGGGCCAACATGTCCTTGATCTCCGGGAGCCGCCCGGCGAGATCGATCACGCTGGGCTGCAGCATCTGCCGCCGCGAGAAGGTGAGGAGCTGACGGGTCAGACTCTCGCCGCGCTGCGTCGCGGTGGTGATGGCGTCGAGCAACTGGACCTGCTTCTCGTCGGTGATGCTGCGGCGCAGCCTCTGCACGCTGCCGCTGACGATCATGAGCAGGTTGTTGAAATCGTGTGCGACCCCGCCCGTCAATTGTCCGATGGCCTGGAGCTGCTGGGCCTGGTGCAGCGCGTCTTCCGCCATTTCGCGCCGTTCAGCCTCCTCATGCAGGCGGCGCGTGCGCCGCAGCGCGACCCAAAGCACGGTGAAAATCAGCAGCGTGGCGGGCAGTCCAAACAACAGGTGATCTTCGACGATGCCGAGCCATTCCTCACGGATCGCCATGCTGTCGGTGCCTGCCAGCGCATAGACGGGATAATTGGCGAGCTTGCGAAAGCCAATGCGCCGCGGCACGCCGTCGATTTCCGAATCGACGGAAAACCGGCCGCGCGTGAGGCCCTTATCGATGGCTTGGCGCAGCGCACTGGCGTTGCTCAGCCGTTGGGTCCGGTTGGAACGAACGGGATAGCGCGCCAGGAATGAGCCGTCGGCGCGCACCAACGCATAGAAACTGCCGGACGATTGTCCGAGCAGCGCGTAGAAGTCTTCGAAATAAGCGGGCCGCACCGCGACCGCGATGACGCCCCTGAACGAGTCGTCGGGAGCGGCCAGGCGGTGCGACAGGTCGAAGAAGTCGCTGCCGACGCCGCTCAATTTCGGCACCCGCACGTCGCTCACATAAGTGCCGGCGTCGTGGTCGACCTGCGCCTTGAAATAATCGCGGTCCGCGAAATTCGCGTCGGGCCGAACCGTTTTCAATGTGCTTGAGGCCAGCGGCCGACCGTCACGGCCGACCAGTACGATGGCTTGCAATTGCGGCATCACCCCGGAGATGCGATCGAGCCGCGGATGCAGCGTCGATTGCGCCGCGCGGATCTCGTCGTCCGACATGCCGCGCACGACCTCATTGACTTCGGCGAAGGTGCGATCGACCGTCTCGAAGACCTTGAGCGCCTGCTCCTGCATCACATCGAGCGAGCGGTCGATGCGCTCGTCGGCGGCGGCGTGCACTTCGCGGTAGTCGTTCCAGGAGGCATACGCCAACAGCGCCGCCGGCAGCACCAGCGACGCCATCATCATCAATTGCAGCAAGCGAATTGCCGATGCCCGTTCGGTCCGCATCGAAAGCCGCTGTCCCCCGCCGCACAATGCCTCCAGTGTTTCACAATTGTGGGGCGCGAAAGAGGCGTCACTTACCGGTCACAATTGCAAATTCGTAATGAAAGCAGGCAAAGTGAGCCATTGACTGGACAAATTCCGCCGCAATTGAGTTGATTTGAGGCGGAACCGGCTGCGGATTTTGATCGCGTCCGTCGTTACGGTCCTTTGCTGTCACGGCCGAACTTGTTCCGGCCATCCACGTCTTTGTCACTTGGCGAGGCTCGTAGGACGTGGATGCCCACGACAAGCGCGGGCATGACGGCTCGGTGTCTGTTGCCGCCGGAATCAGGCAACCGCCGTCGGCGCCAGCGCTTCAATGTCGGTGACGACATCGATGATTGCGGGACGGTTGGCGGCAAGCGCCTGCGCCAGCGCCGCCGGGAAAGCGGCTGCATTTTCGACGCGGATGCCCAATGCGCCCATGTCCTCGGCGATGCGCGCGAAGTTGAGCTTGCTGAAGGTCCACAGCTCGCGCGCCTTGTCGGTCTGCTGGCCGCCATAGACGCGGTCAAAGCCGCGCTTCGACTGGTTGCCGCCGCCGTTGTTGTTGACGACCGTCACAGCGTTGATGTGCCAGCGCGCCGCGGTCTCGATCTCGGCAATGTGATACCAGAAGCCCGCATCTCCCGTGAATGTGACCACCGGCCGGTCGGGACAGCCACACTTGGCGCCGAGGCCGGCGGGAAACGCCCAGCCGAGATGGCCGGCGCTGCGGATATAGCTTTGCCGCGGATCGGTGAGATCGAACATCCCGCCCATCCACATGCCGGCGTGTCCGGTATCGACGACCACAATGGCGTTGTCGGGCACATGCCGGCTCAGCTCATGGCAGAGCCGCTCCGGCCGGATCGGCACCGCGTCGGATTCGAGCGCGGATTTATATTTGCTCCGCCACTCGCCGCAAATCTTCTGCGCCTCACCGATCCAGCCGGCGCGTTTCCCGGCGCTGGCGCGGTCGGCGTGAGCAAGCATGCGTGAAAGCGCAACCTTGGCGTCGGCGTTGACGGCGGCGGCGAGCGGGTAATTGCGGCCGAGCGCTTCCGGCTCGATGTCGATCTGAATTGCCGGCGTGCCGATCTTCGGCACCGCCCAAAAATGCGTGGTCATGCCGCCGGTCTCGGTGCCGATGAAGCAAACGAGATCGGCGGCGTTGACGACGCGGTTCGCGCTCTCGCGCGAATAGGTGCCGGCGACGCCGACTGCGAGCGGATGGTTGCCGGGGATCGAATCCTTGCCGTTGAGCGAGGTCGCGACCGGGATTTGCAGCGCTTCGGCGAGTGCGACGAGTTCTGCAGCGGCGCCCGAAGCGCGCACGCCGCCGCCGGCGACGATGACCGGACGTGCGGCGTCTTGCAGGATCTTCAGCGCCGCCCGCACGCTGGCGTCGTCCGGCTCCGGCCGAAATGCCGGCACGCGGGCGAATTGCGGCTCGCAGAGCGGCTCCATCTCGCCTTCCTCGCCGTCGATCTGGCCTTCGTTGCCGCGGAATTGCAGATGGACCGGGCCCGGGCAGCCGGTCACCGCGGTGCGGAACGCCTGCCGCACCATATCGGGAAAGCGCGTCACGTCATCGACCGTGGCGTTGAACTTGGTCACCGGCTCGAACGCCGGCATGTCGTCGATTTCCTGATAGACCTTGCGGAACTTGGTCTTCGGCTCGCGGCCGCCGGTCATGGCGATCACCGGCGAATGGGCAAGCCACGCATCCCGCAAGCCGGCGGCGAGGTTGAGCGCGCCGATCACCTGCGCCATGCAGATACCGGGCTTGCCCGAGGCGCGCGCGTAGCCGTCGGCCATGTAGGCCGCGGCCTTCTCGCCGTGCACGTGCAACCGCTTGATGTCGGTGCGCCGCTCCATCTCGGCGAACGTCGTGCGCAGCACCGCCGGCACGTGAAAAATATGCGTGACGCCGTAGCCCTTGAACATGTCGGCGAGGCACTGCGCGCCGGTCATTCTGCGGTTGTGGCCGATCTGCATGGAACGTTCCCCCTCACTCGGAATCTTTTTCTAGCCGCACACTTGCGCGTCCCGGATCAACGATCAATCCGTAAGATTAATTTGCTGGTTGCGCAAAAAGATCGGCCACGGCGAGAGACAGTCCAGGTGGCTCGAGAGTGATTTGTCCGCTGGTCACGATGCGCGTCGCCACCGTATCGTCACGGCCGCGCGCGTGATGGATGACGAGCCGCTTATCCGGGTCGATAATGAGATAATGCAGGATGCTGGGAACGCGAAAATAGCCCTGCAGCTTGTCGCGCAGATCGGTGATGGCATTGCCCGGCGACAAGACTTCGACCACCACGACTGCATTCGGCACTTCGAGCGCGTCGCCGGGGAGCGGCTCACCGCAATAGACCAACACATCCGGCTGATAGCTGTTCTTGCCGTCGATGCGCACGACGGCGCTGTCGAGGACAAAGCGGCATGGTGCGCGGGCGTTGTGAATGGCGTCGTCAAAAGCCCGCGCGGCGCGATATTTCGTGTCGCCATGCACAACGCGCTCTGGCGCCATGGCGCTCGGAACGCCGTCGAGCAATTCCCAGCGCTCGGGCTGCTGTTTCGCCCAGGCCAGGAATTCGTTCACCGTCATGCGTTCCTTGCGAAGTGCCACCATGTAGTGATTTTATCACGGGCGTAAGCCGTCACCATAACCTCAATTCTTAAACACCGCCACCGCACGGACCGGCGAGCCGGTGCCCTCGCGCCATTTCAGCGGCAGGCAAATGAACTGAAATTCGCCCTGGCCGATGAGCGTTTCGAGGTTACAGAGGCTTTCAAGATGCGTGATGTCGAGTTCGAGGCAGGCTTTGTGCACCAATGTGTTCACTAATCCCTCCGGTCCCGGCCGCATCGAGTCGATGCCGAAATGCACGACACCTTGTTTGGCGAGCCACTCGGTCGCCGCGACATTGACGCCCGGATTGTCGGTCGCATAGGCCGCGGTCGGAAACGTCCGCTCGTGGTGGCCGGTGCAAAGCAGCACAGTGCCCTTTTTCGGGACCGGCACGCCGGCCTTTTTCACCGCTGCTTCGAGATCGGCCGGCGTGATCTCGGCGCGCGGCTTGACGTGGCGCAGATCGATGCAGATGCCTTGGACGATGCAATTCTCCAGCGGGTATTCGTTGATGGGTGTGCCGCTCTTGCCGAAGTGCCGTGGCGCATCGATATGGGTGCCGCCGTGGTCCGGCATCGAAAAGAACATCACGCTGTTGCCGTGAACGCCGCCGGATTCGGCGCGCGCCTCGTCGTGGGTCTTCCAGATGCCGTGAATAATCGGCGGCTGTCCCGGATAGGACGGCGTGCGGTGATAAAGCTCCCGGCTCAAGTCGACGATCCGCATTGCGCTTTCCTCCCTTGCCGTCCTCGCGTTGCGCGCACACTATCCTCACGCCGAGACCTCGACAACGCCGCGCCGGAAGCCGCATTGGAGTGCCGCATGAAGACCTCGACCGACCGCATCCTGACGACGCATACCGGCAGCCTGCCGCGGCCGAGGCGACTCATCGATCTCATTCTCAATCGCGAGAAGGGGGGCGCGGTCTCTGCCGACGCCTTCGAAGCCGAGACCGCCAAGGCCGTCGAGGATGTGGTCGCTCAGCAGGTCGCCGTCGGCATCGACGTGGTCAGCGACGGCGAGATGAGCAAGCCGTCCTACACGACCTATATCCGCCACCGCGTCACCGGCATCGCGCCCGACCCGCGCGCCGCCGAGAAGGGCCGCGACATCATGATCGGGCGCGACCAGCTCGCGCATCCGGATTTCGCGAGAAGCCGCGGCAATTTCGCCAGCGTGCCGTTTCCCGGCTGCGTCGGCGACCTGCGCTACAAGGACCGCTCGGCGCTCGACCGCGATCTCGCGCATCTCAAAGCGGCCGCGGCGAAGTCGAAGCCGACCGACGTGTTCATGACCGCGCCATCGCCGGGGATTCTGACGCGCTTCATCATCAACCTGCATTATCCGACCGAGGAAGCCTATGTGGACGCGCTGGCCGAGGTGCTGAAGGTCGAATACCGCGCCATCGTCGAAGCCGGCTTCATCCTGCAGATCGACTGCCCCGATCTCGGCTCCTGCCGCAACAATCAGTATCGCGATCTCACCGACGACGAATTCCGCAACAAGATCGCCGAGCGCAACGTTGCGGCGCTCAATGCCGCGACCGAAGGTTTGCCGGCGGACCGCATGCGGCTTCACATCTGCTGGGGCAATTACGAGGGCCCGCACACCCACGACCTGCCGCTTGTCAAGATTATTGACATCGCCTTCAAGGCGCGGCCGCAAGCGATCAGCATCGAGGCGGCCAATCCGCGCCACGACCACGAATGGGAAGACCTCAAGGACATCAAAATCCCCGACGACAAGATTCTGATTCCTGGCGTCATCGATTCGACGACCAATTTCGTCGAGCATCCGCGGCTGGTGTCGCAGCGCCTCTTGCGCTACGCGCAGGTGATCGACCGCGAGCGCCTGATCGCCGGCGTCGATTGCGGTTTCGGCACTGCGGTGCGCACCGAACCCATGGTGCATGACAGCATCGTGTGGGCGAAGCTGCACGCGCTCAGCGAAGGCGCCGCGATTGCAAGCGGGAAATTGTGGCCGTAGCCGCGGCCAGCGCTGATTTTCCGGCCGATCTCAACTGCAATCAATTCTGGTGCGATCACTTATGGCAGCAAACGCACCGGTCACCCTGGTCCCAGGCCGGTGCAGGAGTACCGGGTGCAGTCCTGATAAATGCCCCGACACTCGTACGATGACAATTGTTTCAGGTGCCGACAGTCGCGGTAGCGCGCGCGACAGGAGTTTATGCATTGCTGTTTGGGCGTTTGAGCGGCCGCGAGGGTCCACGATGCCGGTTCGCCGGCGCGCGCGTTGAGACTGCCAAAGCCCAACGACAGAAGTGCCAAAGAGAGCAGGGAGACGACGGCAAACAACCATCGTTTGTCGCATTTCATGGTGTACCTCATAGGTGAGCCGATCACTGCGCCGGACGCGGTTCATTGACATTACAGCAGAACTTGGGATTGGTGGAATGGGGCTCGGTCATCATTTCGCGGCGCGGAATTTCCGTCGACCGGCCTCTGCTTCGGGTCGGGAGCAACCAATTGATCGGATGGCAATCGATTCGGCCGAGTTGATCGTCCACTGACGACGCGTACGAGCGCGACGCCGATCCCGACGCGCCGACGCCAGAAACGAGCTTTCGGTCCGCTGCCAAACGGACGACTCGTTCATGAGATTTTGCCCCTCGGGCCGACAAGGATCACTGTACTATCGGATTCTGTCGGAGGTGAAGGAGAATTCATCGATGGATGTCGGCAATGCGATCGCAAATCTTTCGCTCAATCCGCTCATCGCCCTGGCGGTGTTTTGCGCCACGATAATCACCGACGCTGTTTATGTGTTTTTCACTGCGGCGGTCACAGCGCGCCACCGCATCCGCGCCGCCAACTGGAGCGCGGTGTGGTATTTGCTCTCCGCGTTCGCAGTGATCAACTACACCGGCCATCCCGGCTACGTGGTGTTCGCGGCGCTCGGTTCGTGGATCGGCGCCTATCTGTCGGTGAGCTGGCTCAAACGCGAACAGGCGGAGGCGGCGCCAGTGCGGCCGGGGCCGCCATAGTGTCAGCAATAACGGAAGGACGATCCGTCCGACAAGACGAAGGCTCTCCACGCGACCAAAATGCTTGCCGCGAATGTCACTGCGCCTTGATGCCGGCCGCGCGGATCACCTTGCCCCACTTCTCGGTCTCAGTGACGATGACCCTGCCGTATTCAGCCGGTGTCGATGGCGTCGCCACACTGCCGAGCTGGGCGAACTGCGCCTTGACCTTGGGGTCAGTCAGGCAGGCATTGATGGCCTTGCTCAAGGTCTCGATGATCTCCGGTGGCGTCGCCCGTGGCGCGCCGATGCCGTTCCAGAGACTCGCCTCATAGCCGGGGAGAAATTCGCCGACGGCCGGAATATCCGGGAACGAATCCGAACGCTTCGGCGTCGTCACGCCGAGCGCACGCAGCTTGCCAGCCTTGATCAGCTCGCCCGATCCGGCAAGCGTGCTGACATTGAGCTGAATCTGGCCGGCCATGACGTCGCTGACCGCCTGCGGCTCGCCCCGATAGGGCACGTGCACCATTTCGATGCCGGCCATCGACCGGAACAGCTCGCCGGCGACGTGAGTGACTGTGCCCGTGCCGGCCGATCCCCAACTGATCTTGCCGGGGTTGGCCTTGGCATAAGCGATGAATTCCGGGATCGTCTTTGCCGGAAACGTCGGACTGATTACCAGGACGAAAGCGCCGCGGGTGACGCTCGAAACCGGGGCGATGTCGCGGATGAAATTGAAGCCGAGATTGTCGTAGAGCGTGGCATTGGTGAACACCGCGGTACTCGCCATCAGCAGCGTATAGCCGTCGGCGGGCGCGTTCACCGCGGCCTCGGTGGCGACATTGCCACCGGCGCCCAGGCGATTGTCGACGATGAAGGACTGGCCGAAATGATTGGACAGCCATTGCGCGACGATGCGCGCATAGATATCGAGGCCGCTGCCCGCCGCAAAGCCGACGATCAAGTGCACCGGCCGCGTCGGATAATCGAGCGCACATGCGCGCCGCGCGAATACCGGAGCGGCAACGGCGGCTCCGGCCAGTTGGAGAAGCCGGCGGCGCGGCACATTCATCGTCATTTCTCCCATCGCGGTTCTCGTCAGGCCGCCGCTCATTCCGGTTTGATCCCCGAAGCCTTGATCACCTTGGCCCACTTCGCGGTTTCGGCGACCAGGTAGCTGCCGAGTTCGGCGGGCGTCATCACCATCGGCTCGGCGCCGAGATCGGCAAAGCGGGCCTTCGTCGCGGGATCGGCCAGCGCAACTCCGATCGCGTCGTGGAGCTTGTCGATGATCTCCTTTGGCGTGTTCGCGGGCGCGCCGACAGCGTCCCAGACGTAAGCCTCGTAGCCCGGCACGAATTCGGACACGGTGGGAATGCCGGGCAGCGCGTCCGAGCGCTTCGCGCCGGTGACCGCGAGCGCGCGCATCTTGCCGGCCCGGATGAACCCGATCATCTGCGCAATGGGGCTGATCGAAGCCTGCACCTGGCCGGCGACCAGGTCGGGGATGTAGCTTGAGCGATAGGGCACGTGGACCATGTCGATACCGGTCATGGACTTGAACAATTCGCCGGCGACGTTGGTGGCGCTGCCGCTGCCGGCCGACGCATAATTGATCTTGCCGGGATTCGCCTTGCAGTAAGCGATGAACTCCGGAAGCGTCTGCACCGGCACCGACGGGTTCACCTCCAGCACATTGGCCGAGCGCAGCAAGCCCGCGACCGGTGCGATGTCGCGGATGAGATCGAAGTTCAGCTTCTCGAACAGCGTCGAATTGATGGTGTTGGTCGAGGTCAGCGTCAGCAGCGTGTAGCCGTCGGGCGGGGAGCGCACCACGAATTCGGTGGCGATGTTGCTGGAAGCGCCCGGGCGGTTGTCGGTGATGAATTGCTGACCGAGACGCTCCGACAGCGACTGGGCGATCAGACGCGTGACGATGTCGGGCGTTATGCCCGGCGGATAGCCGACGATCATGTGCACGGGCCGTGTCGGATAGTCGAGCGCCCACGCGGTTTGCGTCAAAGCCGGCAGTGCGGCGGCGCTCGCCGCGCCCTGCAAGAATTTCCGGCGAAGAATTTTCATCATTGTCTCGAATTTTGTTTAGAGACTTGCATT
>Ga0335085_10016966_pt1 | contig 10503 bp, 7 predicted proteins | sample Lox_Sample_45_FD_206712 | JGI IMG/M metagenome (GOLD analysis project Ga0335085, IMG submission 206712) | Soil microbial communities from Loxahatchee National Wildlife Refuge, Florida, United States - Lox_Sample_4.5 | ecosystem: Environmental > Terrestrial > Soil > Wetlands | place: USA: Florida...
GGACACGATCGCCGCCACCTTGTCGAGCTCGAGGCGCGCGAAGTAGCTCGGCAGGATGTTGTCGGTGACCACGATCGCACCGTCCTCGAGCGGCGTCGCATGGTGTCGCTCGCCGAGCAGCTGCTCCATCACGCGGCGCCCGACGTCCTCGACGTCGGCCATGCGGTCGCGGAAGTAGGGGTCCTGGATGCGGCCGAAGGTGCGCTGGTAGGTCTCGAGCACGTTGCGCAGGGCCACATGGGCGTTCGCGCTCTGGCGCACCTCGTCGCGCAGCTTCGCGACGAAGCCCTTGTCCTCGAGGATCTGGATGTGCGTGTGGAAGACGGCGGAGAAGTCCGGGCCGAACTGGTCGCCGACCTCTTCGCGCGTCGCGTCGAGCGCGCGGCGCGCGTCGTGGAGCGCGCGCATCAGGTCCTGCTCCTCGCGAGCGGGATCGGCGCTCGGCTGGTAGTCGAGCTCGGCGAGGTCGAGCGGGTTCTCGAGCCGGTGCACGCGCCCGATCGCGATGCCGCGCGACGTCCCGAGCCCGCGCAGCGCGACCGAGCGCTGCGCGCGGGGCGGCGAGGCGACGTTGATGCGGATCCCGTGCAGCGCGAGCTCCGCGGCGCTGCGCGCGGCATCCTCCTCGGACTCGCCGACGAGCGAGAGCAGGCGCGCGTTCACGACAACCGGCGCGATCAGCTGCGCGCAGGTCTGGAAGGTCGCGACCTCGTGCGAGTCGAACAGGCGAGGCTCTCGCGTCTGCACCACCAGCACGCCGATCGTCACGCCGCGCACGATCAGCGGCGCGGCCATCAGCGAGGAGAAGCGCTCCTCGCCGGTCTCCGGGAAATACTTGTACCGGGGATGGCTCTCGGCGCGCTCGACCACCACGGGAGCGCGCTGCTCGGCGGCGAGACCGACGAGGCCCTCGCCGACGGGAAGCTGCACGCGCCCGACGGCCTCGCGGTACAGGCCGATCGTGGCCGAGAGCGTGAGCCGGGTGAGGTCCGCCTCGACCAGGTAGACCGAACACACGTCGGCGTCGAGACGCTTGGCGACGAGCTCGACCACGTTCTGCAGCGTCTCGTCGAGATCGTGCGAGCGCGCGACGACCTCGGCGACATCGGCGAGCAGGCTGACCCGATCCGAAATGGTCGGTTCTCCGGTGTCGCGATCCGGTACGAGCCGCAAGACCGGCCGTGCAGCGCGTTAGGCGGTCGCGGACGCGGCGAATGTAACGAATCGCCGCCCGCGCTCTCTCCGCCGGGATGCTCGCCGGCTCAGAACACCGGCGACTGCTCGCCGCCGAGCATCGGCTCGAAGGCCGTCGCCGGCGGGAACACGTGATCCTTGTCTTCGAAGCGCATGCCGAGCGCGAGCAGGATCTTGCGCTTCGTGTCCATGCGGCAGTTCATGCCCTTCTCGACGCTGTGGATCGTGCGCAGAGCGACCTTGGCCTTCCGCGCGAGTTGTGCCTGGGTCATGAGTCGGTTCTCGCGCAGCTCGCGCACGCGATTCCTGCGAATCGAGGTCGATCGATTATGATCCATTCCGTCGCACTCCCTGAACCACGCCAGACGCCGCCATGCGGCACCCCTCGGCTTGGAGTGCCGTTTCGACCGCAGGCGGGATTTCTTTAGGGAAAATGAGAGCTTGGCGGCGTGACGGGGGGAGTGAGCCCCGAGACGGGAACCATTGCGGGGACCCGTACATCGCCCCCACGGGTGCACGTGCGGGCGATGTGATTGAACCCAAGGTAGGGATCGCCGATCTGCAGCGTTCGGATGCACCGCCCCCCGCAGGATCCCCAACCTCGAGCCAGACGGCTCGACCGATAAGGCTTCGGTGACGCGGACCGCTCGCAGGCTGCTCGTGCTGGTCCTGATCCTGGGACTGCTCGCGGCCCTGGGGCTCGCCGCCTACCAGGCGACCCGCACGCTCGCTCCCGACCGCCTTCGCGCCGAAATCGAGGAGCTGCTCGCGAACGAGACCCATGGGCCGGTCGAGATCGCGGAGCTGCGCCCGATCTGGCAGATGCCGCCCGAGCTCGAGGGAGACGGGCTGCGCCTCTACGAGGGCGCTCTGACCGTCGAGCACGCGCGCGCCCGACTCGACCCCCTCTCGCTGCTCGCCGGACATCCGCACCTGACGCGCCTCGAGCTCGACGGCGCGGAGCTGCGCTTCACCCAGGACAAGGACGGGAGCTGGAAGCCCGAGCTCGGCTCGCACGACGAGCCGCCGCCCCGCAGCGAGGCGCCGCTGGCGCCGATGCGGGTCGTAGCGGGCGTGGCGCGCTTCCTGCTCACACGACCGGAGCTCGCGGACGACGTCGTCGTCGCGAACGGCCGGCTCTCGGTGAAGGGGTCGGGGCCGCATGCGGCGTCGATCCAGCTCGTCGATCTCGCCGGCGAGCTCTCGCACAGTCGCCTGCTCGGGAACGCGAGCCTCGCGCTCCAGGCGCGCTGGGTGGAAGGCCGCTCGGAGCGCGGCGTGCTCTCGTGGAAGGGCAGCCGCAGCCTCGGCGGTCGCATCGACCTGACCCTCAGCGCGAGCGGCCTCGAGCTTGCGGCCCTCCAGCAGGAGCTGCGCGCGCTCGTGCCGGATCTCACCTTGCGCGGACGCCTCGACGGAGTCGCCGAGTTCGAGGGCATCGCGCCGGGCAACGATCGCTACGCCCTTTCGGTCACGGCCCACGATCTCGAGGCGCGCGCCGGCGCCGGTGACGACGCGAGCTGGCTGCGCGTCCCGAACCTCACCGCGGATGCGCGCTTCGCCCTCGATTCGAAGCGCCTGACGCTCTCCGAGGGGCGCGTCGGCTCCGGCGACTGGACGCTCTCGCTCGACGGAGAGATGGACCGGCCCTTCGGGCCGGCCTCGCAGACACGTGGCCGCGTCGCGCTGGAGAATCTCTCGCTAGATCCCGAGGCTGCGCAGGCGCTGGTCGCGTGGCTGCCGGCGTCGGTGCGCGAGTCCGCGCGCAACCTGGTCGGTCGCGTGCGCGAGGGCCGGCTCGTTCGCGGCGAGCTCGCGGCGAACGCCCCGCTCGAGCAGTGGAGCCGCGCCTTCGCGGGGAAGCTCGATGCTATGCTGCCCGCGCTCGCGCTCTCCGCGGACCTCGAGGGCGTGCGCGTCACGCTCCAGCCATCGCGCGAGCTCTCGCAGGTCTCGGGCGCTCTCAACTGGAGCGACGGCGTGCTCGAGGTGGGGGGGGCGCGCGCGCTCCTCGACGGTCAGCCGCTGCCCGTGCTCGACGTGCACTTCCGCGGGCTCGCGCGCCTGCTCGCCTCCGCCGAGTCGGAGCGGGCGATGGGGGCTTCGGCCGTGTCGCTGCCCGGCGTCACCCCGCTCCACGCGATCTTCCAGTCGCCGTCGGACGAGCCATCGCCGCCGCCCCCGATCATCACGCTCGACCTCGACCGCTTCCAGCACCCGACGTTGCTGTGGCCCCTGCGCCAGCTTCACGCGGAAGTGTCGCCGCGCCCGGGAGGGCTCTTCGTCGCGCTCCGCAGCGCCCGCTGGGCCGGGGTTCCGATCGAGGGCGAGATCGACTGGACGCTCGAGCCCGAGCGCCGCCTCGCCGTCCGCATCGAAGCGCCGGAGCCGAGCGCGGCGCCTGCGCCGATCCCGGCGCCCGCGCCGAGCGTCGACGCGACGGCGCCGCTCGCGGAGCCGCTGCCCGCGGAGCCCTCGGCGCCCGCATCCCCCGTCGCGGACGACGCCGCGTGGGCCACCGGACGCATCGAGATCGGCGCGACGCAGGGGAGCTTCCGCCAGCGGAAGACCACGGCGCGCGTGCGCGCCGTCGGCGCGACGGTGAGCTTCGACGACGTGCACTGCGAACTCGACCCGAGCGGCGACATCACGGGCCTGCTCCAGATCGACCTCTCGCGCAGCGACGCCGTGCCCTACTCGCTCGACGCGAAGCTCGAGTCCGGCGACCTCGCCGCGCTGCTCGCGCAGCGCGGCGTGAAGGGCGAGCCGATGTCCGGAACGCTCGAGCTCATGGGTCCGCTCTCCGGCACGCTCGTGCCGGGGCAGCCGCTGCTCCACGACGCGAACGGCGCGCTCGGCTTCACCTTGCGCGACGGCACGATCCCGAAGACGGTGCCGCCGGTCCTCGCGCTCGCGCTCGCGAGCGACTCGCTCAACCCGTTCTCGTCGCGCGAGCGCATCCGCTACAGCCACATCGACGCGGATCTCCACTTCGCGAACGGCACCGTCTCGACGCAGGCGCTGGAGGTCGAGGGACCCGACCTGCGCCTGTTCGCGGCCGGCGAGATCGGTCTCGCCGAGACGCCGAACCCGCTGCGCGCCGAGCTCGCCCTCTTCCTGTTCCGCCAGCTCGACTGGGCGCTCGTCAAGATCCCGATCCTGAACGAGCTGCTGCTCGGCGAGAACAAGAACCTGGTTGCGGCCTACTTCAAGCTCGTGGGAACCTGGCAGGACCCGGTCGCGCACGCGCAGCCGCTGCTCACGGTGAAGGACACCGCCGGAGGCGACATTCTCGAGGGAATCCCGCGCGTGGTGCTCCAGGGTGTCAAGGCGATCGGTGGGCTGCTGGCGCCGTCCGCGCGGAGCGCGCCCGCGCCGACACCGGGCGGCGGATCCTCCCCGCAGACCGCTCCCGCGCCGCCCGCCGAGCCGTCCGCGCAGGGCGCTCCGCCGCCGCCGCCGGGCGCGGGCGAGGCGCCGGCGGGCTCGTGACGGCGCGACCGCGCAGCGCGCGGCGCAAGCTGCTCTCGCGTCGCGCCGCGCGCGCGGCGTTGCAGCAGGCCAGGCGGCGCGGCGAGCGCGTCGTCTTCACCAACGGCTGCTTCGATCTGCTCCACGTCGGTCACGTGCGGAGCCTCGAGCGCGCGCGCCGCTGCGGAGACCGGTTGCTCGTGGCCGTGAACGGCGACGCCTCCGTGCGCCGCCTCAAGGGTCGCGGCCGCCCGATCGTGCCGGCGCGGCGGCGCGCCGAGGTCGTCGCGGCGCTCGAGTGCGTGGACTGGGTGGTAGTCTTCGCCGAGGACACCCCCCTCGCGCTGATCCGCAGCCTGCGTCCGGACGTGCTCGCGAAGGGCGGCGACTGGCAGCTCGAGGAGATCGTGGGACGCGCGGAGATCGAGAGCTGGGGCGGGCGCGTGGTGCGCATCCCGGTCGTGCGGGGCGCGCGCACGACCGCGCTCGTCACGCGCATCCGCGGCGACTGAGGCGACTGAGGGATGGAGCCGGTCCGCACGCTTCCGGCGAGCGCTCCCGCTCGGACACTCCAGCGACTCGTCGAAGAGATCGGCCGCGTCGTCGTCGGACAGCGCGCGCTGGTCGAAGGGTTGCTGGTCGCGCTGGTCTCGAACGGCCATGCCCTCGTCGAAGGCGTGCCCGGCCTCGCCAAGACCACCGCGATCCGCACGCTCGCGCACGCGCTCGGGCTCGGCTTCGGGCGCATCCAGTTCACGCCGGACCTGCTGCCGGGCGATCTGCTCGGGACGCCCGTCTACGAGGCGGCGCGCGGCGCCTTCGTAGTGCGGCGCGGGCCGATCTTCGCGCCGGTGCTGCTCGCCGACGAGATCAACCGCGCGCCGGCCAAGGTGCAGTCGGCGCTGCTCGAGGCGATGGAGGAGCGGCAGGTCTCGATCGGCGACGAGACGCACCCGCTGCCCGAGCCCTTCTTCGTCATGGCCACACAGAATCCGGTCGAGCTCGAGGGCACCTATCCGCTGCCCGAGGCGCAGATCGACCGCTTCCTGGTGAAGCTCCAGGTCCCGTATCCCGAGGCCGCGGAAGAGCGCGACATCGTCGTGCGCGACGCCGAGGGCCCCGTGCAGGTGGCGCAGGTGGCCGACGCCGCGGAGCTCGCGGATCTCCGGCGCACGGCGGCATCGGTGCACGTGGCCCCCGCGCTCGTCGACTACGCGGTGCGGCTCGCGCGCGCAACGCGCGACCCGGCGGCCGCCGGCGCGCGCATCGCCGACGCGTCGGGCGCGCCCGCGCCCGCGCACTGCGTCGCGCTCGGCGCGTCGCCGCGAGGCTCGATCTATCTGGTGCGCGCCGCGCGCGCCCGCGCGCTGCTCGACGGACGCGACTATGTGACGCCGCACGACATGAAGCGCGTCGCGCCCGACGTGCTGCGACACCGAGTGGTGCCGAGCTACGAGGCGGAGGCCGCCGGCGTCACGGCCGAGAGCGTCGTGCGCGCCGTGCTCGCGGCCGTCGAAACCGCATGACTTTGCCGGACCTTCGCGCTCGCTATTCGCTCGCGCTCGGGCCCCCGGCCTTCGCTCGGCTGCGCCCGTCTTCGCGGGGGCCCACCTTCGCTCGCCTGCGGCTCGCTGCGCGCGCCTTCGGCGCTTGCGCGCGTCGGCCGACCTTGGGGTCGGCCTCCTTGCGGCCGTGACCCCTCGAGCGGCCCGCGCCGAGCCGCCGCGTAGCGACGACCTCGCGCGCGCGGCGCGACTGCTGGTGGTGCGGAGCCGGCGCGAGGCGACGGGCCTGTTCGCGGGCAACTATGCGAGCGCCTTCCGCGGCGGCGGACTCGAGTTCGAGGAGTCGCGCCCCTACGTGCCCGGTGACGACGTGCGCACGATCGACTGGAACGCGACCGCCCGCCACGGCGAGACCTACGTGAAGCGCTTCCGCGAGGAGCGCGACCAGACCGTGCTCTTCGCGCTCGACTGCTCGGCCTCGATGCGCTCGGGGAGCGGGATCTCGTCGCGCGCCGGGACGGCCGCGCACGCGCTCGCGCTGCTGGCTGCAGCGGCGGGCCGCGCCGGCGACCGCGTCGGACTCGTCGCCTTCGACGACGAAGTGCGCGCGTGGATCCCGCCCGCGCGCGGCGTCGCGCACGGGCGTCGCGTGGTCGAGACCGCGCTCGCCTGCGCCGCGGCGGCGCGCGGCGGCACGCGGATCGGCGCCGGGCTGCGCGCGCTGCGACCCGAGGCGCGGCGGAGCTGCGTGCTGGTGCTGCTCTCGGACTTTCGCGACGAGCGCCTGCTCCCCGACTCCGGAAGCGCCGCGCCGCTGCGCGGGCTGCTGGCGGAGCAAGGCCCTCGCCACGACGTCGTGGCGGGCGCCTTGCTCGACCCGACCGAGCTCGCGCTGCCCGCCGTCGGTCCGATCCGGATGGCGGACCCCGAGCGCCCCGGCGCGACCTGGGTCCTCGACACCGGCAGGAGACGCGTGCGCGAGGCGTGGCTCGCGGCCTGCGCGGCGCGGCGCGAGCGCGTCGCCGCGGCGCTGCGCCGGGCGGGAGCGGACCTCTTCTGGCTCCGCACCGACCGAAGCCCGCTCCAGGCGCTCGGCCGCTTCTTCCAGGAGCGCGCGGCCAGACGCCAGCGCGTGTCGCGATGAGGCCGCGGGGCTGGCTGCGTCGCGCGGGCGCGGCGCTCGCCGCGTCGCTCGCGCTCGCCTGCTCGCAAGAGGCGCCGCGCTACGGCGCGCCCGCGCAGGAGCGGGCCGCGCTCGTGCTCGAGCCGCCGCAGGTCGCGCTCGGCGACGTGGCGGACGTGCTGCTCTCGGTGGTGACGCGCCCCGGCGCACGCATTGCGCCGGTCGACCCGCCGGGAGCGATCCCCGGCTTCTGGTTCGTCGAGCGCGAGGAGCTTCCGGTGCAGAAGGAGCCCGCGCGCTGGGTCCATCGCACGCGCCTTCGCATCCGCGCGGTCGAGGTCGGTCGCTTCGAGTTTCCGGGCGGCGAGGTGCGCGGCGAGAACGAGCAGGGAGAGGCGCTCACGGTTCGCTACGAGCCGCTCGCGCTCGAGGTGCTCTCGAGCCTCTCCGATGGGCCCGAGCGCCGGACGCCCTTCGGCGTGCGCCGGCTGCCGGCGCCACGCGTCGGGGGCACCAGCGCGGCGCTGGCCTTCGGCGCGGGCGCGGTCGTGGCGCTCGGCGCCGTCGGCGTGGTGTCGCTGGCGCGGCGGCGGCGCGGCCTGCGCGGAGTCGCCGCGGCGCCGACGGCCGCACCGTCGGCCCCCGCCTGGGTGATCGCCACGTCGGCGCTCGACGACGCGCAGGCGCTGCGCGAGTCCGACCCGCGCGGCGCGCTCGACGCCGCCGCGCGCGCGCTGCGCCGCTATGTAGAGGCGCGCTTCGGCGCCGACGCGCCCGCGCGCAGCGTCGAGGAGCTCCTCGCCGCGACGCCGCCCTTCCTGATGACGACGCGCTGGAGCGCGTTCGTGTCGCTGCTCGCGTCGCTCGACGCCGTGCGCTTCGCGCCGCGTTCCGACGCCGAGCGCGCGGCCCACGCGGAGCCCCTGTTGCGCGCGGCGCGCGACTTCGTCGACGAGACGACGCCGCCCGAGGCGCGCCGGTGATCGGCGCGTCCTGGCTCGGTATCGACGGCTTCGCGCGGCCGCTCCTCTTCCTCGCGTGCGCGGCGGCGGTCGCCTGCACGTGGCTCGCGACCCTGCGCGCGCCGCCGGCTGCCTTCGAGTGGCCGGGACTCGAGGAGGCGCGGCGCGCGGGCGCGAGGCGCCGCGATCCGGTGCGCGCGGCGGCGCGCGCGCTGCGGATCGGAGCGCTGCTCGCGCTCGCGGCGCTGGTCGCCGGGCCGGAGGGTGTCCACCGCGCGCCGCCCGAGCCGGGGCTGGGGCTCGATCTGACGCTCGTGCTCGACGCCTCGGGCAGCATGCGCGCGCTCGACACGCAGTCAGGCGACACGTGGCGGAGTCGCATCGATCTCGCGCGCGACGTGGTTGCGCGCTTCGCGGGCAAGCGCGCCGCCGAGGGCGACCGCGTGGCGCTCGTCGTCTTCGGCGACACCGCCTTCACGCTCTGCCCGCTCTCCTCCGACGGCGCGCTGCTCGCGCGCGCGCTCGAGCGCGTGACGCCCGGCATCGCGGGCGAGGCGACCGCACTCGGGCAGGCCCTCGCGCTCGCGGTCAAGCGCGCGAGCGCCGCCTCCGACGCGACGGCGAACGCGGCGCCGGGCGCCGGCCGCGCCGTGGTGCTGCTGACGGACGGGCGCCACAACGCGGGCGCGCCGTCGCCGGAGATCGCGACCGAGCTCGCGATCGCGAGCGGCGTGCGCGTCCACGCGGTCGGCATCGGCACGGCGGGCGAGGAGGTGGCGGTGCCGGGCCCCGGCGGCGCGCTCCACTTCGAGCGCCAGGACGTCGACGCTGCGGCGCTCGAGGCGATCGCGACGGCGACCGGCGGGCGCTATTTCGCGGCGCGACGCCCCTCCGATCTCGAGGCGGTGTATGCCGAGATCGACCGGCTCGAGCGCGCCGAGCACCCACGGCCCTCGCGCGTTCGCCGGAGCGAGCGTCCCGAGCCTCTGCTCGCGGCGGCGGGCGGGCTGCTGTTCGCTGAGATCGCGCTCGCGCGCGTCTGGCGCAGGCGGCTCCCGTGAACGCCGCTCAGTATGCGCATCCGGAATGGCTCGCGCCGCTCGCGGCGGCGGTCGGGGCGACGGCGTTCGCGCTCGCCGTCGCGAGCGGGGCGTCGCGGCGCCGGCGCGCGCGACTCGGCGCGGGCCTCGCGCTGGCGGGCGGCTGGCGCGGCAGCGACCTCGCGCTGCTTTTCGCCTTCGCCGCGCTGGCACTCGCGCTCGTCGGACCGCGCATCGGCTCGCGCACCGAGCGCGTCTCGGCGTCCGGGGTCGACGTCGTCTTCGTGCTCGACGTCTCGCGCAGCATGGAGGCGCGCGACGTGCCGCCCTCGCGCCTCGACCGCGCGCGCCGCGCGGTGGCCTCGCTGCTCGAGCGGCTCGCGCCCGGGGACCGCGCGGCGCTGGTGGCCTTCGCCGGCCGCGCCCTGCTGCTGACGCCGCTGACACCGGACCGCGACGCGCTCGCGGAGCTGCTCGCCGGGGTCGATACCGGTCTCGTGGCGCCGGCGAGCTCGCGCCTCGACGAGGGGCTGCGCGCGGCGCTCTCGGCCTTCGAGGCCGGCTCGGAGCGGCCGCGCGTCGTGTGGGTGCTCGGGGATGGCGAGGATCCGGAGCACCGCGGCGATCCCGGCGCCGCCGAGCTCGCGCGCGCCGACGTGCGCGTGCTCGCGGCCGGTTTTGGCACCGAGGTCGGCAGCACGCTCGACGACCACGGCACGCCGCTGCTCGACGGGTCGGGGCGGACGGTCGTCACGCGCCGTGATCTCGCGCGCCTCGGGCGGCTCACCGAGTCGACGGACGGGCAGCTCTTCGCGGCGGACGCCTGGGGCGAGATCGATCTCGCCGCGGCGGACGCGGCGACCCATCGCGACGCGGGCGCGAGCGCCGCGCCCGGCGAGCCGGTGTTGCGGCGCGTGCGCGCGGTGCCGGTCGCGCCGCTCGGCGCGCTGGCCTTCGGGCTGCTGCTCGTGGAGGCGTGGCTGGAGGGGGCGCGCTTCGCGGGGCGACGCCGCGCGGGCGTCGCGTTCGCCGGAGCGGCCGGCGTGCTCGTCGCGGCGCTGCCCGCGCCGGCCGGCGACGACGCGCTCGCGCCGCTCGCGGACTTCGAGCGCGAGGCGCGCCTCCACCGCGGCGATCCGCATGCGCTCGTCGAGCTCGGCGCCGCGCGCCTCGAGCGCGGGCAGCGAGACGCCGCCTCGCGCGCCTTC
>Ga0335085_10016967_pt1 | contig 10502 bp, 9 predicted proteins | sample Lox_Sample_45_FD_206712 | JGI IMG/M metagenome (GOLD analysis project Ga0335085, IMG submission 206712) | Soil microbial communities from Loxahatchee National Wildlife Refuge, Florida, United States - Lox_Sample_4.5 | ecosystem: Environmental > Terrestrial > Soil > Wetlands | place: USA: Florida...
GCGGCCTCATCTCGTATGCTGTGAACTTTCAGGATCTTGCCCGCCGGGCCGCAATCTATGCCGCCAAAATCCTACGCGGGGCGGCTCCGGGAGAATTACCGATCGAGCAGCCAACGAAGTTCGAGCTTGCCATCAACCAGCGTACGGCAAAAGCACTCGGCATTGTTTTTCCGCAATCAATCTTGCTACTTGCCGACCGGGTGATCGAATAGACTTTTGCTGCAATGCACTTTGGTCGTTAATGGCAGATATTGTTGCAAAGTCGGCACTAAGCGACCGCCATGCGAGTCGTGATTTCGGTCGCGTTCGGGGGAACAACGGAGATCGTCAACCTAGACCCGCAGCGTAGCGCCGGTTCGCTTCCGCAAATATCTGGCGGGTGCGCTCTCCGCTGGATGGCTGCTCCGACAACGTCTCAGGGCTCCATTCGCTGCGATCGGTAGCAAAGAAATCGCCTCCATAGACATGGATTGCGGCAGTAAATTTGTCGGTTGGGTTAGTGACTGAATGGATGATGTCATCGCCGAGTGGCTGGACATCTTTCGCGCCCAGCGAGCGCGCGCCGGCCGCTTCGAGCTGTCCAGTTCCGGTCTCGGCGATGCGGCGCCAGAAGATGTTGTCCTCCCGTCCAGCGTAGACGCCGATGATCGCCCACATATGATGGTTGTGCGGCATCATCACCAGGCGCGGTGTCCACACCACGTTGAGGATGGTTAAGTCCGGCGACCGATACAGTCGCTTGACGTTGGCGCTGTCAGGCTCACCTAGGATGTCGAGTATCGTGGCCGGATCGGACACGGCCCGCTTCACGACTTCACATAGGGATTTAGATGAACGGTCAGCCGCCTGCGCGGCGCGGCAATCGGCGATAAACTGATTAAGATCGAACATTTTGCACCCTCGAAATCCGCGGTCCAAGTGCGGCTATTTGGCTCCGACCGGCCTTGATTGTCCAATGCATTGATGGTCAACTTAATGATGCGCAAGTTGCATGAGCCCGTCCCCATAGCCCACGATGAATCTGCGGCAGTTTCGAACTCTCATCACTATCGCAGATGCTGGCGGTTTCGCTCGCGCGGCCGGGCGGCTGCATTTGAGCCAGCCTGCGGCCTCGCGTCAGATACAGGCGTTAGAGGCAGAGCTCGGCGTGCGCCTGTTCGACCGCATCGGCCGCCGTCTCCAACTTACCGCCGAAGGCGAAGACATTCTTCGCCGCAGCAGACGCCTGTTACAGGAAGCCGACTCGCTGCGTGATCGCGCCGCTGCGCTCAAAAGTGGGCAAACTGGAACCTTGCGTGTCGGCGCCAGTCCGCAGCATATCGAAACCGTGCTGGCGCCATTTGTGAACCGGTTCCGCGGTCGTCATCCTGGTATTGAGGTTCATTTCGTCGAGGACGGTGGTGCGCGAATAAGCGAAAGGCTTGAACAAGGTGATGTTCAACTGGTGCTCACCACCGTCAACAACGAGCTATTTTCTGGCCGCCTACTGTATCCGGCCTACACGCTGGCTGTAGTCGCCCCATCGCATCCATTTGGCCGTCGAACCAGAATTGACATCGCCGATCTTGTCGACGAGCCCCTGTTGTTGTTGCAACGCTCATTTGGCTCGCGCACGTGGTTCGACGCCGCGTGCCACACGGCCGACATTAGCCCGCGTATCGTTTTGGAGAGCGCAGCGCCAGCCACCTTGATGGCGCTCGCTGCCAGTGGCGAGGGCGTTGCCGTCGTGCCATCGAACGTGAGCATTCCACGCGACGGTGTGAAGTCAATTCCGATTACCCACCGCGGCACGCCGATCGGCCGCTGGGTTTTTGTCGCCTGGGATCGCCGCCGCTTCTTTCCACCCTTCGCTCAGCATTTCGTCAACGAACTGGTCGGCGAGGTGCGGCGTAACTATCCTGGGCACAGTCTCACCAGACGAGTGCCGCTGCTGCGGAGGCCGAAAATTCTGGACTGACCACTTCGTAGAATTTGAACCGCGTCCGGCGGGCCGGGCCTCGCCACTTTGCTGCGATGCACTTTGGTCGAAATTGGCACACAGCGTTAATTCTCGCACGGGCCGCTTTGTTCGATGTTGAATGCAAAACCGACATTGGTGCGGATTCGTTCCTAGCGGCAAATTTTTCGCGGTCGCTATTCTGGGCGCGATCGGGAGGTAAGCAGACGTGGCACGGATGGGCGGAATCAGTCAGTCCTGACCCGAAGCCGAAATGCAAGTCGCCTTGCGGATTCGACAAGAGCGCCCTGTTAGGGACCATTGTCGCTGCTTCCCATCAATTCAGAATGGAGGTAGTCCGCTTAGGTTCGCGTTCCGACGACTTCGAGGTATTCGGCGGCGATACAGGTTGTACCGTCACGGGCGTCGTTGTGCTGGGCGTAGAGATCTTCCAGGTCGCGGCGGAGCGCGGCTTGGGCCGTTTCGCTAAGCCCGGCGAATGCTTTCAGAGTCGGGCCGTAATGAACCCGATAGAAGTCGACCGTCTCCGGAATCGAGAATGGAAACTTGAGTTGCGCTAAGTGGCGCGTCACCTGCAGATCTTTCACATCGGCGCCGAACCGCTCACGAACGATCGCCTCATCGCCCCATTGCAGCGGACTCGGCACGTCAACGGGCGGTGCGACGTGCTTGGCGGTGGCCCGAAACACCGCGCCGATGAAGCCGCTTGGCGTCCAATTCGCCATCGCAATCTGCCCGCCGGACCTGCAAACTCGGCGCAGCTCGGCAGCGACGAGATTGGGGCGTGGCGCGAACATCGCCCCGAACATGCTGACGACGAGGTCGAAGGCGCCGGCGGCAACGGGAAGATTCTCTGCATCACCTTCCTCAAACCTGATGTTCAGCTTTTCCCGCGTAGCCCGCGCGCGCGCCTGATCGAGCAGATTTGGAGCGATGTCGACGCCGGTGACAGCGGCGCCGGTCTTGGCCGCGGGTATGGAAAGGTTGCCGTTGCCGCAAGCGACGTCGAGTACCTGCATGTTCGGCTTGATCTGGCGGCGGTTGATGAAATCGTTCGCCGCGGATTCAGTCAGCGCGGCCACGCTGCCATAATCTCCCGCCATCCAGGTCGCCCTGATTCGAGTCTTGAGGCCGTCAAGGTCGGCGATCGGTTGGATGGTCATGCATCGATCCTTTCATCGAGGTTTCGCTGGGCGCGGCGCGTATTGGCGCAAAAAGCTTCGCTCTGCGTGCCGCAGCCGGACAATCCGATTTGCGGCGCGACTATCCAATTTGCGCCGAAAAACGGCCGCGCCGGCGCCGATCCGAATGACCGTGCAGGGCTGGGCTGGTACTGTTGCTGACGGAGATGCTCGCGATGCCGTGCCAGGTGCTACCGCATGACGTGAAGAAAGCGATCGATCTCGTGCGAGGCGACCTCGCGCGGCGTTGGACCGTCAAGGATCTGGCGCGCCTCTGTGACGTGCGGCGGCGCACCCTGGAGAAGCACTTCCGGCGTTTCGTCGGCTGCGCGCCGCTAGAATTTTTGCGCACCGCGCGGCTCGATCAGGCGCGGCGCAAGCTCATCGCGGCAGCGCCTGGCGCGAGTGTCACCGGGGTGGCCACCCAATGTGGCTTGACACATCTCGGCCGCTTTGCCGTGATCTATCGTGAGCGCTACGGAGAAAGTCCCTCCGATACGCTGCGATATCGGCGTATTCCGCAGCAACTAAATCTGTCGTCTTTCCGATTGGCTACATGTTCGGAGCGGGCGACGCTTGCGATCTTGCCGTTTGATCTTATTGGGCCGCAGACGGCTTGCGCTATCAGCATCGGTGAGGAGATCGCCGCGGCATTGGGCCGAACCGGCTGGGTCAGGATCGCGCCGGCTCGCGCAGCGCGCTATAGCCTGCATGGTCGGGTGAAGGATGACGGCGCCGGCGCTCTGCGGATCAGAGCAACGCTGCTCGATCAAACCACGTCCCGCTACATCTGGGCGGATTGCACGGATTGTGCGGCGGGCGATCTGTTCGGCTCGCCGGATTGGCTTTCCAACATCGTGTCGGGCACCCTTCGTTCGGTCGTGTGTGACGCGGAGATCAATCGGGCCGCTGGCGCGGAACCAGCACACCTCACCGCCTGGGAACTCAGCATGCAGGCTCTTCCGATGGTGCTTGCGGCCGACCCTGCCATGCATGCCACGGCGCTCGAATTGCTCGACCAAGCGATCGCGCGCGTGCCGCGCGATCCGGTTCCGATCGCCATGGCGGCGTGGTGTCACGGGCTGCGGGCCGGTCATCACTTCACCGCCTATCGCGAAGCCGAGCAGCGTAAAGTGCTTGAACTTGTATCGAACGCATCGGCGTTCGCCGTCGGCGATCCCCTCGCCCATGCGATGTTGTCGGCCGCCTCCATGCTGGCGCACGATCTCATCGCCGCCGAGGCCCATGCACGGCAGGCGATCGCAATCGACGGCGGATCGCCTTGGGGCTGGGGCCGCCTCGCATGGGTTCATGCCTATCGGGGAGAAACAACCAAAGCGATCGAGTGTTGCAAGATCGCGCGGGTGCTGGCACCTGTCGACCCGCTCAATTTCGTGTGGTCTATCGGCATTGCTGCGGCCAACTTTGAGCTCGGAAGCTACCACGCCGCGGTTCAATGGTATCGGCGCGCTCTTGCCACACAGCCGAAGGCGACATGGATCAATCGCTTCCTCGCCGCGGCTTTGGTGCACGCCGGCAAGCACGACGAGGGGAAACAGAGTTTCCGCATGCTCTGCCGCGATTTTCCCGAATTGACCATCGCCGAAGTCAGAAGCGGGCTACCCCATACCGCTACCCTGCTTGATCGCGTCGCCGACGGGCTCGAAAATCTCGGCATGCGCTACTCGTAATCAAGGAGGAGTGCGGGTAGGCGGCGTGGCCGGAGGAAGGCTACCAGCAAAGTGACTTCCGTTGGCCCTGAACGTAATTTTGCGTGCGGCTTGGATTGTCCGAAGTTGAGCAAATAGCCGACGTCGATGGGGATTCGTTCCTGCCGAGTTGCGGGGCAGTCGCTATTCTGGTCGCATTCGGGGGAGGAACGGACATGGCGCGGAAGGGCGGAATCGGGCGTTCGTGACCCATTTCGACACTTCGCTCCGCTGAATTGCTGCTCCGCAAAATGATGCTTGAGCCCGGTTCCACCGCGGGCCTTTCCCTGCTGTAATCGACTTGCTGGCGTAGTCTTGGGCCTTTGGGGGCGGGGCAATGCGACGACGAGAATTCATTTCGCTGTCAATGACAGCAGTGGCGGTTAGCTGGCCTCGTGTCGCTCGCGCTCAAAAAAGCGCTTTGCCCATCGTCGCGTTTGTCAATGCCGGATCCGCTGACGGCCTTGCTGCGCGTGCAACCGCCTTCCGCAAAGGCTTGAGTGAAACCGGCTTTGTCGAAGGCCAAAACGTAACGATTGACTACCATTGGCTGGAGGGCCGAAACGAACGACTGTCCGCGTTAATGGCCGAGATCGTTCACGGTCAAGTGGCCGTAATCGCGACGCCGGGCAGTGTTGTAACAACGCTCGCGGCCAAATCGGCGACGGCGACGATTCCAATCGTATTCGGTGTCCCGGAAGACCCTGTCAAGCTTGGTCTTGTCTCCAACCTCGCGCGGCCCGATGGCAACGCAACAGGCATCAATACTTTCTCTCAAGAGGTGATTGGTAAGCGGCTCAGGCTGTTGCACGACTTAGTGCCGAAAGCTGCTCGCGTGGCAGTGCTCGTCGATCCAAACAATGCTTCAAGCGCCAAAATTACGGTACAAGAAGTCCAGAAGGCTGCGCAGGGCTTGGGGCTGGTTGTCGAGGTTTTCAATGCCACAACAATTTCAGAGATCGACAAAGCTTTTGCCGCACTTGCAAGCGAACACTTTGATGCCCTCTACGTCGCACCGGATGCGTTCTTCAATGGCCGAGGTGTACAATTTGCCACTTTGACGGCTCGGGAGAGAATTCCGGCGACCTTTTCAAGTTCGGAAGTAGTCTCTGTCGGCGGTCTCATGAGCTATGGATCCGACCTTGAAGACATGTCTCGGGAAGTTGGCGTTTATACCGGTCGCATTCTCAGGGGCGCAAAGCCGGCCGATTTGCCAGTGCTGCAGTCGACGAAATTGGTGTTTGCCGTCAATCTTCAAACCGCGCGCTCGCTTGGCATCGAGGTGCCGTCGGGAGTGCTCTCCATTGCTGACGTCGTGGTTGAATGATGAAGCGGCGCGAATTCATTGCCGCACTCGGTAGTGCGGCGACTTGGCCGCTTGCGGTAGACGCGCAGCAGCCAAACGGACAACGACGCATCGGTGTTTTGCTGGCGTTTGCCGAAAGTGATGCTCGACCGAAGGCATGGTTGGTCAGCTTCACCAAGGGGCTTTCCGAACTGGGTTGGACGACCGGACAAAACCTGCAAATCGACATTCGTTGGGCTGGCAACGACGTCAACTTGATGCAGAAATACGCCAAAGAACTCGTGGTACTCCGGCCGAATGTAATCCTGGCTTTCGGGACCCCTGTCACGGCGGCATTGCAGCGAGAAACGCGGACGGTTCCTATCGTGTTTGCAATCGTTTCGGATCCTGTCGGCGAAGGCTTTGTTGCGAGCCTCGCGCATCCGGGTGGCAACATTACCGGGTTTCATAATTCGGAGTCGTCAATTGGAGGAAAATGGTTTGAACTGCTCATACAGATTGCGCCAGGACTTAAGCGTGTCGCGATGCTCTTCAACCCTGACACAGCGCCGGGTCATGGCAAATATTACATGCCCGACTTTGAGGCTGCCGCACGCTCCTCACAGGTGACGCCACTTTCCGCGGCAGTCCGCACCGTTGCGGAACTTGAAGCCGCTATCACCGACCTCGGAAAGGAACCCAGCGGAGGCTTCGTCGCGATGGCGGATTTTTTCCTTCTGAACAATCGTGCGCAGATGATTGCTGCAGCGGCCGAGACTCGCGTGCCTGGGGTCTATCCTTGGCGAGAGGTCGCTGCCGCAGGCGGCTTGCTGTCCTACGGCCCCGATCTTGAAGATATTGTGCGGCGTGCCGCACCCTACGTGAATCGTGTTCTTCACGGCGAAAATCCCGCCGATCTCCCGGTTCAAGTCCCGACCAAATTCCAGACCACCGTTAACATCAAAACCGCTAAGGCTCTTGGCCTCACGGTACCGACATCGATCCTGCTTGCCGCCGATGAGGTGATCGAATAGCACGTGACTCTGCTGCGACGCAGCCGTGCGTTGCAAGCTGGAAGTGACGATGTGGAGGTGATTGGTCCTGCGCATCTGTATTCGGCCCTTTGAAGGGGCGTTTAGCCCCTGGCCATCATGGATATCCGCACGCATCCGATCTCATTCGCGTCGAGGCCCTAGAAGGCCATACGTGCCACCAGATCGCGGATGCGACGGGCAGACCGTTTCTCCATCTCCTCAATCCAACTCGCAGACCTCGGCAGGTATCCCGGTGTCTTGGTGGACGATAGTCTGTTCAATTACGCCGTTGCCGGCGCGATGCGCGTTTCGTAGTTGCGTCCCTCCACCAAGACGGTCAAAGCGATCCGCGCCAGCTTATTAGCGAGCGCCACTGTCAGAACGTTGTGATGCAAGCGCCGGGCTGCGGCCGTGAGCCATGGTCCAAAGCTATGCTTTGCCCAGCTTCCTGGATGCAGCAGAATGGCGCGGGCGCCTTGGATGAACAGCATCCGCAGATAGCGGTTGCCACGCTTGGTGATGCGGCCAAGAATCGTGCGGTCCCCGGTCGACATCTGCTTTGGCACCAGGCCAAGCCATGCGGCAAAGTCGCGCCCTTTAGCGAAAGCGGCGCCATTGCCGATCGCAGCCACCGTCGCGCTGGCGATGATCGGCCCGATACCCGGAGCGGTCATCAATTGTCCGCAACTTACATCGGTTTGTGCCAGGCTTTCGATCTCATCCGTGACCCTTTCGATCCGCTCATCGAGATAGTCCCAGTCGCCGACGAGGTCCCCAGCGATCCTGACCATGCGGGGCGATAGCACATCAGTGCGGGTAGCCAGGATCGCAGGCAGCTGCTGGCGCAGGAAGCGGTGGCCTTGTCGCACCGCAATGCCGTGCTCCAGAAGGAAGCCGCGAAGCTGATTGATCACTGCTGTCCGATCGCCAATCAGGCGAGAACGCACCCGGTGCAGCGCCTGCAGGTCGAGCTGACCATCTGTCTTGATCGGAACGCAGCGCGTCGAAGGCCGTTGCACAGCCTCCGCGACCGCGTGGGCATCCCGGAAGTCGTTCTTGTGGCCCTGTCGAAACGGCTTGGCATAAGCCGGTGGAACCTGTTTGACCTCGTGACCAAGCCCCACCAACTCTCGAGCCACGTAGTGCGTGGCCAGGCCGGCTTCGATCCCGATCAGGCATGGCGACACGTTCACCAGTCGTGCCGCAATCCGGTGCCGAGAGACCTTTTCGCGCAGAACGATGGCGCCCCTCTCATGCAGGCCGACCATGTGAAGCGTGTTCTTGCCGGTATCGATCCCAATCGTGCGGACAACGCAGGTGTCTGTCTTGCGCGGCATGGTGTGCTCCTCGTGCTCTTCAGAAGCCCCAAAATAGACCCCGGCGGGTCGTCCGGGGCGGGAGCACGGCCGGTCCATCCCTTTTTCGACCGGCCGTGCCCATAATGTGCTGCAACGCAACCTAACCTCGGATTCAGAAAGGCCAAGGGCATTTAGATATCGGACGAAGCGGCCCGACTGAGGCCGTCAGCCAGGGTGGGCTTCTTCGCCGGCCGATGTTCTGCCGCACCAATTCGCCGCTGTATTCGGGTCGACGGAGCTGGTACAAAATTGAGCCGTGACGCTACATCGGAGCTTTGGGGAGCAACCGCATGCAATGGCACTGGCAAATTTGCTTACTGCATTAGGCAAGCACAAATCTCACGCTCGACATCTTACGTTGGACGGTATCGCGGAGGCCACACCGGTCCCCGCATTCGCCACGTCCTAATAGGAGGGCTCCATGAGGCGACGCGACTTTATCACTACGCTTGGCGGCGCAGCGGCGACCGTAACTTGGCCGCTTGCCATTGGAGCATCAACCGGAGTCCTCGCCGCCAATCCCAATTGGCCAAAGTCTCTCACCTTGGGCACGGCTTCGCCGGGCGGTGTCTATTACATCTATGGCGACGAACTCGCAAAAATTCTGACGGAAAAGCTCGGCATTCCGGTCAACCCCTTTCCGACCCAAGGCTCGATCCAAAACGTGAAGCTCATCGACGGCGGCGGGGCGCAGCTCGGGTTGATTACGATGTCGACGGGTCTGGAGGGCTGGAACGGCACCGGCGAGTGGACCAAAGGGGCGCGCTTCCGGAATATCCGTGGGCTGTTTCCGATGTACGATAATCCTTTTCAGGCCGTGGTCTTGCAGCGATCCGGCATTACGACCTTCACGCAGCTCGACAAGAAGCGCATCGGCGTTGGACCGCGCGCGGGGAACGGCGCCACCTACGGTCCGACAATCTTCAAGATTGTCGGGATTTCACCGGAAATGACCTATGGATCGTACGACGATATGGGCGCCGATCTTCTTGCCGGACACATCGATGCTCTGGTGACGATGCTCGGAGCGCCCGTTCCCGCGATCCAGAAGGTGGACGCAAAGGAGCCGGTCACATTCCTCAGTCTTTCTCCCGAACAAATGGAAGCCATCCGCAAGGCGATGCCGGACTTCGGTCCGGCAAAGATCGCGGCTGGAACCTACCGCCTCATGGATAAGGATTATGTCACCGTCGGAGTGCCTAATTTTGCGATCGGGCGAGTCGATCTCCCGGACGATCTGGTCTATCAACTGGTCAAGGCAGTCTTTGAAAACCAGCCTCGCCTTGTGAAGGCGACTTTGGCGGCAAGCGATACCCTCCCGCAGAACGTTGTGAAAGACGCCTTTCTGCCGTTCCATCCCGGCGCGGTGCGCTACTATCGCGAGATCGGCATCAACATTCCGGACTCGCTGGCTTCCGCAAATTGATTGGCCGGTCGCGCAAAGAGGAGAGTCTGATGTCCAGACTTATTGGGTTCATATTCGCGGCTGGCCTGCTCACCATTGCAACATCGAGCGACGTTTTGGCCGCCGATCCCAATTGGCCGAAGTCTCTCACCTTGGGGACGGCTTCGCCGGGCGGGCCGTATTACGTCTACGGCGAAGCGCTCGCACAGATTCTGACGGAAAAGCTTGGCATTGCGGTCAATCCCTTGCCGACCCAGGGACCGGTCCACAACGTGAAGCTCGTCGATAGCGGCGCGGCGCAGCTCGGCTTCATTACGATGGGGATCGGACTGCAGGGCTGGAACGGCACCGGCGATTGGACCAACGGGAAACAACTCCGAAATATGCGTGCATTGTTTCCAATGTACGATTCGCCATTTCAAGCCTTTGTCTTGCGGAGATCCGGCATTGCGACCCTCGCACAGCTCGACCAGAAGCGCGTCGGTGCCGGACCGAAAGCGGGCACCGGCGGCACCTATGTTCCAGCAATATTGAAGGTTCTCGGGATTCCAGCCGAAATCAGCAACAGCTCGT
>Ga0335085_10016968_pt1 | contig 10502 bp, 10 predicted proteins | sample Lox_Sample_45_FD_206712 | JGI IMG/M metagenome (GOLD analysis project Ga0335085, IMG submission 206712) | Soil microbial communities from Loxahatchee National Wildlife Refuge, Florida, United States - Lox_Sample_4.5 | ecosystem: Environmental > Terrestrial > Soil > Wetlands | place: USA...
ATCCTGAAAGACAGGGACCCGCGCGAGGCCTGGCTGTATACCCAGAGGATATGCGGGGTCTGCACCACCGTCCACGCCATAGCCTCGGTCAGGTCGGTTGAGAACGCGCTCAAGCTGGAAATACCCCTGAACGCCCAATACATCAGGAACATCATGATGGCCGCGCATGCCGTTCAGGACCACATCGTGCATTTCTACCATCTTTCGGCCCTGGACTGGGTGGACGTCACATCCGCCCTGAAGGCGGACCCGAAGAAGACGGCCATGCTGGCCCAGAACACCTCCAGTTGGGACATGAACAGCGTGCAGGTCTTCACCGAGACGCAGAACAAGCTGAAAGGCTTCGTGGGGACCGGCCAGTTGGGGATATTCACCAACGGGTATTGGGGGCATCCGGCCATGAAACTCACGCCGGAATTGAACCTCCTTGCCACGACCCATTACCTGCAGGCGCTTGAGGTCCAGCGCAAGGCGAACATGATCGTGTCCATACTGGGTGGGAAAACGCCCCACATCCAGAACCTGGCCGTGGGTGGCGTGGCCAATCCCATCAATACGGACAGCCCCTCCACCCTTACCATGGAACGGCTCTTTTACGTCAAAACCCTTATCGACGAACTCGGCGACTTCGTGAACAACGTCTATTTCCAGGATGTGTGCGCTATCGGCGCATGTTACAAGGAGTGGACCGCGTACGGGGCGGGGGTCACCAATTACCTGTCGGTGCCGGAATTCCCGATGGATACGAAGGGAACCGTTTTTGAACGCCCCGGCGGGTTTATCCCCGATGGCGACATAAGCAGGTTCCGCCCCATAACCGGCTTTGAGGATGATTTCATCAGAAAAGGGGTGCAGGAGAGCGTCAAGCATTCCTGGTACGACGGCAGTTGGACCCGTCATCCCTGGGAAGAGGAGACGGCGCCCCACTACACTGAGTTCCAGGACGACGGCAAATACTCCTGGGCCAAGGCCCCCACGTTTTACGGCAAGCCCGCCCAGGTCGGCCCTCTCGCCAATGTCCTCAGCATGTACGCCGCTGGAGACGCCCACACCAAGAGATATACGGACAAGGCCCTTGCCACCATAAGCGGCATGGCGGGCGAGAAGGTGCCCATAACAGCGCTCCATTCGACCATCGGCCGGCATGCGGCCAGGGCCGTGCGCGCCGCGGTCCTGTACGAAACCCTGCAGAAACAGTGGCAGGCCCTGATGGACAATATCGGCAAGGGCGATACCTGGACCTTCAATCAACCGGAATTCCCCAATGGCGAGGTCAAAGGGGTCGGGCTGCACGAGGCCCCGAGGGGCGTGCTTTCCCACTGGATAGTGATAAAAGGCGGCAAGATCAAAAATTACCAGGCCGTAGTGCCCTCCACCTGGAACTCGGGACCCCGGAACGCCCAGGATGCACCCGGCCCGTACGAGGCGTCCCTGGTGGGCACCCCGGTGGCCGATGCGGAAAAACCGCTCGAAGTGCTGAGGACGGTGCATTCCTTCGACCCCTGCCTGGCCTGCGCCATACACATGGTGGATACGGAAAACAGGGAGATTATGAAGGTCAGGGCGCTGTAAAAGGTTGTAATATGGAGGATTCGTCGTGAATATCCTTGTGCTAGGCATCGGCAACCTGCTCCTTCAGGACGAGGGAGCAGGTGTGAGGGCCGTGGAAGAATTCGGGAGAAGGTACGTGACCCCCGCCGGGGTCGAACTCCTTGACGGCGGCACAAGCGGTATCGAGCTCTTGCAGTACATCCGGGGGAAGGACTGCCTCATCCTCCTCGACGTGGTAAAGAGCGGGAATCCACCCGGAACCTTTACCAGGTTGGAGGGGGAGAACGTGCCGGCCCTGTTTCGGAAGAATATCTCGCCACATCAGCTCGGACTCTCGGATCTTCTCGCCTCGGCCCAACTGATCGACAGGATGCCCAAGCGGGTGGTGCTTTTCGGCATTGAACCAAAATCGATAGAAACAGGGCTTGAGATGTCCGAGGAGGTTGGCGGCGCCATTGGGCGGTTGGCAGTTATGATAGCCGTTGAACTGGCCTCCCTTGGGCTGGATATAACGCCAAAAATGGCAGTTCAGCCACAGAGTCATACAGATATGGAGGAAATCACTCACTGAGTTTTCTTAATATTTTTAAAATTTATCTCTGCGTCTTTGTGGCAAACGCTTTTTGCGGGATAATTCCGCAGAGGATCGAAGCCATGCAAATACTCTTGTTCGCACGAGATGGGGTCGGTAATCATATCCGGGACGCCATAATGCGGACCGTCCCTGAAACCGAGGTGTGCTGCGCCATGGGCAGCCTGGTCAGCAGGATCATGAACCCGTTCAGGGGGCCTGTGGTCGCCGTGCTGATGGCCGGTTCCAGGAGCGAGTTTGCGGAAATACAACTGATGAAATGGCTGCTGCACGATATCTGCACCGTCCTGATCCTGCCCGACCGGGATATGGAGACCGTTGCAGCGGGTTACAGTCTTCACCCGCGTTTTATGGGGTGTCTGGATGACGATGCGGATGAGATCGCCGCTGTGCTGTGCAAGATGCTCGCTCGTAAAAGGAGGAGGCGGCAAGGTGATATTGCATAGAGTTAGATTGTCTGGGCCGGCCGACTCCGGGCCAAACCGCATGGAGGGGGATGAGTTACCAGAAAGGAGTTGATATGGAGCAGGCGATCCTTGACACGGTATTCGAGGCGGAGCGGGAGATCCGGGAGATGGTCGCTAGCGAGCTGCAACTGGCGGACGAGAATCTGGCCAAGCTGCGCAGTGAATGCGCGGGCATGGCGGTAGAGGAAGAGAAGCGGCTAAAGGGAGAACTTGTCGCAGCGGTGGCCGCCGTGGGGACAGGGGAGGCGCGCAGGCGGGCCGAAGCCCTCCTGGCTGAAGTCGAGGGACGGGCGAAACGGCTGGCCGGACTTGAGGACGGCCTGCTGAAGGGGTTCCTGCAACGAGGGATCAGGTCCATATTACCGGGTGATTGACATGATCGTCGCCATGTCCAAGGTTGAAATAATCGGGCCGATGGAACTCCTGCTCCTGGTGCTTGACCAGGTCCGCAGCCTAGGGGTGTTCCAGGTCGAACAGGAGATGCGCGGTTTTTTTGACAAAGAAGAGGAGAAGGCGTTCCAACCGGTCGGGTTGGATAAAAAGACATTGCAGGAACGGCTGTACTTCGAGGATCTGCTCTCGCGGATCGATCAGCTTGCGGCCTTCCTGCCGAAACTGCCCCTGCGGTGCAGCTACCTAGAACCACAGAGTGTAGTGGCGACCGTGGCTGACGTTATAGACAAGCATACGGCATTGTGCGGAGGGCTCAGCCGCCGTCGGGATGCCCTGGCGGGCGAGCGGGAGGAACTGCTCCGGCAGACCGCCTTTCTCGATGCCCTCGAACCACTCTTCAGGACGGCCGGCGAAGGGATGGGGCTCGATTTCATCGGGGTATCCCTGAAGAGCAGCGAGGCCGTTGATCCCCTCTTTCGGGTGATCTCCCGCATGACGGACGGCGCCTTTGCCTTTGTTACGGCCAATGGCCCGGAAGGTACGGTCATCGTGCTGATCACCGTGCCGGTCGGCCTGGCGGGGCAGGTACGGGACGTGCTGAATGGGGAACGCATACCGGAACTCGTTTTTCCGGCTTCCTTCGGCCAACTTCCGTTCCCGGACAAGGTGAGGAAAGCTCGCCAGCGAATCAGCGACATATCCGGAGAACTGGAAAGCATCAACGCCGAGTTGCAACGGTTCGCTGTCCGCTGGGGGCCGACCTATCACAGCGTGCGGGAATGGGTGAAGGACCGCCTGGCCCTTCTCACGACCACTCTGGCCATACACAAGAGCTACTTCTGCTTCTTCATCCGCGGGTGGATGCCCTCCATGGACGTGGCAAGAGTCCGCGCCGCATTGAACGGGCAGTTCCTCGGGCGGGTGGTGGTGGAAGAACAGGAAGCTATGGAGGAAGAGATGGATGCCATCCCCATCGCCATTAGGAACCCCCCTTATTTTCGCCCCTTCGAGCTGTTTACGCGTATCCTGCCGCTCCCCTCCTACCGTTCCTACGACCCGACCCCCTTCATCGGCATCTTCTTCCCGATCTTTTTCGGCATGATCCTGGGCGATGTGGGGTATGGACTGCTCCTCCTTGCCGGCGCCCTGATCATGCTGAAGCTGTACCGCACCCGAAGGAACGTGCACGATGCCGCGCTGATCCTGCTGGTTTCCTCCTGTTATGCCATCGTGTTCGGTTTTCTGTACGGCGAATGCTTCGGCGGGTCTGCCGGGGGGTGGGGGCTGTTAGAAAAGACCTGCGTCATCGAGCGGAGTCGTTCGATCATGCCGATGCTGGCATTCTCCCTTTCCATCGGGGTCGCCCATGTCACGCTGGGCCTGGCATTTGGCCTCTGGTCGGCCCTGAGAAGAAAGGCGGTCAAGGAATCCCTGGCAAAGTTCGTGAACATCCTGCTCCTGCTTTGCCTCGCGGCCCTGGCGACATCGCTGTTCAGGCCGTTTCCGTTCCCGGTCCGGAGGGGTCTCAATGTGGCCGTCCTGGCGATCATCCCGCTTATGCTCCTGACGGGCGGGCTCCTGGCGCCGCTGGAGATGATGAAGAACATCGGCAACATCATCTCCTATGCCCGTATCATGGCCATCGGGCTGGCCTCGGTGCTGATCGCCCAAGTGGCGAACAATTTCGCGGGCCTGACCGGGGATATGCTGACCGGCGCCGTGGCCGCCGGCCTGATTCACCTGGTCAACATCGCCCTGGGGCTCTTCTCTCCGACAATCCATGCCCTGCGGCTTCATTACGTCGAGTTTTTCGACAAGTTCATCGTCTACGGCGGCCGAAGGTTCGAGCCCTTCAAAAAAACGCCCTGACAGCCGCCGCTCGGGGGGCCACAGGCTGGCTACCGCGTTCGAAAGGGGGGAAGGAAATGGAAAAGGTATTGCTCGGTTTTGCCGCTGCCCTTGCCATTGGGCTATGCGCCTTAGCCACCGGGTTAGCCCAGTCCAGGATCGGGTCGGCCGGTGCGGGCACCCTGGCCGAGAAGCCCGAGCTTTCGGGAACGATCATCATCCTGCTGGCCATCCCCGAGACCATGGTGATACTGGGGTTCGTGGTGGCAGCCATGATCCTCTATCTCTAGGGAGGAAACCCCATGGGATACCATGAACTCGTTGCATCCCTGCGGCGGGAAGGGGAGGAGAATGTGGCCTCGATCCGCCGGAATGCCTCAGCGGAGGCCGACCGGATAAGGGGGGAGGCCGCCGCTGATGTGCAGGCGCTGCGGGACTGCTACGCCAGGCGCCGGGCCGAGGCCGTTACCGCCGAGGAGGGGAGGCTGGCTGCCGACAGCCGGTGCCAGGCCGAACGGATCAGGCTTCATGCCGAGGCGGCCCTGGTGGAACGGCTGTATGGCCTGGCCCGGGCTTCCCTGGCCGAACTGCGGGATGAACAGTATGCCGGGCAGTTTGCCCGCCTGGTCGGGGAACTGCTCTCCTGCACCTGGGAAGTCGTCAAGGTCAATCCGGCTGATGCGGCACTGGCACGGAGCCATTTTCCCGGTGCCCGTTTAGAAGAGGACAGCGCTATCTCCGGTGGTGTGCGGGTGTCAGGAGAGGGCGGGCGGCTCACTATTGACAATACCTTAGAAAAGCGGCTGGAGCGATGCTGGCCCGAGCTTAGCGCCAACGTGATGGCAAAGATCCTGCGCCTGGTGTGACCCATGGGACTCCTGACCGAACATGGGGGGAGCGGCGTGCCGCTCCCCTATCTCCTGGCGCGAATCGCGGGTCGCCGGGCCTACCTGGTGGCGGACTGGCCCAGGGTGCTGGCTGCGGCCGAACCGCTCGCCTCACTACCCCCCTCACCCTATCGCCTGGCGCCGGAAGGTGGGGCGGAAGCGGGGCTCTGGAGCGGCCTTCAGTGTGAGTTCGCCTGGGTTCACCGCCAGATGGGGCACGCTATTCAGACGATCTTTGAGCCATTTTTTATCCCCTTGGAGCTGCGCACCCTCTTCATGGCCCTGCGTCTGCGTTCCAGGGGAGAGGAGGAACAGACACTGGCTGGTGTCCTCCGTTTCAGCCTGCTCAGCAAGCCGGTAAAAAGGCTCCTCCGGGAGGGGACGGACCTGCCGGCAATCCTGGCCGGGGTGGGCGCAATCGCGGATTTCTGGCCGGAGGCAGAGCGGGCCTTGCCTGAAATCCTTCAGAAGCAGGGATTGGCGGGGGCCGAGGAACGCCTGGCGAACGCCTGCCTGGAGCATACTGCCCTCAGCCGTCTCCACCCTGCCGTTGCATCGTTTGTGACGCATCTTATCGATATGGAGAACATTATTGCGCTTACCAAACAACTGCGCTGGAGGATGTCGGAGCATGACTTCATCGAGGGGGGAAACCTTCCCGGAGCGCTCCTCCGGGAGGCGGCCCGTGACCAGGAAGGAGGTACGGCGCGACGCATCATCGGCCGCATCCTGGGGGCGGAGGCGGACCCCGACCCGTCAGTGCTGGTCCCGCTCCTGGCGGCCCAACTTGGCAGGATCCTGCGCAGACAGGGGCGGAAACCCGGAGGGGTCGGCCTGATCCTCGATTATTTCTGGCGGCGCCTGACCGAGACGCGCAACCTGTCCCTGCTGCTGCACGGCGCGGACCTGGACCGGTGGACCCTGGAAAGGGAGATGGTGTTGTGAAGCGTATCGTTTTCATCACCCTAGGGGATGCCCGGCCCGGTTTCGCCCTGGCAGGGTTCCGACAGCACACGTCCACCATTGCCGGGGTCGAGGAGGCACTCCGCGAGGTGTTGGCCGACACGGAGACCAGGGTGGCGGTGGTGGATGAACGGTTGCTGGCGGGCCTGACCGAGGAACGGTTCAAGGAGATGGGCGCCCGGTGGCCCGGGGTGCTGGTCGTCCTGCCGGCGCCTGAAAAAAGAGGAGCGGAAACCATGGAGGACTACGCGCTGCGCATTATCAGGAAGGCAATCGGCTATCACGTGCGCTTGCAGCGGTAGGTTGTTGAAAAACAGGCATCAGGCCTTCGTTCTGGGTTTTTCAGCAATCTGCAGGAAGGATATTATCATGGACGGGACCATCACCGGCATATCCGGCTCCACACTCACCGTTGCCATCAGCGGCGTGAAACTGTACGACATGCTTCTGGTCGGCCACGCCGGGCTGGTCGGCGAGGTGGTACGGCTGGAGAGGGAAAAGGCGATCGTCCAGGTCTATGAGAACACCCTTGGGCTTGGGGTTGGGGAGCCGGTTGCCGGGACCGGGAGGCAACTTACCGTCACCCTCGGGCCGGGTCTGGTCTCCACCATGTTTGATGGTCTGCAGCGGCCCCTGGAACGGATGCGGGCCGCTGTGGGCTCCTTTATCCGGCCCTGCCGGGACATCCCGCCCCTGGACACCGGTACCGAATGGAACTTCGAGCCCGATCGGAAATCCGGGGACGAGGTGACGGCAGGCGAGGTGATCGGCCGAATCAGGGAAGGGGAGTTCGTTCATCTGGTGACCGCCCCGCGCGCCGGCAGGCTGGAGCAGGTGCAATCGGGGACTTGCACACTGACGGGGCCGGTGGCGCTATTCGCGGATGGCAGCGAGGTATTTGCCCAACAACAATGGCCGGTGCGCCGGCCGCGCCCCTTCCGGCGCAAGCTCCCCCCTGTGCTGCCGCTCGTCACCGGCCAGCGGGTCATCGACTTTCTCTTCCCCTTGGTGCGGGGTGGCACTGCCATCTTTCCGGGTGGCTTCGGCACCGGCAAGACCATCCTGGAACAGACCATCGCCAAGTTCGCCGACGCGGACCTGGTGGTGTACGTGGGGTGCGGCGAGCGGGGCAACGAGATGGCCGAACTGCTGGAGGAGTTCCGCAGCCTGAAGGACCAGCGCACCGGCGCCTCACTCCTGTCCCGCACCATCGTGGTGGTCAACACCTCCAACATGCCGGTGGCCGCCCGTGAGGCGTCCATCTACACGGCCGTCACCATGGCGGAATACTACCGGGACCTGGGGCTGCACGTGCTGCTCCTGGCCGACAGCATTTCCCGCTGGGGGGAGGCCCTGCGGGAGATATCCTCATCCCTGGAGGAGATGCCTGGAGAGGAAGGGTATCCAACCTACCTTTCGTCAAGGCTGGCGGCTTTTTTCGAACGCGCCGGGGCGGTGGAAACCCTGAACGGCGCCATTGGCTCCCTCACTATGATCCTCTCCGTCTCCCCGCCGGGGGGCGACTTCTCCGAACCGGTCACCCAGGCCTGTCTCCGCACCACCGGCGTGTTTTTGATGCTGGACACTGCCCTGGCCCACAGCCGTCATTTCCCGGCCATCAACTGGTCCCAGAGCTATTCCCTGTACGCGGCGGGGGTGACGGGCCACTTCACCGCCCAGGTGTCGCCCGACTGGGGGGAGATGCAGCAGCGCTGTAGAGAGCTGTTGCAGCGGGAGGCCACCTTGCGGGAGGTGGCGGAGATCGTGGGGGCCGAGGGGTTGCAGGACGCTGACAGGCTCCTGATGATGACCACGGAACGGATTCGGAGCGAGTTCCTGCGTCAGAACGCTTACAGTGACGATGCTTTTTGCTCCCCCGAGCAGACGGCTGCGCGCATGGGCGCCATCCTGGGGGCCTACGACCGGGCTGAGGCCGGCCTCAAGCAGGGGCTTCCCCTGGATGAGGCGCTGGGGGCTGAGCGTGATGTTCAATCCTGTTCCCGTTCAACTCGAGGTGTCTATGAGACTTAGCGAACATCGATACCGTACCGTTTCCTCAGTCGGCGGGCCGCTATTGTTCGTGGAGGGGGTCTTCAGCGTCCGCATGGGCGAGATGGTGAGGATCATCTACCCCGACGGCACGGCCATGGCCGGCGAGGTGTTGAAGATCTCCGGCCGGACCGTGCTGATCCAGGTGTTCGGGGAGACCGCCGGCATCGACCTGGGGGCCGAGGTCATCTTCAGCGATGCGATCCGCCGGGCTCCCTTGTCCCGCTCCATGGTTGGCCGGGTCTTCAACGGTTCGTTCGAGCCCATCGACGGACTCCCCCTGTTTATCCCCGAACAATGGGGCGGGGTGAACGGCCTCCCAATCAACCCCACGGCCCGGGCCTGCCCCGAGGAGTTCATCGAGACCGGATTTACTGCCATCGATACCCTCAACACCCTGGTCAAGGGACAGAAACTGCCGATCTTCTCCTGCGCCGGGCTCCCCTCCCGTGAGGTGGCGGCGGGCATCCTGCGCAATGCGCGCCTTGCAGGGGGGGGCGAGTTCGTGGTGGTGTTCGTGGCCCTGGGGCTGACCCACCACGACTACTCCTTTTACATGGACGCACTCCGGGAGATGGGGACCGGGTTCGTGGCTTTTGTGAACCGGGCTGATGAGCCGGTGGTGGAGCGGCTCCTGGCACCCCGTTTCGGCCTTACCTGCGCCGAGTACCTGGCCTTTGGCTGCGCCATGGACGTGCTGGTGGTGGTGACCGATATCACCAACTACTGCGACGCACTGCGGGAGGTCTCCACCGCCCGGGAGGAACTCCCCGGCAGGCGGGGCTACCCCGGCTACATGTACTCCGACCTGGCCTCGCTCTACGAACGGGCCGGACGGATCCAGGGTACGGCCGGGTCGGTCACCATGCTGCCGGTGGTGACCATGCCTGAGGACGACATCACCCATCCCATCCCGGACCTGACCGGCTACATCACCGAGGGGCAGATCGTGCTGTCCCGTGAGTTGCACCAGCGGGGGGTGTTTCCGCCGGTTGACGTGCTGCCCAGCCTGTCACGGCTGATGCAACATGGGATCGGCGGCGGCCATACGCGGGAAGACCACCGCCGCATCGCCGACGCCCTGTACCGTCACTATGCCAAGGGGCGCTATGCCCGCGGCCTGGAGGCGGTGGTGGGCCGGGAGGGGATGGTCGAATCCGACCGGGTGATGCTCGATTTTGCGGACGCCTTCGAGGCGGAGGTCATCGGCCAGGGTGCGGCCCGGCGGGAGATCGGCGCGAGCCTCGATGCCGGCACGGCCCTGTTGCGGCGATTCTCCCTGGAGGTCACATGATCCATCCCACCCGGACCAACCTGCTGTTGCTCAAGGAAAAGGCCCGTTCCGTAACCGGGAGCGTCGGCATCCTCACGGCCCGCCGCCTGGCCCTGATCAGGGAGATTCTGGCCATTTCCACCCCCTTTCTCCTGTCCCGGGCAGAGGTCAAGAGGGCATACGCCAGAGCGCTGACCGAGATGGCCCTCACGAGCGGCCTGGAAGGGGACGACTTTGTCGGGTCGCTGCCCATGGAGGCTAGCCGCGACGTGGGTGTGGAAGTGAAGGAACGGAACGTCATGGGGCTCCGCTACCGGGAGATATGGGTCCAGGGTGAGGTGCGCCGGCCCCCTGATGAGCGGGGCTATGATTGCCGCTTCACCACGCCGCACATGGAGGAGGCCATCGGCCTCTTCGAGGATATCGTGACGCAGATGCTGGAGATCGCCTCCTTTGAGGTCAGGCTGAAACGGCTGGGA
>Ga0335085_10016969_pt1 | contig 10501 bp, 9 predicted proteins | sample Lox_Sample_45_FD_206712 | JGI IMG/M metagenome (GOLD analysis project Ga0335085, IMG submission 206712) | Soil microbial communities from Loxahatchee National Wildlife Refuge, Florida, United States - Lox_Sample_4.5 | ecosystem: Environmental > Terrestrial > Soil > Wetlands | place: USA: Florida...
CGCACGTCCTGTTCGGCCAGCGTGGGCAGGATGCCGACCATGACCAGGTGGCTGCCCACGGTGCGCGCCCTCGCGTCGGCCGCGTTGAGGTCGGCGCGGAGCTCGGTCTCCAGCGTGTCCAGCGAGTCGCCGTCGAGCATCCGGGGCGGCACGTTGATCTCCAGGTTGAACTGGCCCACCTCGGTGTCCCAGGCCGGGCTGGCGATCGCCTCGAGCGCGGCGGCGTTGCGCATAGACGGCATGCCCCGTGCGTCGGTCAGGTTCAGCTCGATCTCCTGGCCGACCGTGTTGGGATTCTCGTCGAACAGGCGCTCACGGAGCATGCGGGCGAACGCGTCGAGCGAGCGCCGCACCTTGTCACGGTACTTGCGCCTGTCCTCGCCGCTGATCTTGATCGCCTGGATGTCACGGCCCACTTCAGGCCTCCGCTCAACGAGACAAACCGACCATGTAACCCGGTAGTCCCCATGATCGCGGACACTTATCCCCCGTCGCACGCAATGCCGGTCAGCTTGTGGTGGCGGCCCGGCCGTCAAAAGCGTACTTCCGTAACTCCGGCACCACTAGCATCCGATCGAAAGGCGTGGATGCCGCGATCGTGGCGTATCAGCAGCAAGGCGGCGGCATCCACGCCTTACCTTATGAACGAGCGCGAGGGTTCAGGCGGCGGATAGGCGGGCGCTTTCGTCGCGGACCCAGAGGTGCAGGAGGCCGCGCAGGTGGGCGATGAACCGGTCGTGCTCGTGCTCGGGGTATACCGACTGGACCGTGCGGACCAGCAGCCGGTCGAAGTCGGGGCCGGTCACCCAGTCCAGCACGAGCTGGTCCAGGCGGGACAGGCTGGTCGCGCAGAAGTCCTGGTAGCGCTCGGTCTCGAAGTACGCGTCGGCCAGCTTGCGGTACTCGCCCAGCTTCTCCCCGTACGACAGGCCCGGCTCGTCGGCGACGGCGAGATACCGGTCGGTCTCCAGGTCCAGCCGGGCCTTCCGGCTCGTCGCCAGCGCGAAGACAGACCACTTGACCAGGGCCTTCATCGCCCAGGGCCAGTAGTAGTGCAGGCTGGTCAGGGCGACGTCGGGGCAGGCGTTGGCGTAGTCGATGGGGTAGACGTCGCCGCCCTTGACCAGGGTCTCGCAGGAGTTGAACTCCCACTTGAAGAACGCATTGACCAGGCGGCCGATCGTCACCACCTCCTGGCCCGCGTCCGGGCCCAGGAAGTCGTGCTCGACCGCGTAGCGCTGGTGCATGGGCTGGTCCGGCTGGAACTTCATGACCATGGTCTCGGCGCCGATGGACAGCGAGCGGGCGAAGACGTCGAAATCGATGGCCTTCTGCAGGTGCATGAGCATCTCGCCGCTGGCGTCGTAGGCGGCGTGCAGTTCGGCCACGTTGTTGATCCGGGACACGCCGCGCCAGGCCCCGCCGTCGTAGGGCTTCATGAACAGCGGGAAGCCGATCTTCTGCGCGATGGCGTCCAGGTCGAAGGGCTGGTTGTAACGGGCCGCCGTGTAGGCGTAACGGGAGTTGTCGAGCGGGTTCTTGTACGGCACGAGCACCGTCTCCGGCACCTTGAGCCCGAGTCGCATCATCGCGCAGTAGGCCGCGTGCTTCTCCATCGACTGGAACGTGAACGGGCTGTTGAGCAGGTAGACCCCGTCCATCATGGCGACCTTCTTGAGCCACTCCCTGGGGTGGTAGTACCAGTACGCGAGCCGGTCGATGACCAGCTGGTAGCGGGGTTTGTCGCGCAGGCTGAACGGCTCGATGGTGATCCGCTCGGTGTCGAAGGCGTGCTCGCCGCCGTCCGAGTCCTTGACGGGCCCGAGGCGGCGGAGGATTTCCTCGAACGCGGTGGGCCAGTCGTCCTCGGTCCCGAGGAGCAAGCCGATCAGGTGCCTGGTCAAGGCGGCCTCCCGTCGTCAGCAGAATCGCGGCAGGTGATGGGCCAGCTGGGCGCGCCAGGATGGCCAGTCGTGCGGAACGTCATACCCCCACAGATCCAGTTCGTGCCTGATTTCCTTCTCGGTGAGCAGCGCGGCAAACCGCCTGGTACTCGCCAGCGCGCCGGTGCTGTCCTCCCACTGGCCCTGGCCGCAGACCAGCAGCAGGCTGAGCTGGCCGCGCAGCCACTCCAGGTGGTCACCGGACAGGTGGACGACGTAGTCCAGCGGGTTGTTGAAGTACGCCTCGTTGCCGCGCTCGCCCCAGCCGTTCCACGAGCCGGGGTCGTAGTTGCCGGAGAAGCACATCGCCAGCGGGAACAGGTCAGCCCGCTTGAGGGCGAAGTTGGCCGCGTGGAAGGCGCCCAGGCTGCAGCCAAGGGTGATCACGTCGGCGTGACCGCCGACGTCGCCGTAGATCCACGGCACCACGTCGCCGACGATCCAGGACTCGTAGCGGCCGTGCCGCCGGGCCCGCTCCTCCAGCGGGATCTCGTGGTTGGACCAGGACGCCGCGTCGTAGCTGTCCACGCAGTACAGCTTCACCCGGCCCGCGTCGATCAGGTCCTGGACCGCGCCGACCATGCCGTTGTTCTCGAAATCCCAGGCCCGGCCGCGCTCCGACGGGAACACCAGGACCGGGCGCCCGAGGTGGCCGTACCTGATGACGGTGCCCGCGGCACCCAGGGACGCCGACCACAGCTCGGTCGCTTCCCGGTTCATCCGCGCACCCGGGCACCAGCCGCGGTCGCCACTCCCGGTTCACCGATCACTCGCACATGGTGCCTTGGCCCGTGCCGAGATGACAATAGCGGCGAGCTCACCCGGGCCGTCGCGGCGACGCCCGGCGCCGGTCCCGCTGACCGGCCCGGCCGCCCCCCTCCCGGCTGACCCGCATCACCAGCATCGTGACGTCGTCGACCAGGTGGCCGCCGGTGAAGTCGGTCATCGCCTGGCGCATCGACGCCTTCACCTCCTCGGCATCCCGGCCGGCCAGGGCGGCCAGCTCGTCGGCCAGCCGCTCGGCGAAGTAGGCGTTGTCCGGGCCGCGGGCCTGGGCCACCCCGTCGGTGTAGAGGAACAAGATGTCGCCGTCCTCCATGGCCAGCTCCTGGGTGGCCGGCTCCGCGTCGGGGAACAGCCCGAGCGGCAGCCCGCCGCCGCTGGCCATCAGGACCCCGCCGTCCGACCTGAGCACCGCGGCGGCCGGGTGCCCGGCGCTGCCCAGCAGCACCCGCAGTTTGTCGTCCTGCCAGGTCAGGTGCGCGATGTTGGCCGTGACGAACCCGCCGTCCAGGGCGAGCTCCTCGGCCAGCACGATCTCGTTGGCGCCGGCCAGCACCTCGCCGGGATCGGCGCAGCGGCGGGCCAGGACGCGGATCGCGTGCCGGGCCGCCGCGGTCACCGCGGCCGCCTCCTCGCCCTTGCCGGAAACGTCGCCGACGGCCAGCCCCCAGCCGTCGGGGGTCCGGTACACGTCGTAGAAGTCCCCGCCGACCTCCGCGTCCTCGGTGGCGGCCAGGTAGGTCACGGCGATCTGCGCGCCGGGGATGTCCGGCCGTTTTCTCGGCTGCAGGCTAGCGTGCAGCGCGTCCGCCGTGTCCGCGCCGCGGCGGAACACCCGGTCGACCCGGATGGCCAGGCCCATCTGCTCGCCGAGTTCCTGCACCAGGGCCAGGTCAGCCACCTTGAAGTGCCCGTCGCTGGCGCGCCGGGCCAGGGTCAGCACGCCGTACTTGACCTCGCCGTCGGTCAGCGGCACGGACAGCAGCGACGTCGCGTCCAGCCTGGTCAGCAGCGGCTCGCCGTCGAGGTCCTCACCGAGGGCGGCGGCATCCTCCGCGTGCGCCACCAGGGCCGGGTGACCGGACTCGTGCACCGTGCAGGGGATCGAACCCGGCGGCGGGTCGACCGCGGCCAGGGCGCTGGTCAGCTCGGCCAGCCGGGGGTCATCCGGGCCGGCGACGAACTGCCGCCGCACCCGGTGCCTGCGGTCCATGTCCACGATGACCCAGGCGGTGAGCTCACGGGCGATCAGCCGCGCGCACCGCTGCAGCATCCTGGACTCGCTGTACATCTCGTTCTCGAGCAGCAGCCGGGACACCGCGGTGACCAGATCGAGCCGGCGGGTGATGGCCTGCACCGCGCCCAGCGGGGGCTTCGCGGAGGCCTGGGTCTCCGGCCCGGGAGCCGCAGCGGCGTCGCGCACCGCGACCAGCAGGGGATCGGACTCCTCCGGGTTTCCCTTCACGCCGACCCGGCCGATGACGAGCTCGCACGGCACCAGACCGTCCCCGGCGACCAGGCTGCACCGGAGCTGGCGCGGCTTGCCGGTCCGGCCGACGGCCGTGAGCTGGGAATTCAGCGCCGCGCGGGACGGCAGGGCGACGAAGGCGGTGAACGGCCGACCGGTCGCGTAGCCGGGCTTGGCGCCGATCAGGTCGCCGGCCGCCCGGTTGACCCGCTGGACCACGCCGTCCCTGGTGATCAGGAACAGCGGCATGGGCGCGTCCTGGAACACCGCGCGGAGCAGCCCGCGTTCGGCGTTGTCCGAGGGCGTGCCGGAAGGTTCATCGCGGGCACCGGGGGCAGCCGACCGCAGCAGGTCGATGGCCCCTTCCAGTTCGGTGAAGGCGGCTTCGAGCACGTCGCCGGGATCACCGCTCTCCGACCTGGCCGCCTGGCGCAGCGCGGCGTACCGCGCTTCCAGGCCGGCCAGGGGTTCGCTGGTATCGCTCATGTCCGGCGCACCGCGACCATTGCGACGTCGTCCTCCCGGGGACCGAAGATGGACATCAGATGGTTGCTGAAGGCCTCCACGTCGGCGCCGCTGGCTTCCTGCGCGGCCACGCGCAGCTTCTCCAGGTTGACGTCGATAAAGACGCCACGCTCCTCGACCAGGCCGTCGGTCATCAGCAGCAGGGTGCCGTCCGGGGGGAGGAACGCCGTCTCCACGTGCGGCTCGTGCATGGGCAGGCCGAGCAGCAGGCCACCCTCGCCGACGTAGCCCGCACCCTGCCCGCCGACCAGCAGCGGGGCCATGTGCCCGCAGTTCACGATCTGTATCTCCCCCGAGGCGGGGTCGAGCACCACCAGGCACAGGGTGGCGATGATGCCCGGGTGGTAGCGGGTCAGCACCTCGTTGAGGTGGCCGGTGATCTCCACCGGCGAGTGTCCCTCCAGGGCGAAGGCGCGCAGCGCGTGCCTGAGCTCGCCCATCACCGTCGCCGCATGCAGCGAGTGGCCCTGCACGTCGCCGATGGCGAGCAGGACCCGGTCCCGCCACCGGAGCGCCTCGTAGAAGTCGCCGCCCACCTCGGCCTGATCGCTGGCAGGGATGTAGCGGAACGCGATGGTCAGGCCCGGTATCTCGGGCGGGGAGGGCGGCAGCAGGCTGCGCTGGAGGGTGAGCGCGATGACGTGCTCCTCGGCGTAGGAGCGCAGCGCCTCGGTGGCCAGCGTGACCAGCTGCACCAGCTGGCGCAGGATCTGCAGTTCCTCGTCGCCGGGCACGCCGGCTCGGTCGACCGCCATCGCCACCGGCGGGCGGTCCGGCTTCGGCCGCACCGCCGCCGCGCAGATGTCGCGCCGCAGCGTGCTGTCCGGCACGAGCGCCAGCCACTCCTCGCCGGAGAGCATGACGGCGCCGCTGGCCTGGTTCTCCGCCAGGATCCGTGCGGTAACGAGGTCGGCCAGCCCACGGGGGGCGCCGCGCTGCCTCGGCTCGGGCCGCTCGGGCGAGGCCGACGTGCGGCGGACCTGGCCGTCCGGCATCTCGATCACCAGCACGGTCTCGGCCGCGAAGATCCGGGCGGCGCCGGCCGCCGCCGCCCGGGCCAGCCCGTCGAAGGTCTCGGCCGCGTTGATGTCGAGCGCCACGCCGGTCAGCTCGGTCAGCAGGAGCGCGGTCCGCTCGGCGCGCTGCCGGGCCCGGGAGTAGCGCAGCGCCGCCAGCACCACCGCGAGCAGTTCCTCGGGTTCGTTCGGGTCGGTGAGGTAGGCGTCGGCGCCCTGGGTCAGGCCCTTGGCGCGGTCGGAGACCTGGACCGCGGTGGCGGAGACCTGGATGACCGGGATGGCCGCGGTGGCCGGGTCGTCCTTGATCTGACGGCAGACGTCGTAGCCGATCATGTCGGGCAGGTTGACGTCGAGCAGGACCAGGTCGGCCGAGCCTGCCTTCTCCAGGGCCTCCCGTCCGGTCCCGGCCTCGATCACGGTGTGCCCGCCGCGGCGCAGCCAGGTGCTCATGAGGTAGCGCTTGGCCTCGTCGTCGTCGACCAGGAGCACGCGGGCACCACCCCTATGAGTCCCGGTCATGGCTCGCCCCTGATGACGCCGCGGAGGGTGAATTCCAGCCGTTCCCTGGTGAGCTCGTCCTTGCGCAGCACGGCCGCCGCGCGCGGCGGGGGCGGCACGTCCGCGCCGGTGACGACGATCGCGGGCACCTGGGCGGGCAGCCGGGCCAGCAGCGTGGTGCCGTCCATGCCGGGCATCCGCAGGTCGGTCAGGATCAGGTCGACCGGGTTCGCGGCGATCAGGGACAGCGCCTGGGTGCCGTTCTCCGCCTCGATGACCTGGTCCGCCAGCCCGCTGAGCAAGCCCTTGAGGACCCCGCGGAACGCCGCGTCGTCGTCGGCCAGCAGGACGGTGCCGACGGGCGGGGTGCGCAGCGGCAGGGCGAGCACGATCGTGGTGCCCACGTCCGGCTCGCTGGTCAGCGTAAGATCCCCGCCCAGCATCCCGGCCAGCCGCCGGGCGTACGGCAGGCCGAGCCCGGTGCCGCCGCGGCGGACGCCGGGCACCTGGTAGAACTCCTCGAAGACATGATCGTGCAGGCCGGCCGGTATGCCTATGCCGGTGTCGGCCACGCTGATCTGGAGCATCGGTCCTGTTACCCGTGCGCTCAGCCGAACCTCGCCGTGATCGGTGTACTTGATTCCGTTAGACAGCAGGTTACGCAGGATGCTGGTCACGGCAACCTCGTCGGTCAGGATCGTGGCCGGAACGCCATCGGTGCTGACGACCACCTCCACCGGCTTGCCCTCGGCCATCGGGCGGGCCAGCCCGCGGAGCCTGCCGAACAGGGCGCGCAGGTCGACCAGCGCCGGGTCCATGTGCAGCTGCCCCGACTCGGCCTTGGCCACGTCGAGCAGGTCGTTGACCAGCGCGAGCAGGGTGCTGCCCGAGCCCTTGATCAGCTCGACCTGGTAGAGCCGCTCGGGGTCGAGGGCGGTGCCGTCGGGGGCGGGCTCGGCGAGCAGCCGGGTCAGCCCGATGATGGAGTTCAGCGGGGTCCGCAGCTCGTGGCTGACGTTGGCCCAGAACCGGTCCTTGGATTCCGAGGCCGCCCGCAGCCGCTCGGACTTCTCGTCCAGCTCCGCGTACAGCGCCACCACGCCGCGGTTGGTCTGCTCGAGCTCCTCCGACAGCTCGCCGTACAGCGCCATCACGCCGCGGTTGGTCTCCTGCAGTTCGGCGTTGAGCAGGAGCAACTGGTCCTTTTGCTGCTTGAGGTCGTCCAGCGCGGCGATCAGGTCCTGGTTCTGCCGCCGCAGCTCGTCCAGGGCCGACCGCGGCTGCACCGACTCCAGTTGCTCGCCGATCAGCAGCGGGTCCGGCCGTACGCCGGGCGGCCTGCGCTTGGTCATCCGCACCTCGCGGCCGTCCGAGGTGACCTGATCCATCAGCCGGGCGGCCGCTGCGATGCCGTCGGCCGGGGGCTCGCCGTCCATGGTCACGGTCAGCAGCAGATCGGCCTCGTCGATGCCGAACGTGATGACCGCGGTCCGCCCGGCCGTGACCGCGCTGCGGCTGACCTCGCTCAGCGCCGTGGCCACCCGGATCTGGTCCTGCCGCTCCAGGGCCAGGGTGGCGGCCAGGCCGCGGCCGAGCTGGCGCGCGGCGAAGACCCCGGCCGCGTCCCTTACGTCGAGCCGGGCGAGTTCGCTGCCTTGGCCGTTCATGGCTTCAGCACGAGGACGCCGGCGTCGTCACGGTGAATGCCCGCCGCCGCGAGCAGCACGGCCGCTACGAGCAGCGGATCCCTGGCCTCGATCCCGGGCAGCGCGGCGGCCTCCCAGCGGCTGCTGATGCCGTCGGAGTGCAGGATGACCGCCGAACCCGGTGGCGTCTCGTACTCGAACTGGCGGATCGTCCTGGCCTGCTGGCCGGCGATGCCCGGGATCGAGATCATGCTTCTCCGCTTGCCGCCGGACACGATCGACGCGGCCACGTTGCCCAGCCCGGCAAACCGGGCCAGCTGCCCGTCGATCCGGACGACGCCGACGGCGCCGCCGCGGGTGCCGCTCATCCGCCGGTGCACCCGCTCCAGCAGCGCGGCCGGCTCGCCCGCCGGGTCGTCCAGGACGGCGGCCACGCCCTCCGCGGCCGCAGCGGCGGCCAGCGGGCCGTGGCCGAGACCGTCGCACAGCACGGCGGTGACAGCGCTGCCCGCCTGGACCGCGCCGTAGGCGTCGCCGCACTCGATCTCGCCGGTGATCGGCCGGAGCAGGCCGGCCCAGCGTGCCTCAGGAGCGGGCGGCGACACACGGAATCGCGCCACCAGGGAAGTACCGCGGCCCGGCCGGGAGTACAGGTCGCTGAAGTCGGCGAGGCGCCGGATCGCGCCCAGGCCGATGCCCAGCGTCCCGGCCGTGGAGTGGCCGTCGCGCACGGCCGCGCCCACGTCCCGCAGGCCCGGCCCGGCGTCGATGGTGACCAGGTCAATCCCGGGCTGCGAGCCGTCCCGGTTGACGCACAGCAGCAGCGACCCCTGCTCGGCGTGCTTGTGCAGGTTGGAGGCGGCTTCGGTGACCGCGAGGGCGAGCTGGCCGGTGCGGGCGGCGGGGAACCTCAGTCGTTCGGCCAGAACCTGGACGGCCTGGCGGCATGCGGGCACCGCGCTGGCGTCCTCGACCCGGAGCCATCGCATGTCCTGCGGCGGCGGGGCCCGCAGCGGCCGACTCAGCGGGACCACTTGACGACCACGACGCTGGTGCCGCCGCCCGGCTTGGAGCTGAGCTCGAACTCATCGACCAGCCGCCGGGCGCCGGACAGGCCCAGGCCGAGACCGTCGCCCGAGCTCCAGCCGTCAGTCAGGGCCAGATCGACGTCGGCGATCCCCGGGCCCTCGTCGGTGAAGCCGATCCTGATGCCGTTCCTGCCGTTCCCCGACGTGACCACCTCGACCTGGGCCAGGCCGCCGCCGCCGTGCACCAGCGCGTTGCGGGCCAGCTCGCTGGCGGCCGTCACCACCTTGGTCTGGTCCACCAGGGACAGGCCGCTTGCGGCCGCCGCCACCCGCACATGCTGCCGGACGCGGACGACGTCGTCTCCGGTCCTGATCGGCAGCTCGTCCATCAAGCGCTGCCGTTCAGCAGCTCGAGGCCCTTCTCGGCGTTCAGCGCGGTGCGCACGCCGCGCAGCGACAGGCCGAGTTCGGTGAGCGTGATCGCCACCGCCGGGCGCATGCCGACCAGCACCGTCTCGGCGTCGAACAGCCGCGAGATCGACCCGATCATGGCCAGCATCCGGCCGATGAAGGAATCCACGATCTCCACCGCGGTGATGTCGATGAGCACGCCGCGGGCCCCGGTGGCGACCAGCTCCTCCGCCAGGTCCTCCTGGAGCCGCATGACGCTCTCGTCCTGCAGGTCGATCTGGATGGAGACGAAGAGCGTCGTCCCGATCTTGACGATCGGCACCCGCTCCATCAGGCCGGACCGGCCTTCTCGATGCGCTGCCCGGAGCGGGCCAGCGCGTGCGCCAGCGCGTCGGCCAGCGTCGCCTTGGTGGCGATGTCGCCGAACTCGATGCCGAGCGACACGATCGTGTGCGCCACCTGCGGCCTGATGCCGCTGATGATGCACTCGGCCCCCAGCAGCCGCGCCGCGCTCACCGTCTTGAGCAGGTGCTGGGCCACCTCGGTGTCCACCGTGGGCACCCCGGTGATGTCCAGCACGGCGTGATCCGCGCCGGTCGCGACCAAGGTCTCCAGCAGCTTCTCCATGGCCAGCTGGGTGCGCGCCGAGTCGAGCGTGCCGACCAGCGGCACCGCGATGATGCCCTCCCACAGCCTGATCACCGGGGTGGACAACTCGAGCATGGCCGCGGCCTGGTCGGCGATGATCTGCTCTCTGGCCGCCGCGTAGCTCTCGAAGGTGTGCAGGCCGAGGTCGTCTATCATCCGGGCGAAGACGAGGTACTCGGGCACCAGGTCGGCGGCGTCGGCGACCAGCTCAGAGACCGCGTCCTTGAGCGCGAACACGCCGAGCGCCGTCTCGGTGGGGGTGAACCCGTTCCGTGCCCGGGATCTGGACAGCTCGGCCAGGGTCGCCCTGAGCTCGCCGGTCGCGTGCTCGTCGCTTCCGGACATGGCCCGGAGCACGAGCGAGTACAGGGCCTCGAGCTCGCGCCGCACCTCGGCGGCCGAACTGCGGCCACGCAGGCCTGTCACCACGAGCTCGGTCCAGCGGCCCACGACCTTGTCCTGGTGGTCGCGCATGTACACAGCCATCCGTCCCTGGCTGCTGTCAACGTCCATGGGTACGCATTCCCATACA
>Ga0335085_10016970_pt1 | contig 10501 bp, 7 predicted proteins | sample Lox_Sample_45_FD_206712 | JGI IMG/M metagenome (GOLD analysis project Ga0335085, IMG submission 206712) | Soil microbial communities from Loxahatchee National Wildlife Refuge, Florida, United States - Lox_Sample_4.5 | ecosystem: Environmental > Terrestrial > Soil > Wetlands | place: USA: Florida...
GGGCCAGCTCGGCGAGGGAGTGGATCTCGCTGCGCACCAGAACCCGGTCCCTCGACTTCAGCGACCCGATGTTGATCACCATATCCAGCTCTGTAGCCTCGTTGTGAAGTGCGGCTTCGGCCTCTGCTAGTTTCGTTACCGTGAGATTTGCACCCAGTGGGAAACCAACCACCGTCCCGACCTTTGTTGCGCGGCCATGGAGCTGCGAGGTCGCCAGTGTCACGTATGCGGGATTAACCACGACACTGTGAAAACCAAAGGTCAAGGCCTCGGCGCAGAGCGTGATTATCTCTTCCCGGGTGGCCTCAGGCTTAAGCAGAGTGTGATCGATGATTTGAGCGGCGCTGCGCCAGTCGCTTACAGCTAGGGCGGGCACTCCAGGGGGGACCATGATATCGACTGACATGACTAAAAGCCGATTTTACAACGCATCGGGAGCCGATTCCAAAACACAAATCTCATCGAGATTACGATATCGTTCGGCGAAGTCGAGGCCGTAGCCGACGACAAATTCATTTGGAATTTCAAAGCCCACGTAGTCGACAGGCACCGCCTGAAGGCGCCGCGAAGGCTTGTCGAGCAGGGCCGCGATCTTCAGCTGTTTCGGGCGGTGCGCAAGGCAGAGATTTCTCAGGTACGACAGTGTGAGCCCGGTGTCGAGGATGTCTTCTACCAGAATCACGTTTTTTCCTTCCAGCGATTCGTCCACGTCCTTGACCAGCCGTACCTCGCCACTGTGCTCCTTCAAATTGCCGTAGCTGGAGACGGCAACGAAATCGAAGCTGACATCGAGCCTGATCTCACGCGCCAGATCGGCGAGGAAGATGGCGGCGCCTTTCAACACGCCGATCAGGATGACCGGTTGTCCGGCGAAGTCCCGGGTGATGCGATGGCCCATCTCGCTGACTTTTTGAGCAATCTGCTCGCGGGAGATCAGAGTGCGTGTCTTTTCCATATCGATTACTTCCCGCCCGCCGCTTCGGCGGCGTTTGTGGGACCAGTGGCCTCCCAGGTTTCGCGGGGGTGGGCATTGCACAGGTGCTGAAACAATGGGTTCGCGGGGCATGATATTCCGACCGGGGGGATCGCGAGGTAGTGGTATTGCATCGGGCGTTCTCCTTCGTCCCGCAGCAAGCACGTCGCCGCAAACGCGCAACTTCATTGGACGGCGAGGGTTAGCTCATGTCACGGGCTTTACAAAAGGACTCCCGCGATTTTAACCCAGTGCGTGCGTACCGTATAATTGCGCTTTCATTCACCTTGTTCTTGAGGTTGTCGATATTCTTTGCCATTTTCAGGTGAGACCTGCGGCCCGGATCGTCCGCGGGACGCGGCGTTGTGCCAAGGCCGCTGTTCTCCTCTCTACGCTCCTCATCCTTTGCGTGGCTTGGGCTTGGGGCCAGCAGTCGGATGTCATTGAGGACATAGTCATCCACGGCAATCGCCGCATTCCAGCGGACACCATACGGGCCAGGATGTTTACCCGCCCGGGCGAGATTTACGACCAGCAGGCGCTGGAGCGCGACTTCAACTCACTGTGGAATACGGGTTACTTTGACGATCTGCGCATCGAGCGCGAAGCCTCGCCGAAGGGCTGGATCATCCACGTCTACGTAAAAGAAAAGCCCACCATTCGCGAGATCAAGTATGTGGGACTGAGTTCGGTTTCGCAGAGCGACGTTCTGGACAAATTCAAGGAACGCAAAGTCGGCCTCACCCAGGAGAGTCAGTACGATCCGACCAAGGTGAAGCACGCCGAAGTCGTCATCAAGGAACTGCTGGCTGCGCATGGCCGTCAGTTCGCAACCGTCCGCTCTGAGGTGCGGCCCATTCCGCCCGCTTCGGTGAGCGTAACCTTCGTTGTCAAAGAGGGCCCGAAGGTTAAGGTCGGCAAGATCACGTTTGTTGGCAATGAGCACGTCAAGTCGCGTGAACTGCGCAGTGCGATGAAGAACCTGAAGCCGATCGGTATTCCGCACTCCATCTTCCTGGAGAACCTGTTCTCGCGTACGTACGACTCCACCAAGCTGAACGAAGATGCGGAGCGTGTCCGCTACTTCTACCAGACGAAAGGCTATTTCAAGGCACTGGTATCCGATCCGAAGACGCAGATCCACGACACCAGCGGCTTCGTCTGGTACATGCCCTGGAAACACAAGCCGGGAAAGGCAGTGGATATCACCATGCCGGTGGAGGAGGGCGCGCAGTACAAGCTGAAGGAGATTACCTTCACCGGTAACAAGGCGATCACCAATGTTGCCGCCCTGCGCGCGCAGTTCAAGATCAAAGACGGCGATATCTTCGACACCGAGGCGATCCGCAAAGGCATCGAGAACCTGCGCAAGGCCTACGCTCAGTTGGGCTACATCAACTTCACGCCTGTGCCCGATACACGTGCTGACGATGAGAAGAAGCTGATCAGCATGAACATCGACCTGGACGAGGGCAAGCAGTTTTACGTGCGTCGCATCGAGTTCCAGGGCAACACGACGACACGCGACAAGGTCATCCGCCGCGAACTGCTGCTGCAGGAAGGGCAGGTGTACAACGGCAATCTCTGGGAGATCAGCCTGCTGCGCCTCAACCAGCTACAGTATTTCGAGGCGTTGAAGCCCGAGCAGGATTCCGAAATCCACCAGAACGTTCAGGATTCGACCGTCGACATTACCCTGAAGCTCAAGGAGAAGGGCAAGAACAGCATTGGATTAACCGGCGGTGTCAGCGGACTGGCCGGCGGCTTTGTGGGCCTGAACTACACCACTAACAACCTGTTCGGCAAAGGCGAGTCGCTGACGCTGGAATTCCAGATCGGCCAGTACGAGCGCAACGAGACGCTTGCATTTACGCAGCCCTATCTGTTCGATCGTCCCCTCCAATTCAGCTGGTCGGTCTATCATCGCAGCTACAACTACAACCAGGCGGCACTAACGCAGCAGCAGTACAACCAGGTCCTGCAGATTCCCTCGGCTTATCAGAACCTGCTGCAGAACTTCACGCAAACAAGTACGGGATTCACCACCTCGGCCAGTTACCCGATCAAACGCTCGTTCAAGCGCGTGGGCATCACGTATTCCTACGACGACACCAGTGTGCAGACCTTCAGCACAGCGTCGACGCTGTACTTCGAGAGCATCAATTTCCGCGGCATCTACGGCCCCAACTCGCTGACCGGCATCAAGACCAGCAAGGTGGTCCCCAACTTCTCGTACAGCACCATCGATAATCCGCAGCGCCCGCACAAGGGCAAGAGCCTTTTCGTTGCCACGGGAGTTGCGGGTATCGGCGGCAACGTGTACTACTTCCAGCCCACTGCGGAGTACAAGGAATTCATCCCCATGAACAAGGGCCGGAACACGCTGGGCTTCCGCGTGCAAGGCTCCTGGATCTCCGGCTATGCCGGACAGGTGGCTCCGCCCTTCGACCGCTACTACATGGGTGGTGATACCGATCTTCGAGGCTTCGATATCCGCGCGGTTTCGCCGGTTTCGTTCTTCCCGACGACGGTGACGATACCTTTACAGAATCCGGATGGCACCAGCGTGCCGCTTGATCCTACCAACCCTCGCCGCGGTGCTTATCTGATCAATATCCCGGTGCAGCAGATCATCTTCCCCGGCGGCGATACCAGCGTGGTGGGCAACCTGGAATATCGCGTTCCGATCGCTGGCCCGGTTACGATAGCGACATTCGTGGACACAGGGCTGGACTTCATCTCGCGCGAGTCTCAGCTGCAGATCGCACCGCAGCAGTACGACGCCCTGGTGAGCACGGCGTATGGCTGTCCCTTTTTGGAGGCTGGGTTCACCTGCGGAGGAACAACTACAGTTCCGGTCAACAGAAACCTGACTCCCATTTCAGGGACGAACTATCAGCCCCGCATGTCAACCGGAATCGAGCTTCAGGTCATCATGCCGGTGGTGAATGCGCCGTTCCGCTTTTATTACGCCTACAACCCGTTGCGCCTGTATGAGACGGTGACTCCGCCCAATCCGATTACCCGCTCGATGTTCCCGATTGGTGCTGCCGGCGACTACACCTATGCCAACGCAGTGGCGCTCTACCAGCCGCAATACTTCCTGCGCGAGCCGCGTAAGACCTTCCGCTTCACGGTAGCGACGACGTTCTAGCTTAGTCAGCTCACATCGCCAGCCGCCCGCATCGCGAGAGAATGTCGAGGCCACGGTGTGCTATTTCACCGTGATATGCGGCGCAATCTGTGCATACTCACTCGATGTCACGAGACGCCGATCTACGAGATCACGTGTACTGCGGTACGGGCGATTGGCCACGATTCGCGCTGCTGTGTCGCCGCCAATTGCGGGTAAGCTCTTGAGTTGCCCTTCATTGGCAGTGTTCAGATCCAGAGGTTCGTCGGTTGAAGTACTCCGCAGACCATCGCGCACGCCTTCGGCGACCGCTTTGGCGTCATTTTTTATTTCAGAAGTAGCATTGGCCGTCTGTTGACGTACTTGCTCAGGGTTCTGTGGCTGGGAACTGCAAGCCGAGAATCCAGCGAGAAGAAGGCCGCCGCCTAACGCAAGAGTTGCTCGAACCAAATAGCGCTTTCCCATACGGGAGTAGGATGCAAATTGCCTTCTGCGCGTCTGCGGGGGAATTGCGCAGCGCGTGGAGGCCGTCCGGCATCCATCACATGAAAGAGTTTCGGAGGAGCCTATGCCAGTCATTCGCAAGTGTCCGCACTGTGACAGAAGCAATCGCGTTCCGGCTGGGCACCTGGCCGACACAGGCCGCTGTGGCGCATGCCAGTCGCCGCTTCCACCCGCAGATGAGCCGATTGCCGTCGACGCCGTCCAATTCGACGAGATCGTGCGCGACGCTCGGGTTCCTGTTCTCGTCGACTTCTGGGCCGACTGGTGCGGACCGTGCCACATGGCTGCTCCGGAGGTGGCGCGCGCGGCGAAGGAAACGGCGGGGAAGGCCGTGGTGCTGAAAGTGGATACGGAACGCGTTCCGGAACTGGCGGCGCGCTACCATGTGCGCGGCATTCCGAACTTCGCCGTCTTCCATAACGGAAAACTCGTGCGTCAGCAGGCAGGCGTAGTGGATGCTGAGCAGTTAAAAGAATGGTTAAAAGCACCGGTGGAATCTCGTTGAGAAGGGAAAGCAAATCCCCATCCCGGCAAGAGAAGCCAGGATGGGGTACTGTGCATTCTGATTAATGGCGTCGTTCGCCGGTTCGGCTCCACTCGCGAATGGAGTTGATTTCTTCTGGCGCGATGTGCAGGTACTGCAGGAACTCCTGATGGTCCTCGGGCGCGGCGCGCTCAAACTCCTTGTGCCAGCGCGTCATATCGTCTTCGGTGAGGCCGGCGGCCTTCATGATGGAAACCCATTTCTCCTTGGTCATGTCTTTCGTTCTCCTCAAAAGTGATTTCTTGGCTTGCAGCAATCTCACGATTGCCTGTTGATGCCGGCGCAACTCGCCGATCTCCGCTTCCAGTTCGACCAGCCTCCGGTTGAGCAAGGCTGCCGCTGCTCCTTCTGAGCCGGAGAGCAGCTGCCGCACATCGCGGACACTGAGTCCGACCGAGCGGTACAGACGTATCTGACGCAGTGTTTCGAGTTCCTTCTCACCATAGAGGCGATACTTGGCCGAGCTGCGGTGAGCCGGCCGGAGCAATCCCATGGATTCGTAATAGAGGATCGCCGTCCGGCTCAAACCGGCCTGGCGTGCGATTTGCGAAACGCTTAGCATCACAAGACCACCTTGCACCCTACAGTTGTAGACAGGTCAAGGGTATTTCATTTGGCCCCGAGACACGAACTGAGAGCCCATTTTGGGAGTGGCGGCGATAAATTTCTTCAATCGCCGCTATTAAGATTTTTTGTTGGATTGCCCCGGTTCGCGCCCTGTAGCCTCAGGTTATCTGCTACAGCAAGATGAAAATGTGCCGCTGGCGGCACCTAACCTGCCTGCGCAAACGCAGACACTGCTAAAGGAGTGGCATGCCCGACGGATTGCGAAATTTTCTGGCGCTTTCTTACGATGAACTGGAAGAAATGAACTTACGCGCGAAGGCCGACCGGCTGAAGCGCGTCGACATAGGCAAAATACAGGACGAACGGCTGAAGTATCTTACCGACGAAAAACGCATTAAAGCTGTAACGGTTCTCTTCAGTGACCTGGAGGGCCGTCTGCATATGCTCGACTACGACAAGAAGTTCCTCTTGAAGAGCTGGGACAACCTGACATTCGACGGCTCATCGATTCGCGGCTTCACCGCCCAACGGGAGAGCGACCTGCGCCTGGGCATCGACTGGAGTGCTTTCTACTGGGGCCCCGCAGATGTCTTTGGACCTGGCAAGGTATTGGTCTTTGGCCACGTCATCGACAAGTCGGGAGAACCCTATGCGGGCGATATCCGCGGCGTGCTCAAAGGCTTTGCGGACGAGTTGCATAAGAAGGAAGGATTGACGCTCAACGCCGCCAATGAGATTGAGGGCTTTCTCTTCAAGGGGCCTGACGCTGAGCGACGCTATCACGAGACAGGTCAGTTCGAGTACGTAAATACCGGTGGCTACTATCACTCGCTTCCGGGAGACACCCTACGGACTTTTATCGACACCACAGCCGAAGTGCAGCGGTCGATGGGGTTCCAGAACGAAAAGGACCACCCGGAGGTAGCCCCGTCGCAATTTGAAATCAACTACTCGTACGCCGAAGTGGTTGCGGCTGCGGACAACATCCAGCTCTATAAGCTGATCTGCCGTCAGGTCGCGACCAACATGGGATGCACGGCGTCATTCCTGCCCAAGCCAGTGGTCGGCGTGAACGGCAGCGGCATGCACACCAACGTCTCCATCAGCAAGGGCGGGAAGAACCTGTTCTGGGACGCCAAGGGCGACGAGCAGCTCAGCAGTAAGGGATGGGAGTTTATCGATCGCATCCTGACCCACGGCAACGATCTGTGCCTGCTGCTGAATGCCAGCGTCAACGCGTATCGCCGGTTGGATCCCCACTTCGAAGCTCCCAACCAGATCAAGGCGTCGCCGACCGACCGTGGTTCGATGATCCGCGTCCCGATCGGCAACGAGCGCAGCATGCGCGTGGAGGTGCGGTCGGTTTCACCCGATGCCAATCCGTACCTGGTGATGTATTCGATCTTCAAGACCGGACTGCATGGGGAGACGGCCAAGATCAAGAACCTGCGCCAGGCCGAGCGCTATCTGCCGGACAACATCTACGCCGCCATCGAAGATTTCCGCAAGGCGGAGTGGACGAGCAAACTGTTGGGAGCGGACGTTAAGTCACGGTATGCCGACCTGAAACAGGCTTCGGCGGACCGCTGCCCGCGCCTTCTGGGAACCTTTGTCAAAGCTCCCGAGGTACAGTACCACCATGACGTTTACAACCAGTACTTGTGGAACCTGTTTTAAACGGCTTCACTAGCAGTATCGGACGGCGGCATCGCGCTCTTTGGGTCGGCTTGGAGTGGTTTGCTGATTTGAAATGGCGCAGAGCAGACTGTTCTGGCTGAACACGGCGACAACCCGCGAAGAGAAAGTCGTTAGCACGTCATACGGTGACAGCTTCGACTTTCTCTCTCCATTTGAAATTTACTAGTTCTTCAGCCGCTTCATCGGCTTCCTTCCAGCAATATACGAAATCGGGATGGCGTAAAGGGAAGCGAAGCTTGCCTGCAGGCATGTTTGCGAGCGGGGAGCTGGCGTCGAAGGAATGACTCGCCTCAGGTCCCCATCCGATATTTGATACCAGGTTCTCTGTCGGCACAACGGTTAGAAGGTTGTTGATGAAACAGGCATGCACGAGCTTGGCATCCCAGGCCAAAGGCGCTCCATAAATGTAATCAAAAGTACGCGTCCAGAATGCAATTGCCTCTGGGTTGCTTAGAACGCTATTCAGGAGACCAATCGACTTGGCAGTTGGCCAGTGTCGCATTTCAAAGTCGAATAACGACCATGTGCGCCGCCATGTTGCCCAACCCCACATCCAGGGATATTTACTGAAATAATAACTATCAGCGCAGCGCATCCCGGAAGCAAAATTATTACCTGAAATAACAGCAATTCTGGAATCGTTCCTATATCGTTCCAGCATCTCCTCACAAAATGGGAAGAAGTCAGGAGTAGGAAGGCAATCGTCCTCAAGAATGATCGCCTCCGGAACGCGTGCGAAAACCCAGTCCAGTCCCGATGACACCCTGCGCGGACCAGCCAAATTAACTTCGCTAAAGTTGGTGTGGAGCTCCACCGGCCATGGAGGATTGGAGACGATACTCCTAACTTGAGCGCACAAGGGTTTGTCTTCCTCGTGACGCGGTCCGTCCGCGATGACAAATAGCTTCTGCGGTCTGGCTTCGGCCACGCGTTCCAGCACCCGGCTTACATGATGCGGACGATTGAACACCATCAGAACTACCGGTGTATTCATTGGCATATCTTGTGCTTACGGGAGTGCGGCAGGATTTGCCACAAGGTCATGCAGGCGCAAAGTTACCGCTCCTAATGAGTGTCGTTTCACCAAGTATACCCGAACAGGTTCCGATCCCAGGCCTTGCTACCCAACTTGAGAGCACCCGATCTGGCAAACTTGCGAAGGTCTTCCAGCGGTGCTCTCTGCTAGGCTATTTCTCCGATGGCGGCACCGACCATTTCCCTTTCCGAATACCTGCGTTTGACGCGCGAGAACCGCAACTTTCGTAAGCTGTGGTTCGCACAGATCGTCAGTGAGATCGGAGACTGGTTCTATACCATCGCGATCTTCAGCCTGTTACTCGACCTGACGGGCAAGGCGGAGTCGGTGGCGCTCGGCCTGGTGCTTTGGGTGCTGCCGCAGACTTTTGTGGGCCCGGTCGCCGGGGCGGTCAACGACCGCATCAGCCGCCGCAAGGTAATGATCACTGCCGACCTGGCGCGGGTGGTGATTGTCGGCGCCATGCTGTTTGTCCGCTCGGCCGGCACGGCGTGGCTGATTTATCCGCTGATTCTGCTGGAAACGGTGATGGCGGGCTTCTTCGAGCCGGCGCGCAATGCGGTGATTCCTAACATCACGCCGGAAGAGGACGTGATCGTCGCCAACACACTGGCTTCGACCACCTGGTCCTTCAACCTGGCGATTGGGTCGCTGATTGGCGGAGTGGTCGCTGCAACGCTGGGCCGCGAGGCAGTCTTCATCATCAATGCGCTGTCGTTTCTTGTGTCCGCAATATTCATCAGCGGGATGAAGTTCGACGAGCCCCACGTCACTCATCAGCGGCTCACGGTGCGCGAGCTTTTCGATTACTCGCCCATGATCGAGGGCTTCCGTTATATCGGACACGATCTCAAGATGCTGGCGATGGTGGCCTTGCGCGGAGGTACAGGAATTTTAGGCGCGTCGTGGGTGCTGTTCCCGGTATTCGGAAAGCGTGTGCTGCCCATGCCGAACCTGGGGCGGCAGGACTATGCACTGGTCGGAATGAGCGTATTGCTGACCGCGCGAGGAATAGGCTCCCTGATCGGGCCGCTGATCGCATCGCAATGGGCAGGCATCGATCAGCCACGCTTGCGTCGCGGTGTGCTGATCGGGTTCATCATCGGCGGTACCGGCTATGTGTTGTTGGGCATTGCGCCAACGATCTGGACTGCGGCGGCGGTGGTACTGCTCGCCCATGCCGGAAACTCCGTGGTCTGGGTCTTCTCCACGACGCTGCTGCAACTCAACTCGGAGGACCGGTTCCGCGGGAGGATCTTCGCGGCCGACTTCGGAATCGCCATGGCCGTGATCGCATTGTCAGCGTGGCTGTCGGGTAAGGCAATCGACGGCGGGGTCTCGCCACGCATCGTGGCGAGCGCTGTGGGTGCGGGAATGATCATACCGACAGCTCTGTGGGCCTCTGCGCAGCGGCTATGGAAGCCCGATGTGAGCGCCAAGGTTGCGAAGTAAATGTAGTTCTAGGGTACCCAGGCGGGATTGTCCAAGTCGGCGGAAACATCGCGTGTACCTGCGCCAGCGCAGGAAACTAATGCTACTGCGACGCCCAACGCGACGATGTCTTCCATAACTGCCATCGGAAGATCAGTTGTATTCAGCCGTTTCCGTCCGCGAGTTCGCCAAGCAAAGCCGAGCAGAGAGCCAACCAAGGCTCCCGTCGCCCCCAAGGCTGCTCCGGCGCGGGGATCGTCGCCGGCGGAGACTGAAAACGCCGCCCCGCAAACTCCGCCGGAAACCAGGCGCCAAGTCAGCGATGGTGGCTTGAGGCGGCCAGGAGCAAGGGAAATCTTGTCGCCGATGAGCTCGCCGATTGCCAGCTTTCGCGTAGTCCTTTTGGCCAGAGTTGTATCGAGCAGGGAAAGAGGCGAGTTCCCCAACTGTATACGCCCGCTGGAGGCGGCCCAACTGACCGCGGCGGAAGCGGTCATGGGGCGAAGGCCGGCTACGAATCCTATACCAAGAGCGCGAAGGGTAGAGCTGCCGTTTGCCATGTCAACACTATGACGCCAATCTTTGGTTGGAGGATTTCTGCGCGAAATCAGGCGC
>Ga0335085_10016971_pt1 | contig 10501 bp, 10 predicted proteins | sample Lox_Sample_45_FD_206712 | JGI IMG/M metagenome (GOLD analysis project Ga0335085, IMG submission 206712) | Soil microbial communities from Loxahatchee National Wildlife Refuge, Florida, United States - Lox_Sample_4.5 | ecosystem: Environmental > Terrestrial > Soil > Wetlands | place: USA...
GTCGCCACGCCGGAAGCCGTCGACGCGGTGATGAAGCTCGGCATGAACCATCCCATGGGACCACTGGAACTTGCGGATTTCATCGGCCTCGACGTGTGCGTCGATATCATGCACGTTTTGCTGGAAGGTCTTGGCGATCCGAAATACCGTGCCTGCCCGTTGCTGAAGAAATATGTCGCTGCCGGTTGGCTCGGACGCAAGTCTGGTCGCGGTTTTCATACTTATTCGTAGCCGAACCGAATTGTTGAAAGATCGGCGTGTCACTGATGCGCTCGAACTACCTCAGGATTTCCACCAGCAGCACCCAGGCATTCAACGTTGAAAAAATGAAAATCGCGATCACGCCTGTCGCCACGGCGTAGTAGCCCTCGGCACGTCCGGCGAGCAGCAGCACCGCTCCCAACAGGAACGGTAGCACCTGTACTTCGCCGCTGATCGCCTCCAGCAGCGATTCAAATCGTGGCCGATTCAGCTCTGTGTGCGCTTTTGCGCTGCGCCGAGAGGATCGTAGCCCGAGTACCCAGCAGATTGTCGCGAGCACGAGAATCTCCGCTCCCAGCGCTTGCCCACCCTGCGGAATCAGCGCGGCCATGCTGGTCACGAGAATCAGGATGAGCCGGGCGATGGTCACCGCTGCACGAAAGGGAAGGTGCGGGAATTGCAAGATCCGCGCAATATTCACGGAAATTGCGACGATCACGAGTCCTGCCAATGCCGCGGAAGCGCTCGCCGCCGCAGTAGAGAAGTTGGCCCACATAGGCTGGGTAGTATATCCGGAACCGCCAGCCGGCAAAATGGATGCGGTGCTGTGGGCCCAGTCATGGTTTGCGTTTGATTCCCGATAGGCCAAGAACGTTCCAAGAGATTTCCTGTCAGAAAGGCATCGCAGAGAAGCTGATAGAGGGGAGCGTCGTTGTGGAATGAGGGCAGTCAGGGCGAACGTGTGGCGAAAATAAGATTTGCTTTTTATTCGCCATTGGCGTACTTTAACCCCTGTCAGTTTTCAACAGGTGCCTCATGACCCATCTTTGGAGCGCTGTGCCAACCTGTGTCGAACATGAGAGACTCGCTTTTGAGCTGTTGGAAGTGCGGACCCGCGGCCAGTACCTGACCCGTCTTCGCGGCCTGAGCCGGGAGGAGCGGGCAGAGTGGGATCGGCGGGAACGGGTGGCCTTGGCGAGCCTGGTCGATCACGACCTGGAGCATGGGTGCAACGGTTGAAGACATTCGTAGTGAAAGGGTGAAAGAAGATTTGCATTCGTAAGTACGAAATGATAAACTTCCTCTAATGTAACACTACGGAGGAGCGGCGCGGTCCCGGCGCTGTTTCGAATGCAACCTCAGAAGCCCAATCGCTCAAATTCCTAATTCCTCCACCGAGGTGTGAAATGACGGATGAACGGTCGAAGTTGCTGGAAGCGGCGATATCGCAGATCGAAAAGTCCTATGGCAAAGGCTCGATCATGCGATTGGGCAGCAAAGATGTGTTGGTGCCGGTGAATGTGATTCCTTCGGGCTGTCTGTCGCTCGATGCGGCGCTGGGCGTGGGCGGATTTCCTCGCGGGCGCGTGATTGAGATCTACGGGCCGGAATCGGGCGGTAAGACGACGCTGACGTTGCATGTGATCGCGGAAGCGCAGAAGCTTGGTGGACAGGCTGCGTTCATCGATGCGGAACACGCGCTCGATCCTGTCTATGCCCGCAAGCTCGGCGTGGATGTCGACAACCTGCTCGTGTCTCAGCCGGATCACGGGGAACAGGCTCTGGAAATTGCGGAAACACTGATCCGTTCCGGCGGCGTCGATGTGGTCGTCGTGGACTCCGTGGCCGCGCTGGTGCCCAAGGCCGAACTCGAAGGCGAAATGGGCGAACCGCAGATGGGCTTGCAGGCGCGCCTGATGTCGCAGGCGTTGCGCAAACTCACCGCCATTGTTTCGAAGTCCAAGACCTGCCTGATTTTCATTAACCAGATTCGCGAAAAAATCGGCGTCATGTTTGGCAACCCGGAGACCACCACCGGCGGCCGCGCGCTGAAGTTCTACGCGTCGATGCGCGTCGACATTCGACGCGTGCAGGCCATCAAGGAAGGCGATCGCGTCGTCGGTTCGCGCACCCGCGCCAAGGTCGTGAAGAACAAGGTGGCCGCGCCTTTCCGTGAGGCGGAATTCGACATCGTCTACGGCGAAGGCATTTCTCGCGAAGGCGATCTGCTCGACCTTGGGGTCGACAAGGGCGTCATCGAGAAGAGCGGCACGTGGCTCAGCTTTGGCGGCGAGCGCATGGGCCAAGGCCGGGAGAATGCGCGCCTGTTCCTGAAAGAGAACAAGGATATCCGCGAAAAAATCGAAAACCTGCTCCGCAAAAAAATGGAAATTCCGGTTTCCGGGGGCCCGAACCCGGCGGCAAATGCTGGCCCAAACGGACATGCCAACGTCCCGGCGGAAAAGCCACCGATGAAGGCAGCGGCAGCGGCGGCCGCTGACGCGAAAGCGAGGCCAGCGCGCTAACTCAGCGATTTCTTCGAAGAAAGAGCGGGCGGGGCGGGGAAGGGTGACCCCGCCCGTTTCTTTTTCAATTTCCGGACAGTCGCTTTGCCGCTATTTCGTTCTTCGACAGTCTCCGATTCCAGCCGGCCAATTTTGCGGTCGGACGAACTGCTTCGTTCCCGTTCGGACTCGACTTCTGTCAATCGGGGAATACACTCTTTTTGTGAGTACAACGGGCTGACACTTGCCCGCCCCTCCGGGCAGGTGGACAGGTCAAACCCTGCACACTCGTCCAGTCGTTCAAAACAAAGCACATAAACCCGTACTGGGCCACCTTATCTATTGCGCCGCTAGGACTAAAATTCGTAGACTACGTCTCAGTTTGTTACACTCTCCGGGATTTGGTAATGAGAACTGAGTGTGAGACAGTAGATAAGTGCTTTGGAATCTGGCATCCGGAAAATGGTCGCCGGGATGCTAATTTCGATCGCGAGAGTTGACCTCGAAGGCTGGCTTTTAGTAGATTCGCTCGAGCTATTCCTAGCCATACCGAGAGTCACTCCAGGGTCAAGGGCTGAATGATCAGGGACTTGGGAAAAACTATCTTCACCGCGTTGTTGGTTTCAACGCTCGCTCTACCTCTTCCTGCTGCAGAGCCCGGCGCCAAGCCGGTTGTCAGCTCGAATTCCAGTTCCAGCAAAGCGAAATCGAAATCGAAGTCGCGCCGCAAACTAGCGCCGTCCCGCTACAACGGCTACGCGCCAACCTATGCGGATTCTGTCAGCGCCGACGATCCCACCTACGACGATCCTATCGTTCGCCAAGCCGCTGTCGATGCACTCGGCCGTTACAACGGATCCGTCGTCGCGGTTGACCCGCATACCGGCCGCATTCTCACGGTCGTGAATCAGCGAGTCGCGTTCAGCGATGGCTACATTCCCTGTTCCACCATCAAGCCCACCATCGCGATTGCGGCTCTGGAAGAGAATGTCATCACCAGCGACACGATGCTGAAGGTTGGCCGCCGCAAATACATGAACTTGACGGAAGCCCTGGCGCACTCAAACAACCAGTTCTTCGAGGAACTCGGCCGCCGCATGGGTTTCGACACCGTTTCCAAATACGGCCGCCTGCTCGGGCTTGGCGAACTCTCCGGCTATAATCTGCCAGACGAACATCCGGGTACGTTTCCGATGCAGCCACCGGCCTTCGGTGGCGTGGCGCGTATGTCCAGTTTTGGTGAAGGTATTCAGATCACGCCGCTGCAACTGGCGGCCATCGCGGCAGCTTTTGCCAACGGTGGGACCCTCTACTATCTGCAGTACCCGCATTCCAAGGAAGAAGCGGACAGCTTCGAGCCCAAAGTGAAGCGCGACCTGAACATTGGCAATGTTCTTCCCGGTGTTCGCGAAGGCATGCTCGCTGCCGTTCTTTACGGCACGGGCCGTTTGAGCTTCGATGCAGGTGGCGACGAGACTCCGCTCGGCAAGACCGGCACGTGCGACGATCATACGAATCCATCGCGCATCGGCTGGTTCGTCAGCTACGCCGACGAAACAAATCCTCGCATCGCCCTCGCGGTTCTTCTCCGTGGGAACACGCGTCGCGTCAAAGGGCCGACGGCCGCTCAAGTTGCGGGCGGAATCTATCGCCGCTTGCGCGAACAGAATTACTTCTCGGAACCCAGGCAGTCTGCCGCCGTAAGTACCACTTCAGGTCAGATCAACAGCGCTCGGTAAGTTGGCGCAGTGATCTCCGCGGTCGTGGCGGAGTATGTGCGTTCGTCTTGCTAGCGGGTGGCTCGGTTGGGGCGGCACTTCACGTGAACTGAAATCACCGGTTCGCGCAGATTCAGGTGTGCCGTGAAGCAGTGATCACACAACTGCAGGCAATACTGATCCTCGCTTTTTGCCCGAAAACTGCGGTGGCATTGATGGCAGGTGCAGACCTTTTCGTGAAGGGTCTTTTCTTGTGCGTGGACTTCGGGATGGACTTCGATCATTGCGGCTCCCCCACCTGGCAATGGGCAAACGAGTTGCCACGTTTGGCGATTGAAGAGAAACGACTTACTGGCAGCGTCCGCCCCGTCGTGCGTGATTTCACCCAGCGTTTTTCGCGAAAAAGCTCTCGAACGCCCCAGTGAATCATTGGTCGCTCTCGTCGCCGAAACGTTTGACGCGCGCCTCTCGATGCGACAAAAGAAGGAGCGTGCGCTATTCTGAACTAAGTTTGGGGTGACGGATCGCGGGGGCGATTCGTCCAACCATGGAAAAGTTCACTGGGGGAAATTTGAGCCGCAGCTTTTTGTGGGTTGCTGGAATACTTCTGGCCGCAGGGGCTCTGTTGGGCGCCTACCTCTTCCATCAGCGGCAGCAAATCGACAACATTTTCCAGAATGAAGTGGCGATGGCTCGCGCGGAAGCTGAGCGCATTCGCGCGCAGGTCATTCTGCCTACCGCACAGCGCCTGCCGAGGGGGCAGAATTTCGTCAATGCCCTCGAGCAATTCGGCCTGAGCGCCGAAGAAGCCGCGGGTGCTACGGTTGCCGCGGAACATGCCTTCAACCTTCGCCAACTCCGCGCCGGCAATACGATCGTTGTCGGCCGTTCCGTTGTCGGCGAGCTCCGCGAAATCAACTACAAGATCGACGCTGACCGCATGCTGCACATCGTTCCGGTTGCCCCCGGCTTTGCCGCCGAAGTGAAGAATATCGACACCCGCATGGAAATCGAGTCCGTCGGCGGCCGGCTCGACGATTCGCTCTTCAACGCCGTGGAAGACGCGGGCGAGTCCGCGGAAATCGCTATGCGCCTGGCGCAGATCTTCGGGTACGACCTCGATTTCTATACCGATCCGCGGAAGGGCGACACTTTCCAGGTCGTCCTCGAAAAGAAGAAATACACCAACGGAGAACTCGCGGGCTACGGCAGGATTCTGGCCGCGGAATATGTCAACAACGGCAAAAAGTATCAGGCGCTGCTCTTCCACGACGATCTGGGGAATCCCGCTTATTACACGGCGGATGGCAAATCGATGCAGAAGGCCTTTTTGCGTTCGCCGCTCAAGTTTGCCGCGCCGGTTACTTCGCACTTCAGCAAAGCGCGTTTCCATCCCATCCTCAAGACCACGCGCCCGCATCTCGGCACGGATTATGGCGCGCCGGTTGGCACCCCCGTGCAAACCATCGGTGCCGGCAAAGTGGAATTCGCGGGGCGCAAAGGTGGCGACGGCAACATGGTCAAAATCGCCCACTCGCAGGGCTACGAAACCATGTACCTGCACCTTTCAAAGATCTACGTTCACGCCGGCGAGCGCGTGGAAATCGGCCGGACCATCGGCCTGGTTGGTATGACCGGTCTCGCCACGGGTCCGCATCTCGACTTCCGCATCGAAAAAAATGGACAGTTCCTCAATTTTGAACATTTGGGGCTCCCACCGTCCGATCCCGTGTCCAAGAAGAACCTGCCTGAGTTCGCCAAGGTTCGCGAACAGTGGTTGCCTACTCTCGAGAACAGCGATCAACTGCGAACGCGTGCTTCGTCAGGAGATGCAGGTACCCGTTAGTTTGCTGCGATGGACTTGGGCGCGGGTAGCCTATTCGTGCGCGGCGGCAGTTCTGGCGATGGAAATAGTGCGTAAAGATCGGTGGCAGAACCGTCGATTCCGTTTCCGAGCGCCTGGAACATAGCATTATTCATTTCATTCGAAAACGTATCAGGATCTGCCGTTCGGGAGTTGGTGATGATTGCCCAGACGTACCCGTTGTCCTGGCGGAGCAGCATGGTTTGCCCTCCCGGTACCGAGCCGCCGTGGTACCACCGCTCTGGCGACAGCCGCACAAAGATGCCGAGCCCGTACCAAGAGCCATCCGACGACCACGCCGGCAGTTGAGGGTTTGCCAGCCACTCCGTCATGGTCTCGGCGGAGAGAAATTGCGCCATGCGACTGCCTTCAATCGCCGTCATAACGCGCGTCAAATCCACGGCAGATCCAATCCAGCCTCCCGAACCCGAAAACGTCATCATGTCGAATGCGCCATAGGCCATCGGCACCTTGCCTTCACCGGGGAAAACGGAGTCGACCAGCGGCGCACCGGGATAGTCGTAGTATTTTGACTCCCGTGGTCCGCGCTGGTTCAAGTGTGAATAGCCGATAGACATGGCGTGGACATCCATCGGGGCAAGGACGTTGTCTCGCACATAGAGTTCCACAGGCTGGCCAGAGATCTGTTCGACGACTTGGGCGAGAATGCAATAACCGAAATTCGAATAGACAAACTTGGTTCCAGGCGCGAAATCGAGTGGTTGCTCCATCTCATACCGAATCACGTCGGGGCACATCACCGGGGTTGGAATCGATAAGGACTTTGCAATGGTCTGCTGGAGGTCCAGTGGATCGCCTTTTATATCGCGGTCCCATCCGCCGGAGTGATGCAGAAGCTGGCGAAGGGTGATGGTGTTCAATCGTGCGTCACCGCCGGCGGGAACGCGATACTGCGTCAGGATCTCGAGAAATGGCCGGTCCAAGTCGAGCATGCCGCGATCATGCAGGTGCAGGATCGCCATGGCAGTCAGAACCTTGGTCACGCTGCCGATCCGCATCATCGTGTCCGGCTGCATCACCTGTTTATTTTCGAAATCTGCGTAGCCATACCCTCGGGCCAGCACTAGCTTTCCGTTTCTTGCGACCGCTACAGCGGCTCCCGGCACATTCCATTTCTTTAGCAGCGCGGAGATTGCTGCGTCGAAACCTTCGGTGCCCACGACATCAGGTCCGCTCACCGGCACCACGGCATCGGGGGGGTAGAACGTAGGCAGGGTCTGTTTCGCCCCTCCTCCGCCACCACAGGCCGCCAATGTCGCTGCGATCAGCCCAATGATCGCTAGACGATAGACTCGTCTCGTACGGGCTGCCGCACACCGATCTCGTTTGCCTGGATCTTCCATGGTTTTTCTCCGATTGTCTGCGTGGACGAACTACCAGAGTTGAAGAAATCGCTCAGAGGTTACCGGACGGTCGAGATATTCGACAGTGATGAAAGGCACGAAGGGCAGTGACCTTGCGTGTCATCGTTCCTTCACAATCGCCCTTCGCTACTCCGTCGTATTGCCTAGCCTTCGCAAGGCCAGCGGCTATTTCACGGTCGGCGATCTGTGCCGCTTCGCGATGGCTCTCCAGAGCCATAAACTTCTCGACGCGGCTCACACGGAACTTCTGCTCACGGGCAAAGTCGATACCGGCCGCGGCCCCGATAAATATGCCTTCGGCTTCCTCAACACGAATGAGGATGGCATGGACTGCTTCGGTAACGGAGGCGGCGCGCCAGGCAAGAATGGTGACTTGAAGGTCTGCTTCAAGGGCGGCTATGTGATCGCCGTTCTGGCGAGTATGACCCACCCGCGGCCCAACACGAGTCCACTTTCATCCTGAACCGCCTGCCATTGAACTGAAATCGAAGCGCGCACGCGAAGAGCACCGCAAACGTATCTGCCGCTTTCTCCGCCGCATCTATTTCAAGGAACTTTCACTTCCGTGCATGCATTGCGCTAGACTCTTTCTCCCGGAGGTTCCTGTGTCCATTCGACCTGTGATGCGCTTGATCCAGTCCAAGCCCACGCGAGAAGGTGCCGGAGTTCATCTCCGTCGCGCTTTCGGTTTTGGCAATACCTCCGATTTCGATCCCTTTCTGTTGCTCGACGATTTTCGCAACGACGTTCCGGAGGATTACCTCGCGGGCTTTCCGTGGCACCCGCACCGCGGCATCGAGACCATCACCTACGTCTTGGCGGGCACCGTTGAACACAAAGACAGTCTCGGCAACTCGGGCGCCATCGCTCCTGGCGACGTTCAATGGATGACCGCGGGTAGCGGCATCATCCACCAGGAGATGCCCAAGGGCGACGAAGTCGGACGCATGCACGGCTTCCAGCTTTGGGCCAACCTGCCCGCTTCGCTCAAAATGACCGCGCCCCGCTACCAGGAAGTGAAGTCGCCAGAAATTCCCGACGTGACTGATGACGATGGTACAGCCGTGCGTATTGTTTGCGGCTCCTTCTGGGGCAAGAAAGGACCTGTCGACGGCATTGCTGCCGATCCTATCTATCTAGATGTCACGGTTCCGCCTGGCAAGCGCAAGGTTCTTCCTGTCGAGACCACGCGCCACGCTTTTGCCTACGTTTTCGCCGGCAGCGGCAAATTCTGCAACGCTTCCGATGCTCTTGCCGTCCCCACCGAGCCGGTCGGATGGCTCGACACCAAGCCGCCATCCGATGCAGCGAATCGTTCGTTGATTCTCTTTGATCGTGGGGACGAAGTGGCAGTTCAAGCGGGCGACGATGGTATCCGCTTCCTGCTGGTCTCTGGCAGGCCGCTACAGGAGCCCGTCGCCTGGTACGGTCCCATCGTCATGAACACGCAGCAACAACTCCGCGAGGCCTTCGACGAACTGGATCGCGGCACGTTTCTAAAGACCAAGTGAATCCCGTTGGCGTGGCTACGCCCGGCTGTGTACGGGTGCGCTCACCTTCGCCCACACTTCCTGCAAAATGGCGTAAAGAAACGCCGTCGAGAGCCCAAACAGGATCCACCCGTTCAGGGCTTCGAGCGATCCCATCAGGTGCCATTGCGGCGCCAGCGTGACCCCGGAATGGCCAAACGTCGTCATCGCATTCAGCGAGTACAGCACCGCCGATTTTTGATCCGGCAACGCCCGCAGTATCCGGAATGCCACCGCCCAGATATAAGCCTCTAGGCCATGCAGCAGCGTTACAGAAACCGTGGTGAGGGCAAGAAACATCATCCCAACGACCGGAAACGTGCGGCGCCCTACTTGCGGCAAGACGTGGTCGAACCTTCGTTTAATCAGCATCAAGCCCGCCACGTGTAACCCCACACAAAGAACACTCAGCGGCAAGCACCACAACCAGTCCGAGGTCCATGGAGCGATAGCATCGGCATCGATATACACAAGGATCTCCTTCGGTCGCGCGGCGGCGCAAACGTCTCGCTGCACCCGGAGCAGCGATGACTGGGAGCTTAGCATTCCAAAACACCCGCTCACGTGCGATTTACGCCTGTGTTGTCTAAAGTTTCTGCGTCAATTGGCTTTGCGCCAGGAAGGTTTCCTGGCTTGTCTCCACTGGCGCCCCGGGCGGTCAGTAGATGATCGGCAGTTTCGAGAAGTCCGAGCCGGTATCTTCGGTGACGCGCAGAATCAATAGCGTGCGGTCGTCGTGTGGTGCGCGGCCCGGCCCGGTGTGGTCATCGGTGGCTTTTACGATTCTCTGTGCCACCGTGTATCCGGGATCGGATGGCGCCACCGTTGCCAGAACGGTCTTCAGCCGCTCCACCCCGAATTCTTCCTGGTCCCTGTTCATCGCCTCTTGAATCCCGTCCGACGCGAACACCACCACATCGCCCGGTTGCAGCGATAGCCGTGTCTCGTCAAACTCCACGTCGGGCAGCAATCCCAGCGGCATGCCGGTAATCTTCACTTCCTCCACGACTCCATTGCGCACCAGGATCGGGAGCGTGCCCCCGGCGTTTGCGACATTTAGCTCACGCAAGGCTGCATCGTAGATGGCAAACTGCATGGCGATAAAGCGCGCATCCAGCCTGGCCGCCAGCAGGCGCTCGTTCAAGAGCGTCAGCATCTCGGACGCAGAGGCCTCGCGGTCGTGCACAAGTTCCCGCAGAATCCCAATCGCCAAGGAACCGTAGAGCGCCGCCGCCGTACCTTTTCCGGAAACGTCTCCAATCGCGATGGCCAGCCGCGAGACTCCGTAGGGCAATAGATCGTAGAAATCGCCGCCCAATTCGCGCGCCGGTACATAGGCCGTCGCCAAATCCAGCCCTGGGACTTCCTTCGCGCCCGATGGCAGCAATTGCCGTTGAATCTCTTTCGCCGTCTCCAGGTCTTCCTGCAACCGTGTTTGAGTTAGCCGCACATCTTCGAACAAGCGCGCGTTCTCCAGGGCCACGGCGATATACGACGCCAAAATGTTCAGCAGCCGCTC
>Ga0335085_10016972_pt1 | contig 10501 bp, 6 predicted proteins | sample Lox_Sample_45_FD_206712 | JGI IMG/M metagenome (GOLD analysis project Ga0335085, IMG submission 206712) | Soil microbial communities from Loxahatchee National Wildlife Refuge, Florida, United States - Lox_Sample_4.5 | ecosystem: Environmental > Terrestrial > Soil > Wetlands | place: USA: Florida...
AGCCGTTCACCGCCGGGAACATCCCGACCAGCGCGCTTCCCGGGAGCCCGATGGAGAGCCCGAGCGGCGCCAGGGTACGGATGGTGGCGGCCTGGCTGTAGAGCAGGATGGACATCACGAAGAGGGCGAAGGCGAACGCCCAGGGGGCGTGGGTGACCATCCTCTCCAGCGGCGCCTGGATGGCGGCGGCGTTGTCCTGGAAGAAGGTGTCACCCATCCAGGCGATTCCGAAGATGGCGATCACCGCCTGCATGCCGGCGCGAAAGACGCTCCCCTTGGCCACGTCCTCCACGTCGGCCTTGCAGAAGACGACCATCAGCGCGGCGAGGGTGAGCATGACCATCTCGATGGTGTTGGCCATCTCCATCCGGACCGTCTTCCCGCCGAGCTCGTAGGCCGGACGGAGCACCGGGAAGGAGCCGAAGAGGACGATGGCCACCACCCCGAGGAGAAAGAGCCCCACGGCCAGCTTGGCCTGAAGGGTGGCCGGCGCCCGCTTCTCTCCCGCGGCGGCGCGCTTTCCGTCCTTCGACAGCCGCCGCTGTGCCTCCGGGTCGTCCTTGAGCTCCTTCCCCATTCGGCTGGCGACGAGCGCGCCGACGAGGACTCCCACGAGCGTGGCGGGGATGCAGACCCCGATCAGCCCTCCCAGGGTGATGCCCGCGCCGGAGACCAGCCCGACGAGGGCGACCGTGGCCGCGGAGATGGGGCTGGCGGTGATCGCCTGCTGCGAGGCGATGACCGAGATGGAGAGCGGGCGCTCGGGCCGGACCCCGGCCTCCACCGAGACCTCGGAGATCACCGGCAGGATGGCGTAGGCCACGTGGCCGGTGCCGGCGAAAAGGGTGAACAGGTAGGCGACGACGGGGGCGACGAAGGTGATCGCCGGCGGATGGCGGCGCAGGGCCCGCTCGGCCAGGTCGACCAGGTAGTCCATGCCCCCCGCGGCCTGGAGCGAGCCGGCGGCGGTGATCACCGCGGCGATCATGAGCATCACCTCGATGGGCGGGCTGGCCGGCCGGGCGCCGAACACGAAGCACAGGATGGCCACGCCGGCACCGCCCATCATCCCGAGGCCCAGGCCGCCGAAGCGGGCCCCGATGACGATCATCGCCAGGACGATGATGAGCTCGATCCAGAGCATGGAGATCCTCGGTCCACAGGCGCCGGGGTGGACGCAAACGGCCAGCTGGGCAGCAAACGACGTACCGGGCGTGAGCCGGGAGCGATTGCCTGGACTTGAAGCGGCGGGCGCGCCGCTTGCGCGCAAAGGTTGCGTGCTCCCAAGTCTCAGTCTTAAGAAGCGCGGAGAAGCAGCCGAGCGAGCAGGAGCTAGAAGCGGACGGCGACCGGCTGTCCGGTGTCCGCGGCCATGCGCGCGGCCTGGTCCATGGCTGCCTGCCTCGCCTCGGCCGAGGCGCCCTTCACGTCGATGGAGCGGGTGGGCGCCTCGGCCTTCCCGACCAGGGCGCAGGTGACGTTGATCTGCATCGGCGTGTAGATGCCCAGGGTGACGACACCGACCAGCCCGTTGAGGAAGCTGAGCTGGGTCTCGACTCTGGAGACGCCGCTCGGGCACTTGGAGGCACTGTCGACTTTCGGCGGCGGAACGAGTCCCCAGGCCCATCCGGGGGCCCATTCCTCATCGATGGTGACGGTGCCGGTGGAGGGTGTCCCGGTGTCGATCACTGCGTGGTAGCAGCCGGCGAACGGGGCGAGGCCTGCGAGCACCAGCACGAGTCGGAGCGAGCGCATGCGGTTCTCCTTGCGTTGGCGAATGAGCGGCGGCCAAAGTTAGGCAGAATGGCGGGCGCCGGCCCAGGAGATCCGTTGCAGTACGTATGGGGAGACTCGCGCGGGCCCTGATTCAAGGGTCGAAAGTCCGAATCCGCTGCGGAACGCTTTACTTCTGGCGCGACGTCATCCGCGCGCTTGGATCGCCGAAGAGGTGGAAGGTGGCGCGGAAGTCGGGGTCCTGAACCGTGTTCTTTGCTCGCACCGTCGCATCGCCGAGCGTCAGGCCTTCGACCAGCGCTCCCTTCCACAACCGGGTGGCAAACCCGCTCTCCGCTCCAGGGTTGGTCATGCCCGACGAAGCCCACACCGCCCATGAGCCGCCCCCGCCTACCGAGAGGAGGATGGTGGCCAGATTGGTAGCGAGCGGATCGACGAAATAGCCGTTGAGGCAAGTCCCAGCAAAGAGCGTCGACGCCCCTGACCCGTTAGCAAGCGCCGGCGCGTCGGCGACGGAGAGGATGTGTCCGGTCCAGTACCCCTCCTCGCCGTGGCCCAGGTAGTTGACGGCGGCCGGCGCCGAGTTCAACGCTGCGACCAGCTCCCCGTGCAACATTGAATCATTAGTTCCGTCGCGTGCCAGCTCCTGCGAAGGCCACTGGCTGAGCCCGGACCGCACGCTCGCCGTTGCCTGCGAGAAGGCGGAGACGCCATCGTCCTCGTCGCGAACGAACAGCAACGACGAGCTCGCGGTCAGCGGTGCTCGTCCCAGGATTTTGCCCACAGTTCGGGTGATGTCGTCGGGACTAGACATGGGGAGTCGCCCCACGGCCATCGCCGCGCCACGGCCGACCGTGACCAGGCCGTCGTCAGAGCCAGTTTCCATCTGCGCTGTCTCAACGAGGACGGTCGGCACTTGGTCGACCCCGGCGCCGGTCCCGTTTGGGTAGTTACGTGGGTTGTAGGTCGCGCTTCCGACGAGGAGCACGTATTGCGGAGGCTGGTTCCAGTTCTGCCACGCGTATGTGAGGAACGCACGAAGGGCCGCAACATCCTTTTCACCGGCACCGAACTCGTCGTAGACGTCCTCGACGTCCACTAGGGCGACCTGAAGCCCCTCGGCCCGCCGCTGATCGACCAGAGGCTGGACGCTTCCCATGAGTGAGCCATGGGCGATGACGACCAGGTCAGCGCCAGCAGACGCGTGCCAGCTCGTGGGGGCGTTCGGACGGACCGCGAGTGGTGCCTTCACGTCTGCCTCTGAAAACGCAAAGAGCTGACGGCGGCCGCGACCGGGCACCGCGAAGACCGACACCGAGCCATCTGTGGCACCGCTCCCGACGCTGACCGCGATCGGTGCAGTCGGCTGAGTGATATCCAGTACCCGGGTGCTCGCCGCCGGCGCACCGTCGAGCTGCACGTAGTCCCCACCGGTCGCCCGGAGATAAAGCGCGTCGCCGGTGCTCCGATAGAGCCGTGGGTAGGTGAGGCGCTGGTACACCTCGAAGCTGAGGTCACCGGAGCCGGGCGCTCGGAGCTGAACGATATTGTCTCCCGCGCCGAGCAAACCCGGCGGGATGGAGATCTTCTTCGTCATCAGTTGCTGGTCCGAGCCGCGAAGCGTCCCGAGCAGCATCCCGTTGAGCGAGACCTCGATGACGTGAGAGCCCTGGGTGGCGCCCTGGACAGCGAGCTCGAGAACCGCGGACTGGTTCGAGGTCAGGTCCAGCTCCGGCGTCGAATAGACCCGGGCGTCCGGGGTGTCATAGATCAAAGGACCGAAGTATTTCTCGTTCCCGCCGTTCTTCAGCGAACCGAAGCGATAGAGTCGCTCCTGGAAGGTCAGCGTCTCGGGGAAGCTCGGCCCGCCGCTGCTCACGGCGCCATCGGACGATGTGCTGAACAACGTCGCCGTGCCCAGCCCGGCGGTGACCCAGTAGACGCGAACATCGGTGTATCGGCGATCGAGTGCTTGACCGTAAAACTCGATGGCGTCACCCGGATTGAGGTGCGCACCATCGGCAGCGATGGTGCGGAACGCGACCTGGCGACCCTCGTTCCACACTTGAAGCGTGGAAACGCTAGAACCGCGAGGAATTCCGGCATCGATGAGAGCCTGCGCCGGTACCCGGTAAACACCGGCTTCTCGCACGTCCACCTTGGCCGCAGCACGAGAAGCGAGGGCCCACTGCGACTGTGGCGTCGGCGCCACCGCGCCATCGTCCGGATCCAGCTCGATGCGTGGACGATTCCCTCGTCCGCCACGCAGGTCGGGCGTGGCATTCGCCCTGGTTGCCACCAGGGATGCGATCGAGCGAGCCCCGCCGTCCGTGGATGCCCGCGACGTGGTTGGTCCGAACCACTGACTGCCGCCCCTGCTTCGGATGGCCTCGACCCAGTAAGTACCGCCACCAGGTGCCTTCCAATCTTCGATTGCCGTCGAGGGGTCGTTCTTCAGGCTGGCACTGGCACGGAGCGCTGCCCCTTCGATAAAGGCTGGGCCCACCGGAACGCGCCGAGCACCCTCCTGGCGCCAGACTCGGTATCCGAGTGTCTGCAGGTCACTCCCCTCGGACCAGGTGATCTGAGTGCTCCGGCCGTCGTGCGTTACATCCATCCGGCCGGCCTTGGCCACGAGGGGTCGCACGGCGATGTCGAGAAACACCGTCCCGCTGGCGATGTGATAGCCGAGGTTGAACCCGGCGGGTGGATTTGGGAATTGCAGGAAGTTGTTGGCGATCGCGCCTGTGGCCGTGAAGATAGCGACGCTGCCAGAGCCGAAGCCCGGGCCTGGCGTGACATTGATGATGCCATCCACGGTAAGTGCTCCCGTGACGGCCGTGCTCGTGGTGGTGGTTCCCACGGTCAGGTTAATGTTGGTGGTGTCGTTCAAGGTCATGGCACCGGTCGCGAGCGGTGTTCCCGGCTGAAGCGTGCCACCGGCGGCGACGTTCACCGCGCGTGCCATCGTCCCACTGCCCTGAAGCGTCCCGCTGACCGGTAAGGCAGCTCCGCCCCCGTTCATCGTCCCGTTCAGGGTGAGATTGGTCACCGCGGCGAGGTTGCCAGCGGCCGCACCGCTCAGCGTCGTCCCGGCGTTGACGGTCAAGTTTGTGACGCTCAGCGTGCTCGCCGCATCACTCGTCAGCGTCAATGCGGTGGTGACGCTGGTTGTGGTCACTGCCGCGATGGAATGCGCGCCGCCTCCCTGAGCCCGCAGGTTGCAAGGTGTTCCAGCACACTGTCCAACAACACTCGCCGGAACCACCAGCGCAGTAGCTCCGTTGACCGTCACTGTGCCACCGGTGAGCGTGACGACCGCCATCCCGAGGGCGTTCGCCGCGTTGGCCTGCAAGGTGCCTCCATTCACCGTGGCAGCACCGAGGCTATTGCTGCCGCCGAGGTTCAGCGTCCCTCCGCTCACCGCAACCGCCGTGAGACTGTCGTTGCCGTTCAGGGTGACCGCGCCGCCATTGACTGTGAGGCTGGCGAGATTCTCGGTCCCGCTCATGCTGACCGTCCCGGCATTGACGGTGACAGACGTGATCGTGTCGTTACCGGTCGTGGTCAATGTGCCGGCCCCGACCGTCAGACCAGCGAAGTTGTTGTTGCCCCTCAGGTTGAGTGTGCCGCCCCCAGCCTTAGTGAAGCTCTGTCCGGTGATCGTCCCGCTGATGGTGTTGTTGACACCCGGGAACGTCCAGGTTTCGCCGGCAGTCCCGATGACTACATTGGCTGAGATCGTCAACATGTTGCCACCGCCACCACCTGTTCGGGTGATGCCGCCAGCGCCGATCGTCAGACTCTGCGGGCCGGCGATAATCACCGCGGTGGCATTGCTCTTGGTGAGCGCTGCCACCGAGGCGGCTACGCCGCTGATGGTGACCGTGCCGCCGACACTGTTGAAGGCCGCGGTGTCGGCCGGGCCGGGAACGCCGGTGTTCGGCAGCCAGTTGAGAGCATTGTTCCAGTTGCCATCGCCACTCGTGTTGCGCCACTGGAACGTTGCCGCTTGAGCGCTGAGTGTGAGGAGCATCCCGGTGAGGAGTACGGTGCGCGCGCCTGACGTGTTCACGACACTACTCCTTGCTCAGCGGCCGAGCCGACCGCGGACGGCAGTTCCGAGAAGCGATTACGCCAAGTCTTGCGGATGAATACAGCGCCGCGCCGAATGAGTTCGCCGAACTGGAGTAGCACACGAGGCACCCCTCGGAAGGGCGCGCGCAGGTGAAGCGTGGACGTGATCGGATCAGGCCACCGGGCGCGGACCGCTTGCAATGCCCTCCGCCAGCCCAGCCGGTGCAGCCCGAGGAGCGGATCCGGCGGCGCCTGATGTCCGCCAGCCCAGCCGTGAAGGACCGCCTCACGGAACCAGTGCGGCACCGCCCCCCGCGGGGTGTCCGCGGGAATCCGGGCTCCGAGGAGCTCCTCCGCCAGGCCCACGAGGGCCAGCACCGCGTCGCTGAGCCTGGCGTTGCCCGCAAGGCACAGGTCCCACCGAAAGCTGCGCGGCAGTGACTCTACGAACGCCGCCACGTCACAGAGCCACAGTGGCCGCCAGCCTCCGTGATCGAGCTGATGGAGGCAGATCAGCCGAAGATGGTCCTCCGGCGCGAGCGTCAGAAGCCGCGCTGCCCCGAGCGACTCGGTCGTTGCTCGGGCAATGAGCTCGGCATAGCTCCGATCTGGCAGGAAGCGCCGGAGCACTCGCATGTCGAGGTCAACAAACTCCTGGAGTTCGGGAGACAAGCGAGCGATGAGCGTACGGGCCCGGTCCACATCGCTCTCGGCTACGAGGATGTCGACGTCTCCGTACGGCCGAAGCGCGGGCTTGGCGTAAAGGCGCGCCATCGTCCATCCCTTGAAGACGATGGGGACGAGGCCCGTCTCGTTGAGGTGGAGTAGCACGTGCTCAAGATTCTTCGTGTGAAGGGCGGCCTGCAGTGTGTGAAGTCGGAAGGCCTCGTGAAGTCGCTCGGCAGCCACCGACGATCCGAGCGGCGAATCCCGGATGCGCCACCAGCCGAGCGCGCCACCCCCCGTGTCGAGCAGGATGTCCGCCACCCTGGGTAGTCGTTCCTGCAGTGACGAAGCAGGTGCTTCGGGCTCGGCCCGCCAGGAAGTTCTCAGGACCGCCGCGATGGCCAACCCCAGCGGCGTGGAAGGGTGGGCCGGCGAGATCACAAGCAGGTTCCGGTGGGCCCGGGCTGGCACGTCGACCCGGTGCAGCAGGGCGGCTCCTGGGGACCGCAGATGCTCCCCGGTGGCGTGCACTGCGATGTCGCCGCGCGTGCGGTCGGCGCCGTCACCAGAAGGATGATCGGAATCGCCGCCAGCCCGACGCCCACCAGCATCCGCCGCCGCCGGAGGTCCACGCCGGCCGGGGCCTCGGCTGCGTTCTCCAGGAGCCCCGCTTCTCCAAGCTGCTTCACCGCCTGCTGCACAACGTCCGGGTCCATCTCTGCCCCGGCGGCAATTGCCTCCACCGTCCGCTCGCCGTCACAGAGCGCCCAGATGCGGGCCGCCGGCCCGTTCAGGCAGGAGGCCTGGTGCGTCGCCTCCACGTAAAGCAGCGTCTCACCGTCGACTTCCTGAGCCACGACGCCCTGGCGCCGGGGCCGCGGGACGAACGCGCGCGGGGTGGCCATGGAGAGGGAGCCTAGCACCGCTTCGCCCCCCTCCCGCCAACGTCAAGAGCGCTCGCACCACCCCGCCGGCCGCCCCCCTGACACTGCGAACTCCGAGCGTTGCACCCCCCACCGCACGCGCCAGGGTCGCCATCACCTCGCGCGGCCGCTCGCGCGCCGGAACCGTGTGCGAAAGCAGCCCCAGCACCACCTCGCCCCGCGTCATCCGGACCGGCTTCCAGCGACCCCCCTTGCAATATTCCGTCAGGACGACAGCCCCCAGGGGGAGCGGAGTTCGGCCCGTCCGCCCCCGCGTACGGTCCACCGGCACGCGCACCTTGCTCCCACCGCCGGCGGCACGGACGGAGAGGGCGCGCGCATACGGGTGGACCCGCCCCCGCGCGTCGAGGAGCGCGTATTCGTCCGAGTAATAGATGGCACCGGCCCGGAGCAGGGCGGAGACGAGCGTCGTCTTGCCTGCTCCGGACGTCCCGGGGATCACCAGCGCCCGGCCCCCGACGCCCACCACCCCGGCGTGGACGAAGACGAACGCCCGGGCGTGCTGGGCGACGAAGAGCTGGAGGTCGGACTCGAGGACGTCCATCGCTCCGGCGTGGGACAGGCCACGCCCCAGCGTCTCGTCCCCGGCGTCGACGCGCAGCCCGTCCGCAGCGTGCATCACCGCATACCTGCGCCGGGGCTGCCCGCCCGCTCCCGGTCTCCACGTCGGCGGCAGCCGCCGGCGGACCTCGGCCAGGAGACCCGGCGTGTCCACCTGGACCGAGAACCCCACCCCGAAGGCGCTTCCCGAGACTCGAAGTTTGTTCACTTCGCCGGCGCCGCGGCGGGCAAGCCGCCATCCGGCGCGGCGGCCGCCTGCTGGTCCGGCGGCGGTGGCACCTGCCAGCCCCCTCCCAGCGCTCGGTAGAGGGTGATCAGCGCCACGAAGCGCTGGGCACGCACGCTGGCCAGGTTGAGCTGCGCCGGGAAGAGCACGTTCTGGTTGGTGGTCACCTCGAGGTAGCTGGCCACGCCGCCCTCGTACCGGTCGATGGACAGGGAGACGGACTCCTCCAGGCTCTTCACCTGAGCGGTTCGCTGCTCGAGTACCGGCTTGAGCTGGGCCACGTCGTTCAGGGAGCTGGCCACCTCGCGCAGGGCGTTGATCACCGACCGCTGGTAGACGGCCAGGAACTCCAGCCAGCTCGCCCAGGCGGCGTCGTACTGGCTCTTGAGCTGCGCTCCCTGGAGGATGGGCGCCAGCCAGCTGGCGAATCCGCCGATGTTCCAGAGGAAGGACTTGCCGGTGAAGAGGTTGCCCAGGTCGGTGGAGGCGAAGCCCAGCGAGCCGGTCAGGGTGATCTGCGGGTAAAAGTTAGCCTGGGCCACGCCGATGCGGGCGTTGGCGGCGATGAGATCCTGTTCTGCCCTGCGGACGTCCGGCCGCCTCTCGAGCAGCGAGGAGGGGAGGCCGGCCGGGATCTCCGGAGGGAGGCTGAACTCGGTGAGCGTCTTCCCCCGAGGGACAGGCCCGGGTGGACGGCCGAGGAGGAAGCAGATCTGGTTCTCCTGGTCGGTGATCTGCCGTTCCAGGTCCGAGGCGGTGGCCTGGGCATCGGCGACCTGCGCCTGCCCGACCGAGACCTCCAGCTTGTTCCCGGTTCCTCCCTCCAGGCGCGCGGTGTAGAGCTCCAGCGTCTTCTGATAGTTCTTCACCGTCTCTCGGGAGATCTCGAGCTGGGCATCGAGCAGCCGCAGCGTCACGTAGGCCTGGGCCACGTCGGCGATGAGACTGATGATGACGCCGCGCTGCGTGTCCTCGCTCGCCAGGAACTGGGCCACCGCCGCCTCGCTGCTGCGCCGGAGCTTCCCCCACAGGTCGAGGTCCCACTGCATCCCGACGAAGAGGTTGTACTGGGCGTTGCGCTGGGGGACGGCGCCGCTGCTCGACCCGGCGGGTGGGGCGACCAGGCCGGGGATGAAGCCCCCGCGTCCGTAGCCGGCCCCCGCCCCCACGCCGAACGCCGGCCACACCTGAGCTCTTGCAATCCCGGCCTGGGCGCGGGCCTGCTCCACCCGGGCCACCGCCGCGTGCAGGTCGTAGTTGTTCTCCAGGGCCTCGGCGATGAGTGCCTGGAGGGCCTCGTCCTGGAAGATCTCCCACCACGGCTGGTCGGCGAAGGACCTCGCGTCCGCCGGCTTCACCTGGTCGCGAAAGGTCTCGGTCACCTTGACCTCGGGCCGCTTGTAGTCGGGCCCGACCATGCACCCGACCAGCAGCAGCCCGAGGAGCGCCGCTTTGCCCGGCGCTCGGCGCCTCACGGGTGCCCTCCGCCGCCGTGTGCCGGGGCCGGCGCCGTCCCGGTCGGTGCCTTCTCCGGCTGGTCCTTGTGACCGCTCAGCTTCTCGATGAGGACGAAGAGCGAAGGGACGAAGAAGATGCCGATGCCGGTGGCCATCAACGTTCCCATGATGACCACGGTTCCCAGGATGCGCCGCGAGTTGCTGCCCGCTCCGGCGGCGACCCACAGTGGGACGCACCCCAGGACGAAGGCGAAGGAGGTCATGAGGATGGGTCTGAGCCGGAGCTTGGCGCCGGTAAGCGCGGCGTCGACGATGGGCCGCCCCTTGTCCAGCTCCGCCTTGGCGAACTCCACGATGAGGATGGCGTTCTTCGCCGCCAGTCCGACGAGCATGATCAGACCAATCTGCCCGTACACGTCGAAGGCGAACTCACGCATGTACAGCCCGGCGAACGCGCCGAGCACGGCGATGGGCGTGGAGAGCAAGACGCTGAAGGGAAGAGACCAGCTCTCGTAGAGCGCGGCGAGGATGAGGAAGACGAAGACGATGCTGAGCAAGAACACTTTGGCGGTTCCGCCCTCGGCCGCCTTCTCCTGGTAAGACATGTTCGTCCAGGCGATGCCCATTCCGGGGGGGAGCACCTCGCGCGCGGTGTCCTCCACCGCCTTGAGGATCTGCGCCGAGCTGTACCCCGGCCTCCCCGCGCCGAGGAGTTCGGCGGAGTTGAAGAGGTTGAAGCGCATGCTGAACTGCGGGCCGTTGACGTTTTCCACCGTCACCAGGGTGGAGAGCGGGACCATGGCGCCGGTGTCGTTGCGGACATAGAACTGGTTCAG
>Ga0335085_10016973_pt1 | contig 10501 bp, 8 predicted proteins | sample Lox_Sample_45_FD_206712 | JGI IMG/M metagenome (GOLD analysis project Ga0335085, IMG submission 206712) | Soil microbial communities from Loxahatchee National Wildlife Refuge, Florida, United States - Lox_Sample_4.5 | ecosystem: Environmental > Terrestrial > Soil > Wetlands | place: USA: Florida...
CCTACTGCCTACTGCCTACTGCCTACTGCCTACTGCCTACTGCCTACTGCCTACTGCCTACTGCCTACTGCCTACTGCCTACTCCTCCTGCCGGGGCTCGAAGCGGTAGCCGACACCGCGGACGGTAAGAAAGAAGCGCGGGCGGTCGGGATCGGGCTCGAGCTTGGCGCGCAGGCGGGCGACGAAGTTGTCGATCGTGCGCTGGCTGAGAAACTCGACCTTCCACACTGCCTGGAGCAGCATTTCGCGCGTGATGACTTGTTCGGGGTGGTGGAGGAAATACGCGAGAACGCTGAACTCGCGGGCGGTCATCGGCACGTCCTTGCCCTTGCGGCGCACCTTGTAGCCCTGCAGATCGACCTCCACATGCCCGAACGTCTCCACCGGCCGCCCGGCCGCCTGCAGCCGCTTGCGACGCAGCGCCGCGTTGAGCCGCGCCCGCAGCTCGCCCAGGCTGAAGGGCTTACTGATGTAGTCATCGGCGCCCAGTTGCAGCCCGAGCACGCGATCGTGCTCCTCGCCGAGGGCGGTCAAAATCAGCACCGGCACCTCCGCATCGCGTTTGCGGAGCTGGCGCAGCACCTCGAGCCCGTTCACACCGGGAAGCATCAGGTCGAGCAGGATCACGTCGGGGCGCTTCTCTTGCGCCAGGCGCAACCCGGTCCTGCCGTCGCTCGCGGTCAGCACCTCGTAGCCCTCGAGCGCGAGGTTCAGCTCCAGCCCGGCAACGATGGAGGCGTCGTCTTCGATCAGCAGCACCCGTTCACTGGCCATGTAACCATTGAGTGATTGAATGATTGGCGATTGAGCGAATTGAAGAACCTCTCCGATCCGGCAATCACTCAATCACCAATCGCCCAATCGCTCAATTGGCCGCCGGCTTGGCGGCCGGCAGAAGGATGGAGAACTCCGCCCCGCCGGAGGCACGGTTGCGCACGCGGACACGGCCGCCATGTGCCTGCACGACGTGGCGCACGATCGCCAGACCAAGCCCACTGCCCTCTTGCTGCCGGCTGAGGCGATCGTCGATGCGGTAGAAGCGCTCGAAGATGCGGCGGCGTTCCTTGCGCGGAATACCGGGGCCGTCATCGAGAACGGACAGCGCCACGTGGCCGTTCTCTTGCGCGCACACCAGCGCGATCGCGCGCGAGTCGCCGCCGTACTTGTGCGCGTTTTGGAGCAAGTTGAGGAGCGCCTGACTCATCATCGCCTTGTCGGCGAGGATCGGCGGCAGATCGGCCGGCAGATCGGTGCGCAGCTCGATGCGCTCGCGCATGCGAATCGGTTCGAAGGCGCGCAGCGCCTCGTCCACCACCGCACCGACCGCCTCGACCTCGCGGTGATACACCATCTTGCCGGCTTCCATGCGGCCGAGGTCGAGCAGCCGCTGGATCATCGTGTTGAGTCGCGCGGTATCCTGACGCAGCATGGTGAGACAGCGCTCGCGCTGCTCGTCCGACAGGAGGCGGTGCTCGAACAAGGTCTCGGCGAACATCTGGATGCTCGTCAGCGGGGTCTTGAACTCGTGCGAGACCTTGGAGAGAAAGTCGAGCTGGAGCTGCGACAGGTCCGCCGCCCGCTTCAGTGACACGACCAGCAAGATCCCCCCTACCAGCAGGGTGACGCAGAAGGACAGAATCAACACCCCGAAGGTGATGTCGACCGGTTCGCGCTGAAACACCAGGACGAGAATACCCACGACTACCAGTGCCACGACCGGCGTGAGGACGAACAGCGCGGCGAGGAACATGTGGCGGCGCAGACGCATCTGTGGTGATGGTGACGCCGGGCGCGTCCGGGGTCAAGATGGGTGCTGGGTGCCGGGTGTCAGGGTGCAGGGGCTTTGCCCATGAAATCGTATACCACGGATTACGCGGATGGGACCGGATGACACGGATTCACGATCGAAGATCCGCTTCATCCGTTCAGATCCGTGTAATCCGCGGTAAAGCGTTTCCGGTTCATGGCCGTGAACCTCGAGCCCCCCATCCTGTTGTATTCCCGGCCCCGCTTTCAGTAAGAAACAAGGATGGACCTCAGCTATAGCAAGGAATACGAAGCCTTCCGCGCCGAGGTGCGCACGTTCCTCGAGCAGAACTGGACCGACGCCGACCGCTCGAGCACTCCCGATCCCGACAGCCAGGCATCACTGCTCGGCGCAATCGTGCGCTCGGACCACCGGGCGACGACGTTTCGCCTGCGCGCGATCGAACGCGGCTATCTCTACCGTCACGTGCCCAAACGCTACGGCGGTGGTGAGCAGCCCTACGACCCGCTCAAGGCGACGATCATCGCCGAAGAGTTCCGCCGCTCGAAGGCGCCGGGCGAAGTCGTCGGCCAAGGACCGAGCATGCTGGTGCCCACCCTCATCGAGCACGGCACCGAGGAACAGAAGCAGCGTTTCGTCCGGGAGACGCTCCTCGGCAAGATCCTCTGGTGTCAGGGATACAGCGAGCCCGGGTCCGGCAGCGACCTCGCGTCGCTGCGGACGCGCGCCGAGCTCGACGGCGACTTCTGGGTCGTCAATGGGCAGAAGATCTGGACGTCGAACGCCCGCGAGGCTAACTGGATGTTCTGCCTCGTGCGTACCGAGCCCGAAGCCCCCAAGCACGACGGCATTAGCTATCTGTTGATCGACATGAACTCGCCCGGGATCGACGTGCGCCCGCTGCGGCAGATGACGGGAGAGTCCGACTTCAACGAGGTCTTCTTCGACAATGTCCGCGTGCCGAAGGAGAACCTCGTCGGTCCGCGGGGCAAGGGATGGATCGTCAGCCGTTCGACCCTCAAACACGAGCGTGCGCTGATCGGCGGCAGCACGATCACCCGGCGGATCTTCGACGGTCTGCTGATGCTGGCGCAAGCGCTCGAGCTGCGCGGCCAGCCGGCGATCAAGGATCCCGTGATCCGCAACCGTCTGGTCGAGATCGAAGCCAGACTCCTGTCGAGCGAGTATCACGGCTACCGGCTGCTGACGATGGAGGCGCGCGGCGAGGAGCCCGGCCTGGCCGCCATGGTGACCAAGCTCTTCTCCACCCAGTTGAACTACGACATGACCAAGACGGCGATGGATGTGCTCGGCGACCGCGGCCTGCTCGCTCCCGGCGAGGACAGCGCCCCCGCGATGGGCATGTTCGCGCACGCCTACATGTGGTCGCTCGGCATTCTCATCGCCGGCGGGACAGCGAACATCCAGCGGAACATCATCGCCGAACGCGGCCTGGGCATGCCGCGCGATCCGCTGGTCAGCAGAGAACGACACTGAAGGAGGGAAGGCGTCGACAGTTGACAGTTCACAGTTGACAGTCTGTCGTGGCGCAGACCTCGAAACTGTCGACTGTCGACTGTCAACTGTCGACGAGTATCTATGGACTTCGGGCTCTCACAAGAACAACTGCTGCTCAAAGACACCGTCAAGCGCTACCTCGCCGAGCAGTGTCCAACGACACGCGTCCGGCAGATCATGGAGAATGCCGCCGGCCACGACGAACGGCTCTGGCTCGGGCTGGCGGAGCTCGGCGTGACCGGGCTCATCGTCCCGGGCGCCCATGGCGGCTCGGAGCGCGAGCTCCTCGACCTCGCGCTGGTCGCGGAGGAGCTGGGCTACGCGGCTACGCCGGGGCCATTTCTCGGTTCGGCCATGGCCACCGTCGCCCTCATCGAGAGCGGCGATGCCACGCAGCAAGCGCGCTGGCTGCCTGGACTCGCCTCCGGCGAGATCATCGGTACCGTCGCGTTGGGTGAAGAGGGAAGCGAGTGGGACCCACGCCGCTTCAAGACGTCGGTCTCCAGCGGGCGCCTGAGCGGCGTCAAGCCCGAGGTACCCTATGCGTCGGCCGCACATGTCGTCGTCGCCGCGGCGGCGGACGAGCACGGCCCCGGGTTGTGGCTGCTCGAGCGGGGCGCGCCGGGGCTCGAGGTCAAGCCGTTGAAGGGCATCGACATGACCCGCCGGCTCGATTGCCTCACGTTCAACCAGACGCCGGCCGTGAAGCTGGGCGGCGCAGCGCTACTGGGCCGGACGACCGACGCGGGGCTGATCCTCCTCGCCGCTGACGCCTACGGCGGCGCGCGTCGCTGTCTCGAGATGGCGTCCGCGTACGCGCTGCAGCGCGAGCAGTTCGGGCAGATCATCGGGACCTTCCAGGCGGTCAAGCACCAGCTCGCCAACCTCGCCACCGAGACCGAGCCGGCACTGTCGCTGTACTGGTACGCGGCGCACGCGTTCGATCGCATCCCTGATCAATCGCCCCGTCACGCGGCCATCGCCAAGGCGCATCTGAGCGACCTCTTCGACCGTGCGGCGCGGGACGCAACCGAACTGCACGGCGGCATCGGGTTCACGTGGGAGTTCGACCTCCACCTCTGGTTCCGCCGCGCCGTCTTCGATCGCGCCTTCCTGGGTGACGCCAACTTCCATCGCGCCCGCGCCGCGGACCTGGCGGGATGGTGAAGGACGTCGACAGTTCACAGTCGACAGTTGACAGTTGGAGAACCTTCAGATCGAGGCTCTCGAACTGTCGACTGGACTGTCGACTGTGAACTTCATGTCGGACGACGCCCCCATTCCCGCCATCGACTGCTGGGTCAACCCGATGACTCCGGAGGTGGCGGGGCGCGAGCAGCCGGAGTTCCTGGTCCGCGTCGCCACCGACTACTTCCATCGCGAGCAGGAAGTGTTCAAGGGCACGCCGCTCGATCAGATGGTGGGCATGATGGAAGCGGCCGGCATTGCCGGCGGTCTCCTGACCATCAATGCCGCCGACCCCACCGCCCATGCCGCGATGGCGGCGCAGTATCCTGGCCGATTCATGCTCTCCGCGGTCATCGACCCACTGCAAGGGATGGGGGCGCTGCGTACGATCGAACGGCTGGTGAAGGACTACGATGTCCGCCTCATCCGGATGGTTCCGTTCCTGATCAATCGGCCGCCCAACGACAAGGTGTACTACCCCGTGTACGCCAAGTGCATCGAGCTCGGCGTGGCGGTGTCGGTCAATACCGGGATCCCGGGACCACCCATGCCGGCAGAGCCGCAGCGCCCGCTCTACCTGGACGAGGTGTGCCTCTTCTTCCCCGATCTCGTGCTCATCATGGCGCACGGGGCGGATCCCTGGTGGGGTGAAGCGATTCGCCTGCTCCTCAAGTACCCCAACCTCTACATGATGACGTCGGCATACCTGCCCAAGTATCTGCCGCCGGAGCTGATCCAGTTCATGAACACCCGCGGCCAGGACAAGGTGATGTTTGCCACCGATTTTCCCTTTCTGCCCTTCGACCGCGCCGTCGCCACCGCCCGCGAGCTGCCCTTCCGGCCCGGCGTGCTGCGCAAGTACCTGAGCGACAACGCGCGGCGGGTGTTCCGCTGGGAACAGTAGGCAGTAGGCGGTAGGCAGTAGGCAGTCCCCGCCCCGCCTCCCCCGCGCCATCCGGACGCGGCGTGGGGAGGCTGGGACTGCCCACTGCCGACTGCCGACTACTTGCAAAGGGAGGGCTCGACACGCGAAAAGGGAGAGTCTGAGAGCGGTACGGGATGGACGGCGACCGCCTGGAAACCCTGCAACGGCGTGTAGCGGAGCTCGAGCGCGAGCTGGCGGACCTCGACGGCCGGCCGGGCGCATCCGAACAGCTGCGAGCGGCGGCCGCGGAGCTGCGAGCGTTGGCGGACGAGCTGCGCCAGCGCGAGCTGACGCTGGAGGCCGCGCGGCGCGCCTTCGAGTCCGCCCGCGCGCTCCAACCGGGTGAGGAACGCTTCCAAAACGTCTTCGAGCACGCGCCGATCGGAATGGCGCTGGTCGGGTTGGACGGCCGCACCTTTCAAGTGAACCGCGCCCTGTGCGAGATGTTCGGCTACACCGAAGATGAGCTCTTCAATGGCGCGGTCCGCGAGCTCACCGATCCGGCAGAGATCGACCGGGCGGTAGCAACCGCAGGGCGCCTGGTCGCCGGCGAGATCCACAGCTTCCAGCTCGAGAAGCGCTTCCGTCACCACGATGGGCACACCGTCGAGACGCTCCTCAGTGTATCACTCGGCGGTGGAGGCGAGGGAACGCCGCCCTACTACATTTGCCAGCTGATCGACATCACCGAGCGGAAACGGGCCACCGGCGCGCTCGAGGAGGAACGCAACTTCTTCTCAAGCGTGTTCGACACCGTCGATGCCTTCATCGCCGTCTTCGATGCGGCCGGACGCTTCGTCCGCGTCAATCGGGCATGCGAAGAGATCGGCTATCCAATGGCCGCGGTGCAGGGTCGCGTCGTCTGGGAGCTGCCCGAACGAGCGGACGAGGCGGTGCTGGTGAAGGACATCTTTATGCGCATGTTGGGCGGCGAGCTGCCGCGGAACTTCGAGGCGCCGCTCACGCCGCCGGACGACCAGCCGCGGGTCTTCTCCTGGTCTTCCAGCCTGATTGGGGATGGGACGATCCCGCGCTACGTCGTGACCGCGGCCCTCGACGTGACCGAGCGCAAGCAGGCGGAGGCGGCGTTGCTGGAGAGCGAGCAGCGCTTCGAGAGCGCCTTCCGGCACGCGCCCGTCGGGATGACGCTGGTCTCGATCGACGGCCGGCCGTTGCAAGCGAATGAAGCGTTCTGCTCGCTGGTGGGTTACTCCGAGGACGAGCTGTTGGCCAGGACGGTATTCGACATCACTCATCCCGACGACGTCGCCCTGGGCAAGGAATCGATGCGCCGTCTGCTCGACGGGGAGGTCACCGCCTTCTCCTACGAGAAGCGATACATTCACAAGCGCGGCCATGAGGTCTGGGGCCTGTTGAATGTGTCGTTGCTGCGCGACAATGCCGGCGTGCCCCGCCATTTCGTGGCCCAGGTTCTCGACATCAACGAGCGCCACAAGGCGGAAACGGCCTGGCGGGAGAGCGAGAAACGCTTCGCGATCGCGTTTCAGAACGCGCCGATCGGCATGGCGCTCATACGCCCGCCGTTTGGCCTCGAGGTCAACAACGCCTTGCTGCGTATGCTGGGCTACCGCGACCAGGAGCTGTTCGAGCGTGGCCTGCCCGGCGTCGTGCACCCCGAGGAGATCGCCGCTTCCCTGGCGGGCCTGGAGGATTTCATCCGATCGGGCCGCGACACGCACCAGAGCGAGCGCCGCTTCGTCGACCGGAACGGCCGGACGGTGTGGACCCGCGTCGGCGTTTCGGCGGTCCGCGGCCCCGCCGGCGAGGCGAACCTTCTCATCGCGCAAATCGAGGACATCACCGAGCGTAAGCAGGCCGAGGAGGCGTTGCGGGCGAGCGAAGAGCGCTTTCGCGCCCTGGTGGACAACGCGTTCGACGCGGTGTTCCTCATCAGTGCGACCGGGGAGCTGATCTTTGCCAGCCCGTCGACCGCCCGCATCTTCGGCTACGAAGCGGCGGACGTGGTCGGGCAGAACGTGCGGCCGTACGTGCATCCCGACGACCGGCCGGGCGTGGAGGAGTTCTTCGTTCAAAGCCTAAACGCGCCCGAGCTCTCGGCGCTCGGCGAGATCCGGCTCCGCCATCGCGATGGCCACTGGGTCTGGACCGAGGGGGTGGCGCAGAACTTTCTCCACAATCCGCACGTGCGCGCCGTCGTCGTCAATGCGCGCGATATCACCGAGCGCAAGCAGGCCGAGCAGGCGTTGCAGGATCGGGACGCACGCTTCCAGGCGATCATGGCGCACAGCCTGGACATCGTCACCCTCACCGATGCGCAGTGCACGATCGAGTTCATGAGCCCGGCCGCCACGCGCGTCCTCGGGTACGACGTGAACGAGTTCGTCGGTCGCAACGGATTCGACCTCATACATCCGGAGGACTATGAGCAGACCCGACAGCGCTTCGACTGGGTAGCGCAAACACCGCGGGGGACGGTCACCAATGCCTATCGCTACCGGCACAAGAACGGCGCGTGGCGCTGGCTGGAGAGCAACATCACCAATCTCCTCGACGAGCCCAGCGTCGCGGCGCTCGTCGTCCACACGCGCGACATCACCGAACGGAAACAAGCCGAAATGCTCTTGCGTGAAAGCGAGGAGCGGTTCGCGCTCGCCGTTTCGGCGGCCAACGAGGGACTGTGGGACTGGAACCTGGAGCGAGACGAATTCTACCTCTCGCCGCGCTTGCGCACCATCATCGGCGTCGGCGACGAGGAATCGCCGCGCGCCGAGCTCCTGGGTTTGCGCATTCATCCGAACGACCTCGAACGGGTGCGGAACGACTGGATGGCGCACATCAACGGCGAACGGCCGACGTACGAATCGGAGTACCGGCATCGCGACTGCGACGGCACGTATCGATGGGTGCTCGCACGCGGGCTGTGTATCCGCGATGCCACCGGCAAGGCCTATCGGATCGTCGGCTCGCTCACCGACGTGACCGCGCGCATGCGAGCGGAAGAGGAGGCGCGCCAGCGGGCGGCCGAGCTCGCGCACGTGCTGCGCGTCAGCGCCATGGGCGAGATGGCCAGCGGTCTCGCGCACGAGATCAACCAGCCGCTGGCCGCGATCGTCAACTACGCCCGCGGCACCATTCACCGGCTGCAGAGCGGCCAGGCGGCGGACGACCTCACGGACGTGCTCACGCGCATCTCCGGCGAGGCGCTGCGCGCGTCGGGCATCGTGCGCGGCTTGCGGCAGTTCCTGCGCAAGGAGCCGCCCCATCATGAATCGGCGGACCTCAACGTCCTTGTCGCGGACGCCGTGCGACTCATGGAAGCCGATGCTCGGCAGGATGGCGTTGCCCTGCGCGTCGGGCTCACGGCTGACGTACCGCCCGTACGGGTCGACCATGTGCAGATCGAGCAGGTCATCGTCAACTTGATCCGCAATGGCCTCGAGGCCATGCATCGAGGCAACGGCAGTCGGGGCGAGCTGTTCATTCGGACCGCGGTCGGCGACGGCGGCGAACCGGTCGTGATGGTATGTGACGCGGGCGAAGGTTTGCAGGGCGAGATCGCCGAAAAGATCTTCGACCCCTTCTTCACGACGAAGCCCAATGGGCTGGGGATGGGTCTGTCGATCAGCCGGTCGATCATCCAAGCGCATGGCGGCCGTATCTGGTTCAGCCCCAATCCCCAGGGCGGCGCGACCTTCTCCTTCACGCTGCCGGTCGCGGGGCCCGACGATATGTGAACGCGCCCTCGGTGCCGCTTCTCTTGACCTCTGGACGCGATCTGACAGGATCGCCTGGTTGAATCCGATGGCGGAGAACCTGCAACCCTGCTGCGAGACGGCGCTGGCGACGTGGCTGGAGCGAATCGACAAAACCGTGTCGAGCTACCCCGTCATCCAGGACCGCCCCTGCCCCACGTGCCGGCGCATCGTCAAGATCCGCGTCTACGGCCCGCCGGAGGCAGTAGGCAGTAGGCAGTAGGCAGATGGCAGTCCCCGCCCCGCTTCCGGAAGGCGGACGGGTGGGGTGGACTGCCTACTGCCATCTGCCTACTGCCTACTCCTCCGCTGTCACATATGCGCTGCTCGTTCCGCCGTCGACCATGAACGCGGTGCCGTTGACGTATGCCGAATCGTCGGAGGCGAGATAGAGGGCAGCCGCCGCGATTTCCTCAGCCTTGGCGAGACGACCCATCGGGAGATGAACCAGCCGTCGCGCTCTGGCGGCGGGATCGGCGAGCAGGGCCTGGAGGAGCGGTGTATCCACGGGACCGGGGCAGATGGCGTTGGCGCGAATGCCGCGGCGGGCAAACTCGACCGCGATCTCGCGCGTCAGCGCCAGGACGCCGCCCTTCGAGGCGGTGTACGCCGATTGCGAGGTCGCCGAGCCCATCACCGCGACAAACGACGCGGTGTTGATGATCGATCCCCCGCCAGCACGCAGCAGGGCTGGTATGCCATACTTGCAGCCCAGGAAAACGCCCTTCAAGTTCACCGCGATGACGCGATCGAATACGGCTTCGTCCGTGCTCACCACCGAGCCATCCTCGTCCGGAAAGATGCCGGCATTGTTGAACAGGACGTGCAGCGCACCCGCCTCGTGCTCGGCAAATGCGACCATCGCCTGCGCCTCGGCTGCCACGGTGACGTCGGCGCGAATGAACGCGGCCGTGCCGCGCTGCGCGACGATCTCGTCGACGACGGCACGGCCGCTGGCTTCGTTCATGTCCGCCACCACGACACGCGCACCCTCCGCGGCGAATCGCCTCGCCGCCGCGCGGCCGATACCGCTGCCGGCGCCGGTAATCAACGCCACCTTGCCCGTCAGTCGTCCGGTCATACCAGCTCCCTCCAATAGTAGGCAGTAGGCAGTAGGCGGTTGGCAGTCCACCCCACTCCCCGCCGGCACCGTGGTGAAGATCATGGTGGGGGTGGGGACTGCCTATTGCCATCTGCCTACTGCCTACTGTTTCTCGCGGCGCCCACGAATGCCGCGAACAATCGCTGCTGCGCCCGATCTGCCGGTTGCATTTCTGGATGCCACTGTACGCCGATACACCACGGATGCGCCTCATGCTCGACCGCTTCGATGACCCCGTCGGCAGCCCATGCCACCGCTCGGAGGTC
>Ga0335085_10016974_pt1 | contig 10501 bp, 8 predicted proteins | sample Lox_Sample_45_FD_206712 | JGI IMG/M metagenome (GOLD analysis project Ga0335085, IMG submission 206712) | Soil microbial communities from Loxahatchee National Wildlife Refuge, Florida, United States - Lox_Sample_4.5 | ecosystem: Environmental > Terrestrial > Soil > Wetlands | place: USA: Florida...
CCGCGACGTCCAGGAGGGAGCAAACAAGTTTCTGCCGAAAGCGATGCGCGAATCCAAGCTGCTGACGAAGCGCGATGAACGGGCAATCATCAACGAGTTTCTCAACCGCGCCTGGCATCTGATGGCGCCGTATGCTCCGGCCGAGGACCTGGAAGAGATGCAAGGACTCGCCGACGGCAGCGGGATTCCGGTGGAGGTCATCCACCGGATGCACGCGATTCCCGACACCGGCGAAACCAGTTGCAGTGGACTGGTCGCGAAAGGCAGCGCCACCAGCGACGGCCATGTCTATCAACTCCGCATCCTCGACTATGGCGCGAACTTCAATTTGCAGCGTCGTCCGCTCATCACCGTGTATCGTCCGACGACTCAGAACGCCAACATGTACGTCACCATCGGCTGGGTGGGATTTGTCGGCGCGGTCTCGGGCGTCAACGAGAAAGGCGTCGCCTTGAGCGAAATGGGGTTTGGCAATCCGCCGGGGGAGACGCTCGCGGGTGTCCCGATGCCGTTTCTCCTGAAAAACGTGCTGCGGTATGCCGACACGGCGGAGGAAGGCGCCGCGATCATCCGGGCGGCCCGCCGCACAAACTCGTACGTCTATTTTCTCGGAGACAAACACGACAACCCGATTGGCATGATCACGTCGGCCCAGCGCTGCGTCGTCTACCACGCCAACGACCGCGACACCTTGGAGGTGGGCGACAACACGCTGCCGCAGTTCCGGGACGTTGTGTACGGCGGCCACTACGAGGACAAGCAGGCCCAACTCGTTCGCGAATTGCAGGGCAAACTCGATGTGGAAACCATCCAGGAACTCGCGCGGCAGATCGCGATGAAGTCGAACCTACAAACCGTGATCTACGATCTGACGTCCGACAGAATCTGGGTTGCCAACCGCAAAGATAATGTCCGTGCCGCTGACCGTCCGTACGTCGATTTCTCACTCGCCGACGCGTGGAAGGAATCCGCGGAGCCCACCACAACCCCGGTTGCAATGGACGGGGAGAAGTAGCTGGCGCTTGTAGCGGGTCTGAATTCTGTCATTCTGAGCGTGTCGAAACCGCCTCGGGCCGTCTATCGTGCGACGGCAAATCTCAGCCGTTGAACTGGCGGGTGCCTAGCCACAGATTCATACGGATGCCACGGATCAATTACTTGCTGTCTCCGTCGCCTTTCTCCGTCAGTCGTGCGCTTGTTGACACTATCATCGTTTTGAGGAAGCGAAGCGGTGCGGCCGTTGGGCCGTTCGGTAGGGACGCGCTGCTGCGCGTCCAGGCCGCGACGCAGCGCGGTCAGACCGCGCCGTCCACAATCCACCCGGGCATTGACACCTCGTTGCCGCTCGCGTTACAAATGCCGGGGAGGTTGGCAACATGAACATTCGCCTGCTTTGGATTGTCACGACGAGTCTGGTTCTCGCGCCATTTGCCATCGGGGCCGACACCAACGCGCCACCAGCAGCCGCGATCACCACGCAACAGACTTCACAAGCCACGGCTCCAACCGAGGCCGAACCGACCGAGCCGGAGATGCGCGAAGCGGTGCAACGTCATCTGGACAGCCTCAACTCACAGATGCGGCCGCCGCCTGCCCCCTCCACATCGTCGAGCCGGCCCCAATACGTCTACTCGCCCTACTGGCACTATTACTACGGCTACTACCACCCCTACAGCAAAGAGAGCGACTACGAGAACTGGACGGATGTGGCCCGGCGCGCCCATGGGACCGCCCGGGTAGAGATCACGTCCTTCAAAAAGATTCGCTGCAGCCCTGCCCCGGACGAGGGTGGATTCAGCGGCGACTACATCGCCGAATTGGAACTGCGCGGCGCGCCCAACCCGGCGGCGCAAGCAATCATGCAAACCTCCGGCAAACGTCTCAAGGGGTTCTTCTACAAAGGCGATAAAGGTTGGATCTTCGGCGAAGCACCCAGCGAGTCGAAGTGACGAAGGTTCCGGTGTGTGCCAGTCACCGGCTGCCATGCCGACCGAGGCGAACGGATCTCAGACGTTGAACCGCAGACGGGGGCGGAGTTCTAGCCGCGAGTTCACGGGATACCCACAGACGGGCCGATAGCAAGCTGTCGATTTTGCTGTTGCACGGCGTCACTTGCTGCTATTGTCGCGGCCGGTGACGATGAGAGGCGAGTTCGCATCGTTGGTTCTCCCTCGTGCATTCCGCAAGGCGGCTCGACTGGCGGCGGGAGTTTTTGCTTTGCTGGCCCTGCCCGGCGAACTCTACGCGCTCTCGTTCGCCCAACAACCCCAAGGTGGCACGCGCTATCCCGGGGACGGGTTTCTTCTATCGTGCATTGTTACGACCGTTCCGCCGCCGAGCTATCAATGGTATCAAAGCGGTAATCCGTTGGTCGACGCGACCAATAGTCAAGTGTTCCTCTCCAATCTGACCGTGTCCAACGCCGGCAATTACACCGTCGTGGCCAGCAGCGGCACCGAGAGCGTGACCAGCGCGCCGGCGACCCTGGTCGTCCTGCCCGACACCGAGATTACCGGCACGATCCAGGATATACGACACGTCGTGATTTTCATGCAGGAGAACCGGTCGTTTGACGAATACTACGGCTCGCACGAAGGCGTGCGCGGATTTGGCGATCGCAACGCGTTGCTGTTCCAGAACGGATCCAGCGTCTTATTCCAACCCAACCACAGCAGTTACGTGCTGCCATTCCACAGCTCCATCCAATGCCTCGAAGATGTCGAGCACGGCTGGGATGATGGACATGACCAATGGCACTCGGGCAAATGGGACCGATGGATTCCCGTCAAGGGCACGGACGCCATGCCGTATTACAACCGCAGCGACCTGGCTTACTACTACGCGCTGGCAGAGGCCTACACCATCTGCGATGCCTACCATTGCTCGGTCATGGGGCCGACCTTCCCCAACCGGCTGTGTCTGTTCACCGGCATGATCGACCCCAACGGCACCGGGGGCGGACCGGTGACCGCCAATCAGGTACCGCCCAGCGGATTCACATGGACAACCTATCCCGAGCGGCTGCAGGCCAATGGCGTCAGTTGGAAAGTCTATCGTCAGGACGGCGACTGGTTCGGCGATGCTCTGTCCTGGTTCGCCCAGTATATAAATGCCTCACCGGGCGATCCTCTCTATGATCGCGGCGTCGCCACGGTGGGCCGTATCGTCGACGCCTTCCGTCAGGACGTCACCAATGGAACGTTGCCCCGCGTTTCGTGGATAATTCCCACGTTCACGGACTCAGAGCACCCGTTCTATTCCCCGGCCAACGGCGAGATCTTGACGAAGGCGCTTCTCGACGCACTCGCCTCCAATCCCGCCGTGTACAACTCGACCGTTTTTATCCTCAACTATGACGAGGCGGGTGGGTTCTTCGATCATGTCCCACCGCCCGTGCCGGTCTCAGGAACGCCCGACGAATTCGTCGGCGGGTTGCCGATCGGCCTCGGCGTCCGGGTGCCGGCGATATTGATTTCCCCCTGGACTCGCGGTGGCTATGTCTGCTCACAAGTATTCGACCACACGTCGGTCATCCGCTTTCTCGAAACCTGGACCGGCGTGAACGAACCCAACATCAGTGCTTGGCGCCGGCAGGTGTGTGGTGACCTGACGTCAGCCTTCAATTTTACCAATCCCGACACCAATTATCCGGGTCTGCCAAGCACCACGGCGACCAATTGTTCAAACGGCGTCGATGCATCGGTGCCGTCGCCCCAGACTGTGCCCGTGCCGGAAACGGGCGTGCTCCCCAGCCGGCCGCTGCCCTATCAGCCCAACGCGATGCCGACGACCGACTGTGGCGCCAGTCAATTCTGGATAGCAATGACCAACGCCGGCACTATGTCTGTCCACTTTGCCATCTATCCCAATGCCTATCGAACCGACGGCCCCTGGCAGTACGATGTCGCCGCGAGCAATTCCGCGAGTACCAATTTCAATGTGGTTTCTTCGGGGGGGCGGTATGACCTAACCTGTTACGGACCCGATGGCTTCCAGCGCCGATTCGCCGGGAACATCAACTCCAATTGCAATCAGGTCGAAGTGTTTTCCAGTATCGACACCAATGCCGGCGGAATCACGCTCGCCTATCAGAACCTGACGACATCGAGCGTTGTGTTCACGGTCACCGATGGCTATTCAACGGCCGGGCCGTGGACTTACAACGTTCCCCCCGCGAGCACGCTTACGGACACGTTTCCCGCGGCGGTGAACAATTACGGCTGGTACGACCTGACCGCCACCGCCAGCCACGATCCGCTGTTCCTGCGCCGACTGGCCGGCCACATCGAGACCGACGGCAAAGATTTCTTCTTTGCCGTAACCCCAAACACCCAGACCGTGGCCAACGTCAGCAATGCGACGTATGCCGTGACGGTTACACCCATCAACGGATTCAATGGAAACGTTGCCCTGAGCGTGACCGGCTTGCCGACAAACGTCAGCGCCAGCTTCAGTCCGGCCTCGCTAACCAGCTCGGGGACCTCGACCGTATCGCTATCGACTTCGACCAACGTTACGGCCGGCGACTACCCGCTATCCGTGACCGGCACCAGCAGCAACACCACGCACACCGTCGTTGTTACCCTGACCGTCACTCCCCCTGATTTCTCGATCGCCACCACGCCGAACACGCGGACGGTGATCCCCGGCACCAATGCCACGTACACGGTCAACGTGGGGGCGATCAACGGGTTCACCGGCGACGTGGCGCTCAGCGTGACCGGCCTGCCCCTGGATGTCAGCGCCGATTTCAACCCGGCAGTCGTGTCCGGTTCCGGAACGTCCACGTTGTCCATGGCGACTTCCACCAATACGCCGCTGGGCAGCTACCCCCTCACCGTCACTGGAACCGGCAGCAACAGCGTCCATACAACCGTAGCCACACTCGTGCTCCAGTCGCCTGATCTATTCATTCCTGACTGGTGGGCACAACAGTATTTCGGCTGCACCGACTGCCCGCAGGCAGATGCCACGGCGGACCCCGATGGCGACGGGATGAACAACCTGACCGAATACTTGGCGGGCACCGATCCAACCAACAGCGCCTCCGCATTTCGCATTATCGGTGTAGCGCTTCAAGGAGGCGATGTCCTCGTGACCTGGCAGGCAAGCGGCGGCCGAACCAATGCCCTACAGGCGACCTCGATCCCTGTGAGTGGCTATGCTGACGTCAGCTCGAACATCGTCCTCTCCGGTAGTGGAGACGTGACCACAAATTCCCTCGACGTTGGTGCCGCTACCAACGCCATCCGCCTTTACCGCGTCCGTCTGGTCCCGTAGCGGACCGTTGCGGGCGCGTAGTCCTGCCGTCACCGGGGTGGAACCACGGTCGCGAGAGCCGTAGCTACAACAAGCGTGCGAATTGACTACGGTATCTGCTAAAGTCGCCGGGAGATGGTCCCGCAATCGTACTATCGCTGCTGGGTGGAAGTTGACCTCGATGCGTTGCGCCACAACGTCGCCGCCATCCGTCGCCGCATCGGGCCGAACGTGAAATTGATGGCCGTGGTGAAAGCCGACGCGTACGGTCACGGCCTCGCGCAAGTGGGCGGCACGCTGATGCAATGTGGCGTCGACACGTTCGCCGTCGCCAATCTTTCCGAAGCGCTGTTGCTGCGGCAAATCGGCGGCAGCGGCTGGCCCATCCTGCTGTTCGGTTCGGCGTTGCCGTTCGAAGTCCCCAAGATGATCGAGCAGAATATTACGCCGACGATTTCCACCCTGGACGAAGCGCACTTGTACGAGGCGGAAGTGCGACGGCGCGGCCTGACCGCGGATGTGCACGTCGAAGTGGACACCGGCATGGGTCGCGTCGGCTTTTGGCACGAAGACGCGGCGGCGAGCTTGTTTCGACTCGGCGTGCTGCGACGCGTGCGCATCGCGGGGATGTACACGCATTTTCCGTCGGCTGATGAGAATCTCGATGAGACCCGGCGTGAGTTGGGATTATTTCAGAAGGTTGTCGAGCAACTCGAAGCCAACGGACTGAAGATTCCCCTGCTCCACGCCGCCAACAGTGCTGCCGTGCTGAATCTTCCCGAAGCCGCGCTCAACATGGTGCGACCCGGCCTGCTGCTGTATGGGATCTCGCCCAACACTCCTCACACTCCCCCGCTCCCGCGCTCCGACGAATTCCTCCCGGCTCTTTCCTTCAAGGCGCGGGTAGCCTATGTGAAACAGGTCGCAGCCGGCCGGACGATCAGTTACGGGCAAACGTTTACCGCCACGACGCCGATGAAGATCGCCACCGTGACGGCGGGGTATGCCGACGGATTTAGCCGTCATCTGTCCAACAAAGCGCACGTGCTCGTTCGCGGCACGCGTTGCCCGGTAATCGGGCGGGTCACCATGGACCAAATCATGGTGGACGTGACCGCGCTGCCGGAGGTTCAGTGCGGGGACGAGGTGGTATTCATCGGCCGGCAGGGAACGGGGGAAATCAGCGCGAGCGAAGTCGCCGGTTGGGAAGATACCATTGCCTGGGACGTGCTGTGCGGAATTACCAAGACCGCCCGTGTCCCGCGCGTTTACCGCGGCGCCGTGGCCGCGTGAGCAAACCTGCACTGTTGCCCCCGGAGCGCACCGAGTTTATACTGAAGCGTAAGCCAGCATAGGAGGACTGATGAAGAAGAGCGCGAAAACGAAGGCGTCACCGAAGCGAGCCCGGCGCGTGAAGTGCGCCTGCGCGAGTTGTGTGTGCACCGTCGACGTGGACCGGGGGGTGCGGCGCGGCAACCTCGTATTCTGCGGTGAAGCCTGCGCGGCCAAGGCCTGCACGATCGAAGAATGTCACTGCGAGCACGACGAGTGTCGTGTGTGAGTCAGCGCTTACCGGCCCGGCGCGCCGTCGCACGGCGAGCGCGCCCCCGGTGCTTCGCAGATTCCCAGAGCGCGTCGAGTTCTTCCAGCGTGCAGTCTTCGAGTCGCCGACCGCTGGCATGGACCGCTTTCTCAATTTCCTGGAACCGCTTGGCGAACTTGGCGATCGTCCGGTTGAGCAGTTCCTCAGCTTGCAGATTCTCAAACCGGGCGAGATTCACCGCGGCAAACAACAGATCCCCCAGCTCTTCCTCGAATTGACGGCGATTGCCAGAGGCAAGTGCCCCTTTCAGTTCGCGTAGCTCCTCTTCCACCTTGCGCACGACGTCGTCCACCCGCTTCCAGTCGAAGCCGACGCGCGCGACCTTGCGCTGCACCTTGTCGGCTTTGAGCAGCGCGGGAAGATGTTTTGGCAGGTCTTCCACGTGGATGATGCTCCGGGCCTTTTTCTCGGACCGCTTGATCGCCTCCCATTGCTGCAGGACCTCGGCGCTATTGCGCGCTGTCTTTGTGCCGAAAACGTGTGGATGACGGCGCACGAGCTTCTCGTTGATGGACTTGGCTACCGCGTCGAAATCGAACTGGCGGGATTCGCTCGCCATCTGGGCGTGGAAGACGATTTGCAGAAGCAGATCGCCCAGTTCATCCTTGAACTCATCCATTTTACCAGCGTCCAGCGCGTCCAGCGCCTCGTAGCATTCCTCAATCAGGTTGTGGCGGATAGAGTGATGTGTTTGCTCACGATCCCACGGGCAACCACGCGGACCACGCAGCCGCGCCATGATGTCGAGCAGCCGCGCCATGTTCTTGGTTTGAGTTGCCATCCTGAGCGCGTTAGAATACGGGTACGGAGGCAACAATGGCAAAGAAAATTGGGGTCGTGTTGTCCGGTTGCGGAGTCATGGATGGCTCGGAGATCCACGAAGCCGTGCTCACACTGTTGGCCATCGACCGCGCCGGCGCGGAAGCCGTGTGCCTGGCGCCGAACATCAACCAACGTCACGTGGTCAACCATCTCACCGGGGAAGAGTCCAAGGGCGAGACGCGCAACGTATTGACCGAGTCCGCCCGCATCGCCCGCGGCAAGATTCGCGATATCGCCTCGGTCAACGCGGGTGATATGGACGGGCTGATCTTCCCGGGCGGGTTTGGCGCCGCAAAAAACCTCTGCGATTATGCGTTCAACGGTCCGGATTGCGCCGTGAATCCCGAAGTCGCGCGCTTGGCAGCCGAGATGCATGCCGCAGGAAAACCCGTCGGCATGGTCTGTATAGCACCCGTGATCGGCGCCAAGCTGTTTGGGACCGAAGGACCCCAAATTACGATCGGCTCCGACAAGAACACCGCCAGGGACATCGAGAAGATGGGAGCCAAACACGTGGCCTGTCCCGTCTCGGAATTCGTCGTGGACAAGGAAGGAAAGCTGGTCAGCACCCCGGCTTACATGCTCGCGAACAGCATCAAAGAAGCGGCGGAAGGGATCGAGAAACTCGTCAAGACCGTCATCAACCTAGTCTAGCTCCAGCCGACCTTCTTCTCCGCGAACGAAATCCCGGGATTGAAAGCCCGTCATCCGAAGCTATTGCGTTGATGACAAAGTGGCAGAAGAAAGAGCGAGCAAGGCAAATCGCTCGCCTTGCTCGCGTAATTTAACCGCTGGCCTGACGCACCTTAGGCGCGTGAACGACTTCCACTTGGAAATGCCAGAACCTTTTCTTCTTCCTCTGTAAGTGCTGTTTCCCTTAACGGAGCAGCCCGCTCCCTCCGCCGCAACTCCCAGAGTCGCTCCAATTCTGCCTCCAAGGAAGCGATCCGGTGCGTGCCGACCGTCGGAAAGTCATCTCCCGCGTTGGCGAGTCTGCTGCGCAGTATCTGCAGTTCATCAGTCACTTGCGCAATTTTCTCCAGCAAACTCGGCTCCTTCACGGGTCGAGACACCCGTGCCAGCCGCCGCAGTGGAGATGTCCGACGGATCTTTTTCGTGATTCTCTGACGGGTTTTCATTCGTTTTCGCACATGTGACACCGTCCTTAACACAGGCGCTCAATGAAAAACAAGCTATTTTCGAGTGGATTTGTAGAGTTTTAATCGTAACACGCTCATGGTTAGAGCCTTATGTGTGTTTGCTGTTGGAGAGCCTGCTGGGAGGACCAACGGCTGCCGCGAGCCTTAAGACGAGGGCAGATCGATCCGATGACTCAACAGAGTTTCGCCATCGAATACAAAGAAGCCGCGAAACTTCCTGCGAGCGAGCAACAACGGCAACCAATACGGGTCATCCTGCCACATCCCGTCATATGGGATTCTGTCGAGATTTGACCAGAACGGCGCTGCCTCAGGCGTTTCGCACAGCTTACCCTCGAGCCCGCTCGCGGCAAACACGGCGACATGGAGCTTGTACCCACTCAAGAACTCGAAAAAGAGTTCGCCGACGTGCTCCACACCAGTGGGAGTCACGCCAATCTCCTCCTGTGTTTCGCGGATTGCCGACGCCAAAGCCGTTTCGCCCTTCTCGATTCGTCCGCCTGGTCCATTGATCTTGCCCGCACCCAACCCCCGCTTCTTGTGAATGAGCAGGATCTGTCCCTCGCGCATGATGAAGCAAAGCGTTGCATACTCAGTCGGCTTCCACGTCGCCCAATCGATGCTCGCCACATTCAGGTTTTTGCTCGCCACGGCCCCATCATGACTCAATCGGCGCTGTTTGACAACAATCTCGCTCCCACCAGATGAACTTGACGGCGCTCGGAAACTGACGGCATCATCTCCTGCGGGAGGGATCAACCGACCGAATGGTTCCAGTTTGCCCAAAGTGTGATGTCCCGCTCTTCATCCTGCATTTCAAGGACATCGAAGTCGACTTTTGTGACCGGTGCCGTGGCTTGTGGCTGGATGCGGGTGAACTGGAGGCGCTGTTGGAACGCACCGGGGCAAGAGCCGACGATCCCCTGCTCCATTTCCAGCAGCAACAGGGCGTTCTCCCCAACGGTCGCCCGCACCTTTGTCCGCGCTGCGACGAACCGCTACGGGAGATTCAGGTCGAACACCCCGGTTCACCGATCCTGACGCTTGATAAATGCCCGCGGGGACACGGCCAGTGGTTTGACGCGGACGAACTGCAGCGGCTTCTCTCGATGTTTCCGCCCGAGAGCGGAGCGGCAAAAACCATCGATCACTTGAACGAACTCTTCGGCATGAAATCAAAACCGTGAATGAAGGAGGCACTGACATGGCCTTTGGACTAATCGCATTGATCCTTCTGGCAGTGGCGGCCGTTGTGTTGATGTGGGTCGCGGGGACCTACAATGGCCTCGTCCGACTGCGCAATCAGGTGGAGAACGCCTGGGCGCAAATCGACGTGCAACTCAAACGGCGGCACGACCTGATCCCGAACCTGGTCGAAACCGTCAAGGGCTACGCCAAACACGAACGCGAGACGCTCGAGAAAGTCGTCCAGGCCCGCAACATGGCCGTCAACGCCAAGACCGTCGGCGAACGCGCCGAGGCCGAGAACGTGCTCACCGGGGCGCTCAAGTCACTCTTCGCCGTCGCCGAGGCGTATCCCGATCTGAAGGCGAACCAGAACTTTCTGAGCCTCCAGGAAGAACTCACGTCGACTGAGAATAAAGTCTCGTTCGCCCGGCAATTCTACAACGACGCGGTCATGACCTACAACGTTCGC
>Ga0335085_10016975_pt1 | contig 10501 bp, 7 predicted proteins | sample Lox_Sample_45_FD_206712 | JGI IMG/M metagenome (GOLD analysis project Ga0335085, IMG submission 206712) | Soil microbial communities from Loxahatchee National Wildlife Refuge, Florida, United States - Lox_Sample_4.5 | ecosystem: Environmental > Terrestrial > Soil > Wetlands | place: USA: Florida...
CTCTCAAGGCATTTTCGCGCACGAGCCGGACGACGTGCAAATCTATGTCGATGGGCAGCGCGCTCGCGCGCTGCGAATCTATGGGCGTACGGGCGAAGTCGAAATCGACGCGGGCTATCCGTATGACCCCACGCTTCACGGCGTAAACCAAGCGACCTTCGAGCCCGGTACTCAGACGAAACAGAAGTTCGTGATTCCCAAACCTGGGAGCAAGGTCACGTGCTCCTATGTCCGTTTGAAAAAACTCGTTCGGTCGGATCTTGTTCACCGAATTTTCTATCGGATCACGGCGGTAGGCATCCCGCTCAACGTGCCTCTTTCAACGGTGCAACCTCAAGACCTCATCGAGACTCCGCTTGAGGATGCAACGCAAGTCTCGAACTACGAGATCGAGAAGCTCGATTACATCTGGCGCGAGGCGGTTCGGCGTAATCGCTTCATTCTTGAACAAGGTGGGGAGCGTGTCCGGCTGTTCTTGCGCAAGTCAGCCGGAGTCACATGTCCGTGCATCCAAGACGACTACCACGGCCAACCGATCAACGATGACCCACTTTGCTACGGTACTGGCTACGTTGGAGGTTACGACGGCCCGTACGATGCGATCATTGCACCTGACGATGCCGAAAAATCCGTGCGCCAAACTGATATCGGTCGGACAGTTGGACATACGTACGAAGTGTGGACAGGCCCGTCTCCGCTTCTCCGAGGCCGCGACTTCTTGGTGAAGTTGAACGGCGACCGATACTCGGTGGGTTCTGTCAGAATTCCATCGAATCGCGGCATGGTGCTCCAGCAACATTTCACCATCGGCCACATCGATGAGAAGGATATTCGGTACCGTGTGCCGATGGACATGCCGCGCTCCTACTCGTACGTCGAATTCAAACCGAGCGGCCCCGAACTCGAGGCCGAGGCGAAGCCGACATTCAAACCCGACATTCCGGTGGAGGAACAGCTCAAGGGCCGCACGCCCGTTTGGGAGAACATCGAGTACTGATGCCCTCGAGTCCGATCTCTGTTCGCGTTAAGGCGACCTACCTCAAGCCGCTCACCCCCGAGCGGTTTGAGAGTTTGAACGTGGAGACGGCGCTACGAACTTTGCGGACGGAGATGCTTCGCCGCATCAAAGCGAAGCTCATGCAGACGACGTTCTCGGATCGCGCCAAAAAAGCGCTCGCCCGAGCTGTTTCGATCGAAGTGAGGGGTTCGAGCCTTGTCATCATTGCCAAGCACCCGGCGTGGAAGCCGCTTGTCGAGGGGCAACGCCCAGGGCAAATGAAGTGGCTTACGAAAGCCAAACGTCCGATTCCTATTGTGACTGAATCGGGTGAGATAATCTTCCGCTCCGCGACACCAAAGTCGATGATGGATGGTAAATGGATGCACCCGGGACGGCAGCCAAGTGACTTCGTCGAGCGGGCTCGTCAAGAAGCACGTGAGTTCATGCGAACCAAACTTTACCGCGAGTTCGTGCGACAAATGCGCAAGGCCGTTCGATGAACGACGTTCGTGTCATTTGTCTGAACATGCACACGGTTCTCATTGAGGACATCTCTGTGGACGTTCCGCACGGAGTGACCGTGGATATTCCGGCGTCGAAGGCGCAGAAGAGCAAAGACCTTTGGCGTCTGCTCAGCCAAAAACAGCTCTTTCGATTGAACGCCGGCCCCTTCGCTGATTTCCCTCCAGCCCAAGCGCCCCCTCCCTCATCCGCAGAAACGGAACGCCTTCGAGAAGAGAACCGCCTTCTTGTGGAGCAAAATCAGCTTCTTCGAAGCGCGATTGACCACCAGGGTGGCAAACTCGACGCGATCCTCAGCTTGCTCGAAAATCCCCGACTCGTGGCAGTCACGCCCACAGGGGTTCCGGTAACGGCCAATGGCCAACCAGCAAGAGCGACGGAGGTCGTGGATGAAGGCGTTCCAACGTACATCCCATCCGAAATCAAGCCGAAGAATGTCGAGAGCCACGTCGAGGTGAAATCGGAAACCTCGGAGGGACCGGGAATCGCTGGAGCCGGGGAGGCCCTTCGGAAACTCCGACAACAGCGAGTTCGATAGTCTTCTTGTCTCTTTGCGGGGTTAAGGCTCGGTACGCCCGAGAATAGAAGGAGACCGACTTTCATGGACTCGCGCCAAGCTGCGTTGCTCGCCCAGGCCGAAGAACTCACCGTCAAGCTTGGGAGCGACGACAAGACCGCCGCCACCCCGGTTCTTTGGAAGTACATCGACAGCGACTCAGGCAAAGAGTTTTTCCTGCCGTCGCGCATGCAGAACGTCCACTCTCCCTACACGGGCAAGAGTTCGCCGCAGCGCCCCGAGCGGTTCCAGATGTCGGAAATTCAGAAAGACCTCCGCCAAGTCGAAAAGGCCCCCGGTGGAGCACCCGGTCCCAAGTCGGGATCGCCACGCAAGAAGAAGCACGCATCGGATCCCGCGTGGAAGGTGAATGGCTAAGGCAGCCATGCCGACCGAGGACGACGTTCAGGGAATGGACCAGGTCGCGATCAAAGATCCTTACACGGGTTTGCATCCCGAGTCTGTGTTCGCGATCTGGCATGACCCCACGACATACGACCTGATGAAGCACGGGCCGCCCTACCTACCCACGGTCAAAGACATCAAGGTCGGGTCGACTCAGCGCAAGCACATCAAAGACGTCGTGCGCCCGCTTGTCGAGAAGACGAGCGCGGACGCTCTCACCACGATTTTGGTCGTGGCACAGCACATTCGGACGGATCTCGATGAACTGCCGATGAGCCATCTCGCGGCTCTTGTCGCTTTTCTCCGTACCGAGTCGATGTTGCACCAAGCACATCATTGGCAAGCGTACGGCCAAAATTACTACAGCGACCATCTGCTCTTCGAACGTCTCTACAACGAGGTCACCGAGGACATCGACAAGCTCGCCGAGCGTATGTTGGGCAGTGGCCCAACGTGCCTCGCGAACCCGATGTTCCACGCGAAGCACGTGTCCGCAGTTGCCCAAGTGTTCTGCGCAGGCGTTCCCGCGAGTTCGACCCCCGATGAGAACGCGATGATCTCATTCCGTGCGGTCTTGTACACGTTGGTCTTGCTCAAGTTCACGTACGCGCAACTCGAACACCAAAATCTTCTTTCGCATGGTCTTGATAATTTGCTTCAAGGTGTTGCCGACAAGCACGAGGAGCACGTTTACCTTCTCAAGCGTCGCGTGATGCAGAAAAATGCAACATCCTACGACCGTCGCCCGATCACCATCGGTGACGCGCGGTGGAAGTAGGACATTAAACCCAGATGAAATTGGAGATGAAAGATGGCGGACACAAAGTACAAGCCCGGCGTGGGGCTCGACGTCGGCACGATGAACCTCGTCTCAGCCCGCGCGACAGCAGGGGACAAGGTCGAAACCAACCGAATTCGTGATGCCTTCATCGACCTCGACGTAGAGGCCAAGAAGACGCTCCGACTCTCGAAGGTCAACTACGTCGAAAAGGACGGTCAGCTTATCGTCCTCGGCGATAGTGCTCTCAACATGGCGAACCTTTTCAAGCGCGAGGTTCGGCGACCCCTTTCTCGAGGCGTCGTCGCCGCCGGAGAATTGGAGGCACAACAGATTCTGAGCCTTCTCGTCTTCAACGTCTTGAAAGAGCCCACCATCGAGAAGGAGCACTGCTTCTACAGCGTCCCGGCTGCGCCGCTCGATGATCCCGACCAAGACATCGTGTACCACCAAGAGGTGTTCCGAAAGATCATCGCTGAGCACGGCTACACGCCGCATCCGATGAATGAGTCGATGGCGATCATCTACTCCCAATGTGCGGACACGAACTTCTCCGGCCTCGCCGTTTCGTTTGGTTCGGGCATGTGCAACGTCGCGCTTGCTTTCCAAACCGTCAAAGGCATGGACTTCAGCCTCGCGCGCGGTGGTGACTGGATCGACCAGCACGCCGCCAAAGCTCTCGGCTCAACGGCCTCGCGTGTTTGTGCGACCAAGGAAAAAGGTGCCATTGATCTCGCGAACGTGAAGCCCGGCGACCGCGAAGCGGAGGCCATTGCGCTCTATATTCGGGCGCTCATCCGCTACTGCCTCGACAACATCGCCATGCAGTTCCGCCGAGTGCAAAACACGATCAGCTTGCCGGACCCGATCCCATTCGTGGTTTCAGGAGGCACGACACGAGCGGTCGGCTTCGAGCAAGTTTTCAACGAAGAGTTCGAGCAAGTCAAAAAGAAGGGCTTTCCGATTCAAATCTCCGATGTCCGCATGGCGAAAGATCCGATGACCTCAGTGGCGGAGGGTCTTCTCGTTCTTGCGACGGAGGAACACGCGGGCTGAGGAATGTACTTCTACCTCGTCAACTCTTTGAAGCGCCGGCTCATCTTGGAGCTGAAGGACAGCTTCAAGGAACATCCGATCTACAACAAGGTTGTTCCTTATATCGAGGATAAGTTCGTCTTCACCGAAAGACCCCAGTACGGCATCGTCATCAAGGGAAGTTCGGCGAACAAGGTTTCGCTTGCCGCCGACAACTTCATGGGAACGGTTCAGAGTCACGTGATGCTCGCGTACATGGGGCATCCCACGTACCCGCTCGAATGGGTACGTGAGGATCTCCGTGCCGTGGCTGTTGACGGGTATTTTCCGACAGTCGCCGGCGTGTATTACATGGAGATCCTCAAAGCGCCGGAGAACAACAGCGACCACGGGTATTATGTGCTCGACCCGTTGCTTACGGTCACGGATGAAGCCGTGCTCCAATTTGTGACGGGCATTGAGCGGGAGGCACAGCTTCAGAACATCCCTTTGAAGGGAACAGTTCGTCTGTGGTTGGATCATCGCAGCCTGTTGACCGAGAATTCTGACTACACGGTCAACTACCAGAATGGAGCCATCACGCTCCTCAGAAATTTCACGTCCAACTCAGTCCTGAATGCCGACTATCGTTACCCATCAGCGTCCATCGGCCCCGTTTCGTTCCAATGGAATCAGGCGGACTTCAAAACTCTCCCTGGTGTGGTTCTCGCGTTTGGCAAGCGCGCCGTAAAGGGCGACAAAGTTGCGATCGTGGTCTACCCCGATCGGGTGGATGCCGCGAACGCGTATGGTGGGAAGTTCGAGTTGACGTTCGAGCTGAATGTGATTGCCCAAGACTCGATTCAGAGGGAGGAGATCACAGACTTCATGATCATGTCCCTTTGGGGCGTGAAGAAGCCGCTGCTCGAGTTCGAGGGCATCGAAATCGTGGACATCTCGATGGGTGGGGAAGTCGAGGAGACCTACGACGAGGTTGCCGACCTCATGTACTACAACACGACGTGCTCAATTCAGCTTCGCGCCGACTGGGAAATTCACATTCCTCTGCCGCTCACAATCAGCCGCGTGCAGCAAACGATCCCCCGGCCCGAACAACAGGCGGCGATGGACCTTTTCTTTGCGACCTATCCTGTGCTCGCGGGTCGAAACTCAACCTTCGAGAAAATACAATGAAAGATGGAGATCCACATGCCGAAGTACGTCTTCGAATGTCAAACCGAGGGGTGCAACCTTCGGTTTGAGCGCGCTCTGAAAATGGGCGACCACACTTCTCACGAATGTCCGAACTGTCACGAAGTGGCTCCGCGCGTGATGGAGGGATTCGCTTTCGGGTTCAAAGAAGAACCGGGGAAAGTCGGCAATTCGGGCGTCCACAAAGAGGACTACCCGACAGCAGATCATGCAGTTGGACGGGACGCCGAAAAGCGTTGGGAGCATTATTCGGCCCGCGATCAGGTCAAAGCCAAGGCGCGAGAGATGGGCCAGACGCATGCACTCATCCGCAAAACTGGGCAAAATTACGTCGAGTACGAGCCCATGAGCGATGCGGGCCGGGAAGCGCATCGGAATCTCACCAAGACCGCCCTCGGCCGACTTCAGAGGGCGAAAGAAGCCCGTGGCAACCGCTAGTCCTCTTGTCGGAATGGTGTGGCGTGAGTTCGGCGCATAGTCCTCTTGTATTCACGCCTCGATAGAGGATCTGCATCCGTATCCACGATCAGATGGTCCAAGCCCTCACATGAAGATCCAAATCCAGAAAACCCGTAGCCAATTCGAGGATTGACCATGTCGCTTGGCCCGTTCATCACCTACGTCCCGCCCGGCGTCTACACAAGGACGCTGACGGAAGCCAACGTCGCGAATATCGTGGCTGGGCTGCGAATCCCGTTCGTTATCGGGGTCGGGCAGGAGACGCTGGAGCAAGATGATCTCGAGCTGGTTCGCGGTTCTTCCGCGACCCTCGACCAACAGATTGTCAACGAGGACGTGAGCCTTCAGTGGGTCATCGACTCGACCAACCCGAACAACCTGGTGCTCGGAGCCCAAGACGGGACTCGCACTCAGTTCGTTGTCCGCAACATCCCGATCGTGGATGGAACGGGCATCGGCCGCGTGACGAACAACCCACAAACCGTCACCGTGACGGTCAACGGGATCCCGATCGCAGTCAGCCAGGTGAACGGTGCCAAGGGCATCGTCACCCTCCAGGTTCCGACGCAACCGACGGATCACGTGCTCTGCACGTACTACTTCCACCGGGGCGACACGAGCTTCACGGATGACGTCTCGGCGCAAGTCACGACGACGAACGCACAGCTCACCTCGCCAGGGTACGAGCCCTTTGCCATCACGACCGGGTCGAACGACCAGTTCATCGTGATCGTGAACGGGGTATCGTCCACGGTGATCTTCCCGCAAGGGTCGCTCACGACCGCGAACCTTGTCTCGTCGATCAACGCGGCTGCGATCTCCAATCTCTCGGCGAGTGTCTTCACAGACGCGCAGGGGCTCAACCATCTCCTGCTCACCGCGCCTCAGTCGGTTCAGATCGGCACGGGAACGGCGAACGGGCCGCTCGGCTGGACGGCGAACACCACGACGAACCGCAACGCGACGTTCCGCGTGTTCCAACGTCCGATCGTGGATGGAACAGGTGGCGGCGTGACAACGACCGACACCTCGAAAGTCGTTGCCAAGGTCAACAACGTTCAGGTCATTCCGAGCGCGGTGGACGGAGCCAACGGCCTCGTCACTCTGCCCTTCGCGCCTGCGCCGGGCTCGTCGGTCACGATGCAATACTTCGCCAACACGTGGCAGAACACGTTCGACTACTTGCCGAACAGCCTCGTGACGACGGTTCTCCGTTGCGGTATTTCGCCAGGTCGCGCGGACTACCTCCAAAACGTGGACTTCGTGGTCTCGAACCCCACGGCCGACACCAGCATCATCTCGTGGGGAACGAGCTTCACGGTTGCGGCAGGCACGACCTCAACGGGCGGCACTCCGTTCAACAACTCCCAAATCACCGGCCTGCTCGTCGACTCCAAGCTGTGGTTGGCGCAATGCACGCCGGTCACGGACACGACCGTCATCCCGGCCAAAGTCTCGACGACCGACTTCTTGCTGCCGGAAATTCCGACGACCGGCAACGGGCGCGATACGACGCTCGGAACATCGCTCTTCAAGACCGTCACGAACGCTCGCCAAGACCTCGTCACGAACCGGCCGGATCTCATCATCGCCTACGCCGGCCGCAACCTTCGTGACGCGCTCAATCGTCCGAAGCAGACGGTTGTGGCCGTGGACGGAGTGAATCGCAAGATCACGCTCCAGAACCCGATCCCGCCGGATTGGACCGTCTACGCGACGTTCTACTACAACCACATCGCAGACGACACCTACATCCTGACCTGCACGGTTCCGGGCCCGATCGGCACCGGCCAGTACACGGTCACGGATTCGGCCGCCGGAGAAAACCTCTACCAAATCCTCTTCGGAACGAAGACGGGTATCTCGGAAGTCATTCAATGGCCCCGAGGGTCGGAGACAATCCCCGACGCGTTCCACACGGGTGCGGGCACGCCGGTTTCGGAAACCGTGACAGTGACGTTCTCTCTGGAAGGGGCGGCAAACGCGGCCTTCACGAACCGCAACGCGGAGCCGTACAACTTCTACTCTCCGTACTCCGCAACGTGGGTCACCAACGTCAACGGCAGCCCAGTAACGACGAACTTGGCGGCGGCTGCACGTGGGTACATCGTCAGCAAGCACGTGACCCCAATTCAGACCGGGCCGAACACCGGGCTCATCGCGATCCCGAGCGCGCCCGGCAACGTGTTGAACCTCGTGATCGATGGGACAGCCGTTTCGGTCACTCTCCCGAACACGGCGCTCACCGGCACGTTCAGCGTGACCAACAGCATGACGTCGGTCACGGCATCCGTTTCGCAAACGGGCCTGCTCTTCCCAGGCAACGTTGTGACGTTCTCCTCGCAAGCAGGAGTCCCGTACACGATTGCGACGGTCGCCGGAACGGCCATCACGCTCACGACAGCGTATACGGGCACGACAAACGCTGCCGCAACGGCGGTCTTCGGATCGACGGTTGGGCACTACAGCCCGGCCGCCATCGTGGACGCCATCAACGGCGCAATCGACGTCAACCCGACGTTCAGCGGCACGGCTCCGAACAACCTCGCTGAGTTCGCACAGATCGGCGGGAGCACGGGTGACGTTTTCTTCGTCATCTCGAGCTACTCGACACCCGGTGCGCTCCCTGGTGGTTTCGACGCGGTCTCGACCGTCAAAGTCGATCAAGGAACGCTCGAACCTGTTCTTGGGTTCGCAACGTTCCAAACCGCAAGCGGAACGCCAGGTGCAATCAACAAAGCAGCGACGCTGCTCGGTTCGATTGTGGGGCCGTTCAACATCACGACTGGCCTCAACGACACGCTCATCGTCACGGTGAACGGCATTCAGTACACGGCCGTTCTCCCCGGTGGTGCGGCGGTCGCGGCATCGGCAGTCGTCACAGCCATCAACGCGGTTCCCGGCCTGTCCGGCGTCGCGTCCGTGGGCACGCTCGCCAATCTGAACAAGGTTCGGTTGACAAGCCCGACCAATGACGCGCAATCGGCGTTGACCATCGGCAACGGTTCGGCAAACGCGGTACTCGGATTCACGCAGAACCAAATCGCGAGCCAGCAACAGGTCAAAGCCCAGGAAGTCGTCGATGAGCTTCTCTCGCAAGGACTCATCGCGGGCGGTGCAGTTGCCTACGTCGATTCGATCAACGGCGGCAACTACATCACGTTCGAGTCGCTCACGACAGGAGCCGCAACCTCCAGCATCGGCTTCCTCAACAGCGCGAACTCGGCGTTCAACCCGACGACGAACATCGGCCTGACCCCAGGCACGGATGGCGACAACGGCGAAGATGCCCAAGAGATCTTCACCGTCACGTCGAACAACTCTTCGGGTTCGAGCGGCACGGGTATCCCCGGCCAAACGTACACGGACGCGCAGACGGGACTCCGCTTCACGATCCTCCCGGCGCAAACCGGAACGTACGATCCGGGTGGCAGCTTCACCATGACGGTTTCGCAAACCTTCCAGGTGAACCCGTCCCGCCCGTGGTACTCGATCCCTGGCCTCGAGACGACGGTCTCGAACACGGTCGGAGTGTTCGCCACCAACACGGGCACGATCCAAACGTTCAACCCGAGCGGCGTCAGCCCCGGCATCGGCGACTTCTACTTCCTGTCCTACCAGTACATGAAGCAGGACTTCTCGCCCGCCATCTACCGCCAGCTCACGTCGATCGAAGCGGCATTCGGCACCGTTTCGGCGGCAAACCGCGTGAGCCTTGCAGCCTACCTCGCGATCCTCAACGGCTCGCTCTTGGTCGGCGTCCAGCAAGTCCTCAAGGTTCCGAACACGGGTCAGGCGAGCGATCAGTCGTTCATCGATGCGATCACGAGCCTCCAGACGCCGCTCCCGGGCAACATCAAACCGGACATCCTCGTGCCTCTTGCGACGACGACGGCGGTTTACGCCTTCCTCACGCAGAGCTGCGAAGTGATGAGCACCATCCAAAACCAATCGGAGCGGATGGGCTTCATCGGGTTCGCGTCCGGTACGGTGCCACAATCGGTTCAGACGATCGTGCAGAGCCTCGTGTCGAGCCGCATCATCGCCTTCTACCCCGACAGCTCGATCATCACGCTCACGGACGAACTCGGCAACGCCGTCGAGTCCATCGTGGACGGGACGTTCTTTGCTGCCGCCGTGGCGGGCGCAGTGGTCAGCCCCTCGGTCGACGTCGCGACGCCTTACACGCGCCGTCGAATCCAAGGGTTCACGAGCATTCCTCGCGTGCTCGACCCGGTGACGGCGAATCAAACCGCCGTTGCGGGCGTCACGCTGATGGAATCGCTGACGAACCTCATCCGCATCCGTCAGGGTCTCACGACCAACATGCAGTCGGTTCTCACCCGCCTGCCGACGGTCACGCAGATCGCGGACTTCGTCCAACAGCAATCGCGCGCGGCTCTCGACCAGTTCGTGGGCACGAAGTTCCTTTCGACGCGCACGAACGAAGTGAACGTCACGATGACGAGCCTCTTCAAGCAGCTCGTCCAGGCGGAAATCGTCGGAGCCTTCACGGGCATCAGCTCGAACATCGATCCGAACGATCCGACCGTCC
>Ga0335085_10016977_pt1 | contig 10500 bp, 6 predicted proteins | sample Lox_Sample_45_FD_206712 | JGI IMG/M metagenome (GOLD analysis project Ga0335085, IMG submission 206712) | Soil microbial communities from Loxahatchee National Wildlife Refuge, Florida, United States - Lox_Sample_4.5 | ecosystem: Environmental > Terrestrial > Soil > Wetlands | place: USA: Florida...
GCTTTGAATGACTGCCGACGCAGACGCCATCGGCGCGGTGTTCTGCGCCAATGGGCCGCGTTCGAGGAACGCGGCGACGCCGCCGAGGGCCGCGACATAAGGGCTGGCCGCCAAGAATTTTAGAAATTCACGCCGGGCCGTGGATCGAGAGGTAAATGGGTTCATGATGGTCACGTAAGATAGCACCGGAAGCGCTTTCTGCACGCCAAAATCTACTTCTACCTAATGGGTGCTTAGTGCAAGGGGTACCTAAGACAGGTTCGTTCTCCTTGACAGCGCAGCTTTTCGAATACAACATCTCCCAGCCCGATTTGAAAAAAAACTATGCATAGACTGGCAAGACAGAAGTGTCATCCGCATTCCGGACAGCGCTTCGTCGCGGGCGGCCAGAATTATGAATTCTCGGGTTCTCTGGGCGACGGTGCCGTCGGCATCGTCAGAAAAGCACGTAATCTTAGGAACGACAAAATTGTAGCGGTAAAAATCCTTGCGCCTGACCCCAAATATATCGACGTTGCTGCCTTTGATGACGTTGCGCAGCGCTTCAAGAGAGAGGGAATTCGAGGAGCCCATTTGAAGCATGAGAATCTCGTCGAAATAATCGCTTACGAAGATAATGACGATGGAAGTTGTTTCGAGACTCGCGGCGTCACCGCCCCGTTCATAGTGATGGAATATGTAGGAGGGCACACTCTTGAATCTCTCATAAAAAGAATGGCTGCGTCCAAGCAGCAGGGAACAGCCCAAATGACAAAGCAGACGCTCTTCATAGCTAGTCGTATTTCCGCGGCGTTGAGTTATCTGCATGAGCGAAGAGTAATTCACCGGGATGTGAAACCAGCTAATGTGTTTCTCTCAGCATCTACGCTTGGCAACACTCCCTCTGTCGTTAAGCTCGGTGACTTCGGCGTTACGAAATGGGGTGATTTCTTGGCCACTGCCGTTTCAGGATCCTTGACCGTAACCATGCAGCAAGGCCTAGGCACTCTTAAATATATGTCCCCGGAACAGGCGGTGCGACCGAAAGACGTTACGGTTCGTTCAGACATGTTTTCATTGGGCATCACTCTTTTCGAACTCTTTACAGGACAGATTCTCCAAAGCCCACATCACGTTTTCGAGATCATGAGCGCGCGTGCTAGTCGTGACGGCACAATGGGGAAGCTGCTAGCTTTAGGAGTCAAGTGTCCGGATCAGTATGTCGCGATTTTCGAGGTTATTCTCGACATGTTTCTCACCAGCCCAAAAAGTCGCCCTACCTCATCAACTGTGGCAGGCAGAATGCTCTTTTCGCTTGAGCGATTTTCTTCCGTTGAGTAGCTATTCTCCATCGGAACTAAAGGGATAGCGATAAAAGCGATAAAGAGGAGCCGAAGTCCTACTCATGCTTTTTCACAAATCGAATTATTTGTGAGCAGCCATTACGACGCTGCCCGCCGCGCGGATTAATTCTGTACCGAACGCTCTAGCGCAAGTAGCTTTCGCCTTTCGCCATCTCAGGGGCAGGCGATAGCCAGTATCTTTTGCAAGTGTCTGCGCGTGTGACTTCAGGCGCGGGCGGGTTTGAAGGCTTCGCTCGTGCCGCCGGCTACGCCGGTTAAACCTGGTGCAGGCTTGCGGCGGGTTTCGAGGCGCCGCTGCAGCCATGCGGTGAGGCGGCGGAAATGGCCCTTGCGCATGGCTACTTCGATGAAATTCAGGAGCAGTGCGAGGACCAGAAAATAAGGCCAGAGTGGACGCCGCTCGCGCACGTAGCTGCCTTTATCGTCAAGCAATTGGGCCATGGTGGGCTCGACGCGGCCGCCGGTAACGCGGCTGAGCTCGGTGAGCAGCGGAGCATTGATCTCGCGCGGCCTGGTTTCTTCCGACTCGCGGTAAAAACCGGCTTCGGGCAGCGCCAGCTCGGAATTGCCAGCAACGATGGTGTACAACCCACGCTGATTATCCTGAACGCGCGCTTCGTAATGTCCCGGCGCGGTTTCTTCGAGTTGCACGGCGTGGGGGGCTTCTCCCGGCGCGTTGACCATTACTTGCGGGGGCACCTGCGGCGGGACAACTGAAGCGGCGGGCGCGCCATTTTTCGCGGAGAGCGCTGTTTCGGCATCGCTCATCACGTCGTAGTAGACGATCGACTCTCCCTCATGGCTGCCGCGGCGCACACCGGCGCGAACGGTGCGGTCGCGATGCGACACGTCCCGCACCATCTGCGGCCAGAGCGTGCCGTAAGATTTCCACTTGACCCAATCCGCCGACCAGCGGGCCTTGGCGTCCGACATGAAGGCGACAACTCTGCCGAGCCCGTATTGCCAGCGCACCAGCAACGGCTCGCCGCTATCGAGCTTCAGGATGGTCTCGGAGTTCGCTTTGGCTTTTTCCTTGGCAAAGCCCAGCAGGCGCGGGGCATGCGCGAAGTCGATGCCATCGATAAATTCAACCGGCCGCACGCGCACCACTTTCACCGGACGCTCTTCCACGGTGGAGGCCTGCAAATCGCGCGTTTCTCCGCTGATCACTTGCGGAATCTTGGTGGGATCGTCGAGGAAATAGGACTTTCCGCGCGCCTCTTTGGCCAACTCTTCGAGCAGTGTGCGGTCCACGTCGCTGCCGACGCCGATGGTGGAAATGGTGATGTGCTCGGCTGCGGCGGATTTTTCCAGTTGCGGCAGGTTTCCCGGCGGAGACACGCCGTCGGTAAGCAGAATGATGTGGCGCCGCGTGACGTGCTCGGTGCGGATGGCCTCAAAGGCCATCTCGACCGCGGGATAAATTCTGGTGCCGCCATCGGCGGTGATGGTGTTGATGAGGCCGCTGATGCGCTGCGTGTCCGACGCGGTAGTTATGGGAACGACCCATTGCGGTGTTTCGTCGAAGGCAATCAGCCCGATCTTGTCGATGGGCCGCAGGCTGGTGAGGCTGGCGCGCGCCGCCTCGCGCACCATGGCGATTTTGGGGCCGTCCATGCTGCGCGATTTGTCGAGCACGAGCACGAGCGCGGTAGGCTCTTCCGGCGGAGGCGGAGGATCACCGCTGACCGGCAATAATTTTTCGAGCGGAGTGTGCGGATCGACGGCCAACTGCGCGTTGTTTTCACCGGCAATGAAGATCAGGCCGCCGCCGGTGAAGACGTACTTGTCGATGGCTTCCTGCTCGTCCGGGCTGAGCGGATGATCGGGATAATTGTCGAAGATCACTGCGTCCCAGTTCATTTGCTTGGCGTCGACCGGGAACGCGGGCTGGGATTCCACATCCACTTGAGCGCGCTTCAAGGTTTCGAGCAGAGGCGCGGAACCTCCTTCGCCCTCTCCGCCCGCCACGTAGAGCACACGCGGCTTGCGCACGGTGATGGCCTGCGAAAAGAGGACCTGTTCAATTCCCGAGGCGGCCACGTGGACTTCGACCAAGTCCACGCCGGGATCGTCTATGTGCGCGGCCAGGTCCACCGCGTTGCTGCCGGCCTTGAAGTCAGTGTCGGTGGTGGCGATTTCCTGCCCCTGGGAAGTCATCCAAACGCGCGCCGAAAATGGCTTGGAACTTTCCACGCCCACCGAAAGGGTGAAGCGCTCGCCCGAAAATACCTGCTGGGGCGACGCAACGCTTTCGAGCTGCACCGGCAAACGCGCGGTGCCGCCGGAGGGAACGGTAAATATCTCGACGCCGCGCTCGCGGGCGCGAATGGCTTCGGTCAACGCGCTGCCCTGGGTTTCATTTCCGTCGCTCACCAGCACGATGCGGCGCGCGCCTTGCGAAGGGAAGGTGCTGAGCGCGAGTTGCATGGAGCCGGCAATGTCGGTGGCCATGCCGCCGGTGGAATCGAGCGAGTCGGGGATGGTGACTTTAGTGGCATCCGCGGCCACCGGGAGGAGCTTGGGCGTGCGGGCGAAGGTAATCAGGCGCAACTCCGCGCCGGATTTCTTTTTCACAAGGTCGCGCAAGATGGCTTGGCCGCGTTGCACCGATTCGCGCGGCATGCTTGCGGAGGTGTCCATGACCACGGTGACGGCGAGCCTTTGGGTGAGAATCGCGGCCCAAGGATCCGCCAGGGCAAAGACGATGACGATGAACACCAGGCTCTTCAGCGCCAAGCACAGTCGCGACGCGCCGGGTGACTTGCGCATCAACAGCCACACGAGTGGCAGCAGCGCCAGCAGAGCAAAGAAAATGGGACGTTCAAATGTCATTCCGCCGCCTAGCTAGGTGATGAAATTCGGATCGAGCGCTTCGTCGTGTTGCGCTTCGCGTTCGGTGGCAAGCGCGCGCTTCGTGGGCTGCGTGTCCTGGTAGAGTTGCTGCGCCAGCACCGCCTGGCGATTGATGCGCGCCGAATAGAACAGCCACCACTCAGCCCAGAGCGCCACGATGGCTAGAATCGCCAGTGTGCGCCACAAATAATTTCCCTGATACGGAATTACTTCCGACTGGATGGACATGCCGTCCGCATCCGCCGGCTGAAGCCGCTGCGACGGCACAAGGGGCGGAGCATTCACGGCAAAGGTGGTGGTCCGACCGGCCCCTACCACGCGATACAGGCCGGTGTCGAGCGCCAGAATGTGGACACTGCCTCCGTTTCGGGCAAAGGGCACATCCGCTCCATTGGGACCGATCACCCGAGCCGCGGGACCAGGCAGATCGAGCTCACCGGCAGAAAGAGAATCGGAAACGTCTTCGATGGGATGAGTCATCCATTCGACGCTGCCCGCGATCAGCAACGGAAAGGCGGGCTGCTGCGGGAAATTCGAATCGTGCGGATCGAATCCGACGATCAAACTTTTGCGATGATTCTGCTCGCTGGCGACGATGAGAGGAACGGCTGGAGTACCTTCTCCGGAGGCGAGCACGACATCGCCGGCCGGAACCTTCAAGGTGGCGGCGCTTCGCACGCTGATGTCTCGCGTGCGCACCCAGCGCGTGGCGGGATGCTCGGGGTTCCAGTCCGTGACGCGGATTGGACGCGGCAGAGTTCCCTGCCCGCGCACAAAGTAGATGGCGTTGGGGGCGGGATTCGCGGGAGGAGAAGCGACGTCATAGATGGAAACATCAACACCAGGCGCGGAGCCACCTTTCACAAATTCCACCTTCATGTAAGGGTTGGCGTCGAGCACCGGGCGCAGATCGCTCTCGAAACTTTTGCGCGAAGTAAAAACCGCGACCTTGACGGGGCGAAACACGGGCACATAGACGGTTGCGCGGTCATCGGCTGTTAGATCGTCGGAAGGCGTGATTTGCGCTTCGAGCAAGCCGCCCTGGGCGGTGGTGAACTCGTCATTCACGGCTAGCAGTTGGTCAGGGGCGAGAGCCAGGGTGTGTTGCATCAGCGGCTGCCCTGCGACGGACAAGCGCAAAACAATATCGGCTTTCGCGCTGCCGTAATTTTTGAGTTGCGTCAAGAGGTGCCAGCGTTCCGGCTGGTTGGCATCGCGCTGCAGAGCCAGGCGGGTAATGCCGCGGTTGGTGATGGTCTCTTTGTCGCCCACCAGGCGCACCAGGAATTGGGGATGATCGCCGGTGCCATCGGCCGGCGCTAATTCCTGCCTGAATTGCGCGATGGCCGCAGTCTGCTGCGCGTCGACCATTCCCGGGCCGATATAAATAAGAAGACCCCGTCTGGAACCAGCGAGCGCCGCCTTACCGGCTTGCAGAGCACGCGGGATATCCCCGACGTTGCTCGAGGGCCGGAGTTGGGCAATCGCGCGACGCTGGGCCACGCGATCAGTTGAAAAAGGAAGAATGGGCAAATCGTCCGCTTCGGTGCGCTGCAGCAGGAGTTCATCGCTCGCAGGCAGAGTGTTCAGCACACGATTGGCGGCTTGCCGCACTTGATCGATCCAGCGAACTCCGCCGGACGATTGCGCCTGGGACCAGATGGATGCATCGAGCACCAGCACCACGCGGCGGCTTTCGGTGACCGTTCCCCAGCGCGGATTCGCCAGAGCGAGAATCAGAAGCAACAGAAAGGCGAGCTGCGCCAGGAGAGCCCAGGGCTCGCGGAGCCAGCGGCGCCGCCGGTAAACGCTGGGCGGCAAATCCGCCCAGAAACGCAACGTGGAAACACGCCTCTTCACCGGGCGCTGATGCAAATACAGCCACAGCGCGAGCGCGGAAGCGACGACCCATAGGCCGAGCACCTGAAGCGGAGTGAGCGCCAGGAAGTTCATGCCAGCACCCGTCCGCTGCGGAGGCTTTGCAGCACGAAATCCTGGTAGGGGATATTGGTCACGGCGCGCGCGTAACGCCCGCCGTTGCGCACCGCCAAACGCTGGAGTTTGCTGGAGAATTCAAGAAAGGCTTTTTCGTACAGCGCCGCTTTCTCGCGCGAGCATTCGATGGTGCGCCGGATGCCGGTCTCCGCTTCCTCCAGCATGAGCTCGCCGAAAGCGGAGGGGCGCTGTTCGTCCGCGGTGTGAACCTGCACGATCACGAAATCGTGCCCAGCCGAGCGCAAGACTTCCATAGAGCGGCGCGCGCCATCCTCATCGAAGAAATCAGAGATGAGCACGGCGACGCCGCGCGAGGGAAAATTCGCGACGAATTCCTTGGCGCAACGGAACAGGTCCGTGCCGCCGCCGGCCTTGAGATCGCTGAGGAATTGCAGCACCGGCCAGAAGTTTTCGCGCCCGCCCGCAACTTGCACTGGTTTCTGCAGGCGGTCGGAGAATGGAATCACGGCGGTGGTATCGAGCCTGAGCAACGCCAGATAACAAAATGTGGCCGCCAGCCGCTGCGCGTAAACGAATTTCGATTCCGGGGCGCCGTCCTCGCAGTCCATGGACTCACTGCTGTCGAGAAGGATGCGCACCGGAACGTGGCGCTCGGTCTCAAAAATTTTCAGGAAAAGCTTACCCAGCCGGAGGTAAGCGTTCCAGTCCAAAAAGCGGGGATCGTCGCCGGAGGTATAGCGGCGATAGTCCGCGAATTCCATTCCCGGCCCGTGCGTGCGCGAGCGATGATCGGCCCCGATGGGGCCGGTGAGGTCCTCGCGGCAGAGCAAGGTAATTTCTTCGAGGGTTTTCAGGAAGTCGCGATCGAGTAAGAGCGGAGAAGACATGGCTAAGGGTTAGATGCAGCGGCTAGGGGACGGCGTTTCATCCGCCGCCCGCCCGCGGCGCCTCAAACCGGCTCTTTCAATTCTTGCTTGCGCTTCTGGCAATCTCGTCCAGCAGATCGTCCGCGGCGCGGCCGTCCGCCTGCGCTTCGAAATTCAAAATGATGCGGTGCCGCAGCGCCGGCTTCAGCAGCGCCTGCACGTCTTCCTTGCTGACGTTGAAACGGCCGTTAAGAAGGGCGCGTACTTTGCCACCCAGGATCAGAGCTTGAGCGCCGCGGGGCGAGCTGCCGTAACGGATGTATTTGTTCGCCAGCGAATTGGCATGGCCGTCAGCGTGAGTGGCCAGCACCAGTTGCACCACGTAATCCTGTACGTGCGGGGCCAGCGGCACCATGCGCACAACTTTGCGCATCTCCAGAATTTCGGGACCGGTGAGCACGTGGCGCACCTGTGGCTCCGCGCCCTGAGTGGTTCGATCGAGAATGTCATGCAGATCTTCGCGCCCCGGGAACGGCACGCGGATTTTGAAGAGAAAGCGATCGAGCTGAGCTTCGGGAAGAGGATAGGTGCCTTCCATCTCGAGCGGGTTTTGCGTGGCCATGACGAAGAAAGGCTCGTCCAGCATGTGGGTGGTGTGGCCGACGGTGACCTGTTTTTCCTGCATGGCTTCGAGCAGAGCCGATTGGGTCTTGGGGGTAGTACGGTTGATTTCGTCGGCGAGCAGCAGATTGGTAAAAATAGGACCGCGCTGGAAATCGAGAATCTTGCGGCCGTCGCCATTGTCTTGCACGACTGAGGTTCCGATGACATCGGCGGGCATGAGGTCCGGCGTGAACTGAATGCGCGAATACTTCAGCGAAACGGCCTGGGCCAGGGTGCGGACCAGCAACGTCTTGCCGACTCCCGGAACTCCTTCGAGCAACACATGGGCACCCGCAAGCAAGGCAATCAGAACGCCTTCGACGACCTCGGCTTGACCTACGATCGCTTTGGAAATTTCATTCCGGACTTCGACCATTTTTTCCGAAAGCGATTCGATTTGGCGTTCCAGCGGCTGGTCGCTCTTTTGATTTTCCGTCAGCACTGTGGCCCGTCCTTTGCCCGTTGCCCGGTCGGCTTTAGTTTGTGCGTCCCGAATTTTGTTCTGATGCCTTCTGCGTTGTGTGCTCGAAATAGCGCTGTACGTACAATCGGTAGCGCACCGGAATATTTTCCTGCTCCGCGCCCTTGATGGCTGCGACCGGTTGAGGTTTGATGTCCTGCAACGGCAACTGCGCCATGCCTACGGCCGAGGTGGTGCGGATTCTACCCTGTTGGCGGAAATTATTGGCTTCCAAATCCACGCGATCGGCCACGGTGTTCTTCGGCAGCGGCGGCGCATTCTTCGGCCCTTCCTTCGGAACCGGGGTGCTGCCATTGCCTGCTCCGCCGCCGGGTTTCTTCGAACCGGGAGAAGTTCCGGTATCTTTTTGATCGCTGTCTTTGGAACTGTCTGACTTGGCCCTTTGGCCCGGCGAATTCCCCGCCTGCTGCGAGGAACCCGCGGCCGAAGGTTGGCCTCCGGACTCCCCGGGTGAACTTGATGGCTGGCCGGACATGTTCTTCATCAGGTTCTTGAGGGCCTGCATCATGGAGTTTGACGAGGAGGATTGCTCGCCGGCCTGCTGTTGTGCGCCGGATCCCTTTTCGCTTCCGTTCTCGCCGGGATTCGGCTGATTGTTATCCGCCGACTGTTGGTTTTGCGGCGCATCCGCGGCCTGGCTGGCATCCTGCCCCTGGCCTTGGGCCGCTGAATCGCCGGCCTGAGGATCACCGACATCGGTCGGCTCTCCAGTGCTGGCAGCATCCGAATCTTCATCCCAATCGCCATCGGGCGTCATTCCGTCTTTGTTCGACTGCGACGGATCGTCCGCGTTCTTAGCGTCCGGCAAACCTGGAACCGTTTCCGCATCCGCAGCGGCCTGCTGCACTTCCGGTTCACGATTCACCAAAGCCATCAAATCTTTCTTCACCACTCCAACCAGCGGTGACAGAACCGCTTTCTCCACCCGGGAATTGGCGGCGCTCTGCACCAGCGCCAGGATGGGCGCCTTGAAGTGAACCCGGTAGGCCAGTAAGGACGCCGCGACAAGCGCCAGAGTCAGCGTCTGAATCGCGTAAGAAGGCATGCGAATTGGAAACAGCGCTTTAGGGTCGAGACCCGGCAGCCACCGCAACGCGTCGCGCCGCTGCTGGATGACCATCGGCTCCGTGTTTTCAGGGGAGCCGAGAAAGAGCGCAGTGGAAAGCCGATCCTGTAATCTTGCCGCCTCGTCGAGTTTGCAGGCCACGCGGTAATCGCTCGCTCTTTTGGACCATGCTTGAAGCACCGCGACGGCGATGCCTGCGCCGAGAGCGACGAGGGCCATCACCACCACGGCGGCGAGCCGCTGGCTGGCCGCTGCGGCTATAATGACCGCAACAGAGATCCAACTGACCCACACCAACCATCGCTTGACGAAATCGTTTGTGAGTGCTCGTCGCCCCGCGACGCGGACCAACTGCAGTAATCCCTGTAGATCACTTGAGTACTGCGCATGGGCGTTCCGCTCAATGGGTAAAGCCACTGCGGCCTCTTTCTGGAAGCCGAATGCAGCCTTCCAGCGGTCTGCCATCAAAAAGGGCCGCTCGTTTATCTTTTTGCCTGTTATTGTTGGCATTACTTCCCTAGTTCTTGGACAAGACCTTATTACCGGGTGCCTAGCTGCTCAGTTTACTCCAAGGCACCCACTTTTCAATCGAATCTACCCGGCGAAGCTCGATTTGAATTTTGGATATCGGCAAGAAGCAGTCCTGCTACTACCAAAACGCTTCTACCAGCCGTCCTGAACCTATTTGCCGCGCTCCAGCTCCCGCGTTGCGGTCCCGTTTGGAGGCGCCCTCAAGCAACCCTTCCAAATTTGAATTCAGCGGCAAGTAAGTATCACGAACCACGTCGCCGCGTCTACTCCGCGTCGGGTCACCGGGCCCTTTTCCGCTAAATGTTCCGATTCGCTTTCGAGTCAGAGCGTTGCCCATCGGCTCGGTTCCTGGTCGGCCCACACCTTGGCGCCCGAACGGCGCAGGGCGACTGCTGCCTGAGAGCCTGACTGCGGATGATCTTCGGTGAATGTTTGGTTTATCTTTTAGTAATCAAAGCCATCATTCCGCTAGCGAAATTTTGTGACAGGACCGCTACCTTGTTGGCAGAGCTGGCGGGAGTTTTTTTGGCGAACAGACGGAGAAAGCGGCAAGGGAAACACCAACTGGCAACTGTATCACTGTGAGACGCCATTGATCAGACGGTGAATCGCGCTTGCTTCGTATTGTAAGCAGGCTAGTACTAGTTTTTCGCCTTTCGGGCTCTTTTCGCTTTTCAAGTCTTCCTCCTGGCCTCGGACTGCCCTTTCAGATGAACTTAGCCCCCCGCTCCAGCATGG
>Ga0335085_10016979_pt1 | contig 10499 bp, 6 predicted proteins | sample Lox_Sample_45_FD_206712 | JGI IMG/M metagenome (GOLD analysis project Ga0335085, IMG submission 206712) | Soil microbial communities from Loxahatchee National Wildlife Refuge, Florida, United States - Lox_Sample_4.5 | ecosystem: Environmental > Terrestrial > Soil > Wetlands | place: USA: Florida...
AGGACTCCCTGAGCAGTCGCAGTGACTTCGATCGCAGATTTCGTTGGGGCTGCTGCACTTGATGACGGCGCAGTCTTCTGCTTTTCGCAGCCTGCCACCAGGAGCAGGCCTGCCGCCACTAACGCCAACCCGCAACACCCCAGCGCCACCATCCCCGCGTGCTTCGTTCGGGTCAACTGCTTTGCCGTTTCATTGCCTTCGCGGTTCATCTCAGTTCATTCCTTTCATGCAAGGTGAGTGTAACCGCAATCGAAAGGAAAAGAAATAAAAAGAATGCAATCGAAAGGCGCGCAAAGTACCCTCATTGCTCCGGAATCGCTTCTACGTTTACCACCTCGAACGGTTGCAGCTGGAATGTGTGCTTTGTACCGGCTTGAAGATTGAACGGCTTCTTGGCGTCGTTCTTCCATGCCGAATGAGCAGAATATTTCGTCGGCGCTCCTTTGGGTAATTCGAATCCCTGCGCTATATCCAGAGAATAGCTTTGCGGATGGTCGCTCGGGTTTCGTAACGTGATAATTCCTTTCTCCAGAGACCATGCCGCCCAGCCGTAGACCTCCAGCTTCGCCGGATCGCCGCCGGTCCAATGGGTATCCGCCAATGTCGCGGCATTTAGCCGGGACCACTTCGCGGCCTCCGCCAAAGTGTCCCAGTCCGCGCTGGAGATCAGCGAGTGCGTGATATACAGCTCTTGCAACTGGGTTCCTTCGCCGAAGTAGCTGTGAACCTCGTGAGTGAACGCGTGCTGCGGATCGTCGCTCAAATGTTCGGCTTGGCGGGCATAAATAATGCCATGCAGCATCAGCGAATTGATCGGGAACAGCGGGCCCTTCTTCACGATGCCGGCATAGATATCGGCGTCGCGATAGGTGATCCATTTTTCGCGCCACGATCCCACACCCGTGAAATTGCTGTCATCGCCGCCACGCCAGATCGAATCGGCATAGCGCAGCCAGAAGGGCGAGGGGTACGTCCCCGTGGTGAGGTTCACGTAGATGTCGGGTTTTACAGCGCGCCATTCACCGATCAGGCTGATCGCGGCGTGGAAATCGCTATCGAATTCGCTACCCGGAAATACGCTGTTCACGTTGCCGGTGCCGTCGATCTTGAATTGATTCACACCATATTTACGGATGAACTCCAGGGTCACCTCACGAAACCGTGCGAAATATTTGGGACCCGATAACGCAAAGCCCCCCTTGTTCATTTCAAATCCCTGTCTCTCGCCGTACTTCATCCGTTCTTCTTTGGCCTTGTCGTACCCGCCCCAGGGCGAAAGCCAGATGCCGGGAGCGGCTCCGTATTTCCGGGCGGCAGCTTCCACCGGAGTGAAACCGTCCGGAAAGCCGGAATCAAAACTCCACAAAGATTTGGGATCGTCCCAGCCATCGTCAAACAGAAACGAATCGAGCTTTACGCCACGTTTGACATGCAACTCTTCGCCGAAAGCGTTAATCGCGTCTACTGCCGCCGCCTGGTCGTAGCGATTGCCGTAACCAATATCGAACCACGAGTTGTAATGAAGGAAAGTACGGTAAGGATGCGCACGTTCGCGCTCTACGTAGTTCAGGAAGCCGCGCCGCATCTGACCAGTTGGAGAGACGCCAACGACGGAGGAATAGACAATGCTCTGACCGGCTTTGAGCGGCAGTTGTCTCTCAATCGAACAGCGCACGCGCTCGTGATCTACGGCACAACGGCTTAACGGATTCTCGAAGCCAAGGAATATATTTCCGCTTACGACAGGAGAACCCTTTACCGAGCCGACGACGTGAGCAGAGGGCAACTTAAAGTCGAACAGACGCACCTCGCGAATCGCGGCGTCACCTGCGGAAGAAATCGAGATTTCCTCACGGACAAAGTTGTCTCCATCGCGCAGTTCGGCAGACCACCGTACGGCAAGCTGCGAAGCGGGATCTTCGAGCCGCACCACCACGCGCTTTCCCGCGAAATGTTCTTCCAAACGCGCGGCCTGCGGGACCGCGGCTAAAGCTTCAATCCGTGGGATTTCACCAATCCGCATCCCCCCGGCGTCCGTGGTCTTTCCGTTGTCGAAGACCAGCGTAAACACGTTCGCGGGCAGAGGGGTAGGTGCGGACGCCAACGACGAACGGAAGGACACACCACGCAACCGCCCATCAGCGACCGACCATGTGGCCGTTAAGATGGAATTGCTGAGAATGATGCGATCGTTCTGTACCTTGGCGTCAGCTTGACCAGGTTGCACCTCATACAGATAGCTTTGGGCGTTTGCCGTAGCGGCACATGCGCAGACAACTGCCAGCACAGTGAAAAACCATTTGCATACTTTCATGAAAGCTCCTCTGAGTCGGTAGGCAAGGTACGCAGAAGCATTGTTCGTGTACGGTGTTATCGCGATTGTACTGCAAGCACAGAAAAAAGACCGTCGCATTTGCTACTATCGTTTTTCACGATCTGAAGAGGAGTGACCATGAGCGACTCGCCTAACAGCAAAGATCCATTTGTAGCGATGGTAACCGCACGCGCGGAGGTCGACCTGCGCCTCAGCGACTTTCATCCCAGGTCGATGCTCGCCGCTCCCCAGCACCACATTGTGAAGCCGAAATTCCCGGTCATCGATTATCACAATCACCTGGACGCGCAAGAGCCACGTGAAGTTCTACGCATCATGGACGAGTGTGGCATCGAGCGCGTTGTCAACATCACCATGCATACCGGCAAGACGGCGCTCGAAATGATCCGGAAATTCCACAACGTCGCGCCGGATCGTTTCGCAACCTACGGATGGATGGACTGGAGCGACGTGCAGTCCCCGGGCTTTTTCGAGCGCAGTGTGGACCGACTGGAAGAGTTAGTCGAGAAGGGCGCGTGCGGCCTGAAAATCTGGAAGGACCTGGGCACAACAGTGCGCCAAGCCGACGGGAGCCTGTTGCGCATCGACGACCAGCGACTCGACCCGCTGTACGAAAAAGCCGCGGAGCTCGGCGTTCCGGTCATGTACCACATCGCGGACCCGGATGCGTTCTTCCTCCCGATAGACGCCGAGAATGAACGCTATGAAGAACTAGCCGCGCACCCCGAGTGGAGCTACTACAGCTCACATTACGGCAAGCTTGAATTGCTCGCGCAACGCGATCGCGTGATCGCACGCCATCCGAAAACTACCTTCGTAGGAGCGCACGTGGCCGAACACCCGGAGGATTTGGCTTACGTAACTGGACTATTGGAGACAAATCCGAACCTTCATGTGGACATCGGAGCGCGCTGCGCTGAACTTGGCCGCCAACCGTACACGGCGCGCGAGTTCTTCTTGAAGTTTGCCGATCGTATCCTCTTCGGCACCGATTTGATTCCCGAAGCGAACATGTACCGCTTGCACTACCGGTTCCTGGAGACGCGCGACGAATATTTCGAATATCCCTCGCATGCCTCTCGACAAGGCCGCTGGAACATTTACGGTTTATTTTTGCCAGACGACGTCTTGCGCAAGGTGTACCGCGAAAACGCGATTCGCCTGCTACCCAAGCGCTAGCGCGGAGCCGAAAGCACCGCCACTCCATATTTCGGCAAACTGACGGACCGTTTCGAACCGCCCTCCAGCACATCCGTCATCTCGCTTGGCAAATTGATGGTTTGCGGGCCGCCGGAAAAGTTAACCAGCACATAGACGACGCTGTGAGTGCCATATCGCGGAGACACCTCCACGCCGGCGGGCACGAGGCCAAAGGCAGGTTTCACGCCACTGGCCTCAGTCATCCATTTCGCGGCCGCCGTCATGGTCTTGGGATCGAGCCACGCGCCAATGTACGTGATACGGCCTTTTCCAACCTTGCGCGTGATCGCAGCAGGCTGGCCATCCAACCACCCGTTACTCTTTCCGTAACGCATCAGCACTTCCGTGCCGCTGTCTTTGGTGCTGAGAAGTTCAGCCCACAACGGAGACTCGCCTGTCCCCCAATTGCCTTGGATCGGCACGGGACCGGTCAAAGCGTAATATTGTTCTACGCGGCCACCGAGCAAGCTGACCAGGGGGCCGGGTTGACGCTCGGGTTGCAACGAATTGTCGTCGTCCTTCATACCCGAACGTTGCCCGAATACCAGATTTCCTCCCTGCTCGACGTACGCAATCAGGTTCTGCGCAGCCGCGTCCGATAAGACATTCAGGCCCGGCGCAACGACCAGTTTGTACTGAGCTAGCGAGGCTGTCGGAGGAATGATGTCCACGGATTGCGCAATCGCCCTCAGCGGTCCGTAGTAACTGACGATTTCATCCTGGGGGTCATACTTCTTGTTGTGTTTCTGCCAGTTGATGGCCCACCGACTGTCGTAGGAATGCAAGATCGCCACTTCGGATTTCACCGACGTGCCAGCTAAAACGGGACCCGCCCTCTCGAACTCTTTGCCCACTTGGGCGACTTCCGCATATAGAGGTACCGGTGTGCCGTCACTTCCGACGAGTGTCCCATGGTATTGCTCCTGTCCATTCAAAGCGCTTCGCCACTGCCAATAGCTGACAGCGTCGGCACCGTGTCCCACATCGTGCCACGCCATCGCGCGTACTTCACCTTTGTCCAGCGAATTGCTGATGTCCGCCCAATTCACGGATCCGGGCTGCGTCTCGATCACCCAAAAATTCTTTTGCTTGAGGCCACGGGTCAGATCGTGGGTCGCGCCGTTGCGCACGGGATCGAGATGGCCTTCGCCGACGTAGTCATCCCACGCCGCTATGTCCAAATCCTGTTCCACGGTGTAGTGATCAAAACCGTCAAACCAGCCCATCGTATTTGTGGTGATAAATTGCCGCGCATCGGAGCTAGCGCGGATCACATCGAGTTGATTCTTCTGATAGCTGCGCCAGGTATCGCTGACGAAACGCATCCAGCTCAGTAACAAGCCGGGGTTGCCGTAACCGACTTGAATGGGAATTTGGTCCCAGGCACTGTAGGATTCACTCCAATACGCGGTCGTCCAGCGTGAGTTCAAATTGTCTAGTGTGCCGTAGCGCGATTTGACCCATTGTTGGAATTGCGCTTTCGTGTCCGCATCGAACGACACGTCGGCGTATTCATTGTCGATTTGCCAGCCGAGCACGGAAGGATTGTGCCCGAAGCGTTTCGCCAACTGCTCCGCGATGTTCCGCGCAAATTCTCGATACTTCGCATTAGCCCAATTAAACTGTTGGCGATTGCCATGCTCGGCGCGGCGCCCATCTTCATTCGTCCGAAGAGTCTCGGGATACTTTTGCGTCAACCACGCCGGCGGCGCCGCGGTCGGAGTGCCAATCACGGTGTAAATATTGTGTTTTGCCGCAGCAGAGATGGCTCGGTCCAACCAATCTAGATCGTAGCGATCTTCTTCCGGTTCCATACGGCTCCACGCGAATTCTCCCACCCGCACCATGTGGATTCCTTCTTGTTGCATCAGCGTCAGGTCCGCCTCCCAACGCGCTTCGGGCCACTGTTCTGGATACCACGCGGTTCCCAACAGAATCGCGGGAGGCGCAGGAGTCGGCGACTGAGCGAGACCCGTCGTAAGAAAGCAAAAACAACAGCAGGCCAAAACCAGGACACCCGAAACGAACCTGTAGACAATCTTTGAATTAGTCACGATATCTGCTCCGGAAAATCAGGACTGCGCTGTTCGAATGGCAAAGGACTCGGCTCGCATGGAGCGTTAAAAAAATCGGCGGGTGTAAGACTCGTCGAGGTGAGCGCCGAACCATGCCCCGTCCACTCGAGATCTAGCTGGGATTATAGCTGCGAACAAGGCCGGAAAGGAATCCAAGTGGAATTTCCCGCTCTCTTGCTATAGTCTGACGCCTCACTTCACTTGGCCAGGCACAACGGATGGAACTGACACAAGTCGATTCTTCGCTCTACAACCCCGATCTCGCCCCCATCCCTCTCGCAAAGCGCTCCTGGAGCACCTACAACTACGCATCACTATGGGTAGCGATGAGCGTCTGCATCCCCACGTACATGCTGGCGTCCGGCCTAATTGCGGGCGGAATGGACTGGATTCAGGCCGTCGGGACAATTCTGCTGGGAAACCTGATCGTGTTGATTCCGATGTTGCTGAACGCCCATGCCGGCACCCGCTACGGCATTCCCTTCCCTGTCTTCGTTCGCGCGTCCTTCGGCGTTCGCGGGGCGAATGTGCCGGCGGTGCTGCGCGCATTGGTCGCGTGTGGTTGGTTTGGCATCCAGGCATGGATAGGGGGGCAAGCGATCTACTCGATGCTGTTGATCGTGTGGCCCGGAGCGGCCGGTATCCCGTTCAGCCATTGGATCTGCTTTTTGCTTTTCTGGGGCGTCAATATGTACGTGATTTGGCGCGGCATTGAAACCATAAAGTTTCTCGAGGGCATCGGCGCGCCATTCATGCTCGTTGTGGGCTTGCTCTTGCTTTTTTGGATTACGCGGAAAGCGGGTGGCCTTGGCCCGGTTCTGCATACGCCGAGCAAATTCCGCACGACTTCCGATTTTCTTCGCTTCTTCATTCCTTCCCTCACCGGAATGGTTGGCTTTTGGGCCACAGTGGCGCTGAACATTCCGGATTTCACTCGCTATGCGAAATCGCAGCGCGCTCAGATGGTCGGACAGGCACTGGGCCTGCCGATGGCGATGACACTGTACTCATTCATCGGAGTCGCCGTCACTTCAGCTTCCGCGGTGATCTTCGGCGAGCCTATTTGGGATCCAGTGGTGCTGGTGGGACGGTTCAATCAGCCACTGGTAGCAATGATCGCTTTGGTGGCGCTGCTGGTGGCCACGCTCAACACCAATGTGGCGGCGAACGTGGTGTCGCCCTCGAACGATTTTTCCAACTTGCGCCCCAGCCTGATCTCATTTCGCACGGGTGGTCTCATCACGGGAGTTGTTGGCATTCTGATGATGCCCTGGAAACTGTTGAGCACCTTCAGCTCCTACATCTTTGGCTGGCTCGTAGGATGTTCTGCGCTGCTCGGTCCGATCGCCGGAATTATGATCTGCGATTATTACGTACTGCGGAAACGCCGATTGACGGTGGAGGATTTATATCGCCTTGACGGATTGTACAAGTATAAAAGCGGCTTCAATCCTATTGCGATTCTGGCGCTGGCCGCCGGTATCGGCTTCGCTTTAATCGGTCTGGTGATTCCGGCATTGCATTGGCTCTACGATTACGCGTGGTTCGTTGGATTTGCGACCTCCGGTGGCCTGTACTCGGTTCTGATGAGGCGAACGGTTCTTTTGACGAAATAGGCTCCGAGCCTGACAATGACCCTTGAAAGATGCGTGCGTCGCTTTTAACCTTCCTTAATCGTTCACACGCTAACTTATCCTTGTTGAGGACCGAAGATCAGGGAGGATGTGTTGACGGAGATTTCGCAAAATAGGCCGGGCGCGGACGCCCTGAGTGAACTGCTGCCCCCTTTGACTCGCAACGAAGCCGCCGTGGAAGCGGCGCGCTGCCTGATGTGTTACGACGCTCCCTGTACCCACGCCTGTCCCACGCACATCGACATACCGAAATTCATCAAGAGAATCAGTACCCACAACCTGCGCGGATCGGCACGCACAATTCTGGAATCCAACCTTCTTGGCGCCACGTGCGCCCGCGTCTGTCCGGTGCAAGAACTGTGCGAAGGAGCCTGCGTGCTCGGTGCAGAGCATAAGCCCATCGCCATTGGGCGACTTCAGCGGTATGCGATGGATTATGCGTATAGCAACAACGTTTCGTTGTTTCAGCCCGCGCCAAACACCGGCAAGAAAGTAGCCGTGATTGGCGCTGGTCCTGCGGGCCTTTCCTGTGCCGGGGAACTTGCCAAGCGAGGCCACAGTGTCACTCTTTTCGAAAAACGGGACCTGGCTGGTGGCCTCTCGACCTACGGCATCATCGGTCTCCGCGAGCCGGTAGAAGTAGCGCAGGCGGAAGTTACGATGCTCACAAAACTCGGCATCAAAATAGAAACCAGCAAGGAACTGGGCGGCAACCTCGGCTTCGCTGATCTGCAGGCGCAGTTCGGCGCGGTGTTCCTCAGCGTGGGCCTCGGGATCACGAACACCCTGGCAATACCCGGTGAAGAACATATCTTGGACGGGCTGGAATATATCGAGCAAAGCAAACTCAACGCACGGAAGCTCGTCGTCGGCAAGAATGTTGTGGTGATTGGCGCGGGCAATACTGCCATCGATTGCGCCACGATTGCCAAGCGTCTGGGCGCGGCGCAAGTCACCATGGTTTATCGGCGCTCCGAGACAGAAATGACGGCTTACGCACACGAATATGAGTTCATCAAACGGGAAGGGGTGCGCTTCTCTTTTCTCACGCAACCGCTGCGTGTCGTGGCCGAGAATGGCACCGTCACGGCGCTCGAGTGCGTGCGCATGAGCTTAGGAACGCCGGACGCTTCGGGTCGCCCTGCTCCGCATCCCGTTGCGGGTTCTGAGTTTTTGTTACCCGTGGATCAGATTGTCAAAGCCACGGGGCAAGAAAAACCGTCGCTCGCCGCTTTACTGCATCTCAAAACAGACAAGGGCTATATCCAGGTAACCGCCAACTTCGAGACCAATGTTCCCGGAGTATATGCGGGGGGAGATTGCATCCGTGCGCGCGGGGCTGCTTCCACCGTGATGGCCGTTCAAGATGGCAAGCTGGCTGCTCATTCGATCCACGAAAGGTTGGTGGCACGTGGCTGACCTCAGTATCAACTTCGCAGGGATTCGCTCGCCGAATCCTTTCTGGCTGGCCTCCGCTCCACCCAGCAATTCCGGCATGCAGGTGCATCGCGCCTTTGAAGCAGGTTGGGGCGGTGCGGTTTGGAAAACTATTGGTGCGCCGGTCCTGAATGTTTCCAACCGCTACGGTGCCTGGCACTATGGCGGACAGAAGATGCTGGCGATCAATAACGTCGAGCTGATTTCCGATCGGCCGCTGGAAGTAAATCTGCGCGAAATTAGCGAAGTGAAACGTGCGTGGCCAGATCGTGCCGTCATCGTTTCTGCGATGGTCGAATCCAAACCCGAAACCTGGCATGACATCATCCGACGCATCCAGGACACCGGCGCCGACGGAATCGAATTGAACTACGGTTGCCCTCACGGAATGAGCGAACGTGGCATGGGCAGCGCGGTGGGCCAAGTGCCGGAATATTGCGAGCAGATTACCCGTTGGGTGATGGACGTCGCCAAAATTCCCGTGATCGTGAAGCTCACGCCAAATATCTCCGATATCGTAATGCCGGCGCGCGCCGCGGTTGCGGCGGGAGCAAGCGCCATTTCGTTGATCAATACAATCAATTCGATTGTTGGAATCGATCTCGATACGTTGGAAATCACTCCGAACATCGGTGGCAAAGGCGGACATGGTGGCTATGCGGGGCCCGCCGTGAAGCCCATTGCGCTAAACATGTTGGCAGCGCTAGGAAGAGATTCTGTCGTGAGCGGTTCCAAACTGCCAATTTCGGGCATGGGTGGGATCTCCACGTGGGGTGACGCTGCCGAATTTCTGCTGCTAGGTGCCAGCAGCCTACAGGTATGCACCGCCGTGATGCACTATGGATTCCGCATCGTGGAAGACCTGTGCGACGGTCTTTCAAACTGGATGGACGAGAAAGGCTTCGGCCGAATTTCCGATGTTGTGGGACAAAGCCTCCACCGCGTTTCCGACTTCAATAACTTTGACCTGTCGTTTAAAGCTGTCGCGCGAATCGATCAGACCAAGTGCATTCGCTGCGAGCTCTGCTACGTCGCGTGCAACGACACTGCGCACCAATGCATCGACCTGATTGCCAAAGACGGAAGCGTGGTAAAACCTCATTCGTACGACATTCGCTCAAATGGCAAGGAAGATGCCGTCGGTACCCGCCCGAGCGTAAAAGTGCGGGAAGAGGATTGCGTAGGCTGCCGGCTTTGTTACAACGTTTGTCCCGTGGAGGAGTGCATCCACATGGTAGAAGAACCCTCGGGCCGTGCGCCAGTCACGTGGAAGCAGATTTCCGACGCGCAACGCGAGGTCACCGAGGACTGGGAGAAGATGAAGCAGTATCGCGAAAAGATGGGGATCCACATCCACTAGACAGACTGTGACGCGTTCCCGGGGAGTAAATGATGTCGTTGCTGATTCGAAATGGCGAAATTGTTAACGTAGGATCGCGCGAACGCGCGGATATTCTGGTCGAGAATGAAACCGTCACGCGTATCGGGAAGAATCTGGAAGCACCACGGAACACGGAAATCATTGACGCAACCGGCAAACTGATCTTCCCGGGCTTCATCGATCCCCACGTGCACATCTATCTTCCTTTCATGGCCACTTTCGCCAAAGACACTCATGAAACTGCCAGCATTGCCGCGCTGATCGGCGGAACCACCACATTCATCGAAATGTGCTGCCCGAATCGCAACGATGACGCGCTGCAAGGCTACCAACTCTGGAAATCCAAGGCCGACGGTAAGAGCGCATGTGACTATGCTTTCCACATGGCCGTCACTAAATTCGTGCAGGAAACCGAGTCGCAGTTGCGGCAAATTGTC
>Ga0335085_10016980_pt1 | contig 10499 bp, 7 predicted proteins | sample Lox_Sample_45_FD_206712 | JGI IMG/M metagenome (GOLD analysis project Ga0335085, IMG submission 206712) | Soil microbial communities from Loxahatchee National Wildlife Refuge, Florida, United States - Lox_Sample_4.5 | ecosystem: Environmental > Terrestrial > Soil > Wetlands | place: USA: Florida...
TCGCCGAGCGCGTAACACGGTGCCTTGAGATGGTTCGCCAGCAGTTGGGCCAGCCCCTGGTCGAACGCGGCATGTTCCATATTGATGACGATGGATTTGACATCTTCGGTGGCGATCGTTTCGGCGAAATGCTGTGCCTCCTCCTGAGGCGGCAGCGGCCCGATGGAGACATTCCCCGCCCCGTCGGTCAGGACGATCAGCAACGGCTCCACGTCGGGGTGCAGGTATTTTTCCTGGCGGAGGATGTCCGACGCCATGAGCAGGCCGGCTGAGAGGGGCGTTTTCCCTCCCACTGGGATTTCAGCCAGTGCGCGCTGGGCAAGCTGGATTGAATTGGTCGGCGGCAGGACGAGGGTCGCCCGGTCCTTCTGGAAGACGATCAACCCCACCCGGTCACGGCGCTGGTAGGCGTCCGTCAACAGGGAGAGGATCGCTCCCTTGGTGGCATTCATCCGCTCGGCGACGGCCATCGACCAGGAGGCGTCAACCAGGAAGAGGACCAGGTTCGCCGTCCTCTTGACGCGCACCTTGCGCTGCAGGTCGGCTCGTTCGATAGCGAACGCCATTTTCTTGCGCTTTTCGACCCGGCGTTTCTGGTAGGGGGCGGCGGCGCGGATGGTGGCATCGAAGGCGATATCGCTGGTCTTGCCCTCGGCGGGGCGCGCCTTGATGTACCGTCCGCGTTTGCGCTCGGTGTGGGTTTGTGACCGGCGGCCGGCATTTTTCCGGGAGAGTTTATCGAGCGGGGTATCCAACCGGCGGGGGATGAAAGTCTCCCCGGTCTTGACCTTCTGGCCGCCCTCCCACCAGTTGGCGTTGTGGGAGGCAAACACATCCTGCCGGGAAGGATCGGGAGTTCCCTGGGTCTGCTCAGGACTCTCATCGCCCTGTTCGTCTACGATCGACTTTTTTTTTCCCCGGATTCTTCAGGCGCGGGCTGCTCCTCCGGAGTCCCCTCGGTGGACTGCCCCACCAGCTGCTCAATCCGTTCCTGGAGCTGGTCGGCGGTCACCTCTGCCTGGTGGAACGGGCCGCGCTTGATGCGGTGCGGCAGGGTCAGTTCGGCCGCCAGTGCGATGTCGTGGTCCGTGATGGCAGTGCGCCCCTCGAAGGCGGCCTGGGCGCGGGCCGCTTTCAGAATGACCAGGTCGGAGCGATGCCCATCCACGTTCAACGAGGAGGTCAGGGCTGCGATGGAAAGCAGGTCGCGCCGGGAGTAGTTCACCTTCGCGACCAGTTTGCGTCCCTGCTCGATCTGGCGGGAAAGTTCCAGCTCCTGCTTCATAAATTCGTCGCGAAACGCCTCCTGATCGGTCTCGTAGGCGATGTTGCGCTCCATGATGAGCACCCGTTCGCGCGCGTCGCGGATGCCGGTGATGTCCACCGACAAGGCGAAGCGGTCGAGCAGCTGCGGGCGCAGATCGCCTTCTTCGGGGTTCATCGTACCGACCAGGATAAAGCGTGCCGGGTGGGAGAACGAGATTCCCTCCCGCTCCACGATGTTCATGCCCATCGCGGCCGAATCGAGCAGCAGGTCGACGACGTGGTCGTCGAGCAGGTTGACCTCGTCGATGTACAGCAGCCCCCGGTTGGCGGAGGCGAGCACGCCGGGTTCGAAGTGGCGCTCGCCCTTTTGAATCGCCTGCTCAATATCCAGCGTGCCGACGACGCGGTCCTCCGTCGCGGAAACCGGCAGGTTGACGAATGGCGTCGGGCGCAAATCGGAGGGGAGCTCCCCCTTCTCTGCAGCGGCGCGTTCACGGCACTCGGTGCACCAGGTGTTGGGTTGGTCGGGATCGCATCCGAACCGGCAATCCCTCACCACGCGTACTTTTGGCAGGAGGGCTGCCAGCGCCCGGGCAGCTGTTGATTTGGCCGTGCCACGCTCTCCGCGGATCAGCACGCCGCCGATGCGGGTGTCCACGGCATTCAGGATCAGGCCGCGCCGCATCCGCTCCTGGCCGACAATGGCAGTAAATGGATAGATGGATGGCATAGAGACACAATTATAATCCGTTAACCCGTTCATGCAAAAATCAATCCTAAAAACATGCATTTAAGGAAAAAATTTATTGATTAATTTGTGCAGGGTTGCCAAGTTGTTGATTAACCTTTATAATCCTCCCATTATCTCAAATTGGAGCGTACCACAATCATGACGGAGCATAACGACGCCCTGGGTGGGCAGGATAATACCCCGCACAGCGACAACAACAATGAATCGATGGAATCCTTAATGAAGGCCGAGGATTCCGGACTGGAATTCCCCAGCCAGGGTGAGATCCGCAAGGGCGTCATTGCGAGTATTTCCTCGACCCAGATATTGGTCAGCGTGGGTGCCAAGTCGGAGGGCATCATCACCGGGCGTGAACTGGAGCAGATTCCGCCCGCCGACCGCGAAGCCTTGAAGGTCGGGCAGGAGATCCCCGTTTACGTGGTCAACCCTGAAGACCAAAACGGGAACGTCGTCCTTTCGTTTGTCCGCGCCCAGGAGTACATCGGGTGGGACCTGGTCGAAAAGATGGTCGAGACCGGTGAAGACTTCGAGGGCAAGATCGAAGGCTATAACAAGGGTGGATTGATTGTGCCCGTTCACGGACTGCGCGGGTTTGTTCCTGCTTCGCAAATCAGCATGAACCGCCGCAATGCCGCCCAGGGCGATACGCCCGATGCCCGCTGGGTGAAGATGATCGGCCAGCCGATCACCATCCGCGTGATCGAGGTGGACCGCCAGCGCCGCCGGCTGATCCTTTCCGAACGGGCCGCCAACCCCGAGTCGCGCCAGTCCCTCAAGGAACGCATCATCGAGGAGTTGCAGGAAGGCGAGATCCGCACCGGGCGGGTCACCAGCCTGGCCGACTTTGGCGCTTTCGTCAATATCAATGGCGCCGACGGGCTGGTCCATCTTTCCGAGATTTCCTGGGACCGCATCCAGCATCCCAGTGAGGCGCTCGAGGTCGGGCAGGAAGTCAAAGTCAAGGTCATCAGCATTGACCGCGAAAAGAAGCGCATCGGCCTTTCCATCCGTGCCCTGCAGAACGACCCCTGGCAGGAGAAGGTGGCCAAATTCAAGGTCGGCATGCTGGTCGAGGGGACCATTACCCGCCTGACCAAGTTCGGCGCGTTTGCCCGTCTGGAAGGCGATGTGGAGGGCTTGATCCACATCTCGGAGATCAGCGAGAACCGCATCGAGCACCCCAAGGAAGTCCTGCACGAGGGCGATGTGGTCAACCTGCGCGTCATCCGCATCGATCCCGAGCAGCGCCGGATTGGATTGAGCCTGCGCAAGGTCGATTCGGCCCAGTTCGCCGACCTCGATATGAAGTCCCTCACGGCTGATTTAAACAATAACGAGGAATAAATTTTACCGGCTGACCGCGGAGCGCACCGGAAGGTGCGCTCTCTTCGTGACGAGACCCCATGACACGCTTGTTGGTCGATGCCCACCAGGATCTGGCCTGGAACATGCTCACCTTCGGGCGGGATTACACCCGCTCCGCGGCTGAAACGCGCCGGCGGGAAGCCGGCAGCCTGGCGGTGCAGGTCAACGGGGATACCCTGCTCGGCTACCCGGACTACCTGCGAGGCAGCGTCGCCCTGGTATTTGCGACGCTCTTTGCCGCGCCCGCTCGTGCAAAATCGGGGGAGTGGGACCGCCAGGTCTATGCGGATTCGGATCGCGCGCGTCAACTCTACAGCAACCAGCTCGAGGCTTACAACCGCCTGGTTGAACGCGCCTCGGATAAATTCAATCTCGTCCGGACGGCCCGCGACCTGGAGGCTGTGCTTTCAGCCTGGAGGGGCCCGGATGAAGGAAAAGCCAAGCTGCCGGTGGGGTTGGTGCCGTTGATGGAGGGCGGGGACGGCCTCCGGAACCTGGACGAATTGTCTGGATGGTGGGAGCGCGGGGTCCACCTGATCGGGCCGGCATGGATGGCCACCAAATTCTGCGGCGGCACACGCGAGCCGGGGCCACTGACCCAGGAGGGGCATGCCCTGCTGGACGCCATGGCCGGGATGGGTTTCACGCTTGACCTGAGCCACATGGATTGGGCGGCGGCACGTGAAGCCCTTGGTATCTATGAAGGCCCGATCATCGCCAGCCATTCCAACGCCTTGCGTCAGGTGAAGGACGGTGAGGGCAATCGCTTCCTGCCCGACGACGTCATCGAAGGCATCGTTGAACATGAGGGCGTCATCGGCGTCGTGCCGTTTAACCGTTTCCTGGTCCAGACCTGGACAATTTCCGACCGGCGCGAAGCCTGCTCCCTGGAAATGGTCGCTGCCCAGATCGATTACATCTGCCAGAAGGCGGGAAATGCCCAGCATGCAGGGTTCGGCTCCGACTTCGACGGCGGGTTTGGCCTGCAGCAGGTTCCCCCCGAAATCGACACGATCGCCGACCTGCATAAACTCGTTCCCCTGTTGGCGGCACGAGGATATAATGAGGCTGACATCAATGCGGTCTTTGGCGGGAATTGGATCAATCACCTTAGGAAAAGCTTGCCAGCCACATGAGTGACCTTTCTCCCACGAACAACTCTGCCCCGAACGCCGCTTCTCCGCAGGAGATCCGTGCCAGTACCCGCATACGCTTTGCCCTTATCCTGACCGTTCTGGGCTTTGTCGTCTTTGTGATCGGCACCAAGCCTGAATGGCTCAGACTTGACCGCAGCCCGGTGGTGGGTTTTGTCCAGATCGCTGTCTTCCTGATCGGGCTGGCGATTATCTCCATTGGCGGTTACCTGGGCTTGAGTGCGCTTTGGGGTGGGAATGAAAGGACGATCCTGGCTGATATCGGCCAGCGTCTGATTGCCACCGGATATGTGATCGCGGTTTTTTCGGGCATGGCGGATGTTTTCGGCATGGGCAGCCAGGCGCGCCCGGATGTGCCCTTTTTTGGCCCCGTGCAGGCGGTGGGCGTGGCGATCGGGGAGTTCGTCATCGCGGTCGGGTTCTTATTGATGATTCCCTATCACAGGCATTCCCCATGACGCGGTAGGCTTCTTAAATTCCACGGCTATCCTCCGGCCTCGATAACGGCTGGAACGAATATAACGAATATATGGAACACATAACTCTGAAAAAGCGTATCCTGCTGGTATCCATCCCGGTGCTTTTACAGCTGATGTATCTCCCGACCAGCCGGTTCCTGACAGGTGGCATCGTCCCGAAGATTTCCCTGGATGTCATCCCGGTCTGGTCCCTCTGGGTGGTCCCTTACATGATGGTCTGGCCGATCTGGATCGTGGCTTATGCCTGGGCTGCTTTTAAAATGCAGGGGCGCCTGTTCAGAGTGGCTGTGGTTTCGGCAACCTTCACCATCGGGGTCGGGATGACCATCTTCATGCTCTGGCCGACCTACGTCATCCGGCCGACCCTCCTGGGAAACGATTTCTTCACGAACGCATTACGCTATGTGTATGCCCACGATGGAACTTATGACGCGGCTCCGAGCGGGCATGTCTACATGACCACCCTCCTGATGTTGTTTTATTCCCTCTGGTATCCCCGCCAAAAATGGCTGTGGGCCGGCATCCTGGTCATTGTTTGTTTGTCCACGCTGTTCACCGGCCAGCATTATATTCTGGACGTCGTGACCGGGTTGATGCTTGGAGTCGTTGGGTATTATGCCGGCTTCTGGCTGGTGGATAGGTGGGATCGGAAGCCCGCCCAGGCTCAGCCTGCTGAGGAGGCCAAGACAAAGTCGGCCTCCATTGATTGATCAGACTCGGCTCGCCCCAGGTTCAAGCCCGGGGTGAGTTTTTGAATCCTGTCGTCGATTGTTTATGTTTCAAAAGGCGGATCGCGTATTCAGGATGCCAGCCCCAGGCGGTAGTGAAAAATGCCTGATGATCTTGCCAGAGACGGAATCAAGCGCACCCACCGGAACGCCCTCAAATTGGGCTCGTCGTCCTCGTAGTAATTCCATTCATCCAGCAGGCGGATGCCTGCGCCCCAGCTCTCGACCTCCTGGCCTTGCTTAATACTCCACTGGAGGCGGGCCTTCACCCTCGAATGCGCGAGCTGCAGGTTGTCCGTCCACATGACGAAGGGGGTGTGCGCATCACAGACCAGTTCCGAGCCGGGGAGACGGTCGAGCAGTTTGAGGAACAACGATTTGACCTGCGTTTCTGTGAAGTAGGGAAGGACCCCTTCCGCCAGAAACATGAACGGGCGCGGCTTGTAGCGACAGACCTCCTCCAACCAGCCATCCTCGAACACGGATGTGGAGAGCAGGTGATAATGGCTGCTCTGGCCGGCGATCAACTTCCTCCGCAGCGTGATTACATCCGGCAGGTCGAGGTCAAACCATTCGGCCCGTCCGTTGTCGACCCGTTCGAATCGTGTGTCCAGCCCGCATCCGATATGGACGATCACGGCCTCCGGATTTCGCAGGAGGAAATTGCGTGCATGACTGTCGAATTTCTTCATGCGCATGATGACCGCCACTTCGTCGTGTCGCTGCATCCTGAGACGGGAAAAGTCGCAATCCAGGTTGTTGACCATTGCGACCGCTTTGTCATCCTTGATCATGGCATCCGGGCGTTGCGATTCACGCGCCCGCGCGTAAAGCGTCATGAGCAAGGTTTCAGACACGCCCTCCAAACCCTGGTGAATTTTTTCCGCCATTTATCTGCTCCCTGCGCATTTTTGACTTCATCCAAACCGGGGAAATTTTTTGCTGCAGCACTGCCCGTCTTCGTGCGCTTATTTTTTCCTTTATTCCATTATATAACTTGACCCTGGGAAACGATATTGGGAAGTTGTTGGATAGGCCTGACCCTCCTGCCTAAAAATAAAACCGCCTCTTCGGCGGTTTGTGTGCCCCCACGGGGGTTCGCACCTCTGCGGGGATACACTATGACGAAGTTAATCCCTTAATAAGACCCGGACTACAAATCTAGCAGTTCTAGGTCAGAGTCCTACTGACATACATTTTCGAACTCCATGACTCATGAATAAGCGATTATTAGCCGGGTAGCCTTCAGAGCCCAAACTTTAAAAGGCAACAAAGTGGAGTATACTGATATTAGTAGGCCAAACTGCTACGGTTGGAAGACACATTTCTACCAGGTGCATAAGAAAACCCCTACATCGCAACAATTGACACCACATCAAAATTTAACTCGCCTCCGCGAGATGACTTCCATACCCAGTCACATCCTCCATACCAGCCATACCACAGTTGATTGGTTATTTCATTTCTCAATCGGGCGAAGTTTGGCAATATAGAAGAATTGAAGGGAGCGACCATGTTCGATCCTATTCTCGTCCCATTAGATGGCTCTCTGCTTGCCGAATGCGCCTTGCCGCACTCAATCGCATTCACCTGCGCTTTTGGTGCCAAAGTAACCCTGTTGCGAGTGCTGGACAAGAACCAGGCGGGTGAAAAGGCACAATTATTTGACCTGGTCAACTGGCAGATCAATAAAACCGGGGCAAGGCAATACCTGGAAAAGACATGCGCCCGAATACAAAAAGCCGGTCTGCGGATCGAATCCGCCGTTTTGGAAGGGTTGGTGGCGGAATCGATCATTGAATATTCTCAAAGGCAGGGGATGAAGCTAATCGTCCTGAGCAGTCATGGGCGCAGCGGATTAAGCCAATGGGGACTCAGCAGCGTCACCCAAAAAATTATTTTTGGTGCGCCTACCTCCGTGCTCATCATCCGTGCGCATCAACCCGCATCCAATGAATTGATCGAACAACAGTACAAACAAATAATGGTACCGCTGGATGGGTCCCGGCGGTCGGAAAATGTCCTTCCAATGGTCACGCTTCTGGCCCGTTTTTTCCAATCCCGGATTCATATTGTGCACGTCGTGAAAACGCCGGAAATGGCCCGCCAAATGCCTCTCGCGCACGAAGATGTGGAATTATCAGAACGAATAGTGACTCGTAATCGGGAGGAAGCCATCCGCTATCTCGATCAAGTGCGCCTGCATTCACCCTTGGAAGGCATCGATATACAAACCCACCTGTTGACCAGCGATAACGCGGCGGCAGCCTTGCATGAACTGGCAGATAAGGAAGGCATCGACATGGTCGTGCTCAGTGCGCACGGCTATTCAGGATATAACCAATGGCCCTATGGAAGCATGGTCAACAATTTTGTCCTGTATGGCAAGGTGCCGCTGTTGGTCGTGCAAGACCTGCCTGCTAAAGAAGAGCCGTCCGTTGCCGAGATGACTCCACGGGAACACTCGAAGCCTTAACCCATGCAGGTGATGAGCCCCGTCCAGACCTTAAACCAGGCTACCCCGGATCCAGGAGCGCAACTGGAACAACTTGCGCGCCACCTGGCCGAAAATCATTCGGGAGTGGCAAAAAGTCGTCCACAGAGAGCCCTATTAAACAAGTATCTTCCTGGTTGGAAGCAGACATTACTGACTGCTTATCAGCATTTCAGGGCCACATCTTTGAAAGACCCGGTTATTTCCCGGGCCAGCGAATGGATGCTGGACAACTTTTATATTATTGAACAGACTTTCCACCAGATCGAGGAAGATCTCCCTAAAAACTTTTACGGCCAGTTGCCCAAACTGGATGGGACGACGTTGAGAGGGTATCCGCGCATATTTGCCCTGGCGCGGGAATTAATCTGTTACGACCAGGGACAGCTTGACCTGGCTCAAGTCACGACCTTCGTGCAGGACTATCAGCAGGTTTCCCCATTGACGGTTGGAGAGCTGTGGGCATTGCCGACCATGCTCCGGATTGGGACAGTGGAGCAACTGACCGCGGTGATCGCCGTCATCACAGGGATAGATATGCCAGAGAGGTTGGATGCGCAACCCATTCTGCCCAACCCTCCTTCACTGCCGAATGAAACCATCGTTGCTAATTGTTTTCTCACCTTACGTCTGTTATCTGTTACGGATTGGAAAGAATTTTTTGAGCAAACCAGTCGCATTGAAAGGATCCTACGGGATGATCCGGCGGGAATCTATGCCAGCATGGATTTTGACACCCGGAACAAATACCGCCATGTGGTGGAAGAAATGGCGCGCAATTCCGATCAGGACGAAGAAGCTGTCGCACGTGTTGCGATCGAATTCGCCCGCAAAGCTTATGACACGATCCAGGTTTCCCTCCAAAATCCGGACCGAAAAATACACGTCGGCTATTATTTGATCGGTACGGGTCTCTCCGAACTTGAGAGAACAATTGGTTACCACCCACACCTAAAAGCACGCCTGAATCATTGGGTTCACGAGCATCCCACATTCACTTATCTGGGGAGTATCAGCATTCTCTCCCTGCTGATCGTCATTGGACTACTGGCCTATACCCTGTTCTCAAAGGGATCACCCGCCCAACTTTTTTTCACTGCCTTGCTCGGGTGTGGATTGGCTTTGGATGCATCCATTAACCTGGTCAACTGGATTGTCACGCATCGAATTTCCCCGCGCGCTCTCCCGCGCATGGACTATTCGGAAGGCATCCCGGCAGACTGTCGCACGATGATTGTCATTCCGACATTGTTGGCAAGCGTCGGTGAATTAAACTCCCTATTACAGGAGCTCGAGCTCCATTTTCTGCGCAACCCTGATCCCCAATTGACATTCGCCCTTCTGACAGATTTCAGCGATGCACCGGCGCATCAGATGCCAGAGGATGAAAAGCTCCTTTCTATGGCGAAAGCCGGAATTGAGAGCCTGAATCATAAGTATGTGGGCGCTGCTCCTTTTTATTTATTTCACCGTGAGCGGATCTGGAACCCGTCCGAAGGAGTCTGGATGGGCTGGGAACGCAAGCGTGGCAAGCTGGTAGAGTTCAACCGGCTGGTGTTAAACACCGGATCAACATCCTACGCAACGCAGGTTGGAGATCTGACCATACTGCATGCGATTAAATACGTAATTACACTGGATGCAGATACCTCCCTGCCACGCGGAGGTGCTGACCGCCTCATCGCCACCCTGGCTCACCCCCTTAATCGGGCGGAATTTACAGCTGACGGTAGCTCGGTCGTTGCCGGATATACGATTCTGCAACCCCGCGTCGAGATCAAACCGACCAGCGCGAACCGCTCCAAGTTTTCGCAGATATTTGCCGGGAATGCCGGTTTTGATCTGTACACACTGGCTGTCTCGGATGTCTATCAGGACCTGTTCGGAGAAGGCAGTTACGTCGGCAAAGGCATTTATGATGTGGCCGGTTTCGAGAAAAGCCTAGCGGGTCAGGTCAGGAATAATACCCTGCTCAGCCATGACCTTTTTGAGGGAATTCACGGTCGGGCCGCGCTTGTCACCGACATCCTTCTGTACGAGGAATACCCGGCCCGCTATCTGAACTATGCCCGCCGCATGAGCCGCTGGATCCGCGGCGATTGGCAATTACTGCCCTGGCTCTTCCCGATTGTTCAAACGGAACAAGGTTTTGTCCCCAACCGCTTATCGCTCATCAACCGCTGGAAGATTTTCGATAACTTGCGACGGAGTTTACTGGCTCCGACCTATCTTTTCTTTATCGCTGCCGGTTGGCTGGCCTTG
>Ga0335085_10016981_pt1 | contig 10499 bp, 3 predicted proteins | sample Lox_Sample_45_FD_206712 | JGI IMG/M metagenome (GOLD analysis project Ga0335085, IMG submission 206712) | Soil microbial communities from Loxahatchee National Wildlife Refuge, Florida, United States - Lox_Sample_4.5 | ecosystem: Environmental > Terrestrial > Soil > Wetlands | place: USA: Florida...
GGTTGCGTAAATCGTAAATCGCAGATCGTAAATTTCTATGCCGGCACTTTGAGCTTCTTCAAGATGTCCTCCACGACGACGGTTGCGGTGAGCCCGGAGAACCGCGCCTGCGACTCCAACACCAGCCGGTGGGCGATGACCGGCACCGCCAGCGATTGAATTTGTTCCGGTGCCACAAAATCGAATCCATCGAACAGCGCCAGTGCCTGTGCGGTTTTCATCAGCGCGATGGACGCACGCGGGCTCGCGCCGAGCTGGACACCTCCCGACGAACGCGTCGCCGCAACAATATCCACGGCATAACGCTTCAATTCCTCGCTGATCCGCACGTCCTCCACCGCGCGCTTCAATCCCAGCACCTCCGCCAGCGTCGCGCACGGCCTCAATTCGTCGAGCGGATGATTGTGCTGTTGTGCGGTGAGGATGGCGGTTTCCTCCTCCGGCGGCACGTAGCCCAGTGTGAATTGCATGGCAAACCGATCCATTTGCGCCTCCGGCAGCGGATACGTTCCGCGAAATTCGACCGGATTCTGCGTAGCAATGACAAAAAACAATTCCGGCAAATTCCGGCGTTCCCCTTCCACGCTCACCTGTTGTTCGCCCATGGCCTCGAGCAAGGCCGATTGCGTGCGGGGTGAGGCGCGATTGATCTCGTCGGCGAGCAAAATGTTGGTGAACACCGGACCTTCGTGAAAGTGGAACTGCTGGTCGCGCTGGCTGAAAATGGAGACGCCCAGAATGTCCGACGGCAGCAAATCCGGTGTGAACTGGAGGCGTTTGAATTGCGCGTCCAGGGAGCGGGCCAGCGCCTTGGCCAGCGTGGTTTTGCCCGTTCCGGGAAAATCCTCCAGCAGCACATGTCCGCCGCTGGCCAGCGCGGCGATGAGTTGCCGGGTCGGGCCGGCCTGGCCGCGCATGATTTTGGAGATGTTCCCGGCGATTTTCCGGTAGATTTCGCGGGCGGCTTCAAACGGGGTTGGCGTCATGGCAGGTCCTGGCAATTGCAACAAAAACAACGGGCAAAGGTTGCGGTGGCAGTTGCATCGTCCCCGGCAAGTTAACAAGCCGCGCCGCCGACCACGAACAAATAATGTCCGGTGACTCATGCGTGGCGGGTGCGCACCGTCAAATGTGACACCAGGGCAACCATTCCCCAAAGCACCAGGAACGCTGCAGCCAGTATCAGGATCCGCGTCGGCCAGCTGACGGTCCTGGTATTTGCCGCCCGCATTTCAATCGTCATCGGTTGGCCGGGTTCCGTCTGCAAAACCTGGGTGAAGGCGTAACCGGCGCCACGGATCGGCAGGTTCACGCGCAAGGGCTGCACCTGGGCCGCCCCAATTTCCTGGGCCTGCTGTAATTTTGCCGATTGCTGCTCCGCCGCCGCGTTGTCGTACGACAGAGTCGGATTCCGGCCTGGCGCCGGAATGTTTTTGTCGGCATTGATTTGTCCGTTGTTGCGCCAACTGAATTCACTTTGCGCGTTGATGAGGTTGCTGGCCTGGGCATTCTGCAAATCCTTTTCCAATTGCTTTACATCGTCGCCGGTCTCCGTTCCTTTGGCTGACTTCACCTTGGCCCGGTAGAAATTGACACTGGCTTCGCGCACGTTGCCGCTGGCCAGTTGGCGATGCGCTTCGTTCACATCCCGCCGGGTTTCCACTTCCGCCTGCTGCCGGCTGGCCTGTTCCATGCGCGAGTACTCGAGGAGGGAAAAGCTCTCCGAAGGCGCTGCCGGGGCGGTGGTGGTTTCGCGCGTCATCGTGCCGCCAAAATCCTGGTAGTCGTAATCCGGCGGCAGATAAATCTCCCAACGCGCATTCTTCAACGGCACGTCGAATCTCGGGGAAACGAATCGGACCGCGCCACGGGTGCGCGGGAACGTGTTTGTGCCGACGTAGGTCAACTCCACCGACATCGCGCCGTCATCCACGCCGGATTGCTGGATCGGCAGCAGTAATTTGCCTTCACGCAAACTCGGTTGCACCGGCTGGCCGGCGACGAACGCCGACCAGTTCGTCGCACCGGGCGGCAATTCTATCTCCAAGAACTGCCGCCCGTTGTTCCGCAGTGACAGCGACATTTCGGTCATCATCTGGCCGTCATCGGCCATGACGCTGGTGAATTGCGCGTTGTCCACGAGCGCCTGCAGCACCTCCGCCTCTTCAAACCTCCGTACATCAAGCGTCAGTTGGTAACCCGGGCGCACGTAATGATACACGAGCGCCGTCGCAACGTCGGGTTCGCCGGCCCAATCGGGAAAATCGCCCGTGTCAACGCGCTGCAAATCCGCCGTGTTCAATTCGCTCACCTGTAAAGGCGCTTTGGCCGAGACGGCCAGCAGGCCGGTCTCGCGTTCCACGCCTTCCGCCGCCACCCCGGTGAGTTCCAACACATTCGTCCCGGCTGGGCGCGGCTGGTCCCATGTGACCACCAGCGTGTAAACGCCCTGCATCGGACTTTGCAGTTCCACACGCCAGAGATTTCCCGCTCCCGGCCGGTTGGCCGTCGGCACCATTAATCCCCGGTTACGGATGTTCAGGCCGGAAATTTCGACGTTCTTGAATTCCGCCGGCAGGCTCACGCGCAATTCTTTCACCGGCGCGTTGGCAATGTCATAACGCACCAGCGCGTGGCCGCTCACGAGCGTCTCGGTGATGTTAAACGTGTTGACCACTTCGGCGCGCACCCAGGCGGCAACGGCTTCAATGGCCACGCTCAATTGCCATTCCGGCATGGATTTCGGTTCCGCGGAAATAAATTTATAGGCCAGCACATTGCCTGGGCCCGCGATCGTCGCGTGATCCGGCAGGGATAAGGCTGGGATTTCCGTCAGGCCGTCGAACGATTCCGTCTTTACCGCTACTCCCGGCTCGGCGGAAACCGCAACAAAACCGGTGAGCTTCGCCGTATCGAGCGGATGCACGCCGGCAATGGCCAACGATGAAGGGAGTTCCTTGAAACTCCGCGTCAATTCGATGCCCAGGGTATAGGCACCGCTCGTGCGGTCCTTCAAGGTCACCTCCAGAACGCGTGAATCGCCCGTCGCCGCTCCGCTATGGCGCGACAAGCCGTCATCGTGTTCGACCTGTTGCAGGAGATTGTTGCCCACGACGCGTTCCAACCGGTACCCGTCGGGGAGGACCACCCGCAATGAGAACAAGCCGGCGCGCTTGATGGTGTAATCGACCGTGGCTGAAAGCACGACCTGCTCGGCACCCACGCGGAAATTATTCCGCACTACGGCTTCAATCTCCGGCTGGACGGTTTCTGCCCGCACGCGCAGGGCAAACTCAGGGGTGGCAAACCGGAACACGTTGAACAGCCGGCCGGTTTTGTCCGCGCCTGCCTGCGTGAATTCCTCCGCGTCCACCCGCTCCAGACCGGACACGGATTCGACCGACAACCCCAACTCGTCGGTTCCCTGCAAAGCCACCAGTCCCGTTTCGCGTTTCACGTCGAGCGCGTGCGGTACGCTCACCGCCTCGCTGACCGGCAGTGCCGCCAGCGTCTTTTCAGTTTCGATGGTCAGTTTCCATGACGACGGGACGCTTTTGAGCAAATCCACGACGAGAATCTGCCCCTCCGGGAGCGCGGGCGCTTTGCCGGCGTGCAGTAAGTTTTCCCCCGAAGAACCGGTCGCCAGGGTGGCGGCGCTCCCGGCCCTGACTTCCCAGGTCCGGATTTCCTGCCCCTCAACCCGCAGAAGGCGCTGGCCGGGGGGCAACTGGATCCGCGCCTGGCGCAATTCGCCCTGCGTGATCTGGTAATTCAGCGTCGCCCACACATTCACCATGCCGCCGCCGAAGGTGACAAGGGATTGGTTCCGGCAAAACACCGTGGCGGCCACTTCCGCCGCCCGCTTCATCCGCGGCGTCCAGACCAGTTCAATGCGATCGCCGGAGCCAACCACGGCTTCCACGCGGGTCCGCTCCTTGTCCACAATGCGCTGGAACGAAATCGCCGTGGGAAAATCCACGTCCGCCCCGGACTCATCGAGCGCCAGCGCGACCTGACTGGACAACGCGGGTGGAATGCCAAACGCGAGCCGGCGTTTGGTCACGTCGCCGGCAATCTTGACCAGCAGTTTGATCTGCAACGTCACGGTGCCGCGGCTGTTGAGTTGCGCCGCCACACCGTCGCCATCGCGGATGAGTTCGGCGCTGCCGCCTTTGACCGTAAATTGCTGCACCGCCACGTCGCCACCGAAGAGCGGAACGGTCCGGCCCGGGGTGGCTGAAGTGAACTGCAGCGTGGCATTCACCAGCGCCACGCGGTCGTTCACAGTACCCGTGTAACTGGCCGAAACAATGGAAGTGAGTTCGGAATTCGGAGTTCGGAGTTCGGAATTGGCGGCAGACGCGCCGGCCAGACTGAAGGCGAGCAGCAAGATGATGGCGGCCATGACCGGCGGCAGGCTGGCAGCCGGGGTCGGCGGTCCGGCGGGTGGCGGCTCGGGCGGTTCTGATTGGTGACTGCGCGGCCAGTAGCGCCAAACCAGCCAGGCCATGATGGCCAGGGTCACCACCGGGAAGCCGACGATGAGCGCGTCATGCAGCGCGCGCCATTGGACCAGCAGGCTGCACATCGAGCCGAGGATCAACATGAGGGCCACCGTGAGGATGAACGAGCTGCGATTCACCCGGCGCCATTGGGCCCACCACACGATCAGGCCGATCAAAAAGGCCGCCGTCTGCCACACCATTTGAATGGCCTGGAAAGTGTGCAGCGACATGACGCGAGCCCGGATGGAAAGTGGTTCACCGCGAACATTGAGCACTTTCGTGAACAGAAACGGCTGGCCGGTCTGCGGCAGCTCGATGCGGAGCGAACGGAGGCCGGCAACGGTCGCCCCGGGTGTCGGCGCAACAACAGAAGCAACTCCGGCAACGGGTGTGCTGAGTGTCGCAGGTACGCCACCGCCTCCACCCCCGCTATAACCGCCGGCGCCCAAAGTATCGTCGGGCGGCAGCGCGGTTGCAGGCACCGGCGTGCCGGCAATAAACTGGCCGCGGGCAATAGCCCGCTGTTGTTGGACCGCGGCGATTTCCGACGGCGTGGCCGGTTGCACCAGGCCGCGCTGGGACAACTGCGCGAATTCCCCGGCCGTCACCTGTTGGACGCTGCCGTCGGCGAAGAGCACTTCGCAATGGCCGTCGAAAATCGGGCTGTAAGCGAGCACGGAATCAGGTTTGAGGTTGTCCAACGACATGCCGGCGCCCAAATAAGTAAAGCGTTGTCCGGTTTCGACATCGTAGGTGACCCTGTCGTTGTCCAGTTCGTTGGTCATTTCGTCAAATGACATCGGCAGGCGATCGCCGTTGTCGCCGGCAAAAAGCTGCGCGGCGATTCCGATTTGTTTCAGGTTGCTGACCGAATTGATCCTTTGAGCCTTGCGCTTGGCCGCGGCCAGACTGGGCAACAGCATCGCGCCCAGCACGGCCAGGATGGCCACTACGGCCAACAAAGTGAGGACGCCATTCCAGCCGCGCCGGACCGCAGAAATCACGAGCGCGATGACCAGGCAGGCGAGGAACCCGATGACGAGAATCGCGCTGCCCGCTTCGCGCAAAACCTGGACATAGAACGCGAGGAATTTCTCCCACGCGTCGAGCCATCCGTAGCTGGTGCCCTGGGCGATGCCCATGTTGCCGCCGAAATGGGAAAGCCGGAATGACGACGGCACGAGCAGTTGCCATTCCGCATACGTGTTCGGCACGTCGGTGCGCGGCGCGTCGAGTTCAAGTGTTTTCGACCAGTGCGACGCGAGGGCGCCATTCGTCTGGGCGTACACGATGTCCACGGCAAACGCCTGGTCACGGTCCACGTCACGCGGCAGCGGAACCAGGACCCAATCGCCGTCGCGCTCCGGTTTGGATGGCTGGCCGTTGACGTAGCAACTCCACAATTTGGCGTCCTGCGGCAATTGGAACCGTTGGAATTGTTTCTCGTTGTTCTTCACCATGAACGAAGCCTGGGTGAGCATTTCACCGCTGGCGGTGAGTACTGAGGTGATTTGCGTGCGGTCGGCCACGGCTTCGAGCACCGGTTCCGTGGCGTAACGCTGCACGTCCAGCGCCAGGTCATATTGGTCGCCGGTGTATTGCCAGGCCAGCACGACGGCACGGGTAATGAACGAACGGTCGGCGGCGGACAATTCCCTCTCGTCCACGCGATGCAACGTGTCGCTCACGGTCTTCGGGCTGAGCTGCAAACTGGCAGCGGTGGTGACGGCAATGGAACCGGTCTCGCGTTCCACGTCCATGGTATGAATGCCACCGACGGGCAGGCTCGCGCCGCCCTTTGCGGAATCGAATTGATAATCGTACGTGACGACGAGCGTGTAACCGCCCCAAACCTTGTCCTGCAATCCAATCGTCCAAACCACATCATTGGAGTCGGACTCCCGACTGACCTCTTTACGGCGGATATTGGAACCGGTGAATTCGACATTTTTGAACTGCGCCGGTACCCGGACTTTGAATCCCTGCACGCCCTGGTTCACCAGGCTGTAACGAATCGTCGCGCTGCCGCCCACCACGCCATCCCCGATGGTGACGAGATTGAAGACATCCGCCACGACCCGCGCGGCCAGTTTCTCGCTGGCGATGGCCAGTTGCCAGTCCGGTTGTTCGGCGGTGTAGGCGAGAATTTCGTCTCCGCGAACCGGCAGGCGGTTCGCCGGGATTTCGCGCAAGCCGCTCAATTCGGCGGTCCGCAGCCGGATGCCGGGCGCCGAGGCCGCGCCAATCTGCGCGGTTTCCTTCGCCGCGCCGGCCACGCGCAACGGCAGGACGCTGATTTGGCCGGGAAAGGTTTTAAGCGCCTGCTCCAATTGCACCTCGAGCCGGCGCTGGCCCAGCACGCGGCTGGAGAAACTCACCCGCAGTCGGCCATCGCTGACCTTCCAATCCTCGACACCCTCGCCGCGCACGTCGGCCACGGCAAACCCGGATTGAGGCGTGACTTCGAGCGTGTAGATGCCAGCTTTCTCGACATTCAACATGAGGGCGTGCGCCACCACCAGCCGCGTCTCCTCGAGCCGCGCGTTGACGCGGTCGGCCACATTGATGACCGGTTCGACCGGTTTGAGCCTCAGGGCCAGCGTGAAGGGACGGGCGTTGAAACGATAGGCCGCAACCGCACTGTCCGGCGCGTTGACCTGGCGCAGCCCGGTAAGCGAGTCAATTTCCACCAGCATGTCCTCGGTCGAAACCGTCAATGACCCTGACTCGCGGTCCACGTTCAGTGGTTGCGGCGGGTTCAGGGAGGCCACCACGGAGGCGTCGCCGGGAGCGACCGCCTGTTCAGTGTAAAGCGTGAGGTCATAGGCGTTCTCGATTGGTCTGATGAATTCGATGGTCAACACCTGATGATCGTCCTCCGTGACCGTGTGCCAGTCGCGGATCTGGTCGCCTTCAAGGCGCGTGAGCGCCTGCGCGGTGGGCAGGGTGAACGTCAGTTGCGCGGCGTTGCCCTGGACCACGTCGTAATGAAACCGGCTGGTATATTTGATGACGGTCGGTGTGATTTGCGCGCCGATGGTGGAATCCACCGTCAGCAGCGTCTTGCGCGCGACCTCGGCAATCTTCCCCTGCCAGCGCAGGGCGACGGTCTGGTCCGAGCCCAGAAAACCGGTCACGCGCGAAACGCCGTTGGTCCGGACCGCCTCCAGCAATGTGCCCTCGAGCAATTGCACTTCCGTGTTCGTGCCGCCGGCCTGCGCCATTACGGAGGCAATGGTCGCGGACGGACCCGTAAAGGAAATTTCGTTCCACGGTTCATCGCGTTGGATTTTGGCGACCACTTCGAGTTTGAACTGGAAATGCCCCCGCCGCGAGGCCGCCAGCCGATACGAATTGCCGTCGCGAAGGATTTCCAGCGCGTCCGGGAGCCGGACCGGCAAAATGGCCACGTCGCCCTGGAGCAAGAGCGCCGAACTTTCGCCGGTCGCCGCGGCGTCAACGTCCAAAGTGAACCGCGCCTCCTCGTCCGCCAGCCGGCCGTCGTAACGGACTTCACGGAAGGTCAGCCCGCCGGCAGGTGAAGCGGCGTCGGCGGTGCTGCCCGCATGGTAAATCGCGCGGATCTGGCGCGGGTTCAGCGCCCGCGAATACAGCGCCATTTCGTCAATCATGCCGTGGAACGGTTCGTTATAAGCCGTGCCCCCGATGTTGCCGATGCCGAGGGCGGGATTCTGCGTCGGCTCCAGATCGCCCAATGGGCGGATGGTCGTGTTGGTTTCCGCGGCTGATTCACCATTGACGAAGAGTTTCAGGTTGCCTTGCTTGCCGAAGGTCGCGGCGATGTGTTGCCATTCATTGAGTTGAACCGGCGCTTCGATGCGCGCGATCCGGTTTTGGGAATCTGTGATTTGAAACCCGACAAAACCCGGTGTCCGCAGGTCAATCTGCCATGGGTCCAGACCCGGGCGATCATCGCCGCGAAAGAAAATGATGCCGCCATATTGCCGGGGATATATCCAGCCTTCAATTGTCAATGCCCTGGTCAGTTTGAAATCCGGGCAGTCGGGGATGCTGACGCGCCGACGGCTGCCGTCGAAGTCGAAGGCCTGCCCGATTTTCCCGGGGGCGTAATTCATGCCGAAGGGCAAGGTACCGTCATGCCGTCCGGCGCTGTCCTGGGCATTACCCTCCGCCCGCCACCAGCCGACGAGGCCATTTTGGGGAATGGACTGAGCGAATGTGGCGGAAGCCAACAGACAAAGCAGCAGGGTGACGATTGATTTTTTCATGGAGATCTCCGTGGTGACGGGTTGAAAACCGGTGAGTGAGCATCGCTTCATAAAAAATCACTTAGCATCAGGAAGGCCAGAGGGTAATGCTGCTGAAAATCCGCAGTTTTGTCCCAAACCGGCGCCGGCGGGGTCGCCGACTCTGGGTGGAATACACGCCGGTTGCGGAATTTTCACGCAGGCGAACGACCGGTTCATGTTGAGTCAGACGGAACGCCGCGCCAAATGCTCCCGCGGAAATTCTGTTCAAACCCGGGGGCTTCCCCTAGAGTCTGCAGCAGCATGGATTCGGAAGCGGCACTGCTGGCGCGCTGCCGTCGCGGCGAACCGGACGCGTGGGACGAATTATTCGATCTCCATTACGCGGCGGCGGGGCGCTTCATTTTCCAACTGGCACCCGGTTTCAGCCGCGAAGACGCCGAGGAAATCTGCCAGGAAGCCTTTCTGTCCGTGATAAAAAACCTGGGCTCGTTCCACGGCGAAAGCCGGTTCCAGACCTGGCTCTTTCGCATCGCCGCCAATCAGGCACAGGATTACCGCGAGAAACGGAACGCCGCCAAGCGGGGTGGCGGCCAGACCACCGTCTCGTTGCAGGCTGAAGACCCGGAAACCGGCCTCGCGCCCGACCCGCCGGCCAACGCGCCCGGGCCGGACGACCTGGCGATGAGCGCCGAACAGATGGCCGGCGTGCGCGCCGCCCTCGACCGCGTCGGCGAACCATGCCGGGAGATTATTGAACTCCGTTACTTCGGCGACTTGAGCTACGAAGAGTTAAGCACCACATTGAAGTTGAATCCGAAGACGGTCAGCTCGCGCCTGAGCAAGTGCCTGGACCGGCTGGAGGAAATCATGCGCGGTCCCGCATTGCGAGATGCGCGGGAAAACCCGGGTGTTTTCCCGTCCAACTGATAGAACGAATGGAACCGGAACGCGAAATTGAAAAACTGTTGCGGGCGTACGCGCAGAAACGCCGTGCCGCCGCCGGCGACCCGCTGAAGCTGCATCCCGCCACGCGGCGGCGGCTGCAGGACGAAGTGTCGCGCCGCGCGCCGAAGCCGGAGGCGGAAGAAACGTCCCTCTCGCTCTGGCAATTGTTCCGGCAACAGTGGGCCTACCTGTGCGGGTTTGCGCTCCTGGTATTCCTGGGCGCAACGGTGTTCTTCCCCGCCTTGAGCGCGTCGAAAAAGAGGGCGCAAAGCATCAGCGCCATGAATAACCTTAAGCAAATCGGCCTGGCCGCACAAATGGCTGCCGGGGAAAACAACGGCAAATTGCCTGCCTTCCTCTATGAACTGACGAATGGATTGGTTGAGAAAAAGATCCTGACCGACCCGGTGAGCGGCAAGCCGTTTGTTTACATGGCCGGCGGGGAAAATCTGGATGACCTGCAGAGCAACGAGGTTCTGGCGTACTCGCCGATGGACAAGGATGGCCGCGCCGTCCTGCTCGCCGACGGCCGCGTCGAGTACGCGAACCGCGTGCGCTTTGCCGAGCTGACCAACCAAAAATCCACCGTTCTTGCCCAGGCAGACCGCGTCACGCGCGCACGACTCGCCAAAACCACCGTCAACGCGCCGATGGCTGCGGCGCCTCCGCCTCCAGCCACACTGGCCCCCGTAGCCACACCTCTTGCTGGGGCGACTGTTGCCGGCGAACTCAAGGAACAAGAACCCGGTGCCGGCACATTGCAATCATTTGTCCAGACCGCTGCTGCCGCCCATCAGCAAAACCTGTATCGAAACGT
>Ga0335085_10016982_pt1 | contig 10498 bp, 7 predicted proteins | sample Lox_Sample_45_FD_206712 | JGI IMG/M metagenome (GOLD analysis project Ga0335085, IMG submission 206712) | Soil microbial communities from Loxahatchee National Wildlife Refuge, Florida, United States - Lox_Sample_4.5 | ecosystem: Environmental > Terrestrial > Soil > Wetlands | place: USA: Florida...
ATGACTCGGGGTCAGGGTGGATCGCTACTCCTTTCCTGTGAGGCTCTTTCATCCTCAACTCCAGGTCGGTTTATCCCGGCGCTTTCTCTAGGTTCGTTTTCGAACGCCAATTTGGCCCCTTTTTGACCATTATCCATATTTGAATCTGCGGGTTAGGTGTTTTGGGTTCGTTTTTTCGACTCGTTTGGCAAATAGGCCCCCAGATCGCCATTAACATCCGCCGCAACAACACGATACAAGTTTGGGTTCGTTTTGCGCGATAGGGTGACCTCCCGGGGGGGGTGCTTTGGTTGGCAGCAAACCAGGCTTCCCCCCCCCGACTTCTCGCACCCCATAGCCCTGAGGGGCACTGAGGAGTGCTCGCGGGCTCCGACCTCCAAAGACCTTCGACCTGCCCTGACTTGAACCATGGCGACTGCTCCCACTTTCACTCCATCAGAAGACCGAAGGCGAGTAAAGGTATAGATCATTGCAAACGTTGCGAACGTTCCTAACAAACGGAACAATGTTTACAAAAGGAGGAAATCGCTTCCCCTGATCAGGACGGCCTACTTGAATCGTTCTCCGGGACGGTAAGTGCGGCGAGCTTGGCGTTTGCGGTCGGCGCTCCAGGCGAAACGTGGGCGTTCGACGGTTACGGAAAGAGGAAACTCCTGGCAGCGCCTGCGAATAACTTCGTGTTCCCCAGGGCTGAGACCGAGTCCCACCGCCACGACCTCATCGATTTCCTCCATGATCGCAAGTACTCGATCCTGCGTTTTCTTCAAGCCCGACTCAAAGTCGCGGATCACTGCTGCCAGACGCGCACGCGCTCCGGGGTCCGCCGGAAGGGGTAGATTCTCGATGGCCTCGCGGTCGAACTCTTCCTGCTCCGAAGCCAGGAGCGCCACCGGGAGAAGAGTCATCACGTCGGCGGAGGCATTGGACAGCTCGTACCCAGGAAGCGTGCTTCCATCCACTTGCGCCGCCGCAAGGTCTTCGCGATAAAGCGGGATGGCATCGTGAGGTGCTTGCACCCCCAGAAAACCTGCCTTCGTCAGATCGGCTACGGTGGAGATCTCGTCGGCGTAGGCCTCCACCGCGCTCTTCCGCACAGTCGCAGAAAGCTGAGTGGCTTCAAACGCCAGGTCGTGAAGCTTTCTCGACGTCTGCGGTGTAAGCGCCGGCATACGTAGCGCCTTAATTGCGCGCGGGAACCACGTGGTCCGGCGGCGCAGCAGGATAGCAGAGCGCAGCGTGAGAAAGGCATAGTACCGCGAGACGCGCGAATTGATGATCGCTGCCAGGCAGTAGGCACTGAACTTTTTCGGAACCACCACGATCACGCTATTGTTGGCCACTACCGAGAGAGGATCGGCAACCGCCGCCGCCAAAGTAACGTAAATCTCAGGTATGAGGCAGCAGAGTACATCGCTTGGAGACCCGGTTGCGAGTTTGTGCGGCGTCTTGTAATCCTGTCGGCCAAGCCCGGTGTCGTCCGTGAGTCCGCGGTTCGCTTGGTAGAAATCGAGTTCTCCCCAAATCGAAGCGTCCTCGGCACTCTGAATCTTCCCTAGGTCAGCGTACTCATCGACTTCGTCTGAAACGCGAAACGCCCCGATATGCTGGCCCTTAACAAATGGCGCCTCGTTATTTTCGGCCTTACGATCAATCGGGCGGAGAAACTTAGCGTTGTTTCCGGCTTTGACCGCGAACCCACAGCGAGCCACATCTTCGGCTTCAAACGTCGGGCGCGACCTAAGTTTCTCCAGAATGGGCAGGTCAGCCGCGGCAACCTCCAGGCACCAATCCCCGAACGGACTCAGGGTCGTCCAGTCGGAAAAAGGCAGGTACGACGATTTTGAGGCCAGAAATGGGGGATCGTTGAGGCAGCGGCGAACCTCCGCCAGGCTCGACAGCCCGCGCACAAGCTTGAGACGGTGGTCAATGGCGGGCGCCTTCTTTCTAATGAAGATCAGCATGGGAACAATATCAGCACCAGGAAAAACTTCTTTGGCGCACCATTCAAGCGATACCAGTTCCGTGATCTCGTATTCCTTCAGAACGTTGCGAAGGTAGGCCGCCATCTGGGTATTGGCCACTCCGACAGGCGCTACCATCCCAATTCGGGCGTCTTCCGTCGCCAAGTACTTTACGGCCACGTAAAGGAAGAACACCGAAAGGTCCGTATTGCGAATGGCGAGGGAGGGAAACAGGCTGCGCAAAACTGCACGGTCGGGCTCCGGCAGCCGCTCGTTGCGAACAAACGGCGGATTTCCCACGATGTAGTGGAACCGTTCAATTTCTTCAGGGGCCAAGTCCTTCGAATCGGCCGCGAGGTCCGCTTCGCTGGAATCCGGCACCCCAAAGGTGAGCGAGTTCCGGACGCCGACATCAAACGGTGCAATCTCGTACTCGGGATTCGTCGACTTGGCCGCAAGATAGACATCGAGAATGGTAAACACTAAGCTTAGGTGGGACAGAAAGGCAGAAAAGGGGTTAATGTCCTGTCCGCGGACAGAGTTTCGAATTAGATCGATCTTGTTCTGGGCGGAGAGATGCGCCCCAGCGCGCAAGAGGGGTTGCACAGCACGAACGCCAAAAGTGAATGATCCGCAAGAGGGATCGAGAATGCGCTTCTGCATGATGTCGGGGTCGCTGGCATAACCGCACTCCGAGAGGATGAAGTCCACCACCTCGACGGGCGTATAGTATTCACCCAGGCGCCGCCGCTCTATTCGCGGGCGAAAATACTGGTAGATGGAGCCAAGCACGTCGCGGTTGATCTCGCGGAAGTTGAAGGCATTCAGACGGAACAGGATACGTTCCAGAATGTCGTGAAGCTTTCCATCTGACTTTCCAAACCAGTCGAAAACCGTCGGCTCAAAAAGGCCCAGGTAGATATGCCGGACGTCTTTGAAAGCGACCTCCAAGAGGTCTTGGTAGTGCTCTTTGATGTTCTCAACGAAGCTGCGCCAGACGGCGATACCGGAATTTGAAATTTTACGCGTCGTCAGGCCGGTATCTTCGCAGATGCGCACAAAGAAAAGGCGGCTGAGGGCCACATAGGCGGTGTTGGTGCAGAAAATGTCCTCGAAATTCTCTTCCTTTTCAGTACCGGCGTAGGTCTGATCGTGCCTGAAGCGATCATAATCGCGTTCGAAGATTTGAAAGGCGAGCTCGTGCCGGGCGCGGAGCGTGAGCATCCGATACCGGAGCCTTGCCCTGGCTTTCACGGCGCCGGAACCGGCGTCGTCAAACCTTTGCTGAAGATCGGCAACGGCTTTCTGAGCCTCTTCGTATTCGGCGCGGAGCTGGCCGAACCGAAAGCTGCAATACTCCTTTAGCTTTTCAATCGCTTGCTCGAAGACGGAGTGTAGCTGCGGCAGCGTCTCGGGTGTCAGCCGAATATGGCCGCTTTTCAGTTTGCCTTCCCGGAAGGCCTCGAACTGCCGCCGCTCAAGCGACGCGGCGTAGCTCACCAGATGGAGGCGCTCGCGAAAAACTACGCCACTCAACGGAAATTGCCTTCCCGACTTCGGGTCAAGCAAGGCGTCGTCTTCAATATGAAGCGCCTCGACAATTTGTCCGTCCAGATCGCAAACATAGAACGTGTACGGGGCGCAGAGCATCACGTAATACGTCTCAGGGCCGATGTAGCCGTGCTCCAGAACCTGCTCGTGCCAGATTCTTGCTCTTCGAGCGTCGGCGCGGATTTCCGCGTCGTCGAGCTTGGCTTCGACGACCACCCACTCCGAGCCATCCTCCTGCGAATAAAGCCGTACATCCGGGATGCCGTGTTTACCCGATTTGTTGATCACTCGTTGTTTGGGCGGATAGCCCAGAAGTGCGCCGAAAACGTGGGTTGCGAGCGGCGTATAGAAGCCAATCTCGCTTTCCACGGACTTGACTTCTGTCATGTAGCTCTTGAGGGACATACGTCACGTGAAGGACAATTCATGTTAGGCGGGACTCCGCCCGCGAGCAAGATGAACTTTGGCAGTGACCGTGGCGACGGCGCGTTCGGGTCCGCGGCTTTTCGACAAGCACAGAAGAGGAAACCTGCGCGTGACCTGGCGGCCGGGAAGTGTAGCAAAAAGCTGGGCAGGAAGGTGAGAAATGGCAGCTCTCGACAGGTCACAATGCCAGCAGGTTCAAGCGGTTCTGGAATTTACACATCGCAGAGCACGGAAGCACCGGCCCCCCCATCCGTAGATGCGCATTCTGTTCGCGGGTGACGCCTATGTCGAGGCGCGCGACTGACTTTTGGCCACAAAATCAAGCACCGCTGCGATCTGCTCCCGCGTCACGTCGAATTGCTCCATCGCTGGCTTTAGCGCCGTCCCAAAAACTTTTCCAGCGTTTCGATTTCGGGTTCGGCGAGATCCAGGTATCTCTTGGTGCTCTTGGCGTCCTGATTTTGAAAGGCCGATTGCGCCTTGCCCATGTAAGTATCCATGCGCTGCTCGGCCGCCGAGATGTCTCCTCGCAGGTTCAGGCCTTGCTGGCTCTGTTCGCGCCTTATGGTTTCCACACTGTCCTTGGCGGCTGCGGCACGGCTGGTGAGCTGGTCCATCTGATGTTCCAGTTCATCCATTACCGCCGAATCCGCTGCCGTGGCTTGACTGCCGGCACCGCCGGCTTGCTGCACCCCTGCTTGCGATTGTCCGGATTGTGTTGAGCCGGCAGAGGATGGAGTGGAAGGCTGCTCGCTTGCCTGAACCTGGTTGCCTGAGGATCGCCCTTGCGAAGGCGAGTTGGAAGGGTGGTGCTGCCCGCTGTTCTCCGTCGCGGTTGCCTTGGCCTGCCCATGTCCGGAGTCGCCAGACGGCGCATTTGCCGCCGAAGCGGAATTCGAGTCTGAACTGGACGGCGGGGTGGACGGCTGACTTTCAACGGCGTTTGCCGCTGGCTGTTGCGAGCTCGTCGCAGTCGCGGTCGCGCTTGAACCCGAGTTGGTCGGCGGTTGGCTTCCATCCCCACCGGCATTAGCCGGACTGGCGGGCGCGCTGGTTGCGGGACTGGCCGGCTGCTGTGTGCTCTGAGACGCTTGTCCGCTGGCCCGAGCTTTCTCCCATCGCGGCACGTACACACCGGCAGCTACTAGCACCGCCAAGACCACAAGTGCGCCCAGCGTCATATAAAAACCCCGATAACCCCCTGGTTTGGCAGAGTCGGGGAGAGGCTGCGGCACCCCCTGAGGCCCCGGTTGCGCGACGGCAGGTGCTGTGCCAGATATTGTACTGGGCGGCGTCCCTATGGCCGCCGGAACGGGCGCCTCAGCTTGCGCCTGAACAGATGGCTGAACAGGGGCCGCTGCCGGTTCGGCCACTGGGCTTGCGGCGCTCCGAGGCGGAAGGTGGTCTTGAAAAACCGCCGTGGCCCCGACCGCAGGGGGTGGCGAAACCGGCGCCACGGCAACGTCACTGCGTTTTCGCAAGCCTTCTGCCACGTTCTTAAGGGCGTTGCGGAAGGCGTCCGCTGATTGGAAGCGCTGTGCCGGGTCCTTGGCCAAGCCCATCAAGATGACTTCGTTCAACGTGAACGGCAAGCTGGGTTGCAACTCGATGGGAGGTGTGGGCGCCTGTTGAAGGTGGGCCGACATCAGCGAATAGTTGCTGTCCGCTTGGAACGGCTTGCGGCCGGTGACCAGCTCGTAAAGCGACACGGCCACGGAATACAAGTCCGAACGGGCGTCAACGCCCTCGCCCTTCACCTGTTCGGGCGACATGTAGTACAGCGAGCCCAGGGTGGTTCCCGTCATGGTCGTACCGCGGTCCTGGCCTGAGCGCGCGATACCGAAATCCATGAGCTTTACCAGGCCTTGCGGCGTCAGCATCATGTTGGCGGGCTTGATGTCGCGATGAATGACGTGCTGCCGGTGGGCGTAACTCAAGGCCACCAGCACCTGGTCAATGTAGTCCACCGCGTCGGCGGGCGGAATGGGCCCCTGCTCCACTCGAGCAGCCAGCGTGGTGCCCTCCACGAACTCCATGATCATCACCAGTTGATTGCCAAGGGTGAGAGCGGTGCGCAGGGAGGCGATGTTGGGATGATTCAGGCTGGCCAGCAGCTTGATCTCGCGAAGAAAGCGGTCTGCCAGCTCTTTTTGGCCGGCGAGGTCCGGCAGAAGGATCTTCATAGCCTCGATGCGGTCCGAAATAACGTTCCGCACCTTGAAGACCTTGCCCATGCCACCGGCGCCGAGCACCCCAAGGATTTCATAGTCGCCGATGCGGTGGACCGTCTCTTCCGGGCTCATGGATGCACCTTCCCGTTCCGTTCAACTGGCTGCGGAGGCGGCTGATTTATTGGCTTTTGGCAACGTCACCGACCTTGGGCGGAGTGCTGCCATTGAAGGTGGCCGTGGCCGAACCATCGTCCACTTCAGTAACGGTCGCCGTTCCAAGTTCGCTGGTTATGGTTTTGATCACAGCTCCCGTAGTGGGATCCTTCACATCTTTCACCTTGCGGGAGATGTTGATTTGGTCTCCAACCTTGACGCCCGACTTGCTTCCGACGTTTAGAACCAGCGTATTGCCGGTGACGTCCGCAACCAGACCTGAGTAGGACGCCTTGACCGTGGGAAGGGAGCTTGCTTTGTCATCAAGCTGCTGACCCATGTTAGCGACGGCTGCATTCACCGCTTCACCGAGAATCGTGTTGGCAAAATTACTGCTGCCCATATCCAAAGCACCACCGCCGCCGCCGCCCCCGCCGCCCCCGGCGCCACCCACTGCGAATCCACTGCGCTTGGACTCTCCGGTTCCCGTAACCACGGCGAGAATTTCGGCGGTGTCCGCATCCACCATCTTGGCGGTCACATTCACCACGGCCTTGGAGTCATTCTTGTGCAGTCCGCCAAGGCCGAACTTTCCTAGACCGTAGGCCCCCGCCCCGGCCCCGACGTGTTTGTCATCGCGCCCAAACTGGGTAATGCTGCCGACAATGATGCAACTCACGCCCAGGATATGACCGATCTTGGCCGCGGTGGCGGGGTCCACTCGGTCGCTGTTCGAGAAGTTTTGCTCTTTCAGGATCTTGTCCATGGTGTTGCGGTCAACCACCCGGTATTTGCCGTCTTGAACAAGCTTTTCCTCGAGCAGGAGCGAAATGCCCTTGCCCACGTCCTGGTCGGTGCCAAAGTAAGCTTGTACGGCGTTTCTCACCGTGCCGTAATCAAAATCCAGGACGGCTACCCTTTTTTTATCCTGGGCAAAGGCCGTAGAACCGAGAAAGACGAAAACCATTAACACGCGAAAAGTTCGAGACATCGGCGGTCCTCCCCTTACTGTTTGTCGGATTCGGCTGGAGGCTGAAACTCCCAACATTGCTCCAGCATCAGCGCATCATAAATCGGTGCCGGAAGAAAAGCAACGCATCGCGCAAGAGCAAGCAAAAGAGTGAGTGCGACCGGACGACTTCTGGCCACGTTAGAGGATGGTGGTAAGATAAGGCATGAGTTTGATGCAGCTCACCATTCCTATTCCAGAGTCTCAAGAGGCCGTGCATCTGCCGGCGAACACAGTAGACTGGACGGAAGACGAATTCTTCGACTTTTGCCAGATAAACCGTGATCTGCGTATCGAACGCTCGGCAAGAGGAGAGATCATCGTGATGTCGCCGGCCGGAGGCTACTCGGGGTACCAGAGTGGCGAGGCGTTCAGTCAGTTGAGAGCGTGGGCCGCCCAGGACGGAACCGGCGTTGCGTTTGACTCCAGCACAGGGTTCCGGCTGCCGAATGGTGGGATGCGCGCGCCCGATGCGGCTTGGGCGAGGCTTTCGCGCCTGAAGAAACTCAGCCGCAAGCAGAAAGAGAAGTTTATCCCGCTTTGTCCCGATTTCGTGATCGAGGTGGCCTCTCCAACCGATACCCTTGCGAGACTCCGAGAGAAGATGGAGGAATATCGGCAGGCCGGCTTGCGCCTCGGCTGGTTGATCCTCCCGGCATCGAAGCAGGTAGAGGTTTACACGCCTACGGGAGTGCAGTTCCTAACCTCACCTGAAACCTTGAGCGGCGATCCAGAGCTGCCTGGCTTAAGTCTCACCTTAGCGCCTATTTGGAACCCTCCGTTCTAGTCTCTGGTCGCTATGTAAGGTTGCATCCAGGCCCGGTAGTCACATCAGGGTGCCAATATCGCGGCAACTGACATAAAAGATGGCAGTTATGCAGGTAACGACCCCGACCGTTTCTGCGTCTAAACGAGTGAGCCTGGTGGGGGGAAGCGGGCCGGGTGAAGGGAGACAACTCCTATGCGAAAATTCTTGAAAATGCCTTTGATTGCTATACTTGCGCTTGCAGGATTTCTAGTATTTACCCCTCCTACCGCTTCGGCACAGGGGTGGCATCGAGGACGCGTCATCGTTACAGGCCGATTCTATGGAGGCGGCTGGTACGGTCCTGGATGGGGTTGGTATGGCCCCAGGTGGTATGGACCCGCATGGTACGGCGCGTGGGGCTGGGGGCCTGGATATTACGTGCCAAACACAGGCAAGGTTAAGATTGTGACGCCGGATAAGAACGCCTCGGTTTATGTCGATGGCGGATACGCAGGTCCGGTGGCGAAGCTGAAGAAGTTCTCACTACGGCCCGGTAACCACGAGATTGCGTTGCGTGATCCGGATGGGCGTACGTTTTATCAGGAACGAGTCCAGGTGATTCCGGGTAAGACCACCGAGATTCACGCCAATTACCAACGGGGTTGATCGCCCCTCGCAGTCTTTGAATGAGCCGGCGGCAGCGTTGCGGCGCTGCCGCCGTTCTGTTTTTGGACGACGTTCGTTAGGCTGACCCTCGGGGGGCCTTGGTCGGGGCAAGCCCCGGCCCTACAGCGGATCGCTGAAAATCTCAGCTAACGTCAGTGAGAATCCCGGCAATATCTTGGGCTCTTCAAATTTGCCACCTTCCTGGGCGCTTCGGACTTCAGGTTCGAGCCTGCTTGCCGTGTAGCGATAGGCAAGCTGCGTACTCGGGTACAAAAGCCACACGACTTCTACGCCAGCCGCGAGAGATTGCGATACCTTCAAGAGCAGGTCGGCGGCGCGATCATTCTTCGAGACAATCTCGATCACAAGGTCTGGAGCCACCGGCAGCGGCACCTGATCGAGGTCGACACCCTCGAGACGGCCAACACGATAAAAAGCCACGTCCGGCCGTCGGACGACATCTTCCGCCAGTTTCACGTCAGTCTCGCTGGTGACGTCGCCGAGTTTGTGGCTTGTGACGTGAGCATCCAGCAGGCTGATGAACCTGTCGCACAATCGATTGTGAAAGAAACTGGCAGATGGCGTCACGATCAGCTCCCCCTCGTTCAGCTCGTATCGCACGCCCGCAGGTTCTTCCAAGGCCGTGTAGTCCGCGATTGTCAGCAGCGCTTTGGTAGCCATAGGCAGACTCTCCACCGCTGACTTGAGGTTACCACGAGTGAGATCGCTCCACATCCCTCAGCCTTCTTAGTTAGGAGCTGCAAACGCGTAAGAAGGCTCTAATCATAGACTTTTGGCACAGGGCAAGACTTTCCTAGTTGCTTCGCTGTCAACAACTTGCCTATATGCGTCAAGTTCTTGGCAAACGGGTTGCTTTAGCTGGTTAGGGCGGCTCCGTCCCGTTTTTCGCAAATGCCTATTGACGCCACAACGCTCGCAACACAGGCTGTTCAGCAGCCGAACCAGCAGCAGACCACGACCCAGCCGGCTCACCACTCCAAGTCTTCTTTTTGGCACGAGTTAATCTCGCAAATCGCCTCAGTGGCCGGCGTCAATCCGAAGCTCGCCGTGAGCGTGGCTAAACAGGAATCCGGCCTAAACCCGCAGGCCGTAAACTCGTCGAGCGGCGCTATAGGCATGATGCAACTGATGCCTGGAACTGCGGCAGCCCTCGGTGTGAATCCCCATGACGTGACGCAGAACATTCAGGGCGGTATCCACTATCTGCGAGAGCAGCTCGCCAACTTCGGTGATGAGGCCAAGGCGCTGGCGGCATACAATTGGGGCCCGCAGCATGTCGTACAGGCTGTGGAACGCTGGGGAGCAAACTGGCTGAGCCACGCGCCCGCCGAAACCCAGCATTATGTGAGCTCGATCATGGCAAATGCGGGAATCGGCGCATCTTCGGCGCTGACCGCGGCGGCACTCAACGCAAGTCCATCGTCAGCAGCGAGCTCTTCTCCATCGACAAGCCATCTCAGCCCAACCGTAGCGGCCGAAGTGGCCAATCTGCGCTCCGCCCTCGACGCCTATCTCTTGACCGAAGTCCTCAGTTAGCTCTACCGTTGCGCCACCCATCTGTGAGCGTGGCCTGATGCCGGCAATCAGGCCGACCCACTACCAGACACTGATCAAGGTCTTCACGCAAGAAGGCTTCAGCTTCAGTCGGCAGCGCGGCGACCACCTCATCTAGTGCTTAGTTGCACTGATAAACGATATATGGTATAAACGGGCGCATGTCGAGAACCGCGCCCACAATTAGTTGTAGTCCTGACGAGCGGCGGGAGCTGGAGCGCTTGGCCGCGAGTCGGAC
>Ga0335085_10016983_pt1 | contig 10498 bp, 9 predicted proteins | sample Lox_Sample_45_FD_206712 | JGI IMG/M metagenome (GOLD analysis project Ga0335085, IMG submission 206712) | Soil microbial communities from Loxahatchee National Wildlife Refuge, Florida, United States - Lox_Sample_4.5 | ecosystem: Environmental > Terrestrial > Soil > Wetlands | place: USA: Florida...
CCGTGGCGGCGGCGGCGAGGTCGAGTGCACGGCGCACGGTCTCGAGCGAGAGCAGCGGCGCCTCGCCGACGGTCTCGCCGGTGTAGGGGTACGACACCGGGAACCTGGCGGGGCCAGCCTCTTCGCGGCCGCCGATCAGGCACGCCGGCCGCACGACCTCCTCGGCCGTGCTGCTCACGCGCCCTCTCCGAGCAGCAGCCAGTGGACGTCGGCGTTCGTCGCGCCGCGCTCGAGCAGATCGGCACCCGCGCCGCGCGGGCGTTCGGAGAGGAGGATCGGCACCGCCTGCTCGTGCCTGCCGCCGTGCGAGCGCAGCGGTCCGCGCAGGGCGGACAGGTCGTGCTCCGCCTCGGTCTTCCCGAGCGCCGTCTCCGCGTCGGCCAGCACGACGAGGTCGCCGATCCTGTCCGCGGGCAGCTGGAGCCCGGCCGCCGCCTGCTCTCGCGTCAGCACCTCCTCGACGCCGTCGACCGCCGCGACGGCGTCGCGCGCCCGCTCGAGCTCGTCCTCGGTGACGTGGATCCAGCAGCAGGAGCCGAGCGCAGCGTGATGGACGACGTACGGGTCGGTGATCGGGAGAACGACGCGGGCGCCGCCGACACCCGCCTCGCGCAGCACGTCGCCGAGGAAGCGCACACGCGGCTTCGCGTTCATGCCGTGGTCGGCGACGAGGCCGAGGCGCCAGCCGTCGTCGAGTGCGCGGCCCACGAGCCGGTCGAGCTCGGCGAGATAGCGGTCGCTGAGCTCCTCGCCCGGCGCCGCCGCGTGCTGGACGAAGTCCGTCAGCGAGACGTACAGCAGCTCGGTCCCGAGCCGCGCCGCGAGCGCCAGCGCGAGCTCGAGCGCGTAGTGCGAGCAGTCCCAGTCGTAGATCCCCGGCACCGGCCGGTCGACCAGTCCCGCCACCGGGCCCGCTCCGTCCAGCTCGAGCTCGGCCGCGCGCTCGGCGGAGACGCAGGGGACGCCGCCCGCGGCGAGCAGACCGCGGAGCTTGTCCTTCGTCGTCACGGTCAGCACCCGTACCCCCTCCCGCGCCAGCACCGCGTGGATCGAGGGCGCGCGCAGCGCCGACGGGTCGGTCAGCTGCACCTCCCGGCCGTCCGGGGCCAGGTAGTGGTTGCCGGGGAGCCCGTGCACGGCCGGCGGCGCGCCGGTGACGATCGAGAGGTTGTTGGGATTCGTGAAGCTCGGCAGCTGCGAGCGCCCGGTCGCGTGGACTCCCTGCTCGGCGAGCTCTCGGAGCCGGGGGACGAGGTCCCGCCCGAAGGCATCCTCGAGGTAGCGCGGGTCGACTCCGTCGAGACAGACGACGGCGGCCTTCCGTTCGGGGCGTCTGTAGCCGCGGCCGTTGACCTCGGCCGGGCTCACGCCTGGAGCTCCGCCAGCACGGTCTCGAGGGCCGCGGCGAAGCGCTCCAGATCGGACGGTTCGAGCTCGCCCATGCAGGCGATGCGAAAGATCTCCGACGCGAGCTCGCCCTGGCCTGCATACACGACGAACCCGAGCGCGCGCAGGTGCTCGTGGAGCACGGCGAACGAGATGCCGCCGGGCAGCCGAACCGAGCGGATCGAGTGCGAGCGGGCCGGCGCCGCGACGAGCTGCTCGAGGCCGGCCCGCTCGATCGCGGCATCGAAGATCGCGCAGCGCTCGGCGTAGCGGGCTCGCCGCCCCGACACTCCTTCGGCAAGGGCCCGGTCGAGGGCCACGTCGAGCGCTGCGAGCGCGGGGAGGGCCGGCGTGAACGGAGGCGCGGCGGTCGCGTCGGCGTCCAGATAGGCGCAGAGGTCGAGGGTCGCCGACGACGGCTCGACACTTCGTGCGCGCCGGCTGCCGGCCGGAGAGACGAGCACGAACGACGCGCCCGCGAGGCCGTGAAGGCATTTGTTCGAGCTGCAGGTGAGGAAGTCGATTCCGTCGTCGAGCGCGATCTCCTCGACCCCGAAGGACGAAATCGCGTCGACGACGGTTCTCGTGTCCGCGCGGGCGGCGACCCGCGCGAGCTCCGCGACCGGATTGAGAAGCCCGGTCGTCGTCTCGTGGTGGACGAGCGCGAGCGCGTCTACGCCCGGGGCGAAGGCCGCCGCGACCTGCGAGACGTCGATCGGCTCGGTCCAGGGCCCCTCGATCGAGATCGTGTCGATGCCTGCGCGGCGCGCCGTCTCTCGGAGCCGCTCCCCGTAGACGCCGTTGACGACGACGAGCAGTTGCCGGCCGGGCCGGACCGCCGCCCGCAGAGCCGCCTCGTTCGCCGCGGTGCCCGAGCCCGAGAGCAGGGCGATCGGCCAGTGCTCGTGGACGCCGGCCAGCCGGCGGAGCTTGGCGCGGATGCGCCGGTCGAGGGTGCGGTACTCGAGCTCGCGATGGCAGATGTCGGCCCCGCCCGCGGCCCGCTTGACCGCGTCGCTCGTCAGCCCCGGGCCGGGGTTGAGCAGCACGAGCCGGCGCTGTGATCCTTCCGGGCCGTAGCGCTCGGCGACGAGCTGCTCGAGCCCGCCCGAGTCGACCGCCGCATCCGCACCCGCAGCCGCGAGCTCGTGCGCGTCGCCGACGGCGACCACCGCGCCCGCGCCCGCCCTTCGGGCGGCGGTGACGTGCTCCGGCGTCGTGCAGAGCACGCCGACGCGGCGTACGTCCGCGATGCCGGCCTCGCGCATTGCGTCGAAGACGGCGAACGGGTCGGCCGCCGCGACCTCGAGCGCGCCCGGCGCCGGGGAGGGCGGGAAGGCGAGCCAGAGCTCGATCGCCGGTCCGGCTGCGAGCTCGGCGACCCGCGTCGTCACCGCAGGGCTCCGTCGCCTCGGGGCTCCGGGATCGTGCCGATCACCCGCGCTGCGTGACGCGAGCCGCTGCTGTTCTCGAGCACGAACGAGACCGCGTCGCCGAGGTACCGGTCGTCGGCCCATTCCAGCGGCATTCCCTCGGGCGAGGTCGTCCGCCGCACCTGGCGCAGCAGCGGCGTCCCGGGCTCGACGCCGAGCAATGCGGCGTCCTCGTTGTCCGCGGCGAGCGCGGAGACGTAGTGACGGGCGTGCGCGAACACGACGCCGCGCTCGGCGAGCCGCGCGTAGATCGAGTCCGCCTCGAGGTCGACCGACGCGACAAGCCGGCCGACGCTCTCGACGAAGGTCGTCCGCTCGATCATCACCGGCGCGTCCCCGAGCATTCGCACGCGCACGAGGAAGAAGACCGGGTCGCCCTCCGTCACGTCGAGGCGGTGCGCGTCCGCCGCGTCCGCGTAGCGCCGCGCCAGCTCGACGACGCGTCCGGCCGGGCGCTCCCCGAGCGCGCGGGCCCAGGCGGAGAAGCTGAGCAGCTCGGAGAAGCTCTGCGCGCGGGGCTCCGCGAGCACGACGCCGCGCGCGCCCTTCCGCGATGCGACCACGCCCTCCGCCCGCAGGGTCGCGAGCGCCTGCCGCACCGTGCCGCGCGAGACGTCGAACTCCTCGGCGAGCTCCCGCTCCGACGGCAGCTGCGTGCCGCGCTCGTACACGCCGGAGCGGATCGAGCGCCGCAGCGCATCGGCGATCTGCCGGTGCCTCGGGGAGCCGGTCGCGAGCGCAGACATGTCTAGACAGATCGTTCCACGACGTTTCCGCGGAGGGTAGAACGCGCATCCTACAGAGGCCAACGTGTCTAGACAGGTTGGCCCAATGTTGCACCAGGACCGACATGGCCCTGTAACCCACCGCGCCCCGGCACGGTCGTAGGTTCGGGCCCGTCGATCCGATGAGGAGGAGTGGAAGGATGAAGACGACCCGTCTCGCCGCCCTTGCGGCGGCTGCCGTCGCCTGCGCCGCGTTCGTCGTCACGACCGGCGCATCCGCGGCGAAATCGAGCACGTGCCCGAACGGCAAGGTCAATTTCGGCGTCGAGCCGTACGACTCCGGCCCGAAGTTCACCGGCGCCTACAAGGCCCTGACGACGGCGCTGCAGACGAATCTCGGCTGTCCCGTCAAGCTGACCATCACGAGCAACTACACGGCCGAGGTCGAGGCGATGCGCGCGAAGAAGCTCGACGTCGCCGAGTTCGGCCCGCTCGGCTACATCTTCGCCCACAAGATCGCCAACGCGCAGCCGGTCGCCGTCTTCGGGACGAAGGACCGGAAGCCGGTCACGTACACCGCCGCGCTCTGGGTGCCGGTCGACGGCTGACACCCGGCATCGCTGCTCGCCCTCACGAACGGCAAGGTGGACGCAGGCGAGGTGAACAGCCAGCAGCAGGCGACCGCAACGGCGGCCGGCCAGTTCGACACGACGAAGTTCCGCACGATCTGGCGCTCGGCTCCGATCCCGAACGACCCGATCACGGTCCGAGGCGACCTGCCGGCGGCGTTCAAGGCAGCGCTGAAGAAGGCGCTCTTCAAGCTCACGCCCAAGCAGCTCGCCAGCCTCGACACAGAGCTCGGCGTCGACTCCGGGCCGATGATCCCCGGCACGGACGCCCTCTACAAGCCGATCCGCGACGTCGTGAACGTCGAGCACCTCCAGATCAAGGACATCGGCTGACTAGTTCGATCTCGTCGTCGTGAGCGCCGACCCGGCCACGTCGCAGTCGAGCTCGTTCCGGTTCACGACGCGACCGGAAGGCGCGGTTCCGGCCCTGGCCGTCCGCGAGCTCCGCAAGAGCTTCGCGGGCGGCCAGGAGGTGCTCAAGGGGATCGACCTCGACGTCTGGCCGGGCGAGCTGACGGCGGTGCTGGGCGCGAACGGCAGCGGGAAGTCGACGCTCCTCCGCTGCGCCGTCCGCCTGCTCGAGCCGGACTCGGGCAGCGTGCGGCTTTGCGGCCGCGAGCTCGTCGGCGCCCGCGGCCGCCAGCTGCGGGAGGCGCGTCGGAAGGCGGCGATGGTCTTCCAGCAGGTGCTGCTGATCAGGCGCCGGTCGGCGGTCGAGAACGTCGCCTTCGGCGCCCTCGGCGAGCTGCCGCTGCACCGCTCGTTCTCGACCCGCTTCTTCCCGTCGGTAGTCGCCGAGCGGGCCCACGCCTCGCTCGAGCGCGTCGGCCTGGCCGACGCCGCGTTCAAACGCGCCGACACGCTCTCCGGCGGGCAGGCGCAACGTGTCGCGATCGCCCGGGCGCTCTGCCAGCAGGCCGAGCTCGTGCTCGCGGACGAGCCCGTCGCGAGCCTCGACCCGCGTGCGGCGGAGGAAGTGCTCGTGCTGCTCGGCGAGATCGCCCGGGTGGAGGGCCTCGCCGTCCTCGCCGTCCTCCACCAGCCCGAGCTGGCCTTCCACTACGCCGACCGGATCGTCGGCATCGTCAGGGGTGAGATCGTCTTCGACGCGCCGCCGACCTCGCTCGACCGGACGCAGGTCGACTCGCTGTACGAGGGTGAGCAGCGGTGAGCGAGACGGCGATCCCCGTCCGGTCCGTGCGCAGCCTGGTGCCCGTGCGGACGCTGCGGCAGCGGGCGGTCGCAGCCGGGATCGGCCTCGCGATCTTCGCCGTTCTCGGCTACGCCTGGCACGACACCGGCGCCTCGGTTCTCGACCTGATCCACGGCATCGGCAACACGTTCCGCCTCATCGCCCGTGCGCTGCCGCCGGACTGGAGCGTCCTCCGAGCCTCGATCAGCGGCTCGATCCTGACCTTGAACACGGCGCTGCTCGGCACGGCCGGGGCGCTCGTGCTCTCGCTCCTGCTCACGCCGCTCGCGGCGCGGAACATCTCTCCGCACCGGCTCGTCTACGAGGCCGCGCGGCTCGTGATCGGCGTCCTGCGCGCCGTTCCCGAGTTCGTCTTCGCGCTCATCTTCCTCGTCGCAGTCGGCATCACCCCGTACTCGATCGTGCTCGCGATCGGCGCGCACACCGTCGGCGTGCTCGGCAAGCTCTTCGCGGAGGCCGTCGAGGACATGGACATGGGGCCGGTCGACGCGCTCCGAGCCGCCGGCGCGGGGCGCCTGCAGGTCTTCCTGCACGCCGTCCTGCCCGGGATCGCGGCGACGTTCACCGGCCTCGCGCTCTACCGGCTCGACACGAACGTCCGCGCGGCGCTCTACCTCGGCGCCTTCGGCGGCGGCGGGCTCGGCTTCATGCTCTTCAACTCGATGCAGCTCTTCCAGTACCAGCAGGCGACGACCGAGCTGATCGTCCTGCTCGTGCTCCTGCTCGTCGTCGAGCGCGTCTCACTGCTCCTCCGCCAGAAGATCCTGTGAGCGTCCTCGCCACGGGAGGAGGCGTGCAGGAGGCCGGGGTCGAGGGCGACGTCGTGCGTGTCCGGCTCGCCGGGGGCGCGACCGCCCTCCGGCACGTCCTCGCGCTGCGCGACGGCTGCCCGTGCGCGGACTGCCGTCATCCGGTCAGCGGCCAGCGGCTGTTCGAGTCGGCCCGTGTCCTGCGCGGTCTGCGGGCGGTCGGCGCCGCGGTCTCGCCCGAGGAGGCGCTCGTCGTCGAGTGGAGCGACGGGCACCGCAGCGTGTTTCCGGCCGCGTGGTTCGCGGAGGCGCAGCCACGGGTCTTGCGGCGCTGGGACTCGGCGCTCGCCGCCGCGCTTCCCGAGCACGACTGGGCGGACGTCTCCCGCGACGGGCGGGCGCGCGCGGCGTGGCTTCGACACGCCGCCGAGCTCGGCTTCGCGCTCCTGCACGACGTGCCGCTCGAGCCGGGCTTCGTCGAGCGGGTCGCGGGACTGTTCGGAGCCGTCCGGGAGACGAACTACGGCCGCGTCTTCGACGTCAGCGTTGCCGTCGGGGCGACGAACCTGGCGGACACTGCCCTGCCGCTCAGCCCGCACACCGACAACCCGTACCGGGAGCCGACGCCGACGCTGCAGCTCCTCCACTGCCTCGCCTCGGAGGTCGCGGGCGGCGAGACGGTGCTCGTCGACGGCTTCGCCGTCGTCGAGGAGCTGCTGAACAGAGATCCGGATGCGCTCGCCACGCTGGCGCGGGAGCCGATCCGCTACGCCTACCGGGACGAGCGCGCCGAGCTGTGGACCGACGTCCCGGTCGTCTCGCTCGATCCGCAGGGAGCCGTCGTCGCGCTGCATCTGAACAACCGCTCGAAGGGTGTCCCGCAGGGTGATCCCGAGCGCGTGGCCGCCTGGTACGGGGCCTATCTCGCGCTGCTCGAGCTGGTGGAGAGACCCGAGCAGCAGGTCGTCTTCCGGCTCGAGCCCGGCGACGTCGTCCTCTTCGACAACGTGCGGATCCTGCACGGCCGCACGGGCTTCGCGGGCAGCGGCTCGCGCCGCCTCCAGGGCTGCTACGCCGACCACGACGGGCTCCTGAGCACCCTCGCCGTGCTCGAACGGCCATGAGCGGGGACGCGATCGACGAGATCTTCGGCCGCTTTCGCGAGGCGGGTGAGGGGCTCTACGTCGGCGAGCCGGTGACGATCGCCGAGCACATGCTCCAGTCGGCCGACCTCGCGCAACGCGACGGCGCGCCGCCGGAGCTCGTGGCCGCGGCGCTCCTGCACGACTACGGCCACCTCGTCACCGAGCTGCCGGAGGACGCTGCCGAGCACGGCGTCGACACGCGGCACGAGGAGCTGGGCTTCGCCTTTCTCGAGCGCTGGCTCCCGCCCGAGGTGACCGAGCCCATCCGTCTCCACGTCGCCGCGAAGCGCTACCTCGTCACGATCGACCCTGCGTACCGCGACACGCTCTCCTCGGCGTCGCTCCTGAGTCTGGAGCTCCAGGGCGGGCCGATGTCCAGGCAGGAGGCCGCCGTCTTCGAGGGAGGGCCGCATGCGCTCGCGGCCTGCCGGCTGCGGCGCTACGACGACTGCGGCAAGGATCCGGGCGCGCCGACGCCGCCGCTCGAGTCGTACCGCGAGCTGCTGCGCTCACTCCTCGTCTAGCATCGCGCGCGTGGAGCCGCCGGTCGTCTGGACGCCGAGCGCGGAGCGTGTCGCGGCCGCGGCGATCACCCGCTACCGCGAGTGGCTGGAGGAGACCCGCGGGCTCGACCTGCCCGACTACCACGCGCTCTGGCGCTGGTCGGTCGACGAGATCGAGGGCTTCTGGGCCTCGCTCTGGGAGTTCTTCGACGTCCGCTCGTCGGAGCCGTACGAGCGCGTCCTCGGCCGGCGCGAGATGCCGGGTGCCGAATGGTTCCCGGGGGCGCGCTTGAGCTACGCGGAGCACGTCTTCCGCGACCGCGCGGACGACGCGGTCGCGATCCGGCACGCGTCGGAGTTGCGCCCGCTGGGCGAGGTGACCTGGGGCGAGCTTCGCGAGACGACCGCGCGGGTCGCGGATGCGCTGCGGGCGCGCGGCGTCGGGCCGGGCGACCGGGTCTGCGCCTACCTGCCGAACGTGCCCGAGACGGTCGCGGCGTTCCTCGCGTGCGCATCGATCGGCGCCGTGTGGTCGAGCTGCGCGCCGGAGTTCGGCGTCCGCAGCGTCGTCGACCGCTTCGCGCAGATCGAGCCGACGGTGCTGCTCGCCGTGGACGGCTACCGCTACGGCGGGCGGGACTTCGACCGGCTCGACGCGGTCGCGCGGCTGCAGCAGGAGCTGCCGACGCTGCACGCGACGATCGTGCTCCCGTACCTCGACCTCGCCCCGGACCTCTCCGCGCTCTCCGCTGCGACCTCCTGGGACGATGCGCTCGCGGCGGGAAGGGGCGCCTCGCTCGAGCCCGCGCAGCTCCCCTTCGACCACCCGCTCTGGGTGCTCTACAGCTCCGGCACGACCGGGCTGCCGAAGGCGATCGTCCACGGCCAGGGCGGGATCCTGCTCGAGCACCTGAAGAAGCTCCGCCTGCACCTCGACGCACGTGAGGGCGACCGCATCTTCTGGTTCACGACGACCGGCTGGATGATGTGGAACTTCCTCGTCGGCGGCCTGCTCACGCCCGCCTCGATCGTCCTCTTCGACGGCAACCCCGCGTATCCCGACCTCGGCACGCTCTGGGATCTCGCCGACGCCGCCGGGATCACCTGCTTCGGCACGAGCGCCGGGTTCATCGCCGCCTGCCGCAAGGCGGGAGTGGAGCCGCGCGCAGGTCGCGACCTTTCGCGCCTCGACAGCGTCGGCTCGACCGGCTCGCCGCTCGCGCCCGAGGCCTTCGACTGGGTGCGAGACGAGCTCGGGAGCGACGTCTGGCTCTTCTCCACCTCCGGCGGCACCGACCTCTGCACGGCCTTCGTCGGCGGCGTGCCGGTGCTGCCGGTCTACCGCGGCGAGCTGCAGGCGCGCTCCCTCGGCGCGAAGGTCGAGGCGTGGAGCGCGGCCGGCCGGCCGCTCGTCGGCGCCGTCGGCGAGCTCGTGATCACCGAGCCGATGCCCTCGATGCCGCTTTACCTCTGGGGAGACGCCGACGGGAGGCGCTACCGCGAGAGCTACTTCGACATGTTCCCGGGCATCTGGCGCCACGGCGACTGGATCGAGATCACCGAGCGGGGCACGGCGGTCATCACCGGCCGCTCCGATGCGACGATCAACCGCGGCGGCGTCCGCATGGGCACGAGCGAGCTCTACCGGAGCGTGCTCGCCGAGGATGCGGTGCTCGACGCGCTCGTCGTCGACGTGCCGCAGTCCGAGGGGAGTCGGCTCAGCCTCTTCGTCGCCCTCCGCGCGGGGGAGGAGCTGACCCCGGAGCTCGAGGCGGCGATCCGCGGCCGGATCCGCGACGACTGCTCGCCGCGGCACGTCCCGGACGAGGTGCTCGCCGTGCCCGAGATCCCGCGCACGCTCTCCGGGAAGATCCTCGAGGTGCCCGTGAAGCGGATCCTGATGGGCGCTCCGGTCGAGGCGGTCGCGAGCCGCGACGCGCTCGCGAACCCCGACGCGCTCGCTCCCTTCGAGCGCCTCGCAGCCGAGCGCAGCTGATCCTCCGGAGGTCGCGCTGCGTGCGTGATGTGGGACGATCGTGCCGATGACGCCCGAGGTGATCGTCGTCGGCGGCGGGTTCGCCGGCGTCACGGCCGCGCGCGAGGCGGCGCTCCGCGGCCGGTCGGTGCTCCTGCTCGAGGCGCGTGAACGGCTCGGCGGGCGGACGTGGAGCGCCGACTGGGACGGGCTCCCGATCGAGTACGGGGGCGCCTGGGTGCACTGGCACCAGCCGCACACGTGGGCGGAGATCACCCGCGCCGGGCTCCGCGTCGAGCTCAGCGCCGAGGCCGAGCGAGCGGCCTGGTACGTCGGGGCCGAGCGGCGAGTCGGGACGATCGCCGAGCGCGACGCGATCGCGGAACGGGGCTGGAACCGGTTCGTCGACGGCGTCCGGACCGCGCTCCCGAACCCGCACGACCCGCTCCTGGCGCTCGACGAGCTCGCGCGATTCGACCGGCTCACGATCGCCGACCGGCTCGCAGAGCTCGAGCTCGACGCGGAAGAGCGCGACGTCCTGCGTGCCGAGCTGGAGTCGCTCGCGCACGCGCCCCTCGACGAGGCGGGCGCCGTCTCGGTCCTCCGCTGGCACGCGCTCTCCGGCTACAGCCTCGCGCTGACCCAGTACACGGGCGGCCGGGTCACGCTCGCCGGGGCAACGGGTGCGCTGCTCGCGGTGATCGCCTCGGGAGCGCCGTTCGAGACGCGTCTCGCGATGC